>Ga0255356_1000161_pt1 | contig 45211 bp, 33 predicted proteins | sample HBST100metaG_FD_189944 | JGI IMG/M metagenome (GOLD analysis project Ga0255356, IMG submission 189944) | Peat soil microbial communities from Stordalen Mire, Sweden - H.B.S.T100 | ecosystem: Environmental > Terrestrial > Soil > Wetlands > Peat | place: Sweden: Norrbotten County, Stordalen Mire...
CAGGAGTTGGTAACCTCTGGCAGCGATAACCGCTGGCGCGCAGAATGGCCTCGATGAGGCGCTCATGCTTCCAGGTGAAGCCGCCGAAGAGGATCGTCACCTTGTCCCGCTCCTCGGCAGTGAAGGGCCGCTCCAGGGGACGGTGATAATGCCCGGTCTTGCGGTGCACGGCGGAGACTTCGACCGGTCGCTTCTGCTGTGCGGGGACGCACCGCACCAACTCTTCCTGCAAAGGAGGAGCAGCGTTCGCGAAGTTGAGATCGAGTTCCATGGATGAAGAACCCCACTACGGCAAGGCGCATCTGCGTCTGCTCTCCGCGCGGATGCACCTTTCTAGTCCTTTTTAGTTTAAAGCACCGCTGGATACTCGGTTAAAATGTTGGGGCCAGGGCAATCGCTTTCACGCAATGAGCCCCACCTTCATGCATGAATAATGTAGGTTAAGGGCCGAATCAATATAAGCTTGTTCGTGCCCGCACACCTCCCTCCGGGAGGAACGGAATAAACTCAAGAACGCTGGGCAATAGGCGAAATTCATGAAAAAGCCCAAAAGATAATTTTCCGGTGCGGGGAAAGAAAGACCATGTCAACAGCGGACTGCTGGATCATCGAAAACTACGCCTACCGCCGCTGCCCGTCTCCCGCGCGAGAGTTCAGTTTCGCGGTCTCGCCGCACAATCACTCCGACCACTCGATTGAGAATATGTCTTTTCTTAACGAAGTGGTCAAGCTGCGCTTCATGCGGCCTTTTCGCGGCCTGCTGCAAGACGCCTTCGGGCTGGCGGGCATTGCGGATCTGGACTATGCCGACATTTATTACCGCTCCCCATTGACGGCCGAGGATGTGCTCCTGGCCGAGTCCGCCAGCGCAGAGACCCTCGGCTTCGCGGGGGTCCATCTGGGAATTACCGACCACGATGAAGTGGCGGGAAGCCTCGAACTCGGGCGCGCGCATCCGGAAGCGGCGCATCGCAATCCCCTTGGCGAGGAGATTTCCATCCACTTTGATGATTACCTCTTCCACCTGGGTGTTACGGGAATGCCCGCTGCGGGAGTTGAGCAGTTCCACCGTGAATTGCAGGCGGCGGCCAGGGAGTGCCGCCTGAACGACCTGTTTGAGATGTTGCACTCGAGCGGCGCACTGGTGATCTTCAATCATCCCCTGGTTCCCTGGGGTAAGGATCCCGGACGCAAGATTCCCGCCGAGGCGTTGCTCAGCCGCTACGGATGGGCGATTCATGCTCTGGAGTACAACGGAATGCGCGGCAAGAAAGAGAATGACAGTGTTTTGCAGTTGGCCCGGCAAGTGGGCAAGCCGGTGGTCGGCGGCGGCGACAGCCATCTGCTGCTGGCCAGTTCAGTCCTCTCGCTGACGCAAGCCGCAAGCTTTCAAGAGTTTGCCGAAGAGGTCAAAGAGGGCCGCGCCGTATCGCTGATTCTGCCCACATTCTTTGCGCCCTTGGGCTGGAAGATCTTTTTGCGTGTACTTTATTTCATCGCCCATTACCGGCGCATCGGCCACTTCCGCGGCCAGCCGGTCGGCGAACTGCTGCGCGGCAGAATCGTGCTTCTGGACCCGGTCGGATTTGTCTCGCGCGGTTTTCTGAGCGCAACCTCGGCACTGGGATTGATGCGTTAAAGTCCTTAAGCGCTGATCAATTTTTGGGGAACATTCTGTGCGCCACGCAGAAACTCCGCAATCCGTTCGCGCGCATCCATTGTGCCGCGCAGGCTGAAGCAAAGATCCGCACGCAGTTCCGCAAGAGCTCTTTGTTCAACACCGGAAACGGGAAATCGCTCCGCGTATCCGCAGAGCAGTTCCGCGCAGGTTTGCGACGCACGCGCCGCGGCGCGGGCCGCCGCGAGGATACTCAGATCGCGGAAGATGGCCGCATATTCCTTACCCTGCGAGCGATGATCCGTCTCCATTTCCAGAACATCCAAAGCCAGCGAACGCGCCGCCAGCAGTCCACAAAGCGCATCCGCCATGGCAAAGGTAACGCCCTGGCGCGCGTCGCAGAACAGCTTGGCGCCGCGCGCGTCTGTATGTTGCCGCAATCGCTCCAGAGTCCAGCGCCAGAGCCGCATTCCGGCCGCCAGACTGCGCATTCCCTCTTTTGGCAGGCGCTTCGCAAGCCCGTCGATTGCCGTCGTCCACTCTTGAAACTCGGCCAAAAAGCGCGCTTCGGTCATGGCAGCTGAAACCAGGCGTCGTTGCAACGCCGAGGGCCCCATATACATATCCTCGATCTGCGCATCAATTAGGCGGGTTTGCAGCGCGATGGTGGCCGGCGCATCGGACTCGCTCCACGCGGCCACTCGCCGCAGCGACTCGGAAACGTGGCTGCTGCTGAACAGCTTTGCCGCCGGAGAGAAAAGCGCGGCCAGCCTTGCAGTGGCAGTACGATCCCTTGCCCTGTCCAGTTCGTCGTTGAGTCGCGCCGCGCAAAAGCCCAGCGAGGCCGCGGCCTCACCTGTCGCCCACAGATCGGCTAGGTCGAGCCGGAACTCCGCGCCGCCGCTTTTCTGTCCGGGTGGATTAAACCAGTCTTGAACGGTGGAGAGTGCCTTGGCCGCGGTCATCAGGCCGAGCAGGGCGCGCATCCGGCGCAGGGACGGCTCCAGCAAGGTGCGATGAGTAAAGCGCGGAACCAGCGCTTCATGCTCCATCAGATAGCCTCCAACGATGCGCGAGGCCGGCACCTTGAGGCGAAAGACTGGATTGGTGGTCGAAGCAAAGCGGTGTCCCAGCTTGCGCACCGGCGCGCCGCGCTCGAAGTCGCCTGCGTCCCCCGGCTCGAGAATCACCAGACCGCTTCCGCACACGCCATCGCGGCCCTCGACGGCAACCACCACAAACTCCGCAAAGTCCATGTGGCTGGTGAAGCGTCCGCGCTTGTGAATTTCCAGCAGAGGTTCGCCGTCCGCGTTCGCACCGGCCAACGTCATGCGGCCAGCAAGAGAAATCGCATCCGCGCCCGCGCCGGGAAGCGGTTCGGTCAGGCAAAGAGCGCCGTGGCGCAGATTGAAGTGATTCAGATCAAGGCGGCCCAGATAGCGATTGCGCTGCGCTTCGGTTCCAAAGTCGCGGATGGGCATCTGCGCAAGGCTTCCCGAAAGGCTACAGGTGGCCACGCCGGCGTCCACGCTGGCCAGTTCCCAAACCGCCAGCGCCAGCCGCAGAGTGAGTCCGTTGTGCGCGGAGGCCAGGATTCCGGTGATTCCCTGGGCATCCAATGCGCGGAGGACACGCGCTTTTTCGCCGGTCCATTCGCTGGTTGCGCAAGCCTGCGCGAGCAGTGGCGCCACCGTTCCACGTGCCGTCTGCCGGGCTTTGTTGCGCGCCTCCAGCAGTTCCGCGTGGCCGGCGATCCGCCAAAGTGCTTCGTGCGCCTCATCCCACCAGCGAAAATCCATCACGGGTCCTATTCAGAGTCCTTGGAAGTGCTGCACTCGGCCAGCGGTCGTGGTTGACAAGCAAAACGCATCACAATGAATTCACTCTATTTTCATGCTTGAGAAAAAACGAAGCGATCTGAAAGGCTTTATGCCATCTTAGAGTGCGGTCCGTTGGGCCGTAAAGCGCTTTCCAATGAAATGAATGTCATGCTCTTTTGCCGGCAAACCGTTCCATAATGAACGCCTTGCGAACCGGAGCCGATGCTAAAATGTAATCCCTGTTGCAGAGGTTCATTTGTGGTTCCGGAAGGATTGACATGGCGCGGTCAGCGCTTTTTATCCTGTTATTTTGTGTCACCAACGCCTCGCTGGCGCTGCTCTATCCTTTTTCTCCTGCGCGCCTTCTGCTTGTGGCCGCGCTTTATGCGCTGGGCACAGGGGTGATGCTTTACCTGCTGTTTCAGCCACGCAATCAGTGGCTGGTTTCCAACCGCTCGCAAGTGGAACAGGATGGCTGTGTTGCCTTGACCTTCGACGATGGCCCCGACCCCGTGGATACGCCCCGGCTGCTCGACCTGTTGCGAGAAAAGAATGTGAAAGCCACCTTCTTTGTTGTGGGCCAGCGCGCTGAACAGCATCCGGAGATTGTGCGCCGGGCCTGGGAAGAAGGGCATCTGATCGCCAACCATACCTGGTCGCATCAGCCGTTATTCTGCTTCCTCTCTCCGTGGCGCTTGCGATCCGAGATCGAACGCACCGCGAAGTGCATCGACCGCATCTGTGGGGCAAGGCCACGCTATTTCCGTTCCCCAGTCGCTCTGCGTCATCCCCTGCTGCGCTCTGCGCTTCAAAAAGCTGGAATGGAGTTCATCTCCTGGCGCGTGCGGAGCTATGATACGGTTATTCGAAACCCCAGTGTGCTTGCCCACCGCATTCTGAGCCAAGTGGTCAATCGGGACATCATCCTGATGCATGATCGGCTGCCGAAAGGCACACAAGTCATGCAGGAAATTCTGCCTGGAATGATTGATGAATTGAGGCGGCGCGGCTTCGAGTTTGTTCTGGTCGGCGCTCGCGAATCTGTCCACAGTTCAACCAAATGATGAGAATTTGCGCACTGATTCCCGCATTCAATGAAGCCTCCCACATTGCCCAGGTGGTCGAGGGTGCGCGTCCGTACGTCGAATCGGTCGTCGTGATCGACGATGGATCGAGCGACGGCACTGCGGAACTGGCCCGGAGTGCCGGGGCGTTCTGCATTGAATTGCCGTCGAACGGTGGAAAGGCTGCCGCTCTGCGACGCGGCTTCACCCATGCCCGCGCGCAGAACTTTACCCACGCCATCACAATGGATGGCGACGGCCAGCATCTGCCGCAAGATATTCCCGTTCTGCTGCGCGCAGCCCAGGAGACGAAAGCGGATCTTGTCATTGGCTCCCGTCCCTTCGATCACGCCCTGATGCCGCGCGCGCGCTACTACTCCAACACCATTGGCAACCGTTTGGCCTCGGCGCTGGTGGGACGCGAGATCAAGGACAGCCAGAGCGGCTTCCGGCTCTTCCGCCTCGAAAGTCTGAACCGCATCAAACTGCGCAGCCTGCGCTACGAGTTTGAGATGGAAGCGCTTATCAAACTGGGTCGTGCGGGTTGCATCATTGCCTACGCGCCCATTCACATGGTTTACGACAACGGCCAGGCGCGGTCCAAGATGAAGCCGGTGCGCGATACGGTGCGCATCTGCCTGTGGTCGCTCGCGTTTCGCTTTTTAGGAGCCTGAAATGAATCTGCGCCGCCAAGTTTGCTGTCTTGCAGTGCTTCTGATGCTGCCATCCCTGCTGGCGGCGCAATCCGACGATCTGCTGATGCACGTTTGGAACGGCGTGCAGCAAATGCAAGGCAAGTTCACGACCGGCTGCGGCAGCGTGGTGGAAACCCGCACTTCCCGGCTGATGGTGAAACCGATGGTGCTGCGCGGAAAATTCTGCGCCGAGGGCCTGACGCGTTTCTCGCTGGAGTATTTTGCGCCCAACGCCCTGCGTATCCGCTTCAATACCAACTACCTCAACGTGACCGGCGGAGATGAAAAGACCGAAGTCCTGGATATTGGCAGTGGTGTTCGCCGCGCCCAGTCGGCCTTCAGCCGTGCAACCTCCATTGAGAAGCTGAAGAAGGACTTCACCATCACCGTGCAGGAAGACAGCCGGGAATACGAGATGCGGTTTGTGCCCCGCAGCGATGCCTTTCGCCGCCGCCTGAATTATCTGGTGGTCAAGCTCAACAAGCGCGACTTTCTGCCGCGCTCTCTGGAAGTGGACGGCAAAAGCGGGGTCAACAGCGTCTTCCTCATCAACTTCACTACACTGAATACGAAGCTGCCCGCGGAGACCTTTGAGGTGTACAAGCCAAAGTGATGGAGAGAAACGAAATCGAGAAGATCATTCCCCATCGCCCGCCTTTTCTATGGATCGACCGGGTGGAGGAACTGGAGCCGGGCATCCGTTGCGTCGCGTGGCTCACGGTTGATGCGGAAAACCCCATCTTTGCGGGGCATTTTCCCGCGCGGCCGATTCTGCCCGGGGTGTTGCTGATCGAAGCGGTAGCGCAGACGGCGGCGGTGATGATGGGATCGGCTACTCCCGCGGGGACCATGGGCTCGGCATTGCTGGCAGCCGTCAATCGCTTCAAGTTTTTCAAGCCCGTGCTGCCCGGAACGCGGTTGCGCATCGAAACCGCCAAGCTGACCCAGGCCGGAACCATGGCTTGCATTGAAGGCACGGTCAGCGCGCTGGGGGAAAAAGTGGCGAGTGGCGAGTTGTCGGTGGTATCCGGGCGGTAAATGCATTTTCAGGAAAAGGCCAAGCGGTGTTCCAAAGGTTGAAAGCTTCGATTCGCAAATTCGCAACCACTCTGCTGACCGAGCGGCTTGATCCTGCTCCGGCCGCGGCGGCCGTCTTTTGGGGTATCTTCATTGGCATCGTGCCGATCTATGGCTTGCAGACCCTGGTCGCCCTGGGCGTGGCCTTTTTGCTGCGGCTGAACAAGCCCCTGACCTTGGCGAGCACCTTCATCAACAATCCGCTGTTGCAACCGCTGATTGTAATCTCCTCGGTGGAGCTGGGAGGCTTTTTGCGCCATGGATTGTTCGTTGCCTGGCATCTGACGGCGTTTTCCGGCGCTCAATTGAAAGAGCAGCTCTTTTCGTGGGTGCTGGGAAGCCTGGCGTTGGGCTTGCTGGTGGGCGGAATATTGGCCATCGTCACCGCGTCTGTGGTCTATTGGACCGCGCCTTCGCAGCGTGGCTTGCGCGAGCGCATTCGTTTCGTCAATCGGGCCTTTGCCGGAAGCGCCCGGTACGACCGCGGCTTTGTTCGCTGGAAGATGCGGCTGGACCGGATATTCTCCCTGCTGGCCGCCGAAGAACTGGGGTCGGGAACGGTCGTGGATCTGGGCTGCGGCTACGGCATGGCGTTGTGCTTTGCGGCCTTCCGCGACAGCGGCCGGCGCCTCGTGGGCTGCGACTTGAATACCCATCGGATCGCCGTGGCCCGGCAGGCTCTGCACGCTTTGAATGCGGAGCCGAGCGTGCAGGACGTGCGCCATTTTGCGCTGCCCCCCGCTGGCCTGATTCTTATCCTGGATGTGCTGCAATATTTGCCTGCCGAGGAGCAGTTGGCGCTGCTGAAGCGCTGCTGTGCCGCGCTGGAGCCCGGCGGCCGGCTGATCTTCCGGGTGCATGACCGCGAACGTGGGTTGTGGAGCGCTCTCACGGTGGGCCTGGACCGGATGCTGTTTTCTTCCGAGCACGTCGGTGCACGCCCCACGATTCTCTCCGCCCCGCGGTATCAGAACGCCTTGCAGGAGGCTGGCATGCAGGTTGAATCGCGCCGCTTCCGCAATCGTCTTCCCCTGGTTCACATCCTCTTTCTTGCCCGCCGTCCGGCCGCGGAGAGCGCATTATGATGGTTCGCTTCATGCGCGGTTTGGGACGGCTGGTGATTGGCCATCCGGGATTGGTGGCGGGGCTTGCGTTCATCCTGACCTTGTTTCTCTATGCCAACATCCACAACCTGCGTACTGGAACCGAGCTGACCGACATGTTCGGCGCCCGCGATCCGCAATGGCGGGCCGCGAGCCAGATCGGCAAGGAACTGGGCTACGGAAACCAGCTCTTTGTGATGGTCCAGGCTCCGGAGGGTGAACAGGACAGCAGCGAAGCGATGGAAGCGATGGCCGACCGGCTCACCGCCGAGATGTCTGCCAGCGGGCTCTTCAAACAGGAGCGCAGCGGCCTGCAGGCGAGTGAGCTGCTCAACCTGGTGCGGCTCTTTTCCTGGAACTTTCCCTCGTACGCTTTGCCGGGCCAGCGCGACGCTTTGGCGCAGCGTCTGGAGCCACAGCAGATTCATCAAAATGTGCGCCGCGCCGCCACCGAGTTGGTCACGCCGTTTTCCAGCCTGGGCGCGGATTATTTCGTCGCCGATCCGCTGGGCCTGATGAGCGTAACGGCGGGCCAGGGCAACGGCTTTTCGCAATACTCCGGCTTCGACCTCTCCTGGGGATCGGGAAACCGCTTTTTCAGCAGGGATCACAAGGCGCTGCTGATTATCGCCGAGCCGCGTGAATCTGCGGTGGACTACAAATATGCCGAGCAGATCATGCAATGGACGCGCACGCACATCCAGAGCGCTGAGGCCGACTCCGAAATGCGCACCGCCGGCGTGCAAGCCATTCCGGCCGGCGCCTATGTCTACGCGGAGCAGGATCACAAATTCATCGAGCGGAATATTCGCCGTGTTTCGCTGGTCTCGATCGTTGGCAGTCTCGCGCTATGCTTGCTGGTCTATCCCAGCGTTCCGCTGTTGATCTTGTCGCTGCTTCCCACCAGCCTGGGTATTTTGTGGACGACGGGCATCGCCAGCTTTTATCCCGGCGAAGTGAATCTGATCAGTCTGTCCTTCATCGCCATTCTGGCCGGCCTGGGCGACGATCAAGTGGTGCATTTCTTCAACCGCTCGCCGCAGGAGTGGGCCAAGGGTGGCAACTTCAACGCCGCCATGCTGCGCACTTATGAAACGACCGGCGTGAGTATCGTTCTCTGCATTCTGACCTCCGCTTCCGCCACGGCCGCGCTGGCTACCTCCAGTTTCAAGGCGCTGGCAGAGTTTGGCTTCATCCTCACCGTCGGTATGTTCATGATGATGATTCACACACTGCTGACGGTGCCCGCGCTGATGCAGTTGTGGAATCGCCACATCCGGCCCTTCGCGCCCGAAGGCATCACCTTCCGTTTTCTACCCGCGCTGGCGCGCGGCTCACTCAACTTCGTGGGCCGGCACGCCCGCTGGGTCGTAGCTGTTGCCGCCTGTCTCTTCTTGTTCTCCGTCTTTTTGTTGCCCACCATCAAAATGGGTGGGAGCTTTGCCATTACGGGCGACGCCAATAGCCCGGCGGTGGTTGGGCAGAACCTGCTCTCCGCAAAGTTTGGCATCGAGGGCAGTCCCACGCTGCTGTTGATTACCGGCAATCAGCAAGAGGTGCTGCGCCGCGCCGAGAATCTGACCGCTGGCCTGGAATCCTATCGGCGGAGCGGCGCCCTCAAATCCATCTTCTCTCCCACACAGTTGCTTCCTTCCGTCCAGGCGCAAAAGCAACGGACCGCTTCGCTGGCTTCTATCGACATGAAGGCTTCGGCCCGCGCGCTGGAGGATGCCTTGCGCGAAAACGGCCTGAGCATAGAGCCTCATCAACCCTACATCGAGCAATTGCGCAAGCTGGGAGAATACGCCGAGCCGATCACTCTGGAATCCTCCGCGGCTTACATTCCAGCCGGCCTGCTTGACAACAGCCTGCGCAAAACCGCGGATGGCAGCTACGTCGCGGCCATCGCCTTCTATGCCACCGACCCCAATGCGCATGAGGTGATTCCCGAAGCAATGCTCAACTCATGGAACAAGCAGTACGGTCCCTTTGTGGAGTTTTCCTTCGACAAGATCAATCGCGACTTGCAGAGCCAGATTCTGCGCGACAGCCGGCGTGCGTTGCTGTGGACTGCGGCAGCCATTGTGTTGATCGTCTATCTCACCTTCCGCAAATGGCGCATCACCTTCCTGGTGCTGATGCCGATCGTCTTCGCCATCGTTGTCACGTTTGGCCTGCTGCGGCTCATGGGGCATTCTTTCAGTTTTATGTCTGTTACGGCGATTCCACTCATCATCGGCATCGGCATCGATAATGGAATTCATCTGGTGCGCCGCTATCTGGAAACTGTGCCCAACAGCATTCTGGATGTAGCAAAGGCCTCGGGCGCGGCGCTGATTCAGTCCAATTTGACGACCATCATTGGTTTTGGCGCGCTGCTGGCGTCAACCTTTCCTCCGCTGGCCGAAATGGGCCTGGTCACTTCCCTGGGCGTTGCCCTCACCCTGGCCGGTGGCTTGTGGATCATTCCCGCCGTGATCCTGATCGGAGGCAAAGGAGAAACAAAATACACCGTATGCCACACTGTTGTGCGCGCGGATTGATCTTCGCTCTTTATTCCCCTAGAAGGTCCATGGATTTGTAAGGTTTACACTTGGCGTAAGAGCCTTCGTGTAAACTTTACGAAACTGAGACTTGGCATTGGACGGCGTACATTGAATGAGCTTGAAAGCGATGTAACAGATGTAACAATCGATACTGTCTCTTCCCTGTGCCCTCGCTGCGGCAAGCCATCCCTTTCGACAATCTTCGACCGCGATGGGAAGGTCTACCAGCGCACGGAGTGTTCCTGCCATACGCCCAGCGATGATTTGATCTTCTCTGACACGGCACTATACCGCAAGCTGGAAGAGTGGAACAAGCTGATCTTTCCCGAGTCCGGCGCGGCACAGACGCCGTCTTCTCAAGGCTGCTGCGGCACCGCGATGGGAAGCCAGAACGAGCCGTGTCTGGCCGTAATCGACCTTACCAATAACTGCAATTTCAAGTGCCCGATATGCTTTGCCGAGGCCAAGGGCGAAGGTAGCCACTATTTTCTGGAAATGGAAGTGGTGGTCAAGATGCTCAAGGCGCTGCTGAACCGGCCCGTGCCTTGCCGCAGCGTCCAATTCTCCGGCGGCGAGCCTACGCTGCATCCGGATTTTCCAAAGATTCTCCGCACTGCCCGCGATCTTGGCTTTACCCATCTTCAGGTAGCCACGAATGGCAGCCGTTTCGTTGACCCGGACTATGCAAAACTCTGCGAAGAGTCGGGCCTGCACACGCTCTATTTGCAGTTCGACGGCATGAATGACGATGTGTATCTCAAGATGCGCGGCCAGAGGTTGCTGGACAAGAAGCTTGCCGCCGTGCGCAGCATCGAGCAGACGAATATGCGACTGGTACTCGTGCCGACCATCATGAGTTCGGTCAATGTCGACCAACTCGGCCCTATCTTTCAGTTTGCGTTGGAACACAGCAAATTTGTCACCGGCATCAGCGTTCAGCCGGTCGCGGATGTAGGCCGCATCGCTGTTGCTGACGGTGGCGTTGAGCCCTTCAACCTGGCTACTATGGCAAAGGCATTTGGCGAACAAACCGGATTGACTCGCTTTCCCGACGACTGGTTTCCGCTCAACTCCATCTCGCTGCTCAGCCGCGCCATCGAGCGCGCCCGCCATGATAAGGTGCATGCGCCCCTTAGCGATGCGCATTGTTCTATCGGCACCTTCTTCTACGTGGATGACAACAACAAGGCATCTTGCCTAAGCAGCTTTTTCGATCTTGACCGCTTTCTGCGCGGCATGGCGAAGATCAAGCCTAACGCAGAGCAAGGCACGATCGAGCGCCAGATATCCAAGATCCGCGCGTTCGGCCAGTTGTCGCAATGCCTTGATCTGCGCAAGACTCCTTCAGGACTCACCTTCCAGCGCCTGCTGCGCAGCCTGGACGCATGGGAAGACAAGCACGATGGCCGATCCAAGGGATGGGATCAACGCGGCTTCAATGGCATCTTCGTCGCCGGAATGCACTTTATGGACGCGCATAGTTACAATCTGCGCCGTCTCAGGCGATGCATCATCCAGTATGTCACCACCGATGGGCAACTGGTCCCGTTCTGCAGTTACAATGCAGGTGTCCGGCTTCGCGATGACGAGGAGTTAACGCGCATCTCGAACAAGGTTCCGCATAGCGGCAATTCCGTTGACGCCGTACCGGCTGGCGAGCTATCGACCTAGAGAGGCTCTCCCTTTTGTGTGGCGTTTCAGAGTTTGTGCGGCTTGCCTTTCCAGCACTTGGTGAACCGTTCGAGCTTTTCAACAGCTTCCCGGGCCAGTGGTCCCAAACGATGATGAATGCATCGCTTCTCTCGGCAGCGCTTGCCTCCTCCCGAAGATCAGGCTTTCAGCGCGACGTCTTTCTTCTGCTTTTTTCCGGTTGTGCACTGGCAACAGCGGCAGCGCAAGCCGGTCTGCCCCGCGATATGGTCTCAGTTCCCGCGCTAGGGAGCGATCAAGGCCCAAACACAAGCTCAAACATAAGTCTGAACGCGAGCCTGAAGGCGGCCAACCGATGCGGAGAGGATTCGCCCATTGTGCTACCGAAGGTAGTCTTTCAGTTTGGCGCGGAAGGCAACTCTGGCCAGCAGTTCGCGGAGCAGGCTGAGGCCGTCCAGAACCTTCCGGCCGGCGCCCAGGTCTGGCTGTATGTAAGCGTTATTCCCGAAGCACTCACCGGCAAGGAGACTGAAAAGCAACTTACCGAGCAGGTCAATGACTTTCTGAAACAGGCGCCTCTTTCCGCCCCCGCCGTGCGCGGACTCATTATCGAGCCCAGTACGCCGCGGACGGCTTCCAATCTCTATGTGTTTGCGTTGCTGCGTCTGGCGGTTGCCGCCAGGTCGGCCAACCCTGCCCTGCGGCTGGCCTTTGTTTTCCCGTCCGGCTTCATCGGCCAATACGGAGATACCGTCAAGCGGCTCGCCATGTATTCCGATCTTCTGGGCATATCCGATACACCAGGGTGGCGCGCGGACGCCACCTGGATTGCCGAACATGCGCTCAATAAGCCCCTCATCCTCAAACTGGAGAGCGGCCCGGATGCCACCGCATCGTATCTGAACGAGGCGCTGGCAGCCTCCGGTTCCACGGTCGAAATGCTCTGGTCAACGCCATCGGATACCAGCGTCGCCAATCAACTGTGCGCAACCAATAGCTTTCTGACGCATTCGCTTCCCGCCAACCTCTTTCGCCTGAACGGTAAGACGCTGCCATTCACGCTTACGGTGGACGGCGCAAGCAGCGACGAGGCCGGCTGGTTTAGCAGCGGGCAATCGGGAGACACGGTTGTGCTGGCTCCGGTTCATGGCCTTCCCGATCATTCCCGAACAGTGGTTTTGCAGGCCAAGACCAAGGCGCAATACGAGATTGAATGGTTCGACGCCGAAACCGGGAGCCGTATTCCGACAAGCGAACCAGTCAAGAGCAACGCGGACCTGACCTCAACCTGCGCGTGCGGCAATCAATTTGTTTTGATCGATATTCACAAGAAGAGCAGCACCGAAACCACGGTATACAACCAGGTAGAGGTCAAGAGCGGCGTCGATCTCAGCGTCGAAGAGATCATTGCCCGCTGGCAGCAGAATCGCGAGGCGCAGAAGCGGCGGCTGGACAACTACCAGGCCTCTAGCTTCATGAACCTGCACTTCGAAAGTACGAGCGTGGCCCAGGCCTTCGATATATCCATGCGCCTGCGGCAGTTCTCCGAGCGCGGCGGCAAGATGGAGTTGGAGCAGACCGAGTTTTACGTCAACGGCGTGAAGTTCAGCCACAAGCACGAGTTTCCGCTGCCGCAATTGGAACCAGGAAAGGTTCTATCGCAGCCGCTGGAACTCACGCTGAACGAGCGCTACAGTTACAAGCTTCTGGGCACGGAACAGATCAACGGTGCGCAGTGCTATGTGGTGGGCGTGGAGCCGAAGGCGCAGGATGAGAACCTTTACAGCGGCAAGATCTGGATCGATGGCGTCAGCTTCCGCGAGGTGCGTCAGTCACTGAGTCAACACGGCGTCAAGAGCAACGTCGTCGTCAATGTTGAAACCCAGAACTTCGCCTTGGTGAACGACGGCCGGGGCAATCAGTTCAATTTGCTCAGTTCCATCTCCGCGCAGCAGACGCTCAATGCCGCGGGGCGCGATTTCCTTTTGCAAAGGACGCTGCAATTCTCCGACTACGCCATCAACACTCCGCGCTATGCGGAAGATCTTACGGCCGCGCACCGCTCCGACGCGCCCATGTATCGAGAGACCGACCAGGGACTGCGTGAGCTGAAGATCAAAGGCGGTGAGCGCGTGTTGCAGCCCATCAGCCAGAAGCGCATTGTCTCGCTGGTGGGCGGCGCAATGTATCAGGGAACCTACAATTTTCCCATTCCCATCGCGGGCATCAGTATGGCGGATTTCGACTATCGGCACACTGGCGCGCAGTTGTCCGTCTTTTTTGCCGGACCGCTTCTGGCCACCGATCTCTCAAAGCAGTACGGAACCAAGTACCGTCTGGCAGCGGATTTGGCGCTCAACGCACTGCCCGGCGAAAACCGGATTTACAACGGCAATAAAGAGAGCATCCAGCAGTCGATTTGGACCTGGGAACAGACCCTCGGAGCCCGTGCTTCCTGGCAGGCCACCAATCACTTCAGCGCCACTGCATTCACTTATCTGGCTTACGACATCTTCCGCCGTACCAGTGATACTTCCAATCAGTATGCGTTGCCGCGCAACGGCGTGGCGCTGCTGCCCGGCGTCCAACTCCGGCTCACCGAAAAGGGTTATATTTTCACTGCCGACGGCACCAGAGGCGAACGCCTCGACTGGAAGCAGTTTGGATGCACGACATTGCCTTCGATCTGTGCTGCGCAGCCTCTGCCATCCAAGCTGCCCTTGCTCCAGAGCGGCTATACCCTCTACGACGCCGACCTCAACAAGGATTACTACATTCGCAAATTCACTAAAGGCGGGTGGGATCTGGCCTACTATGGCGGGGACCAGTTGGATCGTTTCTCCCGCTACTTTCCTTCCTTCTTTTCCACTCCGCGCATCCATGGCATTCCCGGCGGCACGGATTCGTTTGACGCCATCGCCATGGGCAACGTCCACTACGGCTTCAACGTGATGGACCTGATGAAGTTTGAGGGTATGTACAGTTATGCGCGGGCGCGCAACCTGGACGAGACCAGTCACTTCCGCAAGTTCGATGGTTTGGAAACCAACTTCAACACCGCCGGTCCCAAGGGTACCCTGATCCAGGGCACAGTTTCCTATGCATTGAACGGTAACATCGACCGCTATAACTCCCGCTGGGGCATGACCGTCATGATCTTCAAACCCTTCTAGTGATCGAACGCATGACGACCGGCAAAAAAACGGCATTGGTTACAGGCGCTTCGGGAACCCTGGGCGCGGCCATGGCGCAGGCTCTGGCCTCGGCGGGATGGCGCGTCGCTGTTCACTATCATCGCGGCCAGGAATCCGCCAACCGCGTCGTGGAAAGCATTCTTGCCGCTGGCGGTGAAGCGCTGGCCGTCGCCGCCGACCTCAACAGCCAACCGGATGCCGCCGCGCTCTTCCAGCAAATCGAGGTGCGCTTCGGCTCGGTCGATTGCCTCGTCAACAATGCCGGCATCAACCGCGATGTGCTGCTGGCTTTCATGTCGGAAGAGCAGTGGGACGAAGTCATTAACACCAATCTGCGCGCCGCCTACGTCTGCTCGCGGCTGGCCGTGATGGGGATGATGCGCAGCGGGGCGGGCTGCATCTGCAATATCGTCTCGCCCAGCGGCGTGCGCGGCCAGGCCGGCCAGTGCAACTACGCCGCCTCCAAGGGAGGCATGATCGCTTTCACCAAGGCTCTCTCCCGCGAGGTGGGCCGCTTCAATATCCGCGTCAATGCCGTCTGCCCCGGCGTGGTTCCCAGCCCCATGTCAGCCAAGTACATCGAGAAGGAAGAGAAGCGCCTGCTTGCTGAGATTCCTCTGGGACGCTTCGGGCGCCCGGAAGAGGTCGCCGCGCTGGTGGTCTTTCTGGCCTCGTCCGCGGCCAGTTATATCACCGGACAAGTTATCGCCGTAGATGGCGGACTGATGTAGCACCTGATCTAGGGAAGTTACATACTTGTAATGAAGGAGTTGCCACATGATTCCACCCCGTCGCGTCCTGAAGCGTGCGCGGTGCTATAATTCGCCGAAGCTGAAAACGGTTTCTAGATTGCCTTTTGAACAATCAGGAGGATGAAAATGAAAAGACTTCTTTGCTCATTTCTGGTTATCGTTGCAATTTTTGTCCTTGTGCCCAGTGTGAACGCAAGGAATTTCCTCGATGTACGGGGCAAGAAATGGCTTGACGCTCAAGCGAACCCGGCGCTGATTAACGTTGACGGCAATTGGTACGCCAGGGATTGGGGGCAGATCGTCTTGAACCAGACCAAGGACAGCAGAGAGGTTACTGGAAACGGCGACGGCTGGGATATCACAGGGGTGGTCAGCGGCAAACAACTCTTCCTGCTTTTCTCCGGCCGCGGCGGGCTCGTCTATTCTGCGGTGCTGACTGGCAACGGAGAGATGAATCTTGAGGGAAGCTTCACGAACGGGCTCATGAAGAATACTACGAAGGGCAAACCGATGCGCTTGATCAAGAAATAGCGTTGTTCGTTTTGGACAGAGAAAGATGCAGTACAATCTTGGCCGGATCCCTCCCCGCATTTTCTGTGATTCCAGCAAACACACTGACCGCTGATATGAGCGAAATTTGAAAGGAGTATTCGCATGAAACGCTTCGTCATTTTCGCAGTGTTGTTCTAGTTCTGTCTTGCTTTTCCAAAGCCGATGATGGCTCACAGAAATAAAGTCCCTGAATACAAAAACAAAGAAACCACAGTTGACCTGAGCAACAAGAAGCGCATTTTTGTTGGTTGGATTGATTTGCCAACTGAAGAGGGGGCTCCCTCTGGCTATGAAAAAGCCGACTGGACCGCATTAATGGCTGGATTGAACCAATCACTATCGAGTTGCGTAGCCGACCGAACTGTCACAGCGGCTAAGTCTAAGGATGATGTGAACGCTGCCGGGAACGATCTTTATATTAAGTTTCAGGATGTCCGTATCGACTATGAACACTATCATCTGATTATTGGAATTCACTTCATCGACCCAAAGACCAATACTGAAATCGGGATGATCCCCGCCAGACCCTACTATGGAAACGACTGGGGTTTCAAAGGATTTATGAACGCTGCGGTGGAAAATGTGTGTGAAAAAGTTCAGGTGGAAGTGACAGGCGTTCGTCGAAAATGAAGTAGCCAGTTTGCGTCTTTGCTGTTCTTGATCCGATGAAAAAAAGATGCACAGGAACAAGGTGGTTGCAGGTTGCATGGTGGATTGTGTATTCTGTACCGTGAGGTTTTTTCACAGAAAAAAAGAGGAGTCTAGAAATGAAGAAGTTCTGTATTTCAATGCTCCTATTGCTTCTTTCTCATGTCGTTTTTGCCCAAGCTCCGATCACTGGAAAACTGGTCAAAATCGTACTAGGAAATTCTGAAAGCAATGCGGCGACGGTCAGTAGAATCCTCGAACTTTCTGCTGGACCAGATATAAATGTAGAAGAAAATCGCGAGAACACTGATGGGGCAAGAAAAGAGACGGCCCAATCGTCAACGAACACCAGCATTGATGATACCGGATACCCCAATGTTCTATATCTTATCATTGATGCCGACGGAATACGTTACTTTTGCCGCCAATACGCACGGCATACATCGAACCTGCATGCAGGCAAATGGTTAATAGGTGGTGCCGTCACGTTGAAGATACACGCAGATAATGCAGAAATTCGATCATCGGATGGTAATAAGGCTGAAACAAGGATATTGAAGAAGGAACTAATTCAGCCACGTTGATTGCCAAATACCTTTCGCGCATCGAAGTTGAGACGAGCGAGTAAGCGGTATAAGCTCAATGTCCGCGCATCTGATCGACCTGAAGACAAACACCGAGATTGGATCGATTCCTAATCTTGTATTGAACGGTCATCTGTGCACTCTTTCCGGCTGTATCGCGAAAGATCTGGGCGTCGTAACTGGGAAACTGGAAAAATTGATCAGCCACTCGGAAAAATAGCTTGATTGATTGCCCCATCCTTGGCACGTCTTTGTTTTTGTGCCAAGGGTGGGATACGACCCGGCAAGCTGACTCGCTATCCTCAAAAACACCCTCATTAAAACGCCAAAAAACGCCCGACTTTCCCTACTTTTTGTCCGCTTCCGCCCCGACGATTCGCCGCTTTACGTCCACCAGCAACCCGACGTTTTCGCATTTTGACTCTCGTTGCCAGGGTTTGTCGGCCTTTAGGCCGACATTTTCTCGCTTTTTAGTGGAGCTGCAACCCGACAAAACTCTGCTTCAGTAAGTAGATCAGTTTTTTTCAGTCACCGTCTGCGGTGGCGCGGCCAGCCGCTTGCGCCAGGGAAATGGCAGTCGCCGTTTAAGCATGCTCCAGCGCGTGTCCTGGTACGGGTCCGCATGGCTGCCGTAGATGGGATGGTAGATTTCGGCGCGCTGGCGGCCGGGAATCTCGATGCCGAAGTCGTTCAGTTTGAGGTACTGCCGCATCTGCAGCTTGTAACGGCCCTCGACGCCAAAGATAAGTTCGAGCAGCCTTTCATTGAGCCAGACGATATGGCGAAAGCCGAATTCCCATAGATAGGTATAGCCCTTGAAAAACTTCCAGTCTCCGGCCGTGGCGCGCCACATGCCGATCACCTCGCGGCGCGTCTTCCAGCGCACGAAGTTGAGCTCTTCGGGGGTAAGCTGGCTGGTGCGCACATTACTGAAGTAGCCATCATACCAGCGGAAATCGGAGAGGTTGGCGACGCGGCTGTCAGCAATCATCTCCCCGCGCAGAGGTGTTTTGGGGTAGGGGGTCATGATCTGATCCATGACGCTCGTGATGCCCATCTTCTTGATGAACTGGTAGTTCTCTCGGATGCTCTCGGCGTCGTCCTCGGCCAGCCCATTGATGATGCCGGCGACGACGATAATGCCCTCTTTCTGCAGCGCCAAGACGCCACGCTGGATGGTGTCCAGGGTGTTGGGCTTGTGCATGGCGCGCAGGTTCTTGGGTGATGCGTTTTCAATGCCCAGGAAGATGGAGACAAAGCCCGCCTCGACCATCTTTTTAGCGATCTTCGGGCGATGGGCGAAGCCGATGGGGCTGGCTTGAGTGGTGAACATCACATTCTTAAGCTTGAGGCGGATGACGCCATCGCACAATTGCTCGAAGCGGTCCATGTCTAGGGTGATGTTATCGTCCGTGCAGAAGATGTGGCGCGCGCCGCGGCTGTAAGCGTCTTCGATGTCGGCCAATACGCGCTCCAGCGGGAAGAGGCGGAAGGAGCGACCATACATCTCGCGGATACTGCAAAAGTTGCACAGATTCAGGCAGCCGCGCGAGGTCTCAATCACATCGGCCTTGCGAAAGTACATATGAAAGCCCTTGAGCAGGCGCTTGTCGCGGGCGGGAATGCGGATGCGCGAAAGGTCTTCGAGGGGGCGGGCCGGATTGTGGCGGAAGGCGCCGTCTTCTTTATAGGAGAGGCCGAGGATCTTGTCCATTCCCTTGCCGGCCGCCTCGATGCTGTCCAGTATCTCGCCGAAGGCAAAGTCACCCTCGCCTCGCATGAGGAAGTCCCACAAGCCCACGTCCTGACCGGTGGCGATGGATTCGGAAAACAGGGTGGCGTGATAACCGCCGAGCACGGTGCGAATACGGTTATCGAACTGCTTGGTCAGATAGGCGAAGCCGGCCGTGGTTTCGTATTGAAAGGTCATGGAGGTAAAGCCCACGACATCCGGCTTGAAGCTGCGCAACAGATCGAGGAAGCGCGGCACTGCCTGCTTGCGCCAGACCACCATGTCGACCACGCGCACATCGTGGTTGTCGATCTGTCCGGCGATGGTCGCCAAAGCCACGCTAGGCGGTTCCCACTGACGGCGTGGAACCCAAGGCGATGTGGCGGGACTTTGAACCAGCAATGCTTTCATTGGACCTCGACCTGACTTGGCTTGCCTACTTCGAGCGAAAGCACTGTGTATTATTTTCCGCAGCGCATATTTAGATTTGAGTTTGGCGGACAGCCGCCTTGCGGCCAGACTGCTTTGCGTGAATCAACGACTCGATGCGCTCCACCGTATCCAGCGTATAGACGTCGATCTCGCGGGGCATGAATTCTATGGCGTAGCGGCTTTCGATAAAGTCGACCAGACCAAGCATGCCGATGGAATCGATAATGCCGCTGGTGATAAGAGGCATGGTGTCCGTAATGGTTTCGGCGGGCGCATCGGGCAGATAATGGCTGGCGACAAACTCCCTGACTTCGGTCTTAATCTTCACGTATAAGTCCTTCCGCGGTCTTGCTCAGGGCGAGATAATCAATCTTGCCGCGGCTCCCCTTGGCGATCTCATCAACGAAGAGTATGCGGTCGGGCAACATATAAGACGGCAAGTGCCTTCCGCAGTGGGCTTTAAGATCGGCGAGGGTCATGGTGCCCGGAGCACAGAGACGAACAAAGGCCGCAATCATTACACCCTTTTGTTTATTCTCGACTGCAACCACAGCCGCTTCCAGTATATCTCCATGAGATAGAAGAGCGGCCTCGATCTCTCCCAACTCGATGCGGAAGCCGCGGCGCTTGACCTGGCGGTCGAGACGCCCGGCAAACTGGTAGCTTTCGTCGGGAGTTACCGAAACGCGGTCGCCGGTGCGGTAATAGCGAATGCCATCGAGGGTAACAAGGCTGCGTCCGGTCTCATCGGGACGGTTCCAATAGCCGCGCATCAGCGAATCGCCGCCGGCCAGCAGTTCTCCGTTGCTGGAATCGACCCGCACTACGGCATAAGGGCAGGGATGGCCGATGGGCAACGGCTGTGAGCCGTCGAATCCAAGTGGCACGCGGCACCATGTCACCACGTTGGTCTCGGTGGGGCCATAAAGGTTCGCGCAGAGTGCATCAGGCGCCACGGCCTGCAATCGGACCAGAGTGGGCGCTGGAAAGACCTCGCCGGCAAAGAGAATCAGCCGCAGATCGGGATAGGAATGCGCTGCCATGCCTCCCGACTGCAACATACCGGCAAGGATGGAGGGCACGGAATACCAGCAACTGATGCGGGATTCGCGCAGAAACTGCACCAGAAAACGCGGCATCCACACGATGTCGTCGGGAACCAGCACCACGGTTGCGCCGCATAAGGCCATGTTAAAGATGTCGAAGGTAGAAAGATCGAATCCCAGCGGCGAGGGGCAAGCGATGCGGTCGCGGGAGGTGATCTGAAACTCGCGTGCGGCCCAGCGGACAAAAGCGCTGACGGCGCGGTGAGAAAGCTCGACACCCTTGGGGCGTCCCGTGGAACCGGAGGTGAAGAGGATGAAGGCTGTGTCCTCGGCCTTCATTTGCGGCAAGATCGCGGGGTCGGCTTCCTGCACCGTCGTCTGCCAGGCAAGGCTGGCGCCGGTGCGCAGATCGGCAATACGCGGCGAAGCGCCTGCGTCCTCAATCAGCAACCGCGCGCCGCACTCGGCCAGAACCGCATCGATGCGCTCTTGTGGCCAGCGCGGGTGAATGGGAACATAGATGGCTCCGGCCAGCAGCGAGGCAAAGGCGGCAACGATCGCATCGCTGCTCTTGGGCAAAACCAGAGCAATGCGGTCCTGCGGCTGAATGCCGTATGCGCGGAAGCGCAGGGCCAGGGATTGGGCCTGTGCGAACAACTGGGCGAAGGAGGTGACCCGCTCCTCCTCGACGATAGCGACGGCATCCGGTGTGATCGTCGCGCGGCGCCGCAGCCACTCGTGCAGCAGATCACAATTCGGCTTGAGGTCAGGCTCGGGCAAGCGTCACCCCCCAGGTAAAGCCAATGCCCGCCGAGGCGAACAACAGCAATTGACCGGGACGAATGAGTCCTTCGCGGCGCATCTCCGCGTAGTTGATAACCAGATCGCTGGCGAAGGTGTGGCCAAACTCGGCCATGCGGGTGAGTGGCAAACCTCCTTCGGGCAATCCCACCATCTTGCGAAAGCCCTCACGGTCACGGTGGCTGATGTTGGAGTAGATGAAGTGGTCCACATCGCTCAAGCGAAGTCCAGCATCTGCCAGAACCTTGTTGGCCAGCCGGAAGAGATGGAGATAGAAGATGGGCATGACCTTGTGCTCGATCATAGCCGCATCGACGTTGAGTTGAATGTGTCCATCGTTATTCGTAAGGAGAATGGCCTTGTGCAGATGGCTCAGCGTCATGGCCTCGACACCCAGCAGGAGCGGTCCCTGCACGCCCTGGCGGCGGAGCAGAACGGCACTGGCTGCGTCGCCCTGCACAGTGATGGGCAGCAGGGAGCGGTTGTGTGCGGGAGCGGCATCGCCCGTGACCAGCAGCGCAGTCTGAATGTGATCGTCCATGCTCATCCAGCCTAGCGCGGTCTTGATCGCCAGATGCAGCGCGCCGCATCCGCCTGCGCGAAAGCTGAGGTTCATTGAAGTCTCCGCCCCAAGATCGGCGCTGAGCCGATGGGCGAAGGAGATGGATTGCGAGTTCTCGCCGGGAAAGGTACTGAAGTCCAGGATAAGGTCGATGTCGCCAGCAGCGATTCCGGCCTCATCGATGGCCGCCGTCGCGGCTTTCAGAACAAGGTCGTAGGGCTGCTGGCTGCCGCAGACGCGCACGCTGCTGAGTCCGAGATTGCACAGGGCCTTTTGTCGGGCCAAGGGACTCAACGGCGCTAGTGTAGTTTCCACCCTGTGCCGTTCCCGCTCCAGGATCTCCGCCACGTTCTCTTCGTCGGGAGGCACAGCGTAAGCTGCCGCTGCAATGCGTACATTCAGATTCAAAATAGCTCCAATCGCAGCGCGGCATAGCCGCCATGAGCGGATGTTCCCAGCAGCAACGCCTGGCCTGGACCGGGGCGCCGGCTCAAAGCCAGCAGCAGGTGCAACAGGGCGCCGGCTTCTCCCATCCCTGACGCAACAGGCTGCGCGGGAAAGATTGTTGAGTCTTCACCAACGAGCTCACGGGGCAAACAGGTCAAGGGACTGGGGGCGCACGGCGCGCCATTGCCAGCGCAGATGGTAAAGTCCGGCAGGTCGCCGCCTAGCAACTGGCCCACACTGGCGCGCGCATCGCCGCCAGCCGCCCAGCGCCCCGCGCCGAGAGCGGCATAGGGACGAGCCGCCTGACGACCGTCGGGTTCCAACACCATGGCCACCACGCCCTCGCTGGGTATGAATCCGCCCACCGAGGGCGCAGGTCCGTTGCCAAAACAGGCAGGTGAGAGCAAATGGGCTGCTTCGTACCACTCGTAGACGGCCTGAGTCAGCGTATCTCCGGCAAGCACAATCGCCATATCGGCCTGTCCATGGCGCATCAGCGAGGCGGCCTGTAGCAATGCGCTTTCCGCCGCAAAGCTCTTGCTGCTGACGGTTACATTGGGTCCGCGCAGATCGTGAAAAAGCGCAACATGACTGGCCGGAGCATTGCTAAGCGTCTCGGGAAAGGTGATGGGGTCAGTCTCCGCCCAGCCATGAGTAGCGGCGCTTTGATAAAAAGCCTCGGTAAGTTCGACACAGCCAAAGCCGGTGGCAAAGAAAACGGCGATGCGGGAGCGATCCATTTGTCCCAGGTCAATGCCCGCATCGCGCAGCGCAAGCGATGCGGCCACTAGAGCCCACGCCGAGAGGCGATCCAGCCGCCGAGTCTTCAGGCCGGGCACAATGCTGGCAGGACGAAATGGCTCGACCAGAAACGCGCGGCGCAACTCTGGCGTGCTCCAGTCTGTGATGGCGCGTGGCTCCAAAGGCCCCGAGGGCTCCGCCGAGATAAGTCCGGCCAACGTACCATAGGGGGTCACGGAGCCGATACCGGTCAGCACTGGCAAGTCCGTCTTCATGCGCGGTACCCCCCAAAGACCAGCGCAACATTGCTGCCGCCAAAGCCCGCGGAAACCGACATGGCCACGGGCAGCGGCTGCCGGCGCGGTTCGCCACGCAACCAGTCCACCTGATTACTCTCAATCGGATCAGTCAGCCGCAGAGTGGGCAACAGCACACCGGTCCGCATGGCCATGATGGTGATGGCTGCTTCCAACGCGCCTGCCGCGCCCAGGCAGTGTCCGAAGTAGGATTTTGTCGACGAAACCGGAATCGGGCGGCTGCGTCCATGGAAAGCGCGTTCATAGGCATATGTTTCCGCAATATCATTCAAGGGCGTGCCCGTGCCGTGGGCATTCACATAGCCAACCTCTTCGATGCTGCATTCGGCCATCTCCAGGGAGCGCTGAATGCAGGAAGCCAATCCGATGCCGTCTTTCTGCGGCGCGGTGGGATGATAGGCATCGTTGGTCATGGCCCAGCCCCGCAACACAGCCAGAATTCTGGCGCCGCGCCGCGTCGCGTGGGCCAGGGTTTCCAGCACCAGCACGGCTGCACCTTCACCCAGGTTCAGTCCCTTGCGGTTCTGGTCGAAGGGACGGCAGGCCTCCTCGTCCAAGGCCTGTAGCGAGTTGAAGCCGCTCAGGGTAAAGGGACACAGTGCATCGCTGCCCCCGGCGAAAACCATGGGGGCTGCCTCGTCGAGCAGCATGTTGGCGGACAGCACAAGAGCTGTCGCTCCTGAAGCGCAGGCCACGGAAACAGCACAGCTTGGACCCTGAATGTCCAGACACTCTCCAACAGAAGCCGCTACCCGCGAAACTGAATAAGATGCTGCCCGCAACAATCCGCCGTGCCGATACCAGGCAGCTGGTCCTCGGGAAATCTCGGGATCGATCTCTGTCAAGCCCGCAACCGTACTGGCCATTACAATTCCGCTCTCGCGGAAGCTGCTGCAGGAGCTGGCAATATCCGCCACCGCGTCGCGCGCCGCCACCATCGCCAGCCGATCGGAGCGGGAGTAGTGATGACCGTCGTGCAGAGAGGGCAAGGCGCCCACCGGCGCGACCGTTCCCTGAAAGCCGGAATACAACTCCGTAGCGGGTGCCAAACAACACTGCCCAGCCAGCATCCCAGCTTGCAGTCGAGACAGACCTATGCCATAAGGACTGACCACGCCAATCCCGGTCACAACAATGGTTTTTTGTGCATCAATCACGAGGATGAACCGGCCAGAAATCGAAGAAATTTACCCACTGATCATAGTAATCCGACAACTGCGCTTCGAGAAATCGGACAGCCTGGAGCAGACCGCTCCGCTGGTCCTCGTCGCAATTGCCCGAGGAGAAAGGCAGGATGGGATCACCCATCAGAACTCGGTAACGCAGCCAGCCGCTGCGAACTACGAAGCCCGGAAGCACCGGTGCGCCAGAGACCTGGGACAGTAGAAAAGGCCCCAGCGGAAATTCCGCGGGCGCTCCAAAAAACCGCACCGCAACGCTGGAACGCGGGTGGTAGACGCGATCTCCCTGGATGGCGACGATCTCATTGCGGCGCAGAGCATGCAGCAGTTCGATAGTGGCTCGCGCGCCGCCACTCAGGTCAACGATCCGGAGCCGCTCGTTGCTCATCCGGTCGCGCAGCATTTTCTCCGCGGCCTTATCCTCGACCACACGCGCCACATGGACGGGCCGGTCATGCATCTCCAGTAAACGCGAGGCAAACTCCGGGTTGCCCAGATGCGCCGTCCACACAATCAACCCGTGGCCCGCCTCCAGACAGCGGTCGATCATGGCAGCGCCGCGCTCCCCATCCACCAACATGGCTTGCAGTTGCGCATGGCTGGCCTGGGGGACAAAAGCATAGGAAACGATCAGGTCGGAAAAGGAGTAGAAGACGCGATAAACCTTCCATTGTAGCCCCAGCCCTTGTCGGCCGGAAACTTGGCGCAGATTGCGCGTTACGGCGTGTCGCTCGTGCTTCAGCAGCAGAAAGAAGATCAACGCAGTCACCGAGGCAACTGGCGGCTGCGCGAAGCGCGGCAGCCAGCGCACCGCGAAAAATGCGAAGCGCAGCGCTGGCACATTGTGAAAGCGATGCCAGTACCAGCGCTTCAATGATCACCTTCCTGCGTCAACTCGCTTACCTTTCGAATCACCTTGCGCTTCAGCACCGAGTACATATGAACAATGTCTGTGTCGTCGTATCCGATGGCGCGCAGCGTTCGCACCGCGGTGTTGACAGCAACAGCATTGCTCAGGCCGAAGCGGCGATGATACTCAATCTGAATCTCATTCATCTCGTGTTTCGACAGGGTGGGCGTGCTCATGGCCATGTCGTTGTAAGAGAAGCGGCTGGTCAGTCCCATCCGATCCGCGTCCCATCCCGCCTCGATGGCCTGCTGGTTAATTTCGCAGCCGGGAAAGAAGCGCAGGCAGAAGTGGTAGGGCAGCAGCGACGGCTTGGGCAGTTCGCCCAGCCAATCCAGCGTGCGCTGCGCCATCTCTCTGGTTTCAGTAGGAAAGCCGTACATGGTCGAGATATTGACAGCCACATCCTGCTTCTGCGTGTAGGCGATGATCTGGCGCGCCTTCTCCAAATTGAGATTCTTGTGCACCAGGCGCTGAATCTCTTCGGTGGCCGATTCGACGGCGTATGTAAACCAGACGGCGCCCGCTTCCAGTGCGCGATCCACAAACTTCTCGCTGGCAATGTCGGCGCGCAGGCCGTTGACGAAGTACATCCGCAGCTTCAAGCCAGCGGCATGAATCATGTCGAACAGATCCAGCGAGCGCTTCACGTCGACGTTGAAGATGTCGTCCACGATGTAGAAATCCCGGATGCCGTGCCGGTCATAAAGTTCGACGATCTCTTTAAAGATATTGGCAGCACTGCGCAGCCGGATACCCTTCCAATGGCTGAAGCAATAGGTGCAGTGATAGACGCAGCCGCGGCTGGTCAGCAGCACACCCTGACGCCGGTGGTTGTAGGCATAGCTGAGCTGGTGCTGGTACTGATCGAGATCGATCAAATCGTAGGCGGGAAAGGGCAGGCTGTCGATTTGCGCGCTTTGAAGCCGCTCGGGGCTTTCCATCACATGGTTGCCGTCGCGGTATAAAACTCCCGCGACCGCGCTTGCGGAAGTGCCGGAAAGCAGCTCAACAAAAGCCTGCTCGCCTTCTCCTTGAACGGCAATCTCCAGCTCGGGAACTTCTTCGAAGAGCCGGTGCTTGTAGGCCTTCACAATCGGCCCGCCAACAATCAGCGTGGCGTCGCTGGTGGCTCGCGTCAGCCGTGCGATGCGCTGCAGTTCCTCCAGAAAGAAGGCGATTGAGCGCAGGCCAACCACATCGGGTTGAAATTCCCGCAGGATGCTCAGAAATCGTTTGTCGTCGGGGGCTGAAAGTGAGGATTCGACGATGCGCAGTTCGATACCAGGCAGCGCCGCGCGGGCGCTCGATGCCAGATACATGAGGCCAAGGGGCGGAACATGCATCTCGTAGGGCATGGTTGTGCCCACCCACTTGTTCATGTTGTTGCATTCCACCAGCAATACTCGGGAGGATCTCATTCTATTGCCGGTTGGCATGGCCGGACTTGCTCCTGAATTTTCAGCTCTTGGCCGCGACTTTGGCTTCGACGGTCGCCGCCAGCGTTCCAATGCTTTGCCAAGCGCTTTCGTCGAACTCGCCATCTACAAGCTTGATCCCGAAGTGCCTCTCAATCTCCAGAATGAGCTGCAAAATATCGATGGAATCGATCTCGAGATCGCCCCCCAGCAACTGCTGATCGTCGCTCAGATCATCGGCTGTTCTGTCCTTGATCCGCAAACCGGCAATAATAATCTCTTTGAGTTGTTGCGAAATGTTTTCCATGGCGATTTCTCGTCAAGCATAGCATGACACACGTCCAACCCCACAGTTGTCCGTCTATTGCAGACGTACCATTGCACAACCCGCTGATATAAAGCATGTTATTATTTTCCTTCTAACGCCGCGGTCAAACCAATTTTCTCATTTCAGCCGGTCCAAAATACCGGGCAGACCAGCAGGCGCTTTCGACTTCGTGCAATACTGGTCAGATAAAATCAATCCTGTTGCACTTGTACCTTGAATCCGCCCTCGGTAAGCAACTCTATTTCACCGAGAACCTTGGGGACAAAGAAATTCTCTCCAGCATGGCGGTGAGTGGGGGACCCATTCTGCGGGTGACCCTGCCGCTGCCCAACCCTCAGCCGGAATACATCAGCGCGGACGGCAGGTTTCTTTTGGTTATCTCCGATGAAGGCCACGAGGTTGAGCATCCTCTGTTGGTTGTTCCAACAGCCGGTGGGCCTCCGCACCAGATAGCCGGGGTTAAATGCCACTCGGCGGCGTGGTCGCCAGCTAGAGATTGGATCGCTTTCGCGTCCGGGAAAGCTATTTACGTTACATCGCCCGAGGGCGGCGGCACCCGTCTTCTGAACCGTCTGGACGGGATTCCGTGGTCTCTTCAGTGGTCGGCGGATAGAAAGCATCTCGTGTATTTTCTTCAGAGTCTTCCTGCAGACGATACCTCCTTGTGGCAAATGCACCTTGATGGCAACCTAAACGTAGAGTACACTGAACCGTTGCACATTGCTGGAGCGAGGTGTTGCGGTTAAGTGCCTTTTACCCGGAATGCTGACAGCTATTTCTCCGTTGCGAAGGACTCAACAGGAGATCACCTCCTACAATTGCGTTTGTGGCCCTGGTGGCGTGGGGGATCGTTTGAGAATTCTTCTTTAAGCGCACACTTTGACGAGATTGACGGGCTTGCCGCGGATGCCAGTGCGCGGAAGCTCTTTGTCATTAACGGTGCAAACCAGCAAGGGGAATTGGTTCGGTACGATCTCTCCACGCGCAGCTTTACAATGCTGCTTCCCGGAGCATTCGCGACTTATGTTGACTTTACGAAAAGCGGGGAGTTTGCAGCGTATGTGAAGTCGCAGAACAACTCCTTGTGGGTGAGCCGGGCCAACGGGAGCAATCCGAAGCAATTATGTCCACCGAATATGAGCGTAGAGTTGCCACGATGGTCGCCGGATGGCAAGTGGATCGCCTTCATGGGAAAGCAGCCAAGCCAGCCGTTTCGCGTTTACGTTATTCCAGCGGCGGGGGGTGTTCCCAGAGAAGTTACCAAGGGCGACGATAATCAAGGGGCGACGAACTGGTCTCCTGACCGAAGATCTCTGGTCTACGGAAACGTCCTTTGTCAGCAAGAGGGCTCCTGCGCCATTCATAGAGTTGAACTGGCAAGCGGCAAGGCCACAATCGTACCCAGCTCGCAAGGGCTATCTACAGCGCGCTGGTCCCCGGATGGTCGCCACATTGCTGCACTCAATTTTCAGCGCCGCGAACTTTCCGTACTTGATCTGAGCAGCCGGAGGTGGCGCAAACTCGCGGAAGGAATCAATGGAAATGACGTGATCTGGTCGTCGGATTCCCGGTTCGTGTATACCAAGAGCTCGATGAATGGTCCAACGAAGATTCTACGTGTAGCAGTGGGTGGAGGCTCCGTTCTGACCGTGTTGAACCTTGACTCATTTAGCAAGTCGGCAGGCCAACTGGATACGTGGTTCTCCCTGACGCCAGACAATGCTCTGCTCCTGAATCGCTGGCTGAATACCTCAGAGATCTATGCGCTGAACTACAGATAGTAAAGTTCCGTGACAGGACACGCTCCTGCAACTTCTTTACAATATTGCCCTTGTTCATGCCTATCGATTGATCCCCAGAGGCGCTGCCACCTCTCCAATCAACCTTCGTCGGCAACAGGAGGCTTTCAACCAGTGCTAATCGCTAGCAACTGAGATTGCCGCGATCTGTTTGTGGAGCAAACCACTATTTGCCTTGGTCCTATTCAGGTGGAGAAATCTTGCGGGCTTCGACCTCGTCCACTTGAACGCGGTTGTGGATGAAATTCATATTGTTGTCCTTCTTTTCCATGCGCAGTTCAATCGTATGCTTGCCTGGTTTGAAGAGGTGCTGAATCCGATTGCTTAACGCCCAGTCATCCCATTGTTCTGAACCTCGCTGAGGCATCACAATGACGCCGCTGAATTGCTGATCAATATAGAGGCTTCTTAAACCGCATTGATTGTCAGTTGTTATAGGCCCGCTGCCATTGGCATAATGAATCTGCAACTCATAGATTCCGCCCTCTATTACAGTAATCGTTGTCTGTGCCTCCACTGTAGTTTCGCGCATTAACTCCACTGGGTGATGATCTTTATCAAACCAAGCGGAAAGAACAGTTTCGTGTGATTCATCAACAATAGGTGCGCTCATAAATGAAGGAATGCCATTTTCAGCAATCGCCTCAACCTGATATTCAGGAGCACTCTTTACCAAACTTATGCCGATGGGGAAAACCGTGCCTTTAATTTGTTGCCATGGTTTTCCGTCACGATAAACCTGATAGATAGAGGCCCCGGGCACAGCGGTCCAAACAAGCTGATTCTGCTCGATTCGCACCTCTGGAGTATCGGGTGCTATGACGTCTATACTTTGATGCGGAGTGATCGCGCGATCATCCGTACCAGCAAGTACAAGATTCACATGGTGGTGGCCGCGCAGTATTGCCGGAATGATGCCGTTAAACGGCTTTCCGTCCAGTGTTTGCGTGCGAATCTGCGAGCCGCTTCCACTTACATGTATCGACAAGGTCGCCTGTCGAAAGCGAAGATCGTCCAGTTGATAGCTGCCTGCAAAATCAGTAGGGATAAAGGGCGCAAGATGGATGCCGTCAGCTTGGAAGCTCATACCGAAGAGAATGCGATAGACCATCGCGAGATTGCCAGCGATGCTCCAAAGTTGGCGATCTGAGTTGATTTCGGTTCCCGAGGGGCTTCCCGAACTGGCGACGAGATTTTCCTTGTTGGTCAAAAAGAAGGATGTGTGTCGCAGCAGAACGCTGAGGCCGTCGGCCACAATCGCATCTGCGTGGTTCCGGGCTGCGGCGAGATTCCAAAATGCCTGCACGAAAGGCCAGACAGATTCGTTGTGATAAGGCGGAATGCCAGGCGTTTGCGGATAGACCGTTGGGATGCCATAGTCGAGCAGAGGAAGATTCTTCAGCATCTCTCTTTGCTGCGCTGGCGTCGCAATCTCGAAGAGCATGGCAAGAGATTCGCCGAGAGCGTCCATGCGTGGAGAAAGCACGGGGTGAGCTCTGCCATAGAGATATTCGCCATAGTATCCCTTGTCTTGCATCCACAAGAGTTGATTCATGGAGCGTTTAATGCGCCGGGCGCGGCGATTGTAGGCGGAATCGTCTTCGCCCAGTGTGCGCGCCATTTGGGCGAGGATGCGGTATGTCTGATAGTGAATAGCATTGTTACTGAGTGATTGCGACGAGTAGATATCTACAGCACTCATCCAGCGCGGGTAGGTTTGTTCGCGCCAATCCATAAAGCTCGATTCGCCGTACGCCAGTCCATTCGCCGCCGCCAACACCGAAGGTTCGTCGTGGATCGTGGAGTTTTGAATAATGTGATAACTTTTCTGTAACCAAGCGCGCTCTCCTGTGACCAGATAAATCTCCCAGGCGGCAAGAGCCCAAACCATGCGGTCTGAAGAGACAGGCCACGAACCTCCAGTGCCGGTATCCTGCACAATCTCGCCGTGGCTGACCTTGGCCATCAGGCTGTTCTTCGTCAACTTTGGCGCGATGATGGCCAACGAGAGAAGTGTGCTATAGCTGACATCGCGTGTCCAGACGCCATTCCACTTGGCTCCGGCCATCAGGGTCTGATCGGGATGGATGTCCTTCGTCAACTCTTCGAGTGAAAGGTTATACACGCTATCCAGTATCGGCAACGAAGAGTGCAGGGCCGGGTATGCGTGAAGATCGCTGGTCAACTTCCAGGTTATAGGTACTGCACCATCGCGGCCGTAGGTGGAGCTTAGCTCCACGTTCGAGAGTGCGCGGGCCTCATAGCCGTCTTCAACCACGCGATCGCGGTAAAGGATAAAGCGTTGGGTTTGATGAATGGGTTGCTCTGCGAAAGCCGCCACAGCTAAAAAGGCAAAAAAGATGATCCGTATATGAATCCGCACGCCTGATCCCCTTACTTATGATTGTTTGGACTGAGTATGACCATGGACCACACACGAAGTTCGGGCAGAACAATCTCCCAGGTGTTAGTGCCGATTTTGCACAGCGGCAACTTATGCCATGCGCCGTGATCCACATCGGGCGATGCCCAGCCGGCGTTGGCAAGTTCGGACGCGATTACGCGAATTCGCAGTTGATGAAAGCTTAAGGGAATGGCAATGTTGTCCCCGTCGTTTCTCCAACTAGAATCTTTAACCGAGGTGAGATTTATAAGATGCAGGATGATATCGGCATCCTTTTTTCGCGCGATGGTCCAGATAGAGCCCGGATGGGCGTCGACGCTGGCAGGTGCTTGACCGATCTCTACCGGAGTATCTGCAGGCTCGGCCTTATCGCGTAGGTTGTTTTCGTAGGCAACGAGAAAGTCGTAGTAGTCGCGCAGAGTAACCCGGTCTTGTGGAGTGAGGGTAAGGACCTGGTCGTCGGGAAAGTAAGGACGTGAGAGCATGCGGTCACCATCTCCTAACTCGATGTGCGATGCACCGGAGGCAAAGATCGCGGCATCAGTGATAAGCCGGCCTGGCAAGTTAAAGGCAGCATGCTTGCCTTCGTGAGTGAGCTTTTCTGCGGCGCCGTTCTGCATGTAGGCAGCAAAGACGATGGCCTTGTTCGGATTGGCCCGATGAATGGAGTCAGCCGACTGCAGAATACTGCGGTAGGTTGGATGGTCGGGCAGCCAAAGCTCACTATAGACAAACTCTGCGGCAGAGTTGGCCATGCCCTCCTGGCCTGCTCCTGACACGGTGTTGAGCACAACTGGGCGCTGCAGCGTCTGGTGCGCCGCATTGACAAAGTCAGGAAAGCCAGCAACAAAGTCGATCTTTTTGCCTTCGTAGTTCCAGGCCTCGGCGTCGCCAAAACTGTCGATGTGCCAGCCGTCGAAAGGGAGCATGGCAAAGAGCCGGTTCATCTGAGCAAATAGGTAGCTCTGCCATCTGGTGTCCGACTGATTCATGTAGAGCAGGGCCGGGGTACTCCAGCCTCTCCAGCCTGTGCCTGTGGGCAGAAGGAGGGACTTTACGTTGGCCGCGCTTCGCTCTGTCGTAGCTGAAGGCCAGGTGGCCCACTGCAGTTGTACGCCACTGCCATCAGTGAATGCGTTTTGGTAGGCAGCATAACTGGCGTTATAGACCATCGTCGTCATGTGGCGCTCTTTGGCCTGCGCGAGCAGCGAAAGCACCACGTCGCGGTTGACTGTGCGACCAGCGACATCGGGCCACTGTGCTGGCAATGCGGGTTCGGGAGGCACAGGCATATGGTGCTTATTCTGCACGTCGTAAAAAAGAAGTCCGTTGATGTGGTAGCGATTCAGTTCGCGAATCCACTCAACGGCGGGGGTTGAGGCATCATAGTTGGCGATATAGCCGTAGCGGGGAAACTTTGCCCAGTTGGAAGAGACGTCAAGCGCACTAAAGCCCTCAGCCAACAGTTCGTGATGGGCCTGGCGCAACTGAGCATGAAGACGGTAGCCCTGGAAGTCATTCGGCGGCGGCTGCAAACGAAGGCTCAGTTCATTCTTGCCGGCTCTGAGAGTGAGATGCGCATTGCACTGGCAGGCAACGGTCTTCCCTAATGATTCGAGAGTGAGGCAGGCCTCGGTATTCTTCTGCGCGGTTGCGCCTTCTACCGTAAGTGTGATGATGGCCGTTTCTTGTGGTGCGTAACGGGCCTTATCTGTCGTTACATCCAAGGCAGGAACGGGGGCGGGCTGCTGGGCCCGTGCAGCTAGAAGGAAAAGAATAAATGCCGCTGTAAGGGCAGCAGTCTGCTTGATTGCAGCGTGTGTAGACATCATGCTCCTCATCGGAATAAATGGCGGAATGAATTCTGGAGAGCCATGAAGGCTCTCCAGAAGGTGAGGCTAGAAGTAGAGCTTCAACGCGAACTGAATCTCGCGCGGATCGTTGACCGTGCTGTAGACTTTGCCGAACGATCCAGGATCGCTGATGCTCGAGTTTGGGTGGTCGAAGTTTGCATGGTTGAAGGCATTGAAAAACTCCGCGCGGAATTCTGTGCGCATCCGTTCAGTAATGGGGAAAGTTTTGAACAAGCTTAAGTCAATGTTCTTGAAGCCTGGCCCATGAACGCTGAAGGGACGGGTATTGCCGAACTGCCCGACGGAAGGATTGCCGTAGGATGCTGGGTTAATGTAGAAGCCCGTGCCTCCCGATACGTATTTGTGCGGGTCTTTGGAGGCGCCCGAGAAGGGATCTCCGATGAGATTGGCGCGCGATGCGTTATGCCCTCCGGTTTCACTCATATCGTTAGCAGTAATAGTAAAGGGATTGCCTGTTTGCAGCGTAACGATCGTGTTAACCTGCCATCCACCGAGGATATAGCTCAGACGGCTGGGCTGATTCAGCACCCATCCCCCCTTGCCGATTGGCAGGGCCCAGATGCCGTTGGCCACAAACCGCTGACGGTTATCCAGAGCGTTGTCACTGCGCTCGGGCGACATGTTGTAGATGTTTTGCGGTAGATAGTCACCATTGATTGGCGGGTTGAAGTCAGCTATGTTGTGGCTGAGCGTGTAGCTAAGGCCGTATGAATAGCGCTTTGCGAAGGCATGGCGCAGCGAGATTTCCAGCGCATTGTAACTGGCATTGCCGCTGTGGCTAGCGTACTCCAGGAAGGCATGCTGGCTACCGCTGTTTAGGTTGCTGTAGGGGAACACCACGATGGGATTACCCGTGCTGTCGGTTCCAGCGATTTTGCCCTGATTGAGGTTGGCGATACGGGCAAACTTATGGCTGAAGTTACCAACATAATCTACCGAAAGAAGGGTAGACTGCGTCAGTTGGGTTTGTACGCCTAAGCTGGTCTGCTCAACATATGCTGTGCGCTGAATGGGATCTTGGGCGCGAATCTGTATATCGTAGAGCGGAGTTGAGGTGGAGTTGAGAGTGCTGATAGGAAAGCCCTTGCTCAGGTAAAATACGGGGGTTGTACTGCCCTGGCTTTGGCTCAGTGTGGTGTCAACCAAATACGGCGGATTGAAGCTCAGCATCGACTCGGAGCCGTAGCGATAGTGATGTTGATAGAAGATGGCGAATCCGCCACGGACCACGATGCGCGGGGTCTGCTGATAGGCAAAGCCGACGCGCGGAGCGAAGTCGTTACCGTCGGGGCTGATCAGCGAGCGGTCCTTCCAACTGGTAGCGCCGCTGCTTACTTGAACAAGGGAACCGCCATTGTCGGGCGAGAAATTCACCATCTTGTTGTCATGCTCAAGCAGTGGTGCGTAAAGTTCATAGCGCAGGCCCAGGTTTAACGTCAGCCGCTCGTTTACACGCCAGTCATCCTGCGCGTAGAGGGAGTGACCGGGAGTAAATGTGTGTGGTACAAACGGTTTGGCGTAGCGCGCCAGACTCATATCGCCCAGCAAAAAGTCGCTCAGACCAAAATCGTTGCTGTTTGTGTAAATGCCGCTGGCCGTTAGCACGCCCTGCGGAGCCTCGATGTCAAGGAACGAGTTGTTCAAACGATAATATTGATAGCCAAATTTAAGGCTGTGGCGTCCTCGCAGCCAGATCAAATTATCAGTTGCCTGGTCAACGTTCGAGACCTGCTCCTGCGGCCGCCAACGCGAGACGCCTAGGGCTTGGTAGGTATCAATATTGATCGGTGGAAGACCAACGCTGTAGGAGGTAACCGGCATACCGGTCAGGCCATAATCAGGCGCCTTTGAGGTTCCCAAGCTACTGGCGCCCGGGGGCTCCTTCAGCGTATACATACGGTTATAGCCAAAGTGCAAATCATTGAACAGGGTTGGGCTGAGGGTGTCGGACCACGCCAGATTCAAAGCTTCGCCATTGGTCATATTATCGGCGGACCAGTTGCTGGCGCCGGCCAGGCCGTTGGCGGTCCAGGGCGGATCGACCGTGGTAATGCGAGAGATACTGAAGTGTCCAGAGATGTGGTTGCGCTCGTTCAGGTTGTGATCGATGCGAACATCGCCCGAGTAGGTGTCGTTGGGATGGGTGGCTACATATTGATAGTTGGAGCCGCCGCTGAAGCTGCCGGCTATGCCTTCGGTGAGGACGGCACTGGAAATGTTGGGGTCAGGATAGAGCGTCAGCAGCTTTAATGCCGCCGTATCGAGGCAACTCGTCTGCACTACGTTGTTAATGATACAACTGGATTGCCCCGGAACCACACTACTGAGCGTGTAGGGCAACTCCATGAAGTTGTAGTCGTTCTTCATCAAGGGAGTGGGAACCGTAGCGGTCTCCGTGACGGCTTGGCGGCTATTCAGCCCCTGAAAGTCGATGAAGAAGAAGGAGCGATCGTGGCGAATTGGTCCGCCCAGAACTCCGCCGTATTGATTCTGCGTAAAGTGGCCGCGTTTAACGCCATTGAGGTTGTTGAAGAAGGTGTTGGAATCCAGCTTGTCATTACGCAAAAAGTTCCATACGTCCCCATGAAAACGATTGGTGCCTGACTTGGTGGATACATTGATGACGCCACCAGCGGCATTGCCGAATTCCGCCGAGTAGGTGCGTACTTGCACCTTGAACTCCTCAATCGCATCCGGCGGCGGCTGAACCACCTCCATATAGTTGTCCTGCTGGTTCGTTGAGGCTGAGTTGTTGTCAACGCCGTCGAGGGCAAAGTAGTTTTGCATCTCGGAGTTTCCGTTGATACTAAAGCGGTCGATGGATTCGTTTGGACCGGAGTAGTATTTGTTTACTCCAGCCTCCAGCATGGCAAGCGGTGCGTAAGCACGTCCGTTGAGCGGAAGGTCATTGACCGTCTGGGTGCCGACAACACCACCCAGTTCCGCTGACTGGGTTTGCAATTCCGGCGCTTCGCTCGATACCGTCACGGTTTCTGACACGTTACCTAACTGGAGACTAAAATTCAGAGCCGCACGCGTCTGCACGTGGATTACCACATGGGAGTAGCTCTGGCTTTTCAGGCCCTTGGCCCTGGCTTCGACCGTATACAACCCCGGAATCAAGGCCAACACCTGGTATTGGCCATCAGAGTTGGTGGTTGTGCTTACCGTCACCTGTGTTGCTTCATTAGTAATCTTGATGGTGGTTCCAGGAATTACAGCACCGCTTGCATCCGCAACAGTGCCGACGATTGCCCCGCGATCAATTTGGGCAAGGCAAATAGTGGTCCACAGCAGGCCGCATAAAGCCGCTATGACGAAACTTCGTAATCTCACTTGGTTCCTCCTAAAGTGCCGGGGAATACGGGGGGGAGAATCTCTTGGCTTTTCAGAGCGTGCCTCCCTATTACCCCAGCCCCTTCTTTTCATAGATGGAAATTTGAGCCGTCGACGACTCTCATCCCAAATTCTGACAAAGCATAGTCATCGCTTCAGGAACACGGCAATGCTTTGCCGCACATCTCTTAAACAAAATCGACCTCACCAGCTAAACAACTGACAAATATGATAGATAGAAAAAGTTATTTATCGCAATAATCTGTATTCTGGTCGCGTCAACAACAAAATATAGGCTGTGATACACTCGCTTACGATTATGGATACAGTCAGCGGGCGTTCTAGAAAACTCTGTTTTGGCGTTTTCCAGCTCGATCTTCAAACCGGTGATTTGACCAAACGAGGCGTCCGCATCCGCCTTCAAGGGCAACCCCTCAGCGTACTGATGATGCTGCTTGAGCATCCCGGCGAAATGATCACTAGGGATGAACTGCGGCAACATTTGTGGGGCGATGGCACCATTGTCGATTTCGACCATGGGCTTTCCACGACTATCAATAAGATTCGCGATCGTTTGGGCGACTCAGCCGAGAATCCGCGTTTCATCGAGACAATCGCCCGTCGTGGCTACCGGTTCGTGGCGCCAGTTCAGGAACTCACGCCGGAGGAGGCTGCCTCCAGAACACCCAGCAGAGTGCAAACTCTTGCTCCAGCCGCCTCCCTGTTGAAATCTCTTGTGGGGCATCGCCGTAGATGGATCTATGGAGGGGTAGCTGCCGGAGTCATGGCTTTTCTCGCCGCCGGGCTCTACTGGGTATGGAGTGCCCCTCGACCGCCCATGGCCATGCGCCAGATCACTTGGTCGGGTCATGTCTTTCCCGGTGACATGCCGATGGAGAGTTTCCCGGGATTAGCAACCGATGGAACACGCGTCTATTTTGATGAGGTCCATGACGGTCGCTTTGTGTTGGCATTTTCGCTGCCCAATGACTATGAAACTCATCTGCTGGCAACGAACTCAGAAATCGCCGGGCCAACGTTGATCGAAATATCCTCAAATGGAACCCAGCTGATGGTACGTAACCATCTTGCCCCGGAGGTCGAGCAGCCGCTGTGGATTATTGCCACCTCTGGCAGTTCGGCGCGACGCGTTCCTGAAGTGCTGGCACACGATGCTACTTGGATGCCGGGCGGCGATTCTATTCTGTATGCATCGGGCGACGAGTTGTGGATCGCCGATGAACACGGCAGCAGAGCAAAGTTTGCTTCGCTCAGCGGGCGCGCATTCTGGTTGCGCTGGTCGCCAGACGGCAAGCAACTTCGCTTTACCATGATCAATCCACGCACGCGCACGCCCTTCTTATGGGAGATTGGCGCGTCCGGCGGCAAGGCCCATCCCTTGTTGCCAGGCTGGAATCCAGCGAATGGAGAGTGTTGCGGAAGCTGGGCTCCGGATGGAAAAGACTATCTTTTTCAGGCGACGCACGACGGGCAGGACAATATTTGGGCATTGCCAGAATCTGGGCTACGTCGTTGGTTGGTTCATCGCCCCTTTCAGGTCACCAATGGGCCATTGTCTTTTTCCTCTCCGATTGTCTCGGGCGACCCCAGGCACCTGCTGTTTATTGGAACGCATAGCCGCAGCAGGCTTTTCCGATATGATGCACGTTCGCACCAGGTTATTCCCTATCTTCCCGAACTGACCGGCGCCACCCATGTCGCTTTTACCCAAGACGGGAAAAAGGTAGCGTGGATCAGCAACAATGAGGGGACTCTCTGGTCGAGCTTGCTCGATGGATCTCAACGAATTCAGCTCACATCGGTTCCTATACAGATTTATCTAATGACATGGTCGCCAGATGGCACAAAGCTGGCCTTCATGGGCAAGGAAGCGGGCACTCCTTGGAAGATTTATACAGTCTCAGAAGCAGGGGCGGGGGCAACGATGCTCTTGACTGAGAACCGGAGCGAAGCCGATCCGACTTGGTCGCCCGATGGGCGGTTTATTGCTTTTGGAAGGCCAACAGCCTATATGGCCGAGGACACGGCGGACAAGGCCATCTCGGTTGTGGATACCAAGAGCGGCACTATTATAGATCTGCCTGGGTCAAAGGGGCTGTTCAGTCCGCGCTGGTCGCCGAATGGACAATATTTGGCGGCAATTACACTCGATCAGCGCAAATTGAGAATCTGCAATATGAGCAATAAGCAATGGACCGAAGTGCCCACAACAAGTATCGACAATCCAGTCTGGTCCAGCGACAGCCGTTCGATTTACTATCACTCGTTTATGGAACGGGATCTACCGATTTATAAGCTCGACGTGCAAACCCACAAGCAGGAGAAGATTTTTCAGCTCGGAGATCTGCAAATTTCCGACGCAGCCGATTATTCATTTCAAGGCGTTTCCCCAGATGGGTCGCCAATTCTTTCGGTTCACTTGTGGTCGGCGGATGTCTATCAGATCGCCTGGAGACACCAGTAGCTAACTACGGGCCAACCAATAGTGTGGCCATTTCAGTTTGCCCACTCTTCATGCCGCACAGGCAATTGATTGAGGTGGTCCCGATGCATCCGCCAGTTCGGCATAAACTGGTCCATCATGGCGATGAAGCGGGCGTTGTGAGTTGGTTCCAGTAGATGCGCCATTTCATGGACCACGACGTATTCGAGGCACTCCTTGGGCTTTTTGGCCAGTTCAGTGTTGAGGCGAATCGTTTCAGCGTAATGATTACACCCCCCCGCTTGGTCTTCACCTGTTGCATGTAGAAACGTTCAACGGTAACGCCTATCACCGGAGCCCATCTGGCAATCAAGGCGGGACTACCGTTTTCAGTTGATTCCCGGTACCACTGGGCAACAATCTCCTGCTTCCTCTCTTCGGTGGTTCCTGGATGTACTCGCAGGACCAACCAGCTATGCAGAATCTCAACCGAAAGAGCATGGTCACCCTCGACCACGCGCAGAAGGTACCGCTTGCCCCAAAGGTAGTGGCTCTCCCGATTCAGGTACTCCCGAGGGATCTCGCGTTCCTGTTCCCGAGCTTTCTCTGTTGCTGCTTTATCCAGCCAAGCTCGGAGATCGCGAAGACTCGAATTGTATCCAGGGTCATCCGCGCAGGGGCAGAGATGCGGACGCGGCCAGTCGGGGGGTACACACTGAGGTGGACGTTCTTGATGTTCTTGAACACCATTTCAATCGAAATTCCACTGAGATCGATGTGCTCCGCCATCAGTATTCTCCCTGCGCCTTGACGATGAGAAAGAGGCGCTCGACCTCGGCGGAATCCTGCACCGCCTTATAGATCGCTTCTTTGATGACCTGCTCACGAGCCTGAACACCTCGCCAACCGTCCGGACGTACTTCCCGTACACCTGCGTCGATCTTCAGTGCCAGCTCTTCATTCTGACCAAGGTTGTTCCAAAGTGCTCGCTTGCCTGTAGTATCGAGCTTCTCCGGCTTCTCTTCCACCAGTCCCGCCTGAATCCTTTTGGGAACCCCGGCTATTTCGCCTAGCCATATTTCAATGTAAGTTGTTGAAAATAATGGTCGGCCATCCCCAGCTCGGGCGCGAACCTTGACCAGCTCCGCATAGTGTACGTCAGCGGCGGTTGACATGAACCGCTGGGGATGGCCGAGAATCACCGCTGACGTACACTACGTGAAGTTGATGAACCGCCTCGGCGGTGGGCGCATCGTCTTCATCAAACAGGTCACGGTTCGAAATGTTGCACGGTATCTCTCAAAGTACCTGACGAAAGAGCTTCTACTGTCCGCTCCGAAGGGCACGAGAAGAATTACCACGGCTCGGTCAATCAAGCTGTTTCCGAAATTCGACTCAGGGATTTCCTGGGAGCTGATTCGGGAATCCATCTGGCACTTGTTGACGCGCCACAGTGCAGCCGCGTTTGCTCGATTCGGTAGGGGCACCTGTCGGCACCACCCAGGCGCTGCTTGGGCACTCGTCCTCGGAAATCACCCGAGGAACATACATTCACTCGGTCCCGGCGGACGCACGTCGTGCGGTTGGAGACGTGGAGAAGCTATTTGGACCCAAATGGACCCAAGTTTCGGCCTTGCCGGAAATGGGGGATTCTCTAATTAACTGATATTGCGGGATTTAATGGTCGGGGAGAGAGGATTTGAACCTCCGACCCCCTGGTCCCGAACCAGGTGCTCTACCAGGCTGAGCCACTCCCCGAACATGGGTTGCAGAAGCGTATCTTTGGGGCGCGGCCTGGCGCGTTTGGCCCCTTGATTGCGCTTAATCAGTGTAGCAGAATCCTGGGCGTTGCGGCACAGTCTGCCGATTCCCATATTCCCACCGCCGCGACGACGAAGCATGTATGAAAGAAATCCGAAAAGGAGTCCTCCGAAGCTGCTCGCCGCAAACTCACCCTTCAGGCTCATTCTTGGATTGGAAAAGACTCAGTCAGACCAACTCAGGATCCTCTTGTATGGGGCAAACAAGACAAACGCATCTCAATTTCCGAGCCGTTGTTTTTGTCTCCAACAGGAGCATGATAAGAATCTGTCCATAAACTAGCGATTTTGCAAGGGTGCGGCTTCCGGCGTGCCGAACGGGAGGCAAACAGGGCATACGGATGCCGGATACCCCCACCCCTATTTTGGACGTAAAATCCTCTGCTACTTAGAGTTAGGCCATGGTGTGCGCTGCAAAATCCTCTCAGCAAACGACTTACGCGCAAAATCTTCCAACAAAAGGAGTTACGGGACGGCCTCAAGCACTTGTTCTCGTGTGGCCCATAGCTCTGCCATTCATCAGTGTGCATCCAAGCAGGGAAATTCTCTGCAATCCGCGAAAATCGCTGAGACGCTCGATTTGTGGACAGATTTCAAGAAACTGGGAACCAAATCTGGAGCGCCCGGCTACCTCTTTCAGGCAAGTTCCGCGAACCCTAACTCTTGAGCGCCACCCGGATATGCAGTTCCTTCAACTGTTCATCGGTCACCGTCGTTGGCGCTTCGGCCATCAGGTCGACCGCCTTGGCGGTCTTGGGGAAGGCGATCACCTCGCGCAGACTGGGCGCTCCGGCCAGCAACATCACGATACGGTCCAGGCCGAGCGCGATGCCGCCGTGGGGCGGAGTGCCGTATTCCAGAGCGTCAAGGAAGAATCCGAAGCGGGCATGGGCTTCTTCATCGCTAATTCCCAGCGACTTGAAGATCTGCTGTTGCACGTCTTTACGGTGGATACGGATGGAGCCCGAACCGAGTTCGAGGCCATTCATCGCCAAGTCGTAGCAGTTGGCGCGCACACTGGCCGGGTCGGTGAGCAAATTGGCCATATCGGCCTCGTGCGGCGCGGTGAACGGATGATGTGCCGGCATCCATTTCCCCAGTGACGCATCGTACTCGAACATCGGGAAGTCTGTAATCCAGATGGGCCGGAAAGCCGCCGAGCCATCGACAAGATGCTTCTCACCGTTGAGCGCGGCCGCCTCCTGAACGGTTTCTTCCGTGGTGCGGAAAGCTCCATGCCGGTCAGCATATTTCTTGGCCAGTTCAGTACGGAAGTTGCCGGCGGCGGAGTAGACGTTGATCTCGCGCTCACTCAGCCTGCCGGGGATCTTGGTGTCGCTGGCCTTGATGGGGTTGGCCGGGTCGCCAGCCACGATGATGACGAAGTCGGCCTCGTCCGCACTCACCAGCTCGCGAACCTTGCTCGCTGCCTCGGGAAATCCTTTGGACAGCCGCTTGAAGTCGTCAATGAATTTGGCGCCTTTTCCCAGCTCGAAGAGCGGGTGGTTATCTTCGCGTTCCTTGCGGCTCAACTCACCCACCTTGGGAATGCGCAACGCCACCACGGGCAATGCCGGATCGATTTGCAGCGTAGCCAGCGCGGCGTCAGTGAAGGCCGGGCGCACGTCAACGAGGCTGGGCAGGCGCAGGTCCGGCTTATCGCTGCCGTACTGGCGGATTGACTCGTCATAGCTGATGCGCGGGAAAGGCGTGGGCAACGTGACTCCAGCTGCTGCAAAACCGGCTGCCAGAAATTCTTCCGCCACAGCAAAAACTGTTTCCTGGTGCGGGAAGCTCATCTCGATGTCCACCTGGGTGAACTCGAGCTGGCGATCAGCGCGCAGATCCTCGTCGCGGAAGCAGCGGGCAATCTGGAAGTACTTGTCAAAGCCGGAGATCATGAGGATTTGCTTGAAGATCTGCGGCGACTGCGGCAGCGCATAGAACTCGCCCGGATGCACGCGGCTGGGCACCAGAAAATCGCGCGCGCCCTCGGGGGTGCTTTTGGTCAGGATGGGAGTTTCTATCTCCAGAAAGCCCTGCTTGCTGAGGTTGTCGCGAATGGCCAGCGTAATCTCGTGGCGCAGCCGGAAGTTGCGCTGCATCTCCGGGCGGCGCAGGTCCACGTAGCGATATTTGAGCCTCACCTCTTCATTCTGGATGGCCTCTTCAGACGGCGAAAAGGGCGCCAAGCGCGTGTCGTTCAGCACCCGCAGTTCGGTGGCCTCGATTTCGACTTCGCCCGTAGGCATCTTGGGGTTGATGGCGTCGGCCGCGCGCAGGCGCACTTTGCCCACGGCGGCAACCACATACTCCGGCCGGATTTGCTCGCCCTTGGCGTGGCCCTCGGGGATCAGATCCTTGTCCAGCACGATCTGGCTGATGCCGGTGCGGTCACGCAGATCGAGAAAAATCAGGCTGCCGTGGTCGCGGCGGCGGTTGACCCAACCCATCAAAACAACCTGTTGTCCTGCGTGGGCGGCTCGCAATTCACCGCAATAATGCGTTCGTTCGAGATTACCTAGAAAATCAAGCACTACCTGTGTCCTTTACTCGCCTGTGGGAGTGGAAAGAAAGACGGCCAGCTCCGTGCGAGGAACCTTCGTCTGTATGCCTGTTGAGAAGTTCTTCACTGTTAGAATACCGGATTTCAGCTCGTCTTCGCCCAGGATGACGATGTGGCGGGCGGTTTTGTCGGCGGCTTCAAAGGATTTTTTGAGCCGGAAGCTGCCCACACCCAGCTCAATCCATAGTCCCTGGTGGCGCAATTCACGAGCCAAGCCAAGCGCATCGGCGTTCAGGCTTTCGCCCAGCGGAGCAATATAAGCGTCGGCCAGCACCTGCGGTGCGGCCGCCTCTTGGGCTTGCAGCGTCAGAACTAACCGGTCTTCGCCCATGGCAAAGCCAATCCCCGGCGCGCGGGGTCCGCCAATCATCTCGCTCAAGCCGTCGTAGCGGCCTCCGCCGAGCAGCGCGTTCTGAGCGCCCAATCCGCCGTGCGTGAACTCGAAGGTGGTACGAGTGTAGTAGTCCAGGCCGCGAACGAGGCGGTGATTACGCGTATACGGCACGCTGGCCGCGTCCAGAGCCGCGGTGACGGCTAAAAAGTGGGCACGCGATTCCTCGTCGAGCGAGTCGGCAATCCTGGGCAGCTCGTCGATGATGGGCTGGTCAGCGGGCACTTTGCAGTCCAGCACGCGCAGCGGATTGGTGACCGCGCGGCGCTGGCAGTCCTCGCACATTTGCGAAACGACAGGAACCAGTGCGGCGCGCAACGCTTCGTTGTAGCGGGCGCGGTCGGCGGCCGAGCCAACGGAGTTCAGCTCCAACGTCCAGCCGGTGATGCCTAGCTCGTCGAGCAGCGTGGCCAGCATTTCCAGAACTTCAGCGTCGCGCAGCGGGCTTTCACTGCCCGCCGATGGCGGCCCGATGACCTCGGCGCCAATCTGCGAAAACTGGCGATAGCGGCCCTTCTGCGGCCGCTCGCGGCGAAACTGCGGGCCGATGTAGTAGAGCTTCTGCAACTGGCCGGTCTCGCCGAGTTTGTGCTCGATGTAGGCGCGGACCACGCCGGCGGTATTCTCCGGGCGCAGGGTAAGTGACTGGGGCTTCTCCGACTGCGCGCGGGCGCGGTCCTCCCAGGTGTACATCTCCTTCGAGACAATGTCGGTTTCCTCGCCCACGCCGCGGGCAAAGAGCGATGTGTCCTCGAAGACAGGGGTGCGAATCTCGCCGAAGTTGTAGCGGGCAAAGACGTCTCGGGCGGTGGCCTCGATGCGGTTCCAAAGCGCCGTCTCCGGCGGCAACAGGTCGCGGGTACCGCGAACGGCTTTCAGTGTAGTCATATCCTCTTTAGTCTAAATGTTCTTTGGAGGAAGGCTGGAATCAGGCCTTCGGCGCTCATCAACCCGCCGCTGGAGGGAGTAACTGTCAACGACGTGCTTGACCTTATCAAGAAAGCGACAAAGACCTCTGAAGCGCGCCTCCTACGCGTTGATTGCCATACCCTCCACCGCTCCGTAAGCGTCCAGCAGGGACTCGGCCAGCGTGGGATGGGCGTGGATCGTGAACATCATCTCCTCCACCGTGCCTTCCAACTCCAGCACAGCAACCGCTTCGGCGATCAGCTCCGTAGCCTGCGGGCCGAGGATGTGCACGCCCAGAATCTCGCCATACTTTGCGTCGGCGACCATCTTCACAAAGCCGTCGTGATTGCCGAGGATGGTGGCCTTCGAGTTGCCCGCAAAGGGGAATTTGCCCACCTTCACCTCGTAGCCTTTTTCCTTGGCCTGCGCCTCGGTCAGACCCACCGACCCGATC
>Ga0255356_1000164_pt1 | contig 44879 bp, 39 predicted proteins | sample HBST100metaG_FD_189944 | JGI IMG/M metagenome (GOLD analysis project Ga0255356, IMG submission 189944) | Peat soil microbial communities from Stordalen Mire, Sweden - H.B.S.T100 | ecosystem: Environmental > Terrestrial > Soil > Wetlands > Peat | place: Sweden: Norrbotten County, Stordalen Mire...
ATCTTGGCCATCAAGGGCAACCCTAAGCGAGGAGCGGACGAAGATGGAAATCGGACCAGTCACGAGCATCCGCGCATTGCCGGTCGTCAGGCCTCTACCCGCCGATCCGGAGTTGTCGGGCGTCTTCGATATCGAAAACTTCGCCAGAATCGGTGACGAGACCTATTCGCCCAGCGGCGGAAAATCCGCAGGCGGAGGCGAAGATGAGTTCGACGATCCAGCCGTCGAAGACGAGGATGAGTTCCAGCCGCGGGTCGCCGATCCAGCCCCACCCCACCAGATCAGCTTCTTCGCTTGAACGCACTTCCCCGCTAACCCCTCCGCGACGGAATCAAGCAGCCAGCGACCTGCTATTTGAATATTCCTTGAGCAAACTCACACAATTTTTCCCGGCGGATGGTTGCGAAAAACTGTCTTTTTATGTAATTTACTAACTAGTTAGTCAATATGGCGACCACCCCTCCAACCCGCACCCAGACCGAGCGCGCTGATCAGACCCGCGCCCGCATCCTCGACGCCGCCATTCGTGAATTCAGCTCGAACGGCCTGGCCGGGGCGCGCACCGAGCAGATTGCCGAAGCCGCAGGCGTGAACAAGGCGCTACTCTACTACTACTTCAAAGGGAAAGAGGCACTGTATGCGGCCGCGTTGGAGTCGGTGGCCGAGAGCGTCAGGGCCAGCAGCATGGCCGTGCTTGAGGGAAGCGCCTCCGCCGGAGAGCGCTTCCTGTTGTCGGCGCTCAACCATTTCGACCGCATCCACACCAACCCGGGATTCCAGAGTCTGATGCAGCAGGAGATGATTCGCCTGCACCGCGGCGAAGACAACGCCCTCACGCCGCTGGTGGACCGGGTCTTCAGGCCCTTGATGGAGCGCACACAGCAGGTGCTCGAAGAAGGCATTGCCACAGGCGAGCTGATTCCCGTCGATCCTGCGCAAATCCGCTATGCGGCGCTGGGAGCCAATGTCTTTTATTTCCTTTCCGCGCCGTTCATGAAGATGATTCAGGGCGCCGACCCCCTGGAAAAAAGCGCATTGGAGTTCCGCCGGAGCTCAGCGATCCAATATCTGGGCCAAACCCTCTTTATCGACCGGGAGCAGGGGGCGCGGGTGGCCGCGCGGGTGCTCGCAGCCACGCCCATGCCCAAAAACGGCGGAATTCTGCCGCAGCCAACGCCGGAATTCCGCCCAATTGTGAACCATGAAGTGAGGCACAAGTGAACGCACGCAATCGAGTTTTTCTGATCCTGGCTCTGCTCACCGTGGGATCGCTCATCTGGTACTTCCTCACGGTGCGGCCCACCGGTGACCTGCAACTGATCGGCACCGTGGACGCCAACGAGGTGCTGGTGAGCGCCAAGATTCCCGGCCGCATCCAGACGCTGACCGTGGACGAAGGCCAGGATGTGAAGGCCGGCCAGCTCATCGCCATCATCGAGAGCGACGACCTGGAGGCCGCGCGCAAAGCCGCCGAGGCCACCGCCAGCAGCCAGCGGTGGAAGCTGGGCGAAACCGTCGAAACCGAACGCCAAACCCGCGGCGAAACCGGCAGCGCCACCGTGAACGCCGAGGCTCTGCTGAAGGCGGCGCAGGCCACGCTGGCCCAGGCCCAAGCCAACTACGAACATCAGCAGGCCGACACCAGCCGCACCGTGGCGCTGGCCCAGCAGGGCATCATAAGCGCCCAGGCCAGGGATGAAGCGGCCACCAGCCTCCAAGCCTCCAAGGCCGCCGTCGATACGGCCAGGGAAAACGTCTCCGCCGCTGAAGCCTCGCTGCGCCAGGCACGCGCCCATGAGCTGCTCACCACGGTCGCGGCGCGCACGGTGGACTCGACCCGCGACGAGGTGGCCAACGCTCGCGCCCTGGCCGACCAGGCCAAGGTGCAGGTGGGCTACTCGCAGGTATTTGCCCCGGTCAGCGGCAAAGTCAACGTCCGCGCCGCGCGCCAGGGCGAGGTGGTGGCCGCGGGCGCGCCCATCGTCACCATCATGGACCTGACCCAGACCTGGATTTACGCGCCGCTGCCCGAGACGCAGGCCGACGCCGTCCAACTGGGCGACTCGCTCCGTGTCGTCATGCCCTCTGGCGCAACCCTCCAGGGCAAAATCATCGTGAAGGCCGCCGAGGCCGACTTCGCCACCCAGCGCGACGTCAGCAGCCGCAAGCGCGACATCAAGACCATCCAGTTGAAGCTGCTCATCGACAATCCCGGCGAGCGTTTTGTCCCCGGCATGACCGCCGAAGTGTACATTCCCAAAAGCAAGCTGGTGAAACAGTGACCCCCACATCCCAGCCCGGGGCCCCCACGGACAGGTCTTCGTCCGTGGGGTGGAAACCCGCCGCCATCGCCGTCGAAAACATCGTCAAGCGTTACGGCGCCTTTGAAGCGGTCAAAGGCGTCAGCTTCTCGGTGGCCGACGGCGAAATCTTCGGTCTGCTCGGCCCCAACGGCGCCGGCAAAAGCACCCTCATCCGCATGATGACCACGCTTGTCCCCATCACCGGCGGACGGGTCATAGTTGCAGGCCACGACGTGGCCCGGGAGCCCGACGCCGTCCGCCGCATGATCGGCGTCATTCCCCAGGCGCTCACCAGCGATCCGGACCTCACCGTCGAAGAGAATCTGAGCATCTATGCCAAGCTCTACAGCGTGCCCAAGGCCGAGCGGCAGAAAAATATTCAGGAAGTGCTTGAAGCCGTCGATTTGACCAAATGGCGCGACGCGCAGGTCAAGACGCTCTCCGGCGGAATGCGCCGCCGCGTTGAAATCGCCCGCGGCCTGGTCCACAATCCGCAAATTTTCTTTCTCGACGAGCCCACCACCGGCCTCGATCCTGTCTCTCGCATCGCTGTCTGGGAGATGCTCGACAACCTGCGCGAAACCCGCCATCTCACCATGCTGCTGACCACCCATTACATGGAAGAGGCCGACAAGCTCTGCGACCGCATCGCCATTGTCGATCACGGTACGCTGGTCGCTCTCGGCACACCCATTGAACTCAAGCAGAGCGTCCCCGGAGCCAACGTCGTCGAGGTCCATTTCGATCGTGAAACCACCGAGTGGCAGCAGCGCCTGGAACACCTGGACGGCGTCACCAGCGTGCAGGCCGAGAGCGCCGGCTTCTATCGCGTGCTAACTTCCTCCGGCTCCAAAACCACCATGCAGTTAGTCGAGTTAGCCGCATCGCTCGGCGAAACGCTCACCTCGCTCAGCGTCCAGAACACCTCGCTCGACGATGTTTTCGTCCATTACACGGGCCGCCAACTCCGCGATGAGCAGGTCAAGCCGCCTGCATTTACCATGCCGCCCCGTCCCGGAGCCAAGCCATGAACAGAATGTTTGCCATTATCGAGCGCGAGATGCGCAAGTTCTTCCGTTCGCCTACGCTGATGATCATGTCCCTGATGATGCCGATCTTGCAGTTGGTCATCATGGGAAATGCCTTCGGCGGCAAGATCACCGGCGCGCGCGTCGCCGTTGTTGACTACGACCACGGCCCCGAGGCCGTCAAGCTCCGCGAGGCCTTCGATTCCATCGCCGTCAACATCAAGACCTTCACCACCATCAACTACACCGACGAGAACAAGGCCCGCGAAGACGTGCGCACCGGCAAAATCGACGCCGCCGTCATCGTCCCCGCCCAGTACTCCCGCCGCGTCTATGCGCAGGACGCGCCCCATCTCGGCTTGGTTGTCGACAACTCCGACCAGTTCATGTCTGGCTCCCTCGAGGCCGAAATGCGGTTGGTGGTCAGCGCGCTCACCGCCCCCGTCATTCAGCCCCGCCTTGCCAGCCAGCTTGCCCTTGAAATCGTCGAACTCTACCCGTATGTCAATTACATGAAGTTTCTTCTTCCACTCACCGTGGCCCTGGCCATGTATATCTCCGTCATGATCGGCGGAGGCATGTTATACATCGACGACAAGGCGCGAGGCGTTCACGAGGGCTATCTGGTCACTCCTATCACGCGTCTGGAGTTAGTCTTCGGCATGAACATAGCCGGCTCCATCAAGGCCGTTCTGGCCGGCATCTCCCTGACTGTAATCGGCTCGCTCATGGCCGGCCTCGGCGTCATCTTCCATCCAGAGGCCGACCTGGAACTGCTTGCCCTCATCATCGTCACATCCGTCGCCTTCAACGGCATGATGTTTCTGATGATGGTTCGTGTTGACGACCCACTGGTCCCTCGCGCCATGTTCGGCGTGCTCAATACGCTCTTGCTTTATCCCTCCGGAGGCATGTATCCCATCGCTGCCTTTCCGCGCTGGCTTCGAGCCATCTCCATCATTGATCCCTTCACCTATTGCGTACACGGCTTCAGAGCCATCCTGCTCAAGGACGGCGGATTCGTAGCCATCCAATACGACCTGCTCTTCCTTTTCGTCTTCGGCATGGGAACGCTGCTCATCGCCACGCCGCTCTTCAAGCGCACGCTCTGAGCAATTGGTTGCGGAAGGTTGCCGCGCGAGCCTGGGGGCATCACAGGCCGCGTCCCATCAAGACCTCTTACCGTGCCGCGGCCAGCAGAAACCGAATCGCGGTCGCCTCCGCCCAGTGAATCTCGTTGCCCGAGTCACGGGAGAGATAGGCGCAGTGGCCTCCGTGGCGCGTCTCCACAAAGGAGATATGCGGATTGGCGACGAGCTTGGCGCGGGTCTCGGGCAAGAGCCGAATGAAGGGATCGTCCTGAGCGCACAAGACAAGCGTCGGAACCGCGATGCGGTCCACCACCCGGGCGCTGGCCGCCTTGTCATAGTAGTCGCCGGCATCGCGAAAGCCCCAATAGCGGGCAACGATCTTGTCGTCGAACTGGCGGATGGAGCGAACCGGCCCAATCTCCCTGGCGGAGGCATAGATGCCGGGAAACAGCTCCGCCTTGCGGGCGTAGCGTCTCATCAGTCCGCGCAAAAAATGTCCCTCATAGCCGCGGTTGATCGGCTCGTGCAGGGCGTCGGCGCCGGGCGCCAGGTCGATGGCCGCACAGACCGCGGCCACGGCGCAAAGCGGCGGCCGGTTGCCCCACTCTCCGGCCAGCTTGAGCACCAGGTTGCCGCCCATTGAGTAGCCCACCAGCGCCACCCGCTCCAGGCCAAAGCGCTCCGCAAAGTGCAGCACCACCGCGCCCAGATCGCCTGAAAGCCCGGAGTGATAGAGCGTGGGTGTCAGCGTATCCGTATCGCCGCAGTTGCGCATGTTCATGCGGATTACGTTGCAGCCCGCGTCCCAGGCCCGCGCGGCAAGGCCCCGAATGTATTGGGAGTCCGAAGAGCCTTCAAGACCGTGAACCAGCACCAAGGTCAGCCGTCTGGAGCGCTCCGATTCAGGCTGCCAATGGCAATGGCACAGCACGCGGCTGCCATCCGCGGGATCCACCTCGACCGTTTCCGCGGCGTCGGCGAGCCGGAAGGCAGGCCGGGGAAGAAAATTACCCACAATCGTTTGCAGATGGCCGTTGCTCAAGCCGCGTCTGGGCTCAAAAGCGGTGAACCACCCCGGCAGACCGCGGGTGGGACTGTCAATCGCTGTATTTTCCTGGATTTCTGGAATCACGGGGACTCGGCAACTCGGGAAGTGGGCTTTCGGCCCGTGCGGTCCGTGCAGAACTTGGGGCGGCGGGTGGGGATCGAACCCACGACATCCTGAGCCACAGTCAGGCGTTCTGCCACTGAACTACTGCCGCCATCTATCTTTTTGATTGTAGCATCGAATCAGGCTGTCCTGCCCAACCCGCCCGAGGGAACCTACCCATGCCCCACCTCAAGCCAATTCCGGCTGGATCCACGGCTCCAGCCGCCCCTTCCGCGCAGGATCGCTGGAACCACGGCGCCTGGCTCTTCCGCGACCGGACTCTGCACGGGCTGGAGATTCTGCTGGATGAGGCGTTCACAATTCCCGGCACCCAGATTCGCTTCGGACTGAGTGGAATCATCGGGCTGGTTCCCGGCCTGGGAGACGTGCTGGCCGGCTTGCTCTCGCTCATCATTCCCCTGGCCGCCTGGATTCGCGGCGTACCCTACGTCACGCTGGCGCGCATGGCCGCAAATCTCGGCATCGGGGTGCTGGTGGGTTCAGTTCCCCTCTTCGGCGACATCTTCGACATCGCCTGGAAGGCCAATCGCCGCAACTATCGCCTGCTCTGCCGCCATCTGGCCGAGCCGCGCCGCCACACCGGGCGGGATTGGGCGTTTCTTCTGCTGCTGGCCGGGGCTCTGGCACTGGTCTTCGCCATTCCCTTGGCGCTGGTGGTGGGTCTGGTGCTCTGGCTTGCCAGCCGCTAGAGCGGAACCAGAATCACTGTACCCGATTTGGACTTGTGCGAGGTCGCCGCTTCTTGGGGTCGCGTCGACTTGAGTGCAAGGGTTTCGAGGTATGGCAATTCTGGTTCCGCTATCGGGCGCATCGACAAATACTGGCGCGACAGCGTCAGTATTTGTCGATATGCCGTTCATCAAACCCGCCCATCAAGAAACCGATCCGCGATACAATCGAAGCAGACCGTCGGGGCGTGGCGCAGCCTGGTAGCGCATCTGCTTTGGGAGCAGAGGGTCGGGAGTTCGAATCTCTCCGCCCCGACCATCGAATCAACCGCCAGGCACTTCTTCAGGCAAAATCGGCCGTTCGCGCCGATCAGTGCTTTTCTGTCGTGGTATGGCCGCGTCCATCGCGCGTTTCATTTCCCTTGAACTGATCTGGAGATTTACGCTGCGCTGCGGGCTTGTCGCCGGCCCTTGGCGTTGCGCCGTTATAGCCGTGCTGCGGATCCAACGTGTTATCGACCTTTCCGTGAAAGTCGTTGGAGGCATGAAACCACGGCCCGACGCCGATAAATGCGCCGCCATTGAACCATTCCGCGCCGTAGTAGCCGTCGGGAACGCAGTTATAGGGTGCATAGTCATAGTAACCGTAGGGACAATCGGGAGCTACTCCGATGTTAACGGTAACCTGAGCCTCCGATTTGGGAGCGGTTGCCGCAAAGAACATTCCAACAGCGGCAGCTAATACAAGTAACTTGATTCCACGCATGGTTTCTCCTCGCCATCGCCGAGGCCGTTATCTACACGCCCCAACGCTATTCACCTTAGCGGCTTGGATCGTCCTTGTCTGAGCAATAAGAACCGCGATGCCGTTCCGGCAGCCGTCGGCGACTGCCGGCTTCAAGCTACCTTACCTTCCACTTCGCTGAGAGCGCGGCAAGTTTTTCATTGATTGTGGGCTGCGGTCCCGCCGTAGGCTTTTCCGGCCTTGCCACGGCCTTTTCAGGCTTGGCCGCTGGGCGCGGAGACGGCGCCGACAACTGCTTGATCGAGAGCGCGATGCGCTTTGCCTTGGTATCCACGCTCAGCACCTTCACCTTGACAATCTGCCCCGTTTTCACGGCCTCCGACGGCTCCTTGATATAGCGGTTGGAGAGTTCGCTGATGTGAACCAGGCCGTCCTGATGAACGCCGATATCCACGAACGCGCCAAACTTGGTCACGTTCGTCACCACGCCCTCCAGCACCATGCCCGGCTCCACGTCGGCCAGTTCCCTCACCTCTTCGCGAAAGCTGGGCGCAACAAACTTGTCGCGCGGATCGCGTCCCGGCTTGCGCAACTCGGCCAGAATATCGTTGACCGTGAAGGCGCCGGCCGCAATCCGGCTGCGGTCAACCTGCTCAAGCAGTTGCGGCTGCTGAATAATCTGCTTCACCGACGCATTCAGCAACCCCGCAATCTGTTCCACCACCGGATACGACTCCGGGTGAACGGCGGTCATGTCCAGCGGATTGTCGCCATTGCGAATGCGCAAAAAACCGGCTGCCTGCTCGAATGTCTTGGGGCCGATGCCAGCAACCTCAAGCACCTGCGCGCGCGAGCGGAAGCTGCCCTTTTCATTCCGATAACTCACTATATTCAGTGCGGTGCGTTCCGTGATTCCGGCAACAAAACGCAGCAGCGTCCACGATGAAGTATTCAAATCCACGCCGACCTTGTTGACGCAGCTTTCAATCGTCGTCTCCAGAGACTCCTGCAACTGGCGCTGGTCAACATCGTGCTGGTACTGGCCCACACCAATCGATTTCGGATCGACCTTCACCAGTTCCGACAGCGGATCCTGCAAGCGGCGCGCAATCGAGATTGCGCCGCGCACCGTCAGGTCGAGATCGGGAAACTCCTGCCTGGCAACAGCGGAAGCGGAGTAAACGCTGGCGCCCGATTCACTCACCGTGACTGAGAAGATTTTGTCGATCTTTTTCTCGCGCAAAAAGTCACGGACAAAGGCATCGGTTTCGCGGCCGGCGGTGCCGTTGCCAATGGCGATGGCGCGCACGTTGTGCTTGCGCAGCAGGGCTTCAAGCTTCGGCATCGCTTCCTCATTGCCGTGCTTCGACGTGTGCAGATAAAGCACGTCGTGCGCCAGCAGCTTGCCGGTCTCATCCACCACCGCGACCTTGCAGCCGGTGCGCAGGCCCGGATCGATGCCCAGCACCGAGATCGGCCCGGCCGGCGGAGCCAGCAGAAGGTTATAGAGATTGTCGCGGAAAACCTTGATGGCTTCGGTGTCGGAACGCTTCTTCAACTCCAGGCGAATCTCGCCCTGAATGGATGAGTTCAGCAGCCGCTTCCACGCGTCGTCGATGGCCATTTCCAACTGCCGCGTCCAGTCGCCCTGTGCGCGCAAAACATGCATCTGGATGATCGCGACGGCCCGCTCCGGTTCCACTTCAATGAGGAAGTAGAGCACGTTTTCGCCTTCTCCGCGGCGAATGGCCAGCATGCGATGCGATGGAATAGTCTTCACCGGCTCCTTGTACTCGTAGTACATCTTGAACTTATCCTGCTCGTCCACCGCATCCATCACCTTGCGGCTGACCACGATGCCTTCGTCGAAGACAAGCTGGCGCAGCGCCTTGCGCAGGTCGGCGTCTTCGCTGATCCACTCGGCGACAATGTGCCGCGCGCCTTCCAGCGCTTCGTCCACCGTGACCACGCCCAGCTCCGCATTCACAAAGCTGGCGGCAAATCTCTCCAGCGGTTCCGCGGAGTTCTGCTGCGCCCATAGATATTGCGCCAGCGGTTCCAGATCCTTTTCGCGCGCGATGGTGGCCTTGGTGCGGCGCTTGGGCTTGTAGGGCAGGTAGAGATCTTCCAGCTCGCTCTTGTCGAGCGTGGCCTCGATGCGGGCCTTTAGTTCGTCGGTCAGCTTGCCCTGCTCCGCAATCGAGCTGAGAATGGTTTCGCGGCGCTCGGCGAGATCGCGAAAGTAGGCCAGCTTCTCCTCGATGGCGAGAATCTGCACTTCGTCCAGGTTGCCGGTGGCCTCGTTGCGATAGCGCGCGATAAACGGCACGGTACCGCCGTCGTCCAGCAGTTCAATCACCGATACCAGCCCGCGCATGGGCAGATTCAACGTCTGGGCAATGTGAAGAAGAATTTCAGGAGAGAGGTTTTTTGTGTCTTTCATGAGCAGTCTTTGTTTATGGTACATGCCGCCGCTGAGGAAATGCGGTTCCAAAAAAATGTGCAAAAAAAGCAGGGCCGGGATGTGCCCGATTCACCCCGCATTCACGGGAGAAGATGGCACATCCGGGCCCTGCCTTTGCGTCCGTTTTCCAGAGAAATCTGCCCGGCGCGGCTTGCGGCTACGCCAGTTCCAGTTTCAGCGTGATGCCTACGTCTGAAATCTTCTCCGCGGGCATCTGGACCTTCAATCCGGCTTCGTCCTGACTCCACTTCAGTTCGCCCTTGTAGCCGAGCAGCGACGCATTGCGGATCTTGCCCGGAGCCTGGGCGCTGGCCAGGCCGAGCGCCGGCACCACAGCCTCCTTTTCCGGCCAACCCATCACGAACGCATAGAGCGTGCTGCCCTTGACGGTGAAGCGAACGTCCTCCGCGGTCAGGTCTTTCTGCTTGTCCTCGTTGAAGTTGCCCGTCTGAATCTTGACTTTGGTTGACGGGCCATCGCCGTAGATCTTCCACGGGCGCGAGCTGTAGATGCCTTCGCTGTTCACCGCCATCCACGCGGTAATGCCTTCCAGCACCTCCACCTCCTCAAAGTCCAGCTCGCCAGAGTTGGGCAGCGGGAAGTTGAGCAGAAGATTGCCGTTCTTGCTGACGATATCGACCAGCAGATCGATCACCTTCTTGGCCGACTTGTACTTCTGGCCGCGCTTGTAGTGCCACTGGCCGATGCAGGTATCGGTTTGCCACGGATTCGCCGCAATGAGGTCCGAGACGCCGCGCTCATGATCCAGCAGGCAAGTGCCAATGGCGCAATCCGAGGCTTCCTTGCTGTTATAAACCGCCTCCGTCACGCCGCCGTGCAACTGCGCGCTCACGTTGTAGAGGTGCGCGACCATCTTCAGCCCATACTCGTCGAAGGGAAGGTGGCCGTCGGTGTAAAGAAGGTCGGGCTGATACTTGTCGATGAGGTCGGTCATGCGGTCAAGATAGTGCTGGCGCCACGCATCCGGGATGCCGTTGTCGTCCCACGTCAGCCTGTTCACGAAACGCGCGCAATCGGCATCGTGATACAGATCCGCGTTCACCGGATCGACGCCGTCATAGGGCACGCCGGCCAGCGACCCGGTCTTGTCGGCGCCGTGGCTCACGGCAAACCACTTGTAACTGATCCAAAGATGCTCGCTGACGCCGAACCGCAAACCGTTCTTCCGCGCGGCCTTCGCCCACAATCCGACGACGTCTTTCTTCGGCCCCATCTTCACCGAGTTCCAGCGCGTATACTTCGAGTTCCAAAGATCGAAGTTATCGTGATGCACGCCCATGCTGACGAAATACTTGGCGCCAGCCTTCTTGTAGAGGCTCATCAGGTTTTCAGGATCCCACTTGGCGGCCTTCCATTCGCCCACAATGTCCTTGTAGCCGACCTTTGAAGGATGCCCGTAGTGCTCCACATGGTAAAGGTATTGTTCCGATCCCTGCATGTACATATTGCGGGCGTACCAATCCCCATCTTCGACTGCCGACTGCGGTCCCCAGTGGGCCCAGATGCCGAATTTGGCATCGCGGAACCAATCCGGAATCCGGTAGGCCTGTAAGGACGACCTGGTTCCCAGAAAGTTTCCGCCCTGGGCTGCTCCCTGGGCTGAAGCAAACCGGGACAGAGCAAGTGCGGAACATGCACCGCCCATAGTTTTGAGCAAATCACGCCTGTTCAATGCCATTCGACTATCTTTCCTTTCACGGTACCGCTTATATCGGGGGCCTGGAGTGCAATGTTTGCCTCTGCGGGCAAAGTTGCCTGTTTCTATTTCAAATCCGACACCAGCAGGGCCTGGCGAAGACGCTCTTCCGCCCCGGCGTTCCAGTAGCCGCAATCCAGTTCAAAGAAGACGGAGGTATACGGAATCGTCATGTCGGTCTTGATGATCAGGATGCGAAAAACCTGCGCGGATTGGTCGAGCCTGGCAATGATCTGCTCATGTGGAATGCGCTTTACGCTGGAGCCATAGATCGCGGCATCGAGTTGCTTCCGGTACTCCGTGATGCCGGGCGCGTCGTTCTCCGCCACAAAGCTCAACTCCTTGTCCACATAAACATTGGCCCGGATGTGCCTGGATGCGGCAATCGCATCCAGAACGGTCCGCACGGCATGAATCTGATCGGCGTCGGCAAGGATCGTTTCGATTCCCGGCTTCGATTGCGCGGGATAAGCCGAATCGGCAACCACGACCCAGTTGCGATGCCCATACAGCGGCAAGAGAGTGCCAAGTTGACGCTCCCAGCCGGGCGCCGCGGAAGTTACTGACTCAGTCATCGTTTCTTTCCTCGTTGCAACACTGGAGCATTTTCAATGTTCGTGTGCGGTTTGGGTGCCCCAGGTTCCGATTCCGGAACCTGGGAAAACACGTCCTAACTCAGTTCTTCATCCTGGCAGACGGCCACCTTGCCGCACTTGCCAGAGGCCATCAGCGCATAGGCTTCGGCCGCGCGCTCCAGCGGAAACCTGTGCGTGATGATATCGGCCGGATGCAGGTTCCAGCGGACCAGCCGCTCCACCAGTTCTTCCATCAGCCACGTCGATGTTACCCACGAGCCATAGAGCGTCTTCTGATCGTGAATCATGTCGGGAGAGGGATTGATCTCGACCCTTCCGCCCTCGCCGATAAAGACGATCTTGCCCCACTTGCGCGTGGCGCGAATCGCCGTGGCCCGCGCCGCGTCGTTCGCCGAGCAATCCACCGCGCGCTCCACGCCAAAGCCGCCGGTGAGTTGCTTCACCTGGGCCACATTGTCCGGCCCCGAGGCCAGAACCGCGTCGCAGAGGCCCAGGTCCGTGGCGATCTTCATGCGTTCCGGAACCACGTCGATGCCGATGATCCTGTTGGCGCCCAGCTTGCGGCAAAGCGCGCCCGTAGCCAGGCCAACCGGACCCAATCCGGTAATCAGCACGGCGTGATTGCCGTCGATGCCGATCTTCTCCAGACCCTCGTAGACGGTTCCGAATCCGCAAGCCACCTGCGCGCCGTCGGCAAAGGTTAGCTCATCGGGAAGTGCGATCAGATCCTTCTCTTCCGCGATCATGTACTCGGCCATGCCGCCGTCGCGCTGCCATCCGTAGGCGCGGCGATACTTTTCGCTGGTGCATGAAATCATGTAGCCGCGCCGGCAGTCGTTGCAAACCCCGCAGCCGGAGATGTGGTACACAATCACACGGTCGCCGGTCTTGAAGCGGCGGCAGCCCTCGCCGGCGGCCACAATCTGGCCGCAAGGCTCGTGCCCCGCGATCACTCCCTGGTAGCCTTCCGGCCCCTTGCCCAGGTGCTCGTGATAGATACACCGAATATCCGAGCCGCAGATGGTCGAGGCCTTCACGCGCAACAGAACCTCTCCATGGCCCGGAGCCGGCACCGGCACGCTGCGCATCTCGACGGTCGAGTTTCCGGGCAGAAACGCCGCGGTCATTGTGTCATTCATCTCTTTGCTCTCCCGTTGCTTGTTTTAGAGATTTTTTGTTTTTGCTATAGACTTCCGTGCCCCATCCTTTCCGCTTTTTTCTGCGGAAAGGGTGGGAAATCAATGAAGTCCAAGCTTATAGCATTTTCCAAAATGCTATAAGCTTGCGCAATTCTACGCCGGCGTAATTTCTCCATTCACGTCCCACAGAGCTTCCCAGGTCTGCCCATCTTTCCACAGAAAAACCTGACCCTTGATCAGCCGGCAGTTGCGGTCGAGCTTGGCAATCGCCTGCATCTCTGCGTCCATCAGCGGATCGCCGGCGGCACCCGCAAGATTGGCGCGGTAGTTGTGGACTGAAAACGGAATCGGCGTTTGGCCGCGCTGCACCGCCCACTTGATGCAAACCACCGCGGGATGAATCCCATGGCGTTTGGCGATCTCGACGATGACCGGATCTTCGGTGGGTGAAGTGTCCTCGGGCGTGCGGTCGCGCTCCGGGCGTCCCGGCGAGCCGATCGGGCAGTAGCCGATGGGCTGAATTCCGTTCTCCACCACAAACTTGAACAGCTCCGGCTGCTGGAAGTGCGGATGCAGCTCCATCTCGTTCACCGCGGGCTTGATGCGCGCGTCGCGCAGCACCAGCTTCAGTTTGGGGATGGTCATGTTCGAGGTGCCGATATGCCGCACCAGGCCCAGCTCCACCAACTCTTCCATCTTGCGCCACGTCTTCATGTAGTTCTCGTGGATGTAGGGCTTGGCGCCAGCGCTGCGCGAGGTCACATCGCAGCCCGGCGCATGAAAGTTCGGGAAGGGCCAATGCACCAGGTAGAGATCCAGATACTGGAGCCGCAGGTCGGCGAGCGACTTGCGGCACTGGGCGATCACATCGTCCTCGCTGTGCTTGTCGTTCCACAGCTTCGAGGTGACCCAGAGTTCTTCACGCTTCAGCCCGCCATTGACGATTGCCTCCAGCGAAGCGCCAACCTCGGCCTCATTGCCATAGACCGACGCGCAATCGAAGTGCCGGTAGCCGACCGCTGCCGCTCCCTTCACCGCATCGGCAACCTGCGCGGGGGTCACGTGATCTGACCCGAATGTGCCCAGGCCGACAGCCGGCATCGTGGCTCCGGTGTACAGCTTTCGTTGCGGAATTGCCGCTGGATCGATAGGGGCAGTTTCCCCCTGATTTGGCTTGCCCATTCTGGCTCCTTGCCGGTAAGAAGTTATCGATAACTACAACCATCGAAGAATACGCGGGCGCTCCACCCGTGTCAACTGCCCCATTTTCCGCAGCAGAACCCGCGCACATCAACCGAATCGCAAATAAGGAGAAATCATATCCCTATTGAATGGAGATCAAGTCGCAAATAGAGTGTGCGGGCTTTAAAGCATTTTCAATTTAGTACATGATTTGGGTGCCCCAGGTCTCGTTTTTGAGACCTGGGAAACCAGAGCCCTCCGCCTGCCTAGCCATGAATGGCCTGGCGCATAAGCCGGATCGCGCAGCAACCGGGCCGATCATCACCCTTTCGCTCTGGGTTCGAGCGCTGCCCAAATGAACCCCAGCAGAAACTCGGAATCCTTGCTCGGTGGCGTGTCGCTTTGCGCCAGCAATCTGCGCTGAATCGTTCCCCTGGTCATATCGGCGATGATCCATGCGACTTTTTCAGCCGGCAAACGGCGAATCTCGCTTTGCCGGGATGCCTTTTCAATGGCCGATGCCAGACGATGCACCGGTTCGCGCAGCCAGTCGCGGTATTGGCTGCGCGTCACCGAAAGATTTTCCTGCTCGGAGTCCATGATCCGGAAGATTTCCTTACTTGACTCCGCATTTTCCAGCCGAGCAAGGGTGAAAGCCCCGATCTTGTCTCTGAGGCTGGTCGCGGCATCGATCCGCTCCAGCGTGCTCTTTTTCAGAGCCTTCATATCGTGATTCAGAACCGCCCGGTAAATCTCCGTCTTTGACCGGAAGTAGAGATAGACGGTTCCCTTGGCGATTCCCGCTTCTTTGGCAATCTCGTCTATGATTCCGTGCGCAAATCCCCGGCGCGCGAATACCGAGCGCGCGGCATCCACGATCTCCGCGCGGCGAAACTCCGACACCACCTGCCGTTTGCTTTTCATCGAGCCTCGGGCCGCGCGCGCTGTTCGCTGGAGCGGCGGCGCAATTGAACTGACTGCAAAGTATATTAAACTGACTCTATGGTCAGCGTCACGCAACGGAGTCCAGGAGCTGAAGCCGCCGAGTGGAAGCCCTCCGTGAATCCGTGGATGGTCGCCGCCTCGGTGATGCTCTCGACCTTCATGGTGGTGCTCGACTCTTCGGTTGCCAACGTGGCCCTGCCGCATATCGCGGGCAACCTCTCGGCTTCAACCGACGAATCCACGTGGGTACTCACCAGCTATCTGGTTTCCAACGCCATCATGCTGCCCGCCGCGGGATGGATTGCGCGGCGCATCGGGCGCAAGCACCTGCTGACGATCTCGATTCTGGTGTTTACCGCCGCCTCCTTGCTGTGCGGAATGGCGATCACCATGCCGATGCTGATCGTTGCCCGCATTCTGCAAGGCATCGGCGGAGGCGGCATGCAGCCGCTGGCCCAGTCCATTCTGCTTGAGAGCTTTCCGCGCGAAAAACACGGCACGGCCATGGCCGTGTATGGCGTCGGCATTGTGGTGGCCCCGGTGATCGGCCCCACGCTGGGCGGATGGATCACCGACAGCTACTCCTGGCGCTGGATCTTCTATATCAATCTGCCGGTGGGCCTGCTGGCGCTGTTCATGGTGAACCTGTTCATTGAGGATCCTCCCTACCTGCGCCACGCCTTTCGCGGCGCAATCGACTATCTCGGCTTTGGCCTGATGGCCATTTGGCTGGGCGCCTTGCAGTTGGTGCTGGACAAAGGCCAGGAGGCGGACTGGTTCGCAACCGGATGGATTCGCTGGACCGCGGCCGTGTCTCTCGTCGCGCTCGTGGGCTTTGTCGTCCGCGAATTCACGAGCCGGGAACCGATTGTGCAGTTGCGCATACTTGGCAATCGCAACTTCACCGTGGGAACGCTGATCGCCACTCTCTACGGTTTCACTTTTTATGGCGTCATCGCCATGCTGCCGCTGTTTCTGCAAACGCTGCTGGGCTATTCGGCGCTTGACAGCGGCCTGGCCGTCAGTCCGCGCGGCCTTGGCTCCCTGCTGTCAATGATCGTGGTCGCGGTATTGGTCAACTATGTCGACGGCCGCATCCTGCTGGCCTGCGGCTTCGCCATCTTCGGCTATTCGACCCTGCTGTTGAGCCACATCAATCTGGGAATTTCGATGGGTTCGGTTGCCGTGCCAAACTTCATCAACGGCTTTGCGGGCGGCTTCGTCTTCGTTCCTCTCACCACCATGACCATGGGTCTGCTGCGCAAGCAGGAGATCGGCAATGCCTCAGGCATCTACAACCTGATGCGGAATATCGGAGGCAGCATCGGCATCGCCACGGTTACCGCTTTTCTGGTGCGCGGCTCCCAAGCTCACCAGAATTATCTGGGCGCCAACCTCACAGCGGGCAATCCCGCCACCATGGCGCTGCTCCAGGGCTTGCAGGCAAAGTTCCGCATGGGAGGCGCCAGCCCCTACAACGCGCAGCAGGATGCCCTGGGCGCTCTTTACCGCAGCGTCCAGCAGCAGGCAGCGGTGCTGGCCTATGCTGACAACTTCCGTTTTCTGGGTTATCTTGCGCTGCTCTGCATCCCGCTGGCCATGTTCTTCCATCGGCTGCGGGGCCGCTCGCAGAGCCGCTCCGATGTTGGCGGCGAATAAACCGCCTATGCCCCCGCGCGCACCAGCACACAGGTGATGTTGTCGTGGCCGCCGGATTTTTTGGCGGCGTGGACAAGGTGGGCGCACAGATCGTCGAGAGGAAGATCGAAACAAAGAATGGATTCAATCTGCGGATCGGAGAGTTCGCGGGTGAGGCCGTCGGAGCAGAGCAGAAACAGATCGCCCAGCTCGGCTTCCAGTTCAAAAAGATCCGGCGTAACGCGGCACTGGGTGCCAAGCGCCCTGGTGATGACATTCCGGAGCGGCGATCGCGAGGCCTCTGAGCACGTCATGCGGCCCAGCCTGACCTGTTCCTCCACCAGCGAGTGATCCAGAGTGATCTGCTCCAGGCTGCGGTGGCGCAGGCGATAACATCGGCTGTCTCCGACGTTGAGCACCAGCACGTGGCGCTCCTCGATCATCAGGCCCACCAGCGTGGTGCCCATGCCGCTGAGTCTATAGTTACGCTGGGAGCGGGAGAAGATGGCCTCGTTGGCGGCGCATACGGCCTGCTCGGCCGCCTGCGGCAAAAGCACTGACCTGGAGCGGTGGCTCAGCAGACGCAACACCTCGTCCACTGCCAGCGAACTGGCTATCTCCCCAGCCGCGGCGCCGCCCATGCCGTCACACACAACATAGACCCCGTCTTCTACCGAGTAGCCGAAGGCGTCTTCGTTGGAGGGGCGCTTGCGTCCGCGGTCGGTAACCGCCGCAGCCGTATAGTTTACGACAGCCGTAGCCAAGAAAAATCTCCCGTCGCTCAGTCTACACGGGTCGCGTTCACAGTGGACAGGGCAAAACCGCTCATCATCGCACAGGCTGGTACCCGGCGCCGTCAGCCAGCGCTGGTGCCGCCGGCAGCTCGAATATCTGGATTGCCCCGTCGTTGAGCACGGCCACGCGCCGCCCTGAGGGCGAGATTGCGAGATTGCCGCCGGCATCCAGCACCGGACTGGCCGGCGTCGCAAGCGCCAACTTGCCATTGGCCGCATCGAAGACCTGGATTCTCTGCTGCTTCACTTCCTCTGCCCCCAGAGAGAAAGGGGCATTAACCGAGTGGTCCACGACCAGAGTCTCCCGCGCCAGCCGCGAGCCATCCGGGGCCATCACCAGAAGCGGCCAAATCGCCGCGCCCGGTATCTGGAGATCCCAAAGGCGGAGGCCGCCGGTGGTCATTGCCGTCAGCTTGCGTCCGCCGGCCGAACTACATGCGGTCACCAGCGCCTCGCTCTGCGACACAAATTCAAATGCGGGCGAACACACCGAGTCCACGCGGCCCAGAACCGTGCTCCCCCCGCTAAAGCTCTTCAGGTTCACTACCCACTTCTCGCCGTCCCCGTGCAGGCTTTCCAAATAGCCGTCGGAGTTGATGGGCAGATGAACGGACGCGCGGACGCGGCTGACCAGCATCACTTGGCCGGAGTCACGGTGCAGGATGCGCACCACCAGATCGGTCTGGTCCTCTTCCGTCTTGCCGGCGGGCTTTTTCGCCGCGGGCTCAATGGACTCGGCCGCCAGAAGCCGCTGTGCGGGATCGATCCCGATCCAAAGCAACGACCCCGGAAAACGCAGAAAAGGCTTCAACTCCAGCGTGGCGTCGCCCAGTTGCAGGCTGTCCCGGTCGCGCAGCAGAAAATGGCCGTCCTTGAGCATCCACAGGTAGCGCACGCGGTCATGCACGGTCCACAGAGCCTCGGCCTGGACCGTTCCCTGCGGCAGGGTCAGCACCACGGCGCGAATCTGCCGCTCCGCGCTCGATGAGGTGTCCTCGGCCTCGCGCCGTATCAGTCCCGGCACGCGAAAGGTAAAGAGCAGCCGGTTCTCGTCCAGAAAGTCCAGCGAAGCCAGGCTGTTCTGCTGGCCCAGGTAGATTGGGCCGGGAGGCGAAAACCCCAACGGGGCAACGGCGATGCTGAATGCGGGCGGCTGCGAGGGCTTCTCCAGCTTGCTCCCAGGAGCCTTGTCCACGGCCGCAAAAGTCTCACCCGGCGCACCGGGAGCGGCAACCTGCGCCTGCGCTGCCGGCAACGCGCACAGCAACACACCGGCCAAGGTCAACCCCGGGCCCGCGTAACACGAGAAAATTCGCAGCCGTTTCATCATCGAAGAGTATTTTCGCCGATGCGCGCCGTTTTGGGCAGTGATACGGCCCCCACGTGCGTGTGCGACATTAAAAAAGAGATGGAAATTCAACTGAAAGCGGGCCGGGGCCCCCGGCGACAGGTCTTGGTCGATGGGGTGGTTGATCGGCGCATCGCGTTTCTGGGCTATGCAGCCTGCGCAATGGCCGGATGCCTGTGGGGCACTGGCTTCTACTTCGGCAGGCTCGCGCTGAATGAAATGAGCGTGGAGCACATGGTGCTCTACCGCTTCCTCTTTGCCTCGCTGGCGATGTTGCCGGTGGCGCTAGTCAGCCGCGGCGGGCGAAACCGCGGCAGACAAGCGCACCTCACCGGCGGCGAGGTTCGCCTGCTGCTGATCTCCGCCGCCCTGGGCGTGCCCATCCAGTTTCTTTTGCAATTCCACGGCCTGGCCCGCACCACCGTGAGCCATGCCTCGCTCATGGTGGGAGCCATGCCGGTGCTGCTGGCCACCGCGGCCGCCATCTTTGCCGGCGAGCGGCTTGACCGGCTGGGCTGGCTGGCCCTCTACGGTTCCACGCTCGGCGCGGCGCTCATTGTTTTGGGAGGCAATCGCGGCACGGCTGTGCAGGGAGGGCCCTCGCTGGTGGGCGACCTGATGGTGGTGGCCTCGCTGGTGACCGCTCTGGCCTGGATTTTGCTCAGCAAAAAGCTGATGATGACCCACAGCCCGCTCGCGGTAACCGCTTACACCATCCTCTCGGGAACTGCCATGCTGGCCGTCCTGGTTCTGGGCCCATGGCTGCTGAGTCCCTTCACTCATCAAAGCGTGCAGCCGCCGCCGTTTGCCCACGTGAGCGCCACCGCCTGGGTAGCGCTGGCCATCAGCGGCCTGCTCTGCACGGCCACCACCACTCTGCTCTGGAACTGGGGCATCCACCACGTCCCGGCCTCGCGCGCCGGGGTTTTCCTCAACATTGAACCGGCGCTTGGCTCCTGGCTGGGAGTCCGGCTGCTCGGCGAACACCTCGGCCCCTACGCCTGGGTGGGCGGCGGCCTCATCCTCGCCGCGGCCGTGACCCTCACCACGCGCGGCCACCAGGCGGGATCCGCCACCGAGCCCCCCATCATTTTGGAATGAGCCTAAAGACCCGCGCCGGAAAACTTTGGTCACCTCTGCCGCGCAGATTACCGGTAACACACATCCAAAACTGACCGATATCTTCATTAAGGTCTGCTCACACTTCCGGAGCGGTGGCTTTGGCAGTGTGAACAAGCCCTATCGATAAACGGAGATTCATTTGACCCTCTTAACCTGGAACCACGCCAGCACCGTCGGAGTTCGCGCCATGGACGACCAGCACGGCATTCTCATGGATACGATGAACGATCTGCGCTTGGCGCTGGTGCGCGGTTCGAGCCGCGAGCAGGTCAGCGAGTTGCTTGACCGGCTGATCGAGTTCACGCGCATGCACTTCTGGAGCGAGGAGCAACTGTTGCAGCAATACGGCTTTCCCGGCCTGGCCGAGCACTGCGCCGCGCATCACAGCCTGTTGGCGCAAATCCTCCAGTCGGCTCATCGGGTGCAATACGGCGAAGGAGTCGAGATACGCTCGCTGCTCTCGTTCCTGCGCGGCTGGTATCTGGAACACATCGAGAGCCTCGACCAGCAGTATGGCCCCTGGCTGAACGAACATGGCGTCGTTTGAAGCGCCCATCGAAAACCGCCCGCCGGCGCGCGGCGCTCCGCTGAACCAAGCCATTTTCAAAGATAGAGCAAGAAATGGGCGCCCCACCCGCGTCGCGTTTTTGCTCTTGCGGCTCAATGCCGGCGCCGCAAGACCAATGAAGATGCCCTAAACCTCGAACGAAAGCTGCGCGGATGCGAACAGCGGCGAACCGGGCTTCGGCTCTGTGGCCAGTTCATAGACCAGCCGCTCCAGCACCAGCCGCTTGTCCGGCGGCGAGGAGCGCAATTCGAGATCGGCGCGGGCAATCAGCCTAAGCGCCCGCGTAAGATCGCGGCGGCTCTTGTAGCGGCGGGCTTGGCGGATCAGGTCGTCGGCGGCAAAGGGCGGCATGCGGAAGCCCTGCCACAACGCCTGCCAGATGGCACGCGAGTCGCGCACATTCTTTTCCAGGATCACCAACATCTGGCGGAAGGTCCGCGCCAGCATGTAGAGATGGCCGATAGCGGCGTCCTCGCCGGCGTCGGAGCTGTTCAGCAAACCTTGCAGCAGGGCCAGCGCGCGCACCCGGTCGTGGGCGCCGATGGCTTCGGTCAACTCATAGAGCGAACGCTGCTTGGCGCTCAGCACCATGGTCTCCACGTCGCCCAGCGTGATGCGCCCTTTGCCCAGGGTATAGAGCAGCAGCTTTTCCAGCTCCGAGGAGACGAGCATCATATCCGCGCCCAGCGCGTCCACCAGTTCGCGAGCTGCATCGGGATCCATGCGCGCGCCGCCCTGCTGCGCGGTGGCCGCCGTCCAGCGCATCGCGTCGTCTTCGTTCACACGGGCCAGTTCCACCATGCCGCAGTGTTCGCCCAGCGTCTCGGTGAGCCGTTCAAACCGGTTCTTGTCGTCCATCTCCATGCGCCGCGCATCGGAGGGGATGCGCAGAAAGTCGGCGACAAAAATGAGCAGCGCCTGCGGATTAGGAGAGCGAAAATAGCGGTTCAGCGCCGCAAATTCGTCCTTCTTGGCCCCGCGAGTATAAAGCTGCCGCACATTGCGAACAAAAATCACCTGAAACGGAGCCATCAGCGAGGGGGTCTGCGCCTGGTCCAGCACCTCGAAGATCGAAGTCGCGGCCAGGTCCACATCGGAGAGGCAAAAATCCCTCAACTCCGGCGGCACAAAGGCCTTGAGCACTGCGCTCCGGCAGCGATCCAGCAGGAACAGCTCGTCGCCGGCCAGCACGTAGCCGGGCCGCAGCGAACCCTTGCCGGCGGCGGCGGCCTCGATCTCCGCCACAAAGCGGCCCACGGCGGCGAATCCCGCGCCCCAGCGCGCGCCAGTCAAAGTGCCATCCCCAAAACAGCGCTGCCAATGATTGCGTCGATCATGCGATTCCAGAATACCTTCCCCGGAGCCGCGAGGCCAACCCGGCGCGCCAAAAGTTGCCGGAAGCCGCAACACCGCGCGTCCATCCCCGGCCATGAGCGGATGACGCTTGCCAAGCCTGCCATTGCGCCACAAACGAGCAACGCCACTGGCTCCAATTGCATCTACATTGGAGGATAGCTACGCAGCAGCGCCGTAAATGACCGCAACCTGGCAATTTGGCGCACAGCCCGCGAGCTTCCATCGGTTCCCTCCCCCCAGGGACGCCAGGCGGCAAAGAGATTCCCATCCCCGCGCCGCCTGGAAAGCCATCGACGGAAAGCCCTAAAACCCTTCCAGCACATCGGCCACCAGTTGCCGCGCAAACTCGCGCGAAAGCCGCTCCAGGGCCGCCGGATTCTCCTGCAAATAGGTCGGCAGGTCGGTGGTGGACTGGTACTGCTGGCGGAAGACGTAGTTCTTGTTTTCGTAGAGAATCTTGCCGTCCCGACCGTTGATGGTAACCGAAACCACCATGGTGATGAGGAAGCTGGACGACTGCTGTGTCGAGGAATTGTAGGTCAGCGGCGCCACCGACTCCTTGAGAATCGTCCCGTGCAGCGTGGCGTCGGCATTCTCGCTCTCATCGGGAGTCACGCGGAACCGCGTGCGAGCGGCAAATTCGCGAATCACCGCGTTGGTCATCACCGTTTCCGTGTGATAAGCCTCAGTGCGCGTGGCAAAGACCGGCACGGCGAGCGTCTTCACATCGGGCGGCAGGTGAGTAGCCGCGCCCAGCGTGTGATAGCCGCAGCCCGAAAGCGCAAGCAGGGCAAAAGTGATCGACAGAACGGCGGGCAGGCGCATGACTCATCTTACCGCGCGACCTCGCCCTGCCTCACGCGCTCACACCCAGGCAGTGGCCAGCCGGCCCAGTCCCGCGCCGGACAGCTTGAGGCCGTCGGCGCGGCCCTTGAGGTAGAGTTCGTTCAGCCCGTCTGAATCCACCTGCTCCTGGCGCTCGAATCCGGCGCGGCGCAGTTCCGCCGCCAACTCCTCAGGTCCGAAGAAGAGCCGGAATGGCTCTCCGGCGGCGGCCACGCGGCCAGCCAGACCGTCGAAGACCAGTCGCCGCGCCGGGCTGAGCGTTTCCGGAGGAAAAGCGAAGTCGAAGCAGACCCCACTGCCGGCAGGCAGTTGAGCAATTGCGCCGAGCGTGGCGCGAAATGCATCGAGAGTGAGGTAAGGCACCACTCCCAGCCAGCCGAAAAACGCGGCCTTCCCGGCATCGAATCCAGCCTCTGCGAGCCCCTCGGCCAGCGCATTGTGTTCAAAGTCCAGCGGCACAAACGTCAGGCTGGCGGGCAGGGCGATGGCGGCCTCGGCGAGCAGCGCGCGCTTCCACTCCTGCGTAGCCGGAAAATCCACCTCGAAGACCCGCAGCGCGGGAAAGGGATTGCGATAGGCAAAGGTGTCCAGGCCGGCTCCGAGGACCACGTATTGCGTAACCCCGTTGGCGACGGCCTCGGCCAGCCGGTCCTCGGCATAGCGGCTGCGCGCGGCCATAAAGAGGCGAAAGTCCCGCGCCACCTTGTGCATGGCGCGCTCCATGTCTCTCGGGTGCGCGGAGCCCACCAGCCGCACCGCGATGGGATCGTCCAGAATGCGCGGCTGCTCCACCAACTGGTGCGCGGCGCGGCGAATGGCTACGCGAAGGGCGGTTCTGCTGGCCTTGCCTGTCTGCATGAATTCGAGTGTAGAAGACAGCCGCCGGAGCCTGGGCCGCGTACCATAATTTCCATGAGCTGGATTGGATGGGCACTACTCTCCGCGGCCTTTGCCGCCGCCACCGCCCTGCTGGCCAAGGTGGGCGTGGCGCATGTTGACTCAAACCTGGCCATGGCGCTGCGCACCACCGTGGTGCTGGTCTTTGCCTGGAGCATCGCGCTGGCGCTGGGCAAGCACGGCGAGTTGCGCTCGCTCGACCGCCGTACCGTGCTTTTTCTCGTTCTCAGCGGCCTTGCTACCGGCCTCTCATGGCTCTGCTACTTTCGCGCCTTGCAACTGGGACCGGCCTCGCGCGTGGCTCCGCTGGACAAGCTGAGCGTGCCGCTGGTGATGGTCTTTGCGTGGCTGCTGCTGGGCGAAAAACTCACCGCCCCGGTCGTAGTGGGCGGCCTGCTGATCACCGCCGGAGCCGTGGTGATGGTGCTTGGCTGAGCGGTAACCAGTTCCCTGCACCCTTCCCTATACTGGAAGGAGTGAACGCAGTTCTCAGTGGTTGCGGAAAGCACCCATGACGACCAAGACACAATCCGAAGCCCAATCCGCGCCGTATCGCGCCCCCACGGCCCCGCCCCGCCGCATTGTCCTCACCGGCTTTATGGGATCGGGCAAAAGCACCGTCGGCCCGCTGGTGGCCAGCCACCTCAGCTGGAGCTTTGTGGATGTGGACGACGTGATCGAGGCCGAAGCCGGCGCTGCCATTGCCGAGCTTTTCGCACGCCACGGCGAGGCTGCATTCCGTGACCGCGAGCACTCGACCATTGCCCGGCTGGCCGCCTCCGACTCGCTGGTTCTGGCTCTTGGCGGAGGCGCAATCGAGCACCCTGTCACCCGAACGCTGCTGCTCACCACCCCCGGCACAATCCTGATTCACCTCGAAGTGGAATTGGCCACCACCCTGGCTCGTTGCCGCGGCACCGAGCACACTCGCCCCATCCTCGCCGACCAGGCCAACCTGGCCAGCCGCTACCTGCGCCGCCTGCCGCTCTACCGCACCGCCCACATCTCAATTCCGGTGGACGCCCTCACGCCGCAGGAGGCGATGGAGGCGATTCTGCGGGCCGCGCGCCTGGGCTGAACGGCCTTTTCGAGGCAACTGTTGCGCAGGCCGAGGGTGCCCCATCCATGCGCCTTTTTCCTGGCGCATAGGCGGGAGGGCAGGAACTTTATCAAGATTGCTCCGTCACCGCAACTTCCCCGCTTGCTATCATCAACACAGAATTCCGGCGGCAACGCGATCCGAACTCAACCACCGAGGTCTACGCACGTCCAGATGACTCCCGTCTCCCAAGCCGCAGTTCCCGCGGAAGTCGCCGCACCCTCGGCTGAGAATGCCACCCACGCCCATGCCCACATGCACGCGCCGGAACCGGGCGCCACGGCTACGCTCATCCACGACCTGCGCGAACTGTTCAAGGTCAAGGTAGTGGCCATGGTGCTGGTCACCGGCTGGGGCGGCTTCTATCTGGGCTCCATGCAGTCGGGCATCTCCACCATGCAGCGCGGCCTGCTTGACACGCTGCTCGGCATCGGCATGGTTTCAGCCGGAGCGGGCGCTTTGAACGAGGCTCTGGAGCGCAAGATCGACGCCCGCATGAAGCGCACCGCCGACCGCCCCTTGGCCGCCGGTCGCTTTTCGCTGGCCCAAGGCATCGTGGCCGGCCTCGGCGCGCTGGCCCTAGGCGCTGTATGGCTGGCGCTCACCACCAACCTGCTCACCGTGGCCCTGGCGCTGCTCACGGCCTTCACCTATGTGGCCATCTACACGCCGCTCAAGCGCTTCACTTCGCTGGCGACCTTCATCGGAGCATTCCCCGGCGCAATGGGCCCGCTGCTGGGCTGGACGGCTGCCCGCGGCCGCATCGAGTGGCCGGGCGTGGCCCTCTTCGCCATTCTCTTTGTCTGGCAGTTCCCTCACTTCATGGCCATCGCCTGGCTCTACCGCGAGGACTACGCCCGCGCCGGCATCCGCATGTTGCCTGTGGTTCAACCAGATGGCTGGTCCACCGTGGCCGAGGCGCTCTTTTTCGCCGTGGTCATGATTCCCGTCAGCCTGGCGCCCTGGCTGCTGGGCATGGCTGGTGTAGCCTATGCCGCGCTGGCCGCCGCGCTGGGCCTGTTTTACCTGGCCTATACCGTCCGTTTCGCCGGCATCCTGCGCACCGGCGACGAAACCAAGAGCCGCATGTTGGCCCGCGATCTGCTCAAGGTCAGCGTCCTCTACCTGCCCCTGCTCTTCACCACGCTCATGCTCTGCGCCAAGGCAAAGCACTAAGGAAGCGGAACCATGACGACCGTCGCCCCTTCATCCAGCACCCGCCCCGCCATCGCAGCCATTCTGCTCATCAGCGCCGCAGCCACGGCGTTTCTCTTCTGGCTCATCTACGTCCATCCCGCCGCGGCGTCCAGCACACAGTATGCCTTTTTGCCCGCGCTCAACGCGCTGCTCAACGGCCTCAGCGCCACCGCCCTGCTCATCGGCTACACCTTCATCCGGGCAAAACGCATCAAGGCGCACCGCGCGGCCATGATGACGGCCTTCGGCTTCTCCACACTCTTTCTTGTCAGCTATATCGCGCACCACGCCCTGCACGGCGACGTTCGTTACCCGGTCCACGCGGCCCTGCGTTCGGTTTACCTGCCGCTGTTGGCCAGTCACATCCTGCTGGCCATTGTGGCGCTGCCGCTGGTGCTGGTCACTTTCTTCTTTTCGCTCACCGGCCGCATTCCCCAGCACCGCAAGGTCGCCCGCTGGACCTTTCCGCTGTGGCTCTACGTCTCAGTCACCGGCGTCGTCACATACATCATGCTGCGCCTGGCGCAGGGATAGGAGCGATCATGCCCGCATCCAGTTCAAATCCGAATCCACCCCTGCCCGCCGACGGCACCCGCCAACTGCTGCAATGGGGAGCATCAATCTTAGGCGCGGGCCTTTTGGCCGCCGTGCTGCTTCAAACCCTGCTGGGCGGCTTTTCGCCCACCGGGGCCAGCACCAACACCGGCTGGTTCGCTCTCATCGTCGCTTTGATGTGCATTCCATTTGGAGGTTTGCTGCTAGCCCTGGGCGTGGCCAAGTGGCTGCGCAACCGCTCGCTCACCCACAACCGCTGAGCGTCTGCTATCCTTTTCAATTAACGGAGTGCATGAACATGGCAAGAAGCATCAACAAAATCACCCTTTTAGGCAATGTGGGGAAAGACCCCGAGATTCGTTCCAGCGCCAGCGGCATCATGGTGGCAAACCTCACACTGGCCACCAGCGACCGTTTTCAGGATCAGCAGGGCAACTGGCAGGACCGCACCGAGTGGCATACGCTGGTAGCCTTCAAGCGCACCGCCGAGATTGTCCGCGACTACGTAAAGAAGGGTTCCAAGCTCTATATCGAGGGCAAGCTCCAGACCCGCAGTTGGGACGACAAGGAATCCGGCGCAAAGCGCTATCGCACCGAGATCATCGTCAATGAACTGATCCTGCTCTCCGGCCGCGAAGAGGGTTCCGGCGGCGGCCAGGGCGGATACAGCCGGCCGGCAAGTTCGTCCAGTTCGACGGCCAGCTTCGACCAGCGCCCGCCTGCCGGCCAGGACGACATCGCCCAATCCGCCGAAATCTCCGACGACGACATACCTTTTTAGGACAGTTGACAGCTAACAGTTAACAGCCAGCAGTGGTGAACTGTTAGCTGTTAGCTGTCTTTCATCAACGTCGCAACCAGCGCGTCCCTGCGCGCGTTGGCCATGCCATCGGAGTTGCGCAGCACGCGCATCCAGGCAAACATGGCGCCCCCAGCCAGCGCCACAAAGACCGGCACTGCCAGCCATAGCCTGCCCACCAGCGAACACAGCCCAAAGACCGCCGCTCCCACTCCCAACACCGTCACCTGCGCCAGCAGGCTCAACAGCGCATTGCCTTGCGACCCGCGCTGCCTCGTCAGCCGCCCCGGATTGATGCGGTAGGGCATGGTCAGCGAGAAGACGTTGCCTACGGCAAGATTCGAGGGCAGCGCAAACAGCAGCCAAGCCAGCGTGGCCGCCACCACAATTGCGTTTGGCCAGCCCATGCGCAGAGTCACCAATACAGCGGCCAGCAGCGCATCCAGGGCAAACAGCGCCGAGTGGAAGAGGTTCTTGGCCAGCAAAACGCTCCGGATCGGTGTGGGAGAAAGAAAAAGCACCTGAATCCCCGCTCCCTCCGCCCCCAGGTTGTTATAAATCAACTGCGTAAACCCCAGCAGCGCATAGGCCACAGCCAACGGCAAGGCGAAAATAAACGGATGCCCGCCGCGGGGAGCGGAGTTGCGGAACATGGCTCCAAACAGAAACACAAACACCAGGGGGGCGCCCAGCGCATAGAGCAGCGGCATCGAACGCACCGTGGTGCGCAGTTCCTTCTCCATCACCGCGGCCATTGGGCCGGAGCCCAAAAGGACCCAGGCCCCCTGGCGTCCGGCCCTGGCGCGGCTCGGTGCCATTTTTTTTGCCGCCGGAGCCACGCCCAGGCTTTCCCCGCGATACTCGGCACGCAGGCGCACCGCCAGCGCGCCGCCAGCGGCCAGAGCAAAAATTCCCAGCATTCCCAGCGAACCCAGGGCCGTCTCAGGTTCCTCGGCCCGCACCAGCGTCTGCGCGGCCAACCCCGGCGGCAGCCAGCTTTGCACCGCAACCACCTGCGGCATCCAGCGCTGCATTGCGGCCTTTGAAGCGGCACGCGCCTCGGGACTCGCTGCCGCCCCATGCCTTTTCTCGTGAAGCGCCGGATTCAGCAGTTGCGCGCTCAGCGCCAGCACCAGGAACGCCGCGCCCAGAATCTCGCGCGTCTTCCGCTGCGCCAGCCAGCGGTCGATCCAGGCAAAGACGGCCCGCGCCATCAGGATGTTGAAGACCGCAAAGGCCACCAGCGCCAACGCCGTCCACACAAACAGCTCGGGCCGCGCCGCCACGATCCCGATCCAGATGCCCAGGCAGCTAAGCACGCCCAGGATCGTCGAGATATCCGCCAGCCCAAAGATCAGGTGAAGCAGGTAGAACGGCGCAAAGCCCACCGGGAAGCGCAGCAGACTGCTCATGTCGAACTGTTCCTGAAACGAGGCCATCGACACGGGAACCAGTTGCCACACCAGAAACACGATCCAAAACAGAATCGGCAAAAACCGCAACGCATCGTTCCGGGCCATGGCATAAGCGCCCACACCCAGGCCCATGCCCATTGCCAGCCCCATCATGGCGTAAATCGCAAACCCGACGGTGCGCGCTCCCAACTCGAATGTGCCCAGGTTGGAGCGCAAGCCGTTGACAAACATATGCCAGCGCAAGCCGGCCAACGCGCCATACTGCGCCCGCGCCAGCGAGGCCGTCGCGTTCTCCGGTCCGGCCTTCCCTGCTCCGGCCTGCTGGTTTTCGCCTAGGCCAGCCATGACAGCTCCTGTGCCGGCTCCTGGCCGCCGGCTCCCACAATCGAGAGGAAGATCTCTTCGAGCGTGAGCCGCTGTTGCTCCGCGCCGGGCAGTGTTGAAGCCACGCCGGAGCGAAGCTCCTCCAGCGACCCGTTGGCCACCAGCCGTCCCTGGCTGATGATGGCCACGTGGCTGCACAGCCGCTCCACAATCTCCAGCACATGAGTGGTAAGGAAGATGGTTGCCCCGTGGCTGATCATCCGCTGCAACATGGTCTTCAACTGCCCCGCCGCAATCGCGTCCACGCCCTCGAAGGGCTCATCCAGAAACAGCACCTTGGGCCCGTGAATCACCGCCGCGGCCATGGCCAGCTTCTTCTGCATTCCGTGCGAGAAGTCGGTCACCAGCTTGCGGCTCTCGTTGGCCAACTGCATAAAATCGAGCAGTTCTTCGGTGCGCCGGTTGGTCGTCTCCCGGTCAAGCCCATACATGCGACCCACAAAGTGCAGATACTCAGGCGCGGTCAGCCGTCCCAGCAGGGCCATTCCTTCCGGCACCACGCCGATCTGGCGCTTCAAATCGAGCGCTCCGGCCCCAAAGGGCTGGCCCAGAATCTCAATCGTCCCCGCACTCGGCTCCAGCAGCCCAGTCAGCATCTTGATGGTGGTTGATTTGCCCGCTCCGTTCGGCCCCAGAAAGCCGAAGAACTGTCCCGGAGCCACGCTCAGCGTGACATTCTCAACGGCCGCCAGCGCGCCGAAGCGCCGCGTGAGTCCGTGTGTTTGAATCGCCGCGATTTCCATGTGCCAGCCAGCATAACAAGATTTGTCGCCAGAGCAAAACAGTTCTTCGCCAGACCCAGGGCCAACGCATGAAAGTCGTGAATCACGAAAAGCAATTGTTTTGAAAGGGCACGACTGTAAGTATCCACCGGCAGAGCCGGTGGCTTTACGGTTGCTGGCCCCTCAAAGGGGCCTTTTCGCAACCGTCCGAAGCAAAAGCAAGAACAAAAGCAAAAACCTCGTACTGCTGTCTTCACTGCCGCAGCACGGGCAATTCGAGGGAGAACATACTCCCGGAATTCTCAAAGTTCGACTGCCACCCCGGCAGAGCCGGGGGATCTCCCTTTTGGATTAGTCGTGCCGGAAATGTGCCAGAAAAATCCGGGGCTTTAGCCCCCGAGGGAAGGTTCCAAACCGTCCAAAAGCATCCCTCGGCGGCTAAAGCCGGCACATTTTGAGCCTCGAAATCGGCACGGCTGAAGCCGTGCCCTTTCAATACTCGACTTTCGCCACAGACTGCTATGCTCTGCCGGCTTCTTCTGGCTCTGGCTCGCCGAGCGGATCGTTGTCGCGATCAGTGACCTCGACCAGCGCGGCCAACCGCGCCGCCAGTTCCGGCTTCCAAGATGCCTCCGGGGCGCGCCAGCTCCAGTTTCCGGCGGCCACTGCCGGGGTGTTCATGCGCGCCTGGGAGCCAAGCTCGAGCAAATCCTGCGCCGGAAGCACCACCATTTGCGCCACGCTAGACTCGACAGCCCGAATCAGCGGCCAAACCGGACCGTTGCCTGCGCGTGCGCCCACCGGGCCCAGATAGGCCTCGACGGCGCTGCGCTCCGCCTTGCCGGCCGCATCCCACCAGCCCTGCGTGGTGTCGTTGTCGTGCGTGCCGGTGTAGGCCACGACGCCGGGCGTAAAGCGGTGGGGCAGGTGAATGTGCGCTCCCTTGCTGCTGAAGCCGAATTGCAGCACCTTCATTCCAGGCATGCCCAAGGCAAGCCGCAGCGCTTCCACTTCGGCGGTAATCAGGCCCAAATCCTCGGCCACCAGCGGCAGCGGCCCCAGCGCCGCCTCGAGCGCCCTGAAGAGCTTGAGCCCCGGCGCCTTGACCCACTCGCCGTTCACCGCCGTCTGCTCGCTGGCCGCGATTGCCCAGAAAGCCTCGAATCCCCTGAAGTGGTCAAGCCGCACAACGTCATACAGCTCGCAGGCGCGGCGAATCCGCTCGATCCACCAGCCGAAGCCGCTCTCTTCCAGCACGTCCCAGCGATAGAGCGGATTGCCCCAGCGCTGGCCGGTGGGCGAAAAGTAGTCGGGCGGCACACCGGCAATGCGCACCGGCTTGAGATCTTCGTCCAGCTCAAAAAGCTCAGGATGCACCCACACGTCCGCCGAATCCATATTGACGAAGATGGCCACGTCGCCCAGGACGCGGATACCACTGGATGCGGCGGCTTTTCTGAGCGATTTCCACTGCTGGGCAAAGGCGAACTGAAGCACGCGCTCCTCGGCCAGATCGCGGCTGTGCCGTGCCGCGGCCTGCGCCAGCGCCTCCGGCCGTCTGTGGCGCAGCGGCTCGGGCCACGTAGTCCACGCGCCGGTCTTGAACTGGCGGCGCAGCACGGCATAGAGGGCATAATCGGTGAGCCAGCCCTGCTGGGCGCGGCAAAAGGCGTCGAACTGCCTCCATTGATCGGCGAATCGGGGGTCGTGCGGCCCGCGATCCAGAAAGTTCGCCGCAGCCTCATAGAGCAGCGGCAGCTTGCGCGCCTCCACCTCGTCGAAGTCCACATTGCCGCCACGCCCGGCCAGGCCCGCGATCCGCTGGCCCTCGATCCAGCCCCAATCCGACAGGTATTCCAGGCTGATGAGGTAGGGATTGCCGGCAAAGGCCGACGAACCCGCATACGGCGAGTTGCCATAGCCGGTGGGGCAGAGTGGCAGAACCTGCCAGACATGCTGCCGGGCGGCGGCCAGAAAGGCCACAAACTCATGGGCGGCTGGCCCCAGGTCGCCGATGCCGCCATACGACGGCAGCGAACTCAAGTGCAGCAGAACTCCGGACGAGCGTTGAAAGTCCATGGCTCTCATTATCGACTGAATCGAGGGAAAATAACGATTCGAGCCCCTTGCCCCAGCAACTATAATCCGTGTGTCCGGCAGACAAAGCCGTCAAACCTTCCAGAAAAATACCAGAGGACTAATCTTTTGCAGACTCGTGTTGGTAAATTGCTTTTTTCAGCCTTGGCATTCGCGCTTGCGGTCGTGGCGCCCATTTCCGCCGCCGCGGCGCCTGCCCCGCCCCAACCTCTTGTTCTTTCCGCCGGCTGGCAGTTGCAGGACGCGGCCAAAGTGCCCCAATCCGGCGCGGAAGTTGCGGCTCCCAGCTTCAACGCCAGCGGCTGGTACACGGCCACCGTTCCCGGCACCGTGCTCACCACGCTGGTCAACAACAAAGTCTATCCCGAGCCCCTCTACGGAGAGAACAACCGCCCCGAGGTGATTCCCGAAAGCCTGGCGCGCACCTCCTACTGGTACAGAACCACGCTCGACATTCCAAAAACCTACAAGGGCAGCCACGTCTGGCTCAACTTTGACGGCATCAACTACTCCGCAATCGTATGGGTCAACGGCGCGCAGGTTGGCGTGATGCGCGGAGCCTTCAGCCGCGGCACGTTCGACGTCACCTCGCATGTGGAGCCGGGCAAGCAAGCCGTGCTGGCCGTGCTGGTCACGCCGCAGCCCCACCCCGGCGATCCAGTCGAACACACCATTCGCAACGGCCTCGGAAAGAACGGCGGCATCACCGCCATCGACGGACCGACCTTTCTCTCCACCATCGGTTGGGACTGGGTCCCGGGCATTCGCGATAGGGACACCGGCATCTGGCAGAAGGTCTATCTCTCCGCCACTGGACCGGTGCTGGTCAAGAATCCTCTGGTCACCACCGATCTTCCCCTGCCCCGGATCGACTCGGCCGATGTCTCCGTCCAGGCCACCGTCGAGAACGTCAGCGACAAGCCGCAGAAGGGCGTGCTCGAGGGCAGCATCGGAGAGATCGCCTTCCAGCGGCAGATTGAGCTGGCTCCGCACAGCACGCAACTGGTCAGCTTCGATCCTAAAACCGCGCCCGCGCTCCACATCGATCATCCCCGGCTCTGGTGGCCCAACGGATACGGCGCACAAAACCTCTACAAGCTCCATCTCAGCTTCAATCTCGGGAAAAATGTCTCCGACGCTCAGGACGTGAGTTTCGGCGTCCGCAAGATCACCTACAGCGTTCCCGACTCTGAATACCTCACCATCTCGGTCAACGGCGTCCGCGTCTTCATCCGCGGCGGCGACTGGGGGCTGGACGAGGCGCTCAAGCGCATTCCCCGCGAGCGGCTCGATGCTGAAATCCACATGCACCAGTTGGCCAATCTCAATATGATTCGCAACTGGGTGGGCCAAAGCACCAGCGAAGACTTCTATGAGATGTGCGACAAGTACGGCATCCTGTTGTGGGACGAGTTCTTCCAGCCCAATCCCTCCGACGGTCCCAATCCCACCGATCTTGATACCTACATCGCCAATGTGCGCGAAAAAATCCTGCGCTTCCGCAACCATCCTTCGATCGCCGTCTGGTGCGCCCGCAACGAGGGCTATCCACCCAAGGAGATCGACACGATGCTGCGCAAGCTGATGGCCGAACTCGAACCCACCCGCCGCTACCAGCCGAGCTCGACCGACGGCGCCGGCGTGCGCTCGAACGGCCCTTACAACTGGCGGACTCCGCGCGAGTTTTACGCCGTTGGCGACGATTTCTTCAAAACTGAAACCGGCAGCGTCTCCGTGCCCACCTTAGAATCCATCCACGGCATGATGCCGCAAAAAGACTGGGAGACCATCAACGACGATTGGGCCGAGCACGACCTGGCCAGAGGCGCGCAACGCGGAGATATCTACCCCGGCATCCTCGCCAGCCGCTATGGCAAGTTCGCCAACCTCGCCGACTTCGTGCGCAAGGCGCAGATGGCCAACTACGAGGCCTACCGCGCCATGTATGAGGGGCGCAATGCGCAGCTCTTCCATCACACAACCGGAATCCTCACCTGGATGAGCGACCCGGCCCAGCCCAGCTTCGTCTGGCAGCTCTACCACTATGACCTGGAGCCCAACTCATCGCTCTTTGCGGTGATGCATGCGTCCGAGCTGGTGCATATTCAGTTCAACGAGGCCACCGGCAATCTCCAGGTCATCAACAACCTGCCCGATGCGGTTGCCGATGCGGTTGCGCGCGTCTCCATCTACCACCTGGACGGCTCGCTGGCATCCCAGTACGACACCAAGGTGACGGCGGCGCCCGATGCCGCCACCAATCTGGGTCCGGTCAACTTCCCGCCCGTGCTCGCCGCGACGCATTTCATCAAGCTCGAACTGCTGGACGCTCAAGGCAAACTGCTCTCAAGCAACTTCTATTGGCGCGCCCAGCCCGGCTATCAGGACATCTTCACCGATCTCAACACGATGCCCGCGGTCACACTGGCCGCCCAGGTCGAGCGCAAGGACGCGGACGGCAAGCGCCAGGTCACGGTCACGCTCCACAACCCAACGGCAAACATCGCCCTCATGGCCCATCTGCAACTGCGCCGCCAGCACTCCGGTGAGCGTGTGTTGCCGGTCTTCTACAGCGACAACTACGTGTCGTTGATTCCCAATGAAACCCGAACCATCACCATCGAAGCCGACTTGAAGGACTTCAACGGCGAAGACGCGCTGGTGGTGCTCGACGGCTGGAACGTCAGCGTCGCTCCGGCATCTTCGCAAGGCGCCTCGATTGCGCCCAACCTCGATGCCCAGCCCGATCACTCGCCATTCACCGGCCTGCCCTTCCAGACCACCGGCCTGCGTTAAGGCTTTCGCACTTCAACAACAGAAAGGCCCGCATCCATCCAGGATGCGGGCCTTTCTGCTGTTCAGAGCCAAGTTTTCGGTCGAATTGTTTACGGTTGAGACGGATCTTTGTTGTCTCCCACCCTTGAATCAAAAAGCGATTCAAGGATGGGGCACCCAAAATCTTGTTAACACTTGAACCGAAAACGCTTCAAGGCTTGCGAACTACATCCCCGGAATCTCCGGACCCTGCGCCTTGGCGTTGAGCCGGATGCGATTGTGCTTCTTGTAGTCGTCCAGAATGCCGCTCAGGAAGACGCTGAAAGCATCTGACCGCCGCTGTTCCAGAATCTCGTCGCGGGTCTGATCGAAGTTCTTGGCGATCTCGTCCGCGCTGGGCTCCTGCTTGTCGAGCAGCTTGGCCACCACGCCGGTGCGCTGCGCGTTGATGGGTCCGCTGATCGAGCCGGGCGTCATCTCAAGCAACTGCGGAGCCACCTGGCCTACCTGGCCCAGGTCGGGAACCTGGCCGGTCGAGCCCACCAGGTCGCTGGTCTTCACGGTTGCGCCCACGGCCTTGGCGGCCTTGGCCAAATCGTTCATGGCCTTGGCCTTGTTGGCCAAATCCGTGGTCTTCTGGCTGAGCAGGACGGGCAGTTGCTCTTGGCGATAGTCGTCGAGAACGTGGCTCTTCCAGTCGGCAAAGACCGGCGCGTGCGCCGGAGCGATGCCCGTAACCTGGAAGATCGCAAAACCTTCGCCGGTCTGCGCATACTGCGGCGGATCGCCCTGTTTGGACTCGAAGGCCTTGGCAATCACCTGCGAACCGTCGGGCAGCGCGGCAATTACGCCTTTGCTGCCGACCAGCGGTGTGGTAACCACTTCAAGCCGGTGAGCCACGGCGGTCTTCACCAGGCCGTTTTTGATTGCCTCTGATGTCAGCACATGGGCAAAGTTCTCTTCGGCCTGCGCCGCCTTTTCGCGAATCAGCGTTGCCTGAATGATGGGCAGCACTTCGCTGATTGACTCGGAGTGCGCCGTCTGCCGCTCCTCCACCTGCACAATGTGGTAGCCGAACTGGCTCTTCACAATCTGCGTGTCGCCGATCTTCTGGCTGAAGAGGGCCTTATCGAACTCAGGCACCATCGCGCCGCGCTTGGCAAAGCCCAGTTCGCCGCCCGTGCTCTTGCTGCCCGGGTCGTCGGAGTTTTTCTTGGCCAAATCCGCAAAGTTCGCGCCGCCCTGAATCTGCTTGAGAATCCCCTGCGCCTTGGCCTTGGCCGCGGCGTCGGTCTTGGCGTCCGCGCCGGCATCCACCTTGATTAGGATGTGGCGAGACTTTGCCTGCTCCGGAACCGTGTACTCGGATTGGTGCGCTGCAAAATACTGCTGAATCTCCTGCTGGCTGGGCTGTGGAACTCCGCCGGGCAGCTCATTGGGAGTGAAGGCAAAATAGGTGATCTTGCGCTCTTCCGGCACCGCCGAGGCATAGCGCACGGCATTCTTCTTGAAGAATGCCTCCAACTCGCCGTCTGACGGATTGATCGTCTTGAGCAGGTCGTCCGACGAGATTACCGCATAGTCGAATTTGATCTTGATGTTGGCCTTGCGATAGTCGTCGCGAACTTCCTTGTCGCCCACCGTAACCCCGGCGGTGATCAGCGCCTGAAGCCGCTGAATGACGATATCCTGTCTCACCTCGTTCTCAAAGTCCGAAACGGACAGATTGAACTGGCTGGCGATAAAGGTGGTGTACCGGTCAGTGCCGATGAACTGGCCGTTGGGGAACAGGTACTCGCCAAACTGGCCCTGGTGCAGAAACTGGATCACATCGTTGGTGTTGGCCTGGATGCCCAGCTTCTCTGCCTCTGCCAGCAGAACCTGCTTCTGCACCAGTTGCTGGCCGACGCGCTGCTCAAACAGGCCCAGGATCATCGGGTTGTCCGGGTAGCGCTGCCGCGTCAACTGCTGGCGGGCCATCGTCTCTACCCGCTGCTGGCTCACCGCAACGCCCGATGAGAGGAAGCGGCTGTACCAGTGGGGGTAGACGATGGCATAGGTATCGGCGGATGTGGCTCCCCCGCCGGCCAGGCCGGGGATCAGGTACACCACCATCGATACCGAAGCGGCGGCGATGATGACGACGAAAAATGCCTTGACTACGCGGCTATCTCTTTGCAGGAAACGGATCATGGATGGACTTGAGCCTTCTACTCTCTATGCGCGGGCGCGGTGATACCTCCCTGTGGACCGGCAAATGGCCGGCTACGGGCGGGCATCTCCCATGGACGCGCAATTCTCTGCCATTATAGACGACACGGAGACCGCCTGGCCCGGATTGATTGGCCGGGCGCCCATCAAGGTCTCGATTTTGAGACCTGAGAATCCTCAACCCTCATCCAGCCCCAGCCACATGCCGCCGTTTTGAATGTGCGCGCCCTCAAAACCACAACGGGCATCCCGGCTTCCGGGATGCCCGCTGTGCTTCGATCATTTTGCCTACTTGCCTACCCCTTAGCAGCCCGTGGTAAAAGTCCAGATCGCTGAAAAACACCCCTCAGGGGCTAAAGCCCGTCGTTTATTCTCAGCCATTTGCGGCACGGCTGAAGCCGTGCCCTTTCAAAACCCGACTTTCGCCGCAGGCTGTTACCGCCAGTAGTAGAACCCGCCAACCATGTAGTACGGCCGGTAATACACCTGCGGGTAACCGTATGGATAGCCATACGGAGAGGCATACCGCGCACCATAGGGGGAATAGCCGCGCCGGTAGAGGGCCGGCCCGCCAGGATAAAGTCCCTGCGCCAGCCGCGCCGCTTCCTGTGCGTTCACCGGCGCCACTGTGAGCGGCGTGTTCAGGTGGAAGGTGACCAGCGCCTCGGCGGGAATCCACACTCCCGGTCCGGGAGAAGCCGCTGAAGCCGCCGTGCCCGCGGCCGCGCCTGCCCCTGCGCCGATCGCCGCACCTTCACCGCGACCCACGGCTCCGCCGATAATTGCGCCCAGAAGCGCGCCGCCAAAGGCATTGCCAACCGTCCGTCCGGCCTTGTTCGGGCCTTTTACCTTGAACTGGTCGCTGTCGAGAGCGTAGCTCTGCCCGCCAAGGTCGAGCGACGTGAGTTTGAGCGCCAGCTCCGGGCTGCCGCCCAGTTCGCCGGCCTTCTTGACCTCGGTAACCACTCCATGCACGGTCGCGCCGCGCGGAATGGCCAGCACGCCGCCGACAGCAACATCACGAATCACGATGAACTGAACCTGCTCGCCGTCCTTGGCTCTCTTGCTTTCCAGCGATTCGCTGGTCCGCAACTGCAACAGCGTTCCCTGGGGCACGGTCACCGGGCCTTTGGGAGTTTCATAAACGGGAGCCGGGGGCTGATTGTACCCCTGCGCCGGAGGCTGCATGGGCGCATACTGGGGCCGCGCCTGGGGATAAGGCGCCTGCTGAGGCTGGCCCTGATTTGGGGGATAGGTCGCCTGGGCTTGATTTGGCGCGGGAGCCTGCTGCGGGTATGCCTGAGGCGCGGGCGCCGGCCCGTCGTCTGGCTGGCTGGCCGCCACGCCGGGGTCGCCCGCATCGGCCGGCTGCGGGCCTTGCGCGTCCTGCGCAGCCTGCGGATTGCCGACCTTCAGGTTGTTATGCACCTTGGTCACGCCGGAGACATGGGTGCAGATTGACTCCGCCAGCTCACTCGATGCCGCGCTGGAGACCGTTCCCGAGAGCGTGACTTCGCTCTGGATGGTCGCGGCGGTGATCAGATCGCTCTTCAGCGCATCGGTAGCGTCCAGCGCATGGACCACATCCATCTCAATCTGTCCGTCCGTGCGTTGGGCGGCCGCCGGAGCGGGGGACTGACCAGGATCCTGGGCAAGCGCAACGATGGCGCACAGGGCAGCCACCGCGGCCCACGCCAGAGTATGGCTGAAAATCTTCTTGAACAATGGCCGATTCATCTTCATATTTCTCCTCTGCCTGAGGTGCCGCACCCGCTTCAACCCGTTTAGACGGTGCATTGCAGGCGCTGTCATCTGAGAGAACCCGAACGCGGAGAAAAAGTTCCGCGCCGCGCCAGAGAGATGGCTGTCGAAAAGCCTCCCGGCAGCCCCACAAACCTGCACCGGCTAGCAGATAAAACTCTACGAGCTTGATCCCGCAAGAATATGGTCAATCCGGCATAGCGTGCCCGCGGTGAAAGCCCGAATCGCTGAAAAACATCCCGCAGGGGCTTCTAAAGCCCCCATTTATTATCAGCAATTTACGGCACCCTTCGGCTGCGCTCAGGGCAGGCTTTGAAGTCGTGCCCTTTCAAAACCAGGCTTTCACCACGGGTTGCTGTTCCCTACGCCAGCGCAGCGTCAATGGCCGCGGCCAGCGTCTTCAACCCGGTCGCAACATTGGCTCCCAGGTGAACCCGCAGGGCCCTGCGCCCGCGCGACTCCAGCACCGCCAAATCCCCGGCAGCCTGGGCATCGATCACCACGCCAAAGCTCAGCTTCTGCCCAGGAATCTCCACATCGACGGCGTGGTCCGCGGTAATCTGCAAAAACACGCCGGTATTGGGGCCGCCCTTGTAGTCCTGCCCGGTGGAGTGCAGAAAGCGCGGGCCGAAGCCCAGGCAGGTGGCCACGTGTTTCGCGTCGCGCACCTTATGCCGGAAGCCCTGGATGGCCGCCTCGTACTCCGGGAACATGGGCAGAAACGCCAGCGCCGCAAAGTAGTCGCCCGGCTCAATCTGGCCAAGATGCGCGCGCAGATAGCCGGCCAGCGTCTGGGCAGGCGCGGCGGCCTTCAGCGTGGCGGCGTAGGCGCTGGTGGCGTAAAGCTCGATTCCCCTGTCCACCAGCACTGCCTCGCGCTCCGGCAGCTTGCCCGTCTCTTCGTAGGCCGCGGTCAGGGCGCGGGTCTCAATCTTGGCCGATTCCACATCCGGCTGGTTAAAGGGGTTGATGCCCATCATCGAGCCGGCCACAGCCGTGGCCACTTCCCATGTAAAGAACTGCCCAAAGATCTCGTAGAGGTCAGCAATCTCAACGCGAGCCACCGGATAACCGGCAGCCTCCAGGGCCGCAACCTTGGCGTCCTGGCTCGCATCGGCCGTCCCTTTCAGGCGAATGTAGGTGAAGATGCGGTCGTTGCCATAGACCCCGGGCGCGGCAATCGTCTCGCGATCCACCGGCGTAATGCCCTTGCCCAGCTTGCCGGTCGATTCGGCAATCAGTTGCTCCATCCAGGCGCCCAGGTCATAAATCTCCGGCGACGTAAAAATGGTAATTTTGTCTCTCCCGGCGTTGACGGCAGCGCCCAGAGTCAGGCCCAGCTCGACCGCCGGATTGTCCGCCGGCGCCAGCTTGGCCGAGGCCACGGCCTTGGCCGCCTCCTCCAGCAGCTTGCCCGTATCCAGGCCGGCCGCCGTGGCAACCACCACGCCAAAGTTTGAGAGCGCGGAGAAGCGCCCGCCAATCTGCGGATCGCCATAGAAGATGTACCGGAAGCCGTCTGCCTTGGCTACCTGCTCCATCTTCGAGCCGGGATCGGTAATGGCCACAAAATGGCTGCCGGCCTTATCCGCGCCCACGGCATACTTCATCTCGTCAAAGAAATACTGCTTGAGAACATTGGGCTCAAGCGTCGATCCCGATTTGCTGGCGACGATCACCAGCGTTTCCTTCAGGTCCACCTTGTCGCGGGCAGCCTTTACCTGCGCCGGATCAGTGGAATCAACGATGTACAGCGCGGGAAAGCCCGGCTGCCGGCCGAAGGTCTCAGACAGCACCTCGGGGCACAGGCTCGAACCGCCCATCCCCAGCAGCACAACCGCCTTGAAGCCGCCGGTCTCCACATCCGCGCCCAGCGCGGCCAAGGACGCCACATCCTTTTGCTCCCGCTCGACAATGTCCATCCAGCCCAGCCATTTCTCTTCGCCATCGCTGGTCCACAGGCTGGGGTCCTTCTGCCAGAAGCGCCCAACCTTGTTGGTGGCGCTCCAGTCAGCGGCAGCCAGGTCTACGGCGCCGCGAAGTTCTTTGGGCAATACAAATCGAAAACTCATATCGCTATCAATTTTGCCTGAAAAATCCGGATTCGGACAGGATGCCGCGCACAGACGACCGGGGAAACTGCGTGCAAAGGGTCATGCCCCGGTCAACCACGGGGCATGTTGCGAACCTTACAGGGCTGCCTGTCGCCGACAGCCCTGCAAGATGGAGGGCACAATGCCGCCCCTGAGCCTCTTCAGCCCTCAATGCCGGCGAAAGCTGCCGAAATCATAGGAGACGCCGATCGTTACCCCATTGGGATTGAGGTCATGGGGCCCGAAAATATGGCGCCAGTACTGGTACTCGTAGTCGCCGCGCACCCAGATATTTCGATACGCTCGGTACTCCGCCCCGCCGCCAGGGATAAGAACCGTGCGAGTGTCATGCGAATACGTCCCATAAGGAGGGAAGTCGATGCTGCCAAAACCTATCAGGTACTTCGCGTAGGGATGGAAGTTGCGATAGTGGCGCCAGGTGTAGATTGGCCCGCCCTCGGCTGTATCCTGCCGCATCTTGGATAACGCCGAGGGGCGATCAAAGTTGATATCGCGGCCCTCGGCCTCAATGCCCAATCCACGCAGCGCACCCGGCAAACGGCTCGGTTGCCAGTCCGCCCACACCGAGACGCCATCCATTCTCCGCCCCGGCCCGAAGTCGGTGGCGAAATTGGAGAAACCGACGCCCACGACGAGCGGCAAGCCACCCTCGTGGGCCGACGGAGCTACTTGGGAAAAGGCGGGAAATGCCGCGATGACGAAGATCGCCGCAAGTGACAGCTTAAGAATCAGCCTGAAAAACATGCTGTGTCTCCTCCAAAACTGTTGAAAATACTCCGAGGCAAAATCCCGTGTTGGGCAAGTGTACACCGGCAACTGAGAAATGCAAGGCAAAGACTTCGCAAAGAATCAGAGGGTTTATCTCTGCATTCCCACTTTGCGCTTCCGCTGCCGCGCACATTGAACTACTGTGCAGAGTTCAGGCTTGACTAGGTCATTGACCGTTTGATTTCGCACCTTGAGTTCATGCTTTCCCAGCTCTCAGAATCGAGACCTGGGGCACCCAAGTTGGTACAACTTCAAGCGGTCAGAGACCTAATAAAGCAACGTCCCCGCCTCGGCTTCAATGGCGGCAATCAGCGAACGAAGCACTTCCACCCGCGGCGCAGCCATACTCCGCGCGCTGGCCAAACACAGCTTGCCCGGCAATTCTTCAATCGCCTTCCGCATTACCGGAAGCACAGCGGTGAAGGTTGGGTAGCGGGTGTCCCGGCCCACCTTGACCAGCGTGCGCAACGCCCCGATAGCCCCCAACTGTTCCAGAATATCTGAATCTCGCAACAATACTGCTTCATTTAGCTCAGGCTCGTCCTGGGGCTGGTGGGTCCGGATAGCCTCCGCGACAGCTTCCAGCTTTTCGGCCGGAAAACCCCACCCCGCCAGCAGTTCCCGTGTGCGCGCAATCGTATAGGGAACGTGATCCCAGCGTGCCAATTGCGACGGATCCTGCGGCCGGTGGCCGGTGAAAACTCCCAGGTCGTGCATCCACGCGGCGGCAAACAGGATGTCGTCGTCGTACTCCATTCCCTGCCCCAGGCGAACGGCCAGCGCATAAAGCCGCGGCTGATGGCCAAACTTGTCCACCGGCAAGGCCTCGGCCCGGATGTAGGCCATCACCTGCTCCCGCCACGGCGTCGCAGTCATTGGTCCTCTCCAGACCGGCTCTTTTTGGGCCAGTTGGGCGAAATGCAAATCAGATCCAGACCGCCCAGGTCCTCAACCGCAAACACCGGCGACGATGCGGGCACGGCCACGATTCCCCGCGCGGGCAGGTCCACCGGCTCAAATCCTGTCCCGGCAATCCTGCCTTCCCCGGCGGCGGCAAATAGATATGCCAGCCCCCGCGCCGGTTCGCCTTCACCCGGCAGGCTGGCGCTGGTCCGGCTGCCATCCACCGGAATTCTCTCCATGCGAAAATACTCCGCATCCACCAGAACCGTGCGGTCCGCAAGCACTTTGGCCTCGACTTTGCCCGCGCGGGTCGCCAGCCGCGTGGCTTCCAAGGATTTTTCAATGTGCAGCTCGCGCGGGCGTCCGTAGTCGTACATCCGGTAGGTCAAATCGCAATTCTGCTGCGTCTCCAGCAGAATCGACCCCGGCCAGATGGCGTGAACCGTCCCGGCATCCACAAAAATCATCTCTCCTGCCGTCACCGGCAGCACATTCAGGCTCTCTTCCAGCGTCCCCGCGTGAATCCCCTCCTTGATCTTGTCCAGGGTCACGCCGGGTTTCAGCCCGCAGGCCACCTGCGCCCCCTTGTCGGCTGCCACGGCATACCAGCATTCGGTCTTGCCGCGCGGCTGGCCGTACTTCCGCGCCAATGCGTCGTCCGGATGCACCTGCACGCTCAGCTTTCCCTGGGCAAAGATCATCTTGATCAGCAGCGGCGACTCCGGCGACGACGCCGCCGCGCCAAGCAGTCCCTCAGAGGCTTCGCTGAAGAGCCCGCCCAGCGTCTTTCCCGTGTGCGGGCCGGTCGCCACCAGGCACTCGTCGCCGCTAAGCCAGACCTCGCCGATTGGGTCGCCCTCGGCCACGCGGTCATACCAGGGACGAAGATCCCGATAGCCCCATACGCGCTCAACAAACCTGGGCGCTATGCGAAAAGGAGCCAGCCCAAAAGATGAAAATTGCCCCGATGCAGCCATAAATCTCTCCCCTATCCGCTTCGATCGTCTTCAATGTTCATACATGGTTCAGGCACCCCACCCTCGCCGCGAAAAAGCCCTGAATCAAAAGCCGCAGCCAGTCACTCCGCCGGCTGCGCAAAAACTCCCGCGGCATCGAGCCTTGCGCCGCAATCCAACTTTACCAGACAGGCAATCCGCCGGGTGCCCAACCCTTTCACAGCCTTGCGGTTCTATCTGATAGGAATCCAAGTCCGCGGCCTGGTCAATCGGCGGTATAATGCTGCTGCCTGTTCTGCTCCAGGTTGGCTCGTCTTCTAATCAGAGGCACCGAGTTCGAAGACGACAGGAAGGGAAATGGCATGTTGGCGTCTACAGATTTTTCGGCCTCAACCCTTTATCGCTTTTGCCGGTTTTCTGTTGGTGTTGCGCTCGTACTGCTTCTGGCTGAGCCCGCCGATCACGCCGCTGCGGGCTGGGTTCAATTCCAGAATTCAACTCCACCTGCGGACCCGAAGGCTCCTGAGTACTGCGAGCGTGAACTTGAAGCGTGGCCTGCGGGAAGCCTAACGGGCAAGCCGTTTGTGGCGGACGTACTCGTAGTCGATCTGCAGCGTTGGCCGAGCGACAAGAAGGAGCGAGGCCAACTGCTTAGCAAGCATCCGGGTTGGAGACTGACACCCGACAAGAAATACCTGACCAGTTCGATGATATCCGGCCAAGTTGCGCGGGACAGTGCGGGCCGAGTCGTGTTCAAAAACGAGGTTTTTACCGACATCTGCGATACTGTAGCGCGAAAAGCCGTACAGCAGAATGCAGATGGTACCTATTCGGCTTGGCAGGGCTCCCTTATCTTTCCATATCCCGGGCCTGTTTATTGGCCTCACGGCGGGCCTCATTCTCCATGGAAGCAGAAGGATCTGGGCTACATGGACACGAAGGAGTTTAGTAAGGAGCTACCGTCCGTGCGGGCGCATTGCTATAAGTCTTGGTATAGTCCGACTCAGAACTGGGTGGACCAGGCCTACCAGGAAGAATGCGTGTCCGAAGATCTGCAGACAGACATTTTCAAACAGAATATGCGCAGGTGGCCAGACGGCGAACTCGGTGAGGACATGTTGGTCAATATCCGCTACAAGGAGCCGCCCAGAAGTTGGTTTCACTACCCCAAGAAACTAGCGAAGAACCCTCCCATTGTACCCGGGTCCGGGGCGCAGCCTGCTCAACACCCACAGACCCCCGCCACGCAACCAGTGCAAGCCCCACCCCGTACCAGTAGTCGTTAGCGGCGGGTGGCCCATGTCTGGCGGGTGACCCAGCTTCCGCTTCTGGAACCTGGGATAGCTCGACCCTCTGCCTCAACTCCTGCCGGGATTCAGATTACCGAGTCTGCCTCACCGCAGATGGTTGCAGAGAATTAACCTCCTCCGGCGCACAATAGGAGATTGGGATTGGGGAGAAAACTTTCACGACGGCGTGGGCACCCCCCCCCCCCCCCCCCCCCT
>Ga0255356_1000174_pt1 | contig 44179 bp, 38 predicted proteins | sample HBST100metaG_FD_189944 | JGI IMG/M metagenome (GOLD analysis project Ga0255356, IMG submission 189944) | Peat soil microbial communities from Stordalen Mire, Sweden - H.B.S.T100 | ecosystem: Environmental > Terrestrial > Soil > Wetlands > Peat | place: Sweden: Norrbotten County, Stordalen Mire...
GGTCCAAGCCGGGATGCGGCCGGGAAATCAGCCGCGCCGTCCGTGATCCGGGTGCGCGGGGGCGACCTGAAGTATTCCGATGCCGAGCACAAGGCGGTGATGCGTGGCGGCGCGCTGGGCACGGTGGTTGCCGAGACGGGCGCCGAGACCTCTGTCTCGAATGAGGTTGAACTGGTGCTGCTGCCGCCGGGCAATCACGCCGGCAAGGATGGCGGAGCGGCGCAGGTGGACCGCATGACGGCCAGGGGCCGCGTGACGGTCAGTTCGCAGGGCCGGCGCGGAACCGGGGAACAGTTGGCGTATTCGAGCGAGACAGGGGAGTATGTGCTGACCGGAACCGCCGCCGCGCCGCCGCGAATGACCGATCCGGGGCAGGGAACCGTGACCGGCGAGGCTTTGATTTTCCATAGCCGCGATGATAGCGTCAGTGTGGAAGGCGGCGAACGCAAAACCACGACAGAGACCACGTCGCCAAAGTAACGGCAGAAGCGAGCCTGAGACGTAGATGGAAACACTGATCGCCGAGGGAATCGGCAAGTCGTACAAGGGACGTCAGGTCGTCCGCGGGGTCGATCTGAGAATCTCCCGCGGCGAAGTGGTCGGGCTGCTGGGGCCGAACGGCGCCGGCAAGACCACTAGCTTCTACATGATCGTGGGACTGGTGGCGCCGGAGACCGGGCGCGTGTTGGTCGATGAGACCGACATCACGCGGTTGCCCATGTATCTGCGCGCGCGCAACTTCGGCATCAGCTACCTGCCCCAGGAGCCTTCTGTCTTCCGCAAACTCACCGTCGAAGAGAACATTCTGGCGGTGCTTGAGGCGCAGCCGCTGGGCCACCGGGAGCGGCGGGCGCGAGCCGAGCGGCTGATCAGCCAGTTGAATCTGGGCCACATTCGCACCACGCGGGGTTACGCGCTTTCTGGCGGCGAGCGGCGCCGGGTTGAGATTGCGCGCTCGCTGTGCATCCAGCCAAACTTCATCCTGCTCGACGAGCCTTTCAGCGGCATCGACCCCATCGCGGTGCTTGAGCTGCAAAAGATCATCTTCGACCTCAAGGCCAGCGGCATCGGGATACTGATCACCGACCACAACGTGCGCGAGACGCTGAGCGTGACCGACCGGGCCTACATCATTGCCGAAGGACGGATCTTCCGCCAGGGAACGCCGCATGAGCTGGGCAACGACGTCGAGGTGCGCCGCGTCTATCTGGGCGAGGGTTTCTCGCTGAGTTAGAGCATTTTGGGGATGATGTAGACCTAAATTGTGTTTGGTATCCCACCCTTTCCGCAGAAAAAAGCGGAAAGGATGGGGCACGGAAGTCTATAGCAAAAGCCAAAATGCTCTAATGGGGAGTGCGGGCCGATGCGGGTTTCCGGCGCGGCGGGTGCTGCGGCGGAATCCGGTTGCTGGAGTATTCGCTTCGTCGATTGCAGAGAAGTGCAAGGCGCCGCGCGGTATTTCAGAGGCAGAATCCCGAATTGGCTATTGCCCAAACCGGGACGATTGACTCGATATGCGGCACTTTGCCCTCTAGCCTCTTTATTGTCCAGTTACACTATGGTCAAGTCCAATCAGGGAATGAGTCCCATTTATGGCGCTGCTGCAACCTAAATTGAATCTGAGAGTGGCGCAACGCCAGATCCTGACTCCGGGCCTGATGCAGATGGTGAGCGTTCTTGCTCTGAATAAGCTCGAACTGAAGGAGATGATCGATGCCGAGATGGTGGAGAATCCCGTCCTGGAGGAGATTGATGAATCGGTTCCGATGCTGGATGAGGTTGCAGGCCGAGAAGAGCGGCTGGAGCGGGGAGTCGAAGAAGCAGCGGCCCCGCCCAAGGACGTCTTCACGGAAATCGACTTCGGATCGTACTTTCAGGACTACCTCGACCCCGGCTACCGCACACAGCCGGAGTACGAAGAGAGCGAAAAGCCCTCGTTTGAGGCCTTTCTCTCCCAGCCAACGACTTTGTCCGATCACCTGGCGTGGCAGTTGGGATCTCTGACCATCGAGCCCAGGCTGCGCGAGGCGGCGGAGTTCGTGATCGGCAATCTGGACGAGGACGGCTACCTGGCCGCCAGCGAAGAAGAACTGGCCGCGGCCTTCAGCCAGTCTCCGCCGGGCGACTCCCCTGAGAACAGCGAGACGGAAAAGCGCGCCGAGGTTGAGTTGTTGCGGCGCGGAATCGACTTGGTACAGCATCTTGACCCCGCCGGAGTAGGGGCGAGAGATTTGCGCGAGTGCCTGCTGATACAGATTGCCGCCCAGCAGCACGAGTTCAGCCAATTGTATGTAAAGCACGCGACGGATGAGGCCGAGGATCCCCATCGCAGCTTCCGCGCCGAGGCCGAGGCCCGGCTTGAGGAGCGGCGGTGCAGCATGGAAGTTGCGGCGTCGATTGTGGACCGGCACTTGCATCTGCTGCAAAAACGGGACGTGAAAGACCTGGCGCGGGCCGCCCAAATCACCCCCACTGAGGCTCATGCCGGGGTGGAGTTCATCCGCACCCTCGACCCCAGGCCCGGCCGCCTCTACAACCGCGAACAGACGCGGCTGATCGAACCCGATGTGGTGTTTCTCAAGCACGGCGGCGAGTGGATCGTGTCAATGAACGAGGAGGAGCTGCCCAGCTTGCGGCTCAGCCGGCGCTACCGGCAGATGCTCACCGCCGAAGGCACCGACAAAGAGGTCAAGGAATACGTGAAGGAGCGGTTCCGCTCCGCGCTGCAACTGATGCGCAACATCGCGCAGCGGAAGAGCACGATTCTGCGGACTTGCGAAGTGATTGTGCGCCGCCAGCAGGATTTTCTCGATCGGGGCATCGAGGCTTTGCGCCCGATGATGATCAAGGAAGTGGCGGAGGAGATCGGGGTTCACCCCTCGACGGTGAGCCGCGCGGTGGCCAACAAGTACGCGCACACCCCGCAGGGAGTCATCGAGCTGCGCTTCTTCTTCTCTGAAGGGTCGAACGGGCCGGAGGGCGCCGATACGCCGCTGCTGGTGCTCAAGCGCAAGGTCAAGAAGCTGATCGAGGACGAGGACCCGCGCCATCCTCTGACCGACGACCAACTGGCCGCAATGCTTGAGTCCCAGGGCATCCACCTGACCCGCCGCACCGTGGCCAAGTACCGCGAGGACATGAACATTCCCTCGACCCACCAGCGCCGCCGCCGCGACGCTTGAGGCAGATCGAACCCGGCTCGAACAGGATCGCCCTTCATGCGAATGCCATGAGCTCAGTTTCAGCATTCCAAAGCGAATAACTTCCCAAGGTATACAATAAGTGCCGTTCGTTATTTTGGACGCAAATAGCGGCGAGAAGGAGGCATTATGCGAGTCGCGGGATTTCTTTCCATCGGGTTTAATAAACTCATTCTGGTCCTTGCTCTATCTATCTTCGGAGTAACCGGATTTGGCCAGCACCCATTCATCCCGCCCACCACGGATACGCAGACGGGCCCCGGATCGAGTTACAGCCTTCAGACCTTCGCCCAGGAGGTGATGGTGGATGTTGTCGTCTCCGACGCCAAGGGAGAGCCGGTCAGGAATCTCACCAGCGATCAGTTCAAGGTGCTCGAGGACGGAAAGCCGCAGCAATTCCGCTTCTTCCAGGAGAATGGCAACCCGAAGATCAACAGTGCCCACCCGGTCAACTCCGGCTCGCCGCTGCCGGAGCACGTCTACACCAACGTGAAGGCGCCCGGCCCCACCGTCATTCTGCTCATGGATGGCTTGAACACGGAGATGCAGGATCAGATGTATATGCGGCAGCAGGTGCTGCTGGCGATCAAGCAGCTTCCGCCCGGAACGCGCATTGCCCTGTTTTGCATCTCTCCGGGCCTCAAGCAGTTGGTGGGCCTCACCACCGATCCCGCTCCCATCACCACGGCCCTGATCCTTAACAAGACATTCAACCAGCCTCAACTGTTTGCTGACCCTCCGTCAGAGACGCAAATCGATCAGGTGGGCGTGACAGATGCGCGGCGCGCGGTCCGGCTGCTAGAGCTCCGCGCCGGCTACACGCTGGATGCCTTTGAAGCTCTCGGCAAGTACCTCGGCCAGTTTTCCGGCCGTAAAAGCGTAATCTGGTTCTCCGCTTCTTTCCCCATCTCTGTCGTTCCCCAGACGCTGACAACTGCCTACAGCGGCTTCAATGGCATCGTTTATGCGGATTTTTCCGACGACATCCGGCGGGTGGGCGCTCTGCTGGCGGCAGGCCGGGTTGCGGTTTATCCGGTCGATGTTCGTGGGGTAGTGGGCGATCCCGGTTACGGCGCGGGGAACAGGTCTGCGCAATCGTCAACCAGCTTCCTGCAAGCCATCTCCGACGAACACGCTGCGATGAGCGTTATCGCCGAGAAGACCGGCGGCCATGCGTTCTTCAACTCCAACGACCTGAGCGGCGTTGCCGGCAAGGCTCTTGGCGACGCAGCCAGTTACTACGAAATCGCCTATGTTCCCTCTCACAAGGAGTTTGATGGAAGGTACCACGAGATCCGCGTCAAACTCGACGTGCCGGGGGTGAAAACTTCCTACCGGACCGGGTATTTCGCCGACGATCCGAAGAGGCAACCAAAGAAGGCGAAGGTTGAAACCGATCCGCTGAAGGCCGTGCTGCAGGATGCCGCGCCTGAGTCCGGGCAGATTCCGTTCTACTCCCGTGTAGTGCCAGTCACTCCGCAGCCCGATCTGAGCAACAGCGCAAAGCGCAACGGCGATTTCGGAGCCAGGATCAGCGGCCCTGTCGTCCGTTACGGCATCGACTGGAACGTCAAATTCAGTGCCATCCAGACTACCGCGGCGGCCAATGGAATCCATCAGGGCCAAGTGACCTTCGCAGCCGTCGTGTACGATTCCGATGGAAAAACGCGCAATTCGCTGGTCAATACGCTCGAACTCAATTTGACTCCGGCGAGATTCGCTCAACTCACTAAGGACGGCTTGCCCATACACCAGGAACTGGACCTTCCCATGCAAGATGTGGTTCTGCGTCTTGCCGTCATTGACCGCGGCAGCGGCAAAACCGGGGCAACTGAAATTCCGTTGCCGTTGAAGTCCGCAGCGCAGGCCAGCGCGGCAGGAGGAAAGTAGTCCTCGGGCGCCCCACCTTCGGCAATTCGCGCTTTTTTGCGAATCGGTTAAGGTGGGATACGCCGAACCTCAACCAACGCCTTGCCCAACTGGAAGGGTGGGGCACCACGAATCTCGACCAGTCGTTTTATGTCTTCTGAAAATGTGAGGTTTGGCGGCGTGCCCCGTGCCTGCCCTGTTCATCGGGAGCGAAGCGAAGCAGCGCCGAAATCCTGTCCTGGTCGAAGTCGAAGGGAATCCGCGCCCATTTAAACCGGCAACCTGCGCTGAGGCCCCTTGGCCAGTGATCATTTTTCTCCCCGCCGAGCGAAAAACCGATGAGTGTATTTGATTCTGCTTACACTCGGCGGTGAAATGCTATAGAATCCGAAGTTCTCCAGCCGAAATTCAAGCTGGAAGAACAAGAAGCGGAGGCTGACCATGGAAGTGGAGTTCACCGCCAGGCAAGTGAAGATCTCCAAGGCGCTGCGCACGCAGGCCGAGGAGGGTATGGAACCCATTGCCCGCATTCTGGGCAAGACCGCGCGCGCCAGCATCACCTTTAGCGCGCAGAGGCACGTGCAGATCGTCGAGTTGACCGTGCAGGCGCGGCAGCAGACGATTGCCGCCACGGGCAAGGCCGACACTCTGGATGCGGCGCTTCGGGAAGCAGTTGAACATGCCGAGAACCAGGCACGCCGCCACCGGGACCGCAGGCTCGAAAGCAAACGCCTGCCCAAGGAGGAGAAGGTGCTTACCGCGCCGCCGGTGGCCCGTCCCAAGGCCCGTCCCGCCGCGCCGGAGGACGGCCCCGTAAATGGCAAGCCCGCCCGCGCCAAGGCTGGCGCGACGATCGCCATGCACTCGTTCCCCAACCGGCCGACGGTGGTCGAGCCGCACATTCTCAAGAGCGCCGAAGCCATCGCCCTGCGGCCCATGACCGTCGAGGAGGCCGTGAAGGACGCGGAGTTCCGCGACCGCGACTTGCTGATCTTTCGCAATTCATCCGGAGATACATTCGTGCTTCACCGCCGGCGAGACGGGCAAATGGAACTGGTGGAGATTCCCTAGCTTTCTGACCGCATGAATTCGCGTGTTGCGATGGAGTGCTGCGGTGCCCCGCCCCGAGGGCGCAAAAAACCTGCGCGTACCGGGGTGGGGCGCCGAGCTTCCTTACACTGACATTGAAAATGCTCTGCACCAGGACATTGAAGATGCTCTGAACCAGCGGGGCTGGGCCGGTGGGCAAGGGGCACGGCGACTGAGATGGATCGCGACACTGCACAACACCCGCCATTCGGTGTAGCATGAGCCCATGACGCCTTTGAAGCCGGCGCCCCCAGCGACCTCGCCGCGAGCAGCCGCCAAAAGCGCAGAGCCACTGAAGAAACCCGACAAGGAATTGGTCATCGTCACCGGAATCTCCGGCGCGGGCAAAGCCTCGGCGCTCAAAGCCTTCGAGGATATAGGCTTTCACGCCGTGGACAATCTGCCGTTGGAGCTGCTGCCCGATTTTGCCGGACTTGTGGGCAAATCGGCCGAGTTGGAGAGAGCCGCCATCGTGGTGGATGTCCGCGAGGGACAGACGCTCGACCGCCTTCCTGACATTTTGAAAAGCGTAAGAAAGTTTCTGCCTACGCGCGTGGTTTTTCTCGACGCGCAGGACGCGGTGCTGGTTCGGCGCTACTCCGAGACCCGGCGGCCGCATCCTCTGGGGCGGTCAGAGACGGTGTCGCGCTCCATCGTGGAAGAGCGGCAACTGCTGGATCCCATTCGCAATGTGACTGACACGCTGATCGACACGTCGAACTTCAACGTGCATGAGTTGCGCGCCCACATTCTGGCCCGGTTTGGCCATCACGACGAGACCCAGCGCCTTCTGGTCTCCTGCCTGAGTTTCGGCTTCAAAAACGGCGTGCCGCTGGACGCGGATATGGTCTTCGATGTTCGGTTCCTGCCCAATCCCCACTTTGTGCCGGAGTTTCGCAAGCTCACCGGCCTGGACCCGCGGGTGGCCGAATATGTGCGCGGATTTCCGCAGACAAAGGAGTTTCTGTGCCGGGTGACGGACCTGATGCTCTATCTGCTGCCTCACTATGTGGAGGAGGGAAAAAGCTATCTGACCGTGGCCTTCGGCTGCACCGGCGGCCAGCACCGCAGCGTGATGATGGCCGAGGAGATAGCCGGGGAATTGAAGCGCTCCGGCTACCAGGTGAAGGCACTGCACCGGGATATGCCGCGGTAACTCGGCAGCCGGCAGGTATTGCTGTTTCAGGAAATCAAGACGCAAGGGTTGCGCTCTAGAGCGTTTGTGGAAATGGTGTAGACCGAAATTGTGTTTGGTATCCCACCCTTTCCGCAGGAAAAAGCGGAAAGGATGGGGCACGGAAGTCTACAGCAAAAGCCAAAACGCTCTATAAACATGTTCGGCCGCAAGAGCAGCTCGCGGCCGAACATGGGTTCAGCGAGTTTTTAGTACTTGACGATGGCGGCGAAGGAGTCGGGCTTGAGGCTGGCGCCGCCCACCAGGGCGCCGTCGATCTCTTCTTGGCCGATGAGGGTCTTGGCGTTGTCGGGCTTGACGCTGCCGCCGTAGAGAATGCGGACGGCCGCTGCGACTTGAGCGCCGAGGAGCTTGGCCACTTCGGCGCGGATGATCTTGTGCGCTTCGACGGCGATCTCGGGCGTAGCGGTCTTGCCGGTTCCGATGGCCCACACCGGCTCATAGGCAATCACGATGGGCGCGGCGGCTTCGGCGGTGATGCCCACAAAAGCGCCGGCGATCTGAGTCTTGAGCACGTCGGCGGTCTTGCCGGCCTCGCGCTCGGCCAGCACTTCACCCACGCAAACCACGGGCACTACGCCGTGCTTGAGAGCGGCATGCAGCTTCTTGTTGACGATCTCGTCGGTCTCGGCAAAGTATTGGCGGCGCTCGGAGTGGCCGATCAGTGTGTGCGTTCCGCCCACGGCCTGAAGCTGGTTCAGCGAGGTCTCGCCGGTGAAGGCGCCCTCCTCGGCAAAGTGGATATTCTGCGCGCCGACGGCGACGTTGGAGCCCTTGGCGGCTTCAATCACCGTGGGCAGCAGCACCGGCGAGGGAAACAGGGCGATCTCGTCGCGGCTGTGGCCGGCAACGAGGGGCAAAAAGGCATCGACAAAAGCCTTGGCTTCGGCGGGCGTCTTGAACATCTTCCAATTGGCGGCGATCAGTGCTTTACGAGACATTTTTTCGTGACTCCTCACTCTCATTTTAGTGGATGAAATTGAGGCGCAGGGGTGACGGCGGGCACAGGGCGGGCCTATCGCTGAATTTCGGTCACATCGGCCGGCACTTCGCCTTGTTGAAATGCTTCTCGATGATCGGGATCGCCCAAGTCCATTTTGAAATGATGCCAGGCGCCGTCTTGCAGGATGGCCATATCCCAAGGCCCTGAGACCGAGTCGGAAAACTGCCAGACAATGTGGAATCCTTCCTCGTTGGTGAACCCCTCGCCGTCGGCCTGAATGATGGCTTCTCCGCGCTCCCACAGCGCCGAGCGCAGCGCATGGAGGGCGTTGCCGCCGTCCACCAGATCCGCCCCTTGCAGGTGCTGGAATCTATAGATCGTCTTGACCTCGGCCAGATATTCGGCAAGCCACTGAACGCCGCTCTCCGGCTTGCAATCCTGTGTGTCTTCGAGGAAGTCCGCGATCTCGTCCTGGCCGATGGAACCGTCATAGACGGGGGTGCGCTCGATCAGCGCCACCTCGACGCCGTCGCTGCTTGCCAGCAGAAGCGTCTCCCACTCCTCCTCTGTTCCCTCTTCGATAGACAGCCTGTACTCGGGATGCTCGCCGGAAATCAAATAGGCGAGTTCGTCGAAGGGAGGGAATTCATCATTCTTTGTCAAAACTCGCGTGAAATATTCCACTTCTTTTCTCCTGCTGGAATGCCGGATGCTTTCGATATTTGAGGTTTCCTTGCATCAGGCCAAAGGAAAGGGTTCAGAGTTGGAGAACCTGATCACAAAAATCGCGTGCCGTAAGAATTCTTGTTTCGCCTACATTTTGAAGCTCCAGAATGTGAGATCGCTTGTCGCCTGTGACGAGGTAGTGTGCCTTGACGGCTTCGGCAAGGTTGAGCAAGTAGCTGTCGGCGGGATCGTCGGCGGTGTGAAGACTGGGAAGTGGTTGAGTCCAAACCCATGCACGGTTCAGGTTGTTGATCAGTATCCCAAAACGATATGGCTGCAACGCAGCACGGAAACGAGGATACCTGCTGGCCTTGCGAATCTCTTCGATCTGATCGGCGCAGGTGGCAAGCTCAAATCGTTTCTGGCGCCAAGCCTGATGGAGCTGCGTTGGTGGTCCGGTTGGGGAAAGGATGGCGCTGAAGAGCACGTTCGTATCGAGGACGACCAACATTATGGCCGCCTCGCCCAGGCAAGCGCTTCCTCGACGATTTCGTCAATCTCTTCCGGAGTTCGCGATGCATTCTCCTGCTTGATTGCCTGAGCGGTCAGATCATAGATGCGCTCTTTTACGGCTTCCTCAACAAAGCGGGAAAGATCGCCCTTTTTGCCTCCGCTTTCGGAGGCAAGAAATTGGCGCAGAGATGTGTCAGTGTTGGAAGAAACAACGAGATTCCAGCGGGTAGATGTGGTGGACATAAGGTACTCCACGCTCAATATACACCTAAACAGATAAACACACAAGCGCCGTTCGCGAAAAAAAGAGCATCCGGCTCCCATTACGGACCGGATGCTCTTCGATTCCTGGCTGCTGCCTCAGCGCCGAAGGCGAGTTGGCCGCACCGCAGGTGCTACTTATCCGTCAGCGCTTCCACGCCAGGAAGTTTCTTACCCTCCAAAAACTCAAGCGAGGCGCCGCCGCCGGTGGAGATGTGGGTGATCTGGTCGGCGAGGCCGGTCTTGTTGATGGCCGAAACCGAGTCGCCGCCGCCGATGATGGAGATGGCTCCCTTGTTGGCCGCAACAGCCTTGGCGATGGCGTTGGTGCCCACGGCGAAGCGGGGGAACTCGAAGACGCCGGCCGGGCCGTTCCAGACGATGGTCTTGGCCGCCGCAACCACCTTTTCAATGGCGGCGATGGATTTGGGACCGATGTCCAGACCCTGCCAGTCGGCGGGGAAGTTGACCGAGCAATCCCACGGCTGGGTGTTGGCGTCCTCGGCGAACTTGTCGGCCAGAACATTGTCCACGGGCAACAGCAGTTGGACGCCCTTGGCCTTGGCTTTGTCGAGAGCCGCCTTGGCCATATCGATCTTGTCTTCTTCGACGAGGGATTTTCCGGTGCTGACGCCGAGGGCGCGCTGGAAGGTGTAGGCCATGCCGCCGACGATGACCAGCGTATCCACCTTGTCGAGCAGGTTGCTGATGACGTCGATCTTGCCGGAGATTTTGGAGCCGCCGATGATGGCCACGAAGGGCTTTTCAGGCGATTCAAGGGCCTTGCCCAGGTAGGTGATTTCCTTTTCCATCAGCAGGCCGGCCACGGCGGGCTTGAGGAAGTGCGTAATCCCTTCCGTGGAGGCGTGGGCGCGGTGGGCGCTTCCGAAGGCGTCGTTGACGTAGACATCGGCCAGCGAGGCCAGAGCCTTTGAGAAGGCCGGATCGTTGGCTTCCTCCTCGGCATGGTAGCGCAGGTTCTCAAGCAGCAGCACCTGGCCGGACTCGAGCTGCCGCGACAGCTCAGTGGCCACGTCGCCGATGCAGTCGGGGGAGAAGGCTACGTTGACCTTTTCGCCGAGCGCCTTGTCGAGCAGTTCGCGCAGCCGGTCAACCACCGGGCGCAGCGAGTACTTGGGATTGACTTTGCCCTTGGGACGGCCCAGATGCGAGGCCAGAATCACCTTGGCCTTGTGCTTGAGGGCGTAAACGATGGTGGGCAGCGTGGCTACGATGCGGGTGTCGTCGGTAATGGTCGAGCCGTCTTCAGTGAGCGGCACGTTGAAGTCGACACGGATGAAGACCCGCTTGTTGGCCAGATCGATATCGCGAATAGAGAGCTTTGGCATTTGAATCACTCCGGAAGAAACTTGGTGTTCCCCGCCCGGAATGAGGCGATAGCAGCTCTTGCGGGCGGAGAGCGGGAGGAAGTTAGCGATAGTAACGCCATTGCGGCGCCCGGAAACAACCGTCTCCGAGCGCCGCGGAATGGAGAAACTGCTCTTAGAGGCCCTTCTCGACCAGGAAGCCGATCAGATCGACCACGCGGTTGGAATAGCCCCACTCGTTGTCATACCAGCTGAGAACCTTGACGCAGTTGCCGACCACCTTGGTCAGAGGAGCGTCGAGGATGGAGCTGCGCTTGTCGCCCTTGAAGTCGGAGCTGACCAGCAGGTTTTCGTCATAGCCCAGGATGCCCTTGAGCTCGCCGTCGGCGGCCTTCTTGAAGGCGGCGTTCAGAGCTTCGGCGGTGATGGGCTTCTCGGCGATGAAGGTCAAATCGACGATGGAGACGTTGGGTGTGGGAACGCGGATGGCAAAGCCGTCCAGCTTGCCCGAGCTCTCGGGGATGACCAGCTTGAGGGCCTTGGCGGCGCCGGTCGAGGTGGGAATCATGGACAGGGCAGCGGCGCGGGCGCGGCGCAGATCCTTGTGCGGCGTGTCGAGGATGACCTGATCGTTGGTGTAGCTGTGGATGGTGGTCATGATGCCGGAGATGATGCCGCATGTTTCCAGGATGACCTTGACCACCGGCGCCAGGCAGTTGGTGGTGCAACTGGCGTTGGAGATGATGTTGTGCTTGGCGGCGTCGTACTTGTCCTGGTTGACGCCGAGGACGATGGTCAGATCCTCATTCTTGGCGGGAGCCGAGATGATGACCTTCTTGACGGTCGAACCGAGGTGAGCCTTCGCCTTTTCCGCATCGGTAAAGAAGCCGGTCGACTCGACCACGATCTGCGCGCCGACTGAAGCCCAGTCCAGCTTGGCGGGGTCGCGCTCTGAGAAGACCTTGATCTTCTTGCCGTCGACTGAGATGAAGTCCGCGCCGGCGGTGACTTCGTTCTTCAGGTTGCCCAGAATCGAGTCGTACTTGAGCAGGTGGGCGAGCGTCGCCGGACTGGTCAAATCGTTGACTGCAACAAACTCAATCTCGGGATTGCCAAGAGCAGCGCGAAAAACGTTGCGGCCAATGCGGCCGAAGCCATTGATACCAACCTTTACTGCCATGTGTCTTTTCTCCTTCGTAATCGGTGAGGCTGTGGTTTAGAAGTCGTTCGGGTTTGCAGCGTTCGGCGGCTGAAGCCGCCCCAGCGGACAATTCCACCAAACCCATGATCGTAACACTTAAGCCGACGGGGACGAAATGAAAACGCCTGTTTCCGCTTTTACGCAGAGACTCCCTCACCGACAGTGTGCCTTTCCTGGTACGGGACAGTATGTGATGGGATGCACATCAGAGCATTTTCACTGAAAATGTGACCTATTTTGCCTTTGAGGAAGGCTGATTCTCGCTGTTGGACGCGCCGAGCGGGCCTTTGCGGCATCGAAATGCGGCGTCTGTGAAGATGCCGCATTTGCAGTGCCCTCGGCAAGTATGGTATTCGGGTATCACGATGAAGGTGTACAAGACGGCATGAGAAGACGTTCGCGACGCGCTCCCAATACTTCGGAATCCACAGGCAAGATTGGCCAGGAACTCCCCTCGAATCAACCGGCTCCTCTGGTGCCGTTTTATCCGGACGATCCTCCGGCTCCGGTTGCGCAGCCTCGCGCGCACCGGTCCGCGGAACGCCGCCCGCCGCCGCCTCAGGAGTGGAATGAGCCGGCCGGCTCAGGGCGGTTCGAGCTTGAAACGCAGCCGGAGATCCCCTCCGTGCCTCCGCGGGAGGCCGAGGCGGCGGATCGCTCGCCCCAGGCGCCCAAGGGCTATGTCGTGCTGGCCATCGGGCTGCCCGGTTCGGGCAAAACCACATGGTTCAGGCGCCGCGGGGTTACGCCGCTCTCCAGCGACCTGCTGCGCAATATTCTTTTTGACGATGTGGAGGAGCAGCGCTATCAGGGGCTGGTCTTTTCCACGCTGCGGTCGCTGCTGCGGGCCCGGCTCATTGCCCACATGCCGTGGAACTATGTGGATGCGACCAATCTCTCCATCCACGAACGCCGCCAGTGGATCAAGATGTCAAAGAGCTTCGGCTATGAGGTGCAGGCGGTCTTTTTCGACGTCTCGCTCGATGTGTGCCTGGAGCGCAACAGCAAGCGCGACCGCTCGGTGAGCGAAGACGTAATGCGCAAGATGGCCGAAAAACTGAAGCCGCCGGTCTTTGAAGAGGGATTCGAGAAGATTACCGTGGTGCGGGTGAAGAGCGCCGGGTAAGCAGCGAAGCCGCAAAAGATTGAAGGGTACGAGCAGAAGCCCGTACCCTTCAAAAAAATAGTCATATTCAAAGATTTCTCAATCCTGCACCGGCGCATCCACGATGTGGCCCATCTTCTCCTGTTTGGTGCGGACGTACTCCGCGAAGCTCTCCTGCGGCTCGACCTCGGCGGAGACGCGCTCGACCACCGCGATGCCCGCTGTCTCCATGGCTGAAACCTTCTCCGGATTGTTGGTGATGAGGCGGACCTGGGAGACGCCGAGCAGCTTTAGGACTTCAGCGGGCATCTCGTACTCTCGGCAGTCGGCGGCGAAGCCCAGTTCGACGTTGGCCTCGACCGTGTCCATGCCCTGATCCTGCAATTCATACGCTTTCAGCTTGGCCATCAGGCCGATGCCGCGGCCCTCCTGCTGCTCATAGAGCAGGATGCCCGCTCCGGCCTCGGAGATTTTGCCCAGGGCCAGTTCCAGTTGCAGCCGGCAATCGCAGCGGAGCGAGCCGAAAACATCTCCGGTGAGGCATTGCGAGTGGATTCGCACCAGCGGGGGGGTGGAGTGAATGTCGCCCATCACCAGGGCGACCAGGCCCTCGACTTCGCTCTTGACCGCACCGTTATCCGGGCTTTCGCCGCAGGGGCGCGGCACCGCCGGCAAACCCTCGAAGCCCAGGATACGGAAGTGCCCCCAGCGGGTGGGGAAATCCGCTTCGGCGATCTTCTTCACGCTTTCAAGTCCCATGCTTCCATTCTACAGGGGCGCTGATCCCTACTCCCTACACCCCGCTTGCGGTACATTGGTGGGGTGACGGTCAATCTCATTCTGATTACGCTGTTGGTCAAGCTGGGCGTGATTGCCTCGGTGGCCAGCGTACTGGCGCGGGTTACCACCTTTCGGCGGCTGTTCTTTGCCGAGATGCGCAGTCCGCGGCAAACCCTGGCCCTGCTGGCGTTCATTCTGGTGCCGCTGACGCTGGGCGTGTGGATACGGACCGCGGTGCCCAACTTTTTGGCCGCCGACATCTCCTTTGAGGTCACCATTTTGCTTGGCCTGCTGCTGGGGCCGGTCTGGGCCATGCTGGGCGGGGTGGTGTTGTCGGCGCCAGCGGTCTATCACCACGAGTTTCTGGCGCTGCCCTTCAACGCCGCACTGGGACTGGCGGCGGGCCTATTGGGCCGCTTTGTCGGCAAGGAGGAGATCTGGTCGTTCACGCCGTTCATTGACCTGAGCCTCTACCGCTGGGTGCGGCGCAACCTGCGCCAGCCGCGCATTGACCGCCAGTTTCTCATGCTGTTTCTCATTGTGGCGGCGGAGGTATGCCGGGACTGGCTGGCCCACGTCTTTCCCCACCGGCTGTTTGCGCTGCTCGCCAGCCAACTCTGGCTACAGGCATTGGTGTGGCTCTGCGCTCCCATCGTGGTGGGCATTGCGCTGAAGGTGTGGAATACGCTGCGCATCGAAATGAAACTGGAAGAGCAGAAGCGGCTGCTGCTTGAGGCGCGTCTGGACGCTCTTCAGCGCCAGATCAATCCTCACTTCCTGTTCAATACGCTCAACTCGATTGCCTCGCTGGTGCGCATGAAGCCGGAGAAGGCGCGCGAAATGACGGTGAAGCTGGCCAACATCCTCCGCGCGCTGCTCAAGGATCACGACACCTACGTTCCGCTGAGCGAGGAGTTGAGCTTTACCGACGACTACCTGGACATCGAGGTGGTGCGCTTCGGCGCGGAGAAGCTGAGAGTCGAGAAAGAGATCGATCCGCGCACATTGGGCGTTCTGGTGCCCAGCATCCTGCTGCAACCGCTGATTGAGAACAGCATCAAGCACGGGCTGGAGCCGCGCCTGAACGGCGGCACGGTGACGCTGCGTAGCCGCCTCGATGGGGATCGGGTGCTGATCGAAGTGGCCGACGACGGCGTCGGGATGGGTAACAAGCCGGCCTCGGCGCTGCGCCGCGCCGGTGCGGGCATCGGCATGAAAAACGTGCAGGAACGGCTGGAGGTGCTCTATGGCAACCAGTCCAAGTTCAGCGTGGTCAGCAACCCTGGGCGGGGAACGCTGGTGTCGATCGAGATTCCGGCGAATTTGCCGGATGGGCGGTAAACCCCTCGGAAGGTAATCGGCAAAGGGAAGAAATTATCCGCAAAGCCGTATTTGTGCGTTCCCGCACGGATTCTCTTTGGAAAATATTGATTCCATACAGGTTAAAATTATCTGCAAGGTTTTAGGGTAAAAAATAAATATCGTAGGGGGGGAGGGGGGTGCATCTCTCTCAACTGGACAGTGGTCAGTAACGGTCCGCGTTTCTGGTCCTTGTTCATTCTTCGATTGTGCGCCGAGGGAGGGTTATTATCGGCAATGAGTTGAGGGGATAGGTTGTTGTTTGTCAGGTTTCAAGATCGAGACCTGTGCCCGGCAATTCCGGACTGCCAAGGTCTGTGCTATCCCAGGTGCCCAAATGCGAGGCACCTGGGGCACCCATCTTCAGTGGTTGTGCTCACTTCTCCCGGCACCTGGGTCACCCGCCCCGGCACCCATCATATAAAATTGCCGCACAGGTTGAACCTATGTTTAAGCAGATTCTTTTTCGTCTCGGTTACCGCTCTCGGAACTCAGGGACCACAGAGAAGAGCAGGAACCTCAGAACAATCGGTGCTACCCGCCTGATTTTGGCTTTCGCGGGTATTGCAGGGGCACTGACGGCGGTCCTGCTGCTTTTCCCCCGTGGAATGAGACCATCAACATCCCATACCGTTTGCATTCTCTTCGAGCATTAGGCTACGGCTGGATTTGGTCACCGCCGTCTCCCTCCTCTCTTCGAGCGTCGATAGGCGTTGATTGGGACCGGCTGCGACTTGAGGTCTTCGCGCTATGGGCCTTGGTTGCCCCGATCTTATTAGCAATTTGGTATCGCAAGGCAATCAAGCAGGGCGATAACGAAACACAATCCAGTTCCGAACCGTCTCACGAGAATGTCGAGAGCGTTCCGCAGCCCGATTCAAAATCGGCGAGTATGAATTCCGAAATCGTCCGGCACATTTCGCCACAAGAGCGGGTACTAGCTGAGAAGCGGAAGGAGCTCGCCATCCGGCAAGAGGAGGCAGAGCAATTGCTCCGCAAAGGTCTCGAACTGCAAAATGCCGCGTCGGCCGACTCCCAAGGGCAAGGTCCAATCAATCCTTACGCCAACTTGCCCAGTCCGGAAGCCCTGCGTCCTGAGCTTCAAACGGCTATTGAATACATCAAGCAAATACTGGCTGGAGTTCAATCCGACGTGGCAGCCAAGAACCTGGGCATGACGCCCGAAGATCAGGAGAGCGCCCATGTGGCACACTACTTCATGCCGGAAACATTAGCGCAAGTTGAGCAGGAGAATAAACGGAGTGAAAGTCTTTTAAAGAAGTACAAAGAGATGGACCAAGAGGCGTTCCGATGCTTCGAAAAGGGGCATGAACTTGACCCGATGAATGCGGAATTGTCGTATTGGTTGGCGCAGAACTATTATTTCGGCGATGGAGTCCAGCAGAACGAAGAAAAGGCAGCAGCCCTCTATCAGCACGCAGCAGGACAGCGGCATCCCGAAGCGCAATACATGCTCAGCGTATGTTGCCGCTATGGCAAAGGCGTAGCACAAGACCACGCTCAGGCCGCGAAATTGCTCCGCAAAGCCGCTGAGCAAGGAAGTACCTCCGCACAATACGACCTCGCCTTGGCTTACAAATATGGACAACTCGGTGTGCAGCAGGACGCCGTACAAGCGATGATCTGGTTTAAGAGGGTCTCGGATAAGGAGCATGCCGACAGTGATGAAATCATCATCAATGAAAATCCATCGTAGTAATCAAGAATGGCAAGCGCCCTGCCATGGTTCTTGGTCGTAATTGTCCTATGTGTTCCGGTTGCGATTGGGCGATCCGTTTTGGCGGTAGAGATTCGAGGGCAAGACAACGCTGTAGCCGATCGTTGTCTCTCTTTGTTTTCCAAATATGTCATGATATTCAATAATCACGGAGACGCTGAGGAATTCTTCACCCTTTCTGGTTCCGTCGCAATGCAGACCAAGACCACGACACTTTTCCCCACCTGCCCCGACTGGCTCCATCAATCCAAAGTTCCCGCACTCTTGCTTGCTATACTCCTTGACGTCAGAGCGTGAAGAAGCGATGTCAACGCGGCCATAAACATGATCTATCCAAGCTGGGCTTCTGCCTTCGTTCTTGCAAGTCAGTCTTACGTATACGGCGGTGCATCCTAACTCATCCTCTCTGATGCGGTCAGCCGGCTCGTCATGCCAGCCAAGTTCCGCCAGAATCCATGCCCGCTCGGCGTTAATCAGCGCCTCCGTATTCACCTTGGCAATCGCAGCTGAGTCTCCCGCCGCATCCGCAGCTTCCTCTGCAACAGCAACAGACTTCTTCAAGATGGCGCTCTGTCCTTCGACGATGACGGCGCTCTTCTGCGTAGCCTGCGCGGCGCGGCGAGTTTCCCACGCCTGCCAAGCTAGAAAGATGAGGGTCAGGAGGGCAGCTACGAATAGCGCCCAGCTTGCAGCAAGTGCTGGCCCGGTCGCTTCTTTCCAATATCCCGTCTGCCCTTGGGCTGCGAGGGCGATTGCAAGTTGTCTTGCGGAATTCAGAATGACAGACAGCATGAAAATCTCCAAATCCAAATTGTTAAAATACTGGCTCAAGAGAGTAGAGCGAATCGACGATCTGCGTCAATCATCCCATCTCGAATCTTTCCCAACCAGACCCCGAGTGGAATTTTCATGGAGAATACTTTCGACTATTTGCGTACCTATGCGCAAAGGCGGCTCCGAAGAGCCGCCTCCAGGTTGCGCGGGGGCGAGTTAGCGCATTGTTGCTGATGGTGTAGAGGGCGGAGCATTCCCTCAGGGGCTAAAGCCCTATCATTTCGGCCTCTTTACGGCACGGCTGAAGCCGTGCCCTTTCAAAACAGCCGATGCGGTTAGACGGTTAGTACCGTGCCCTTTCAATACCCGGCTTTCATCACGGGCTGTTAGATTATGGGCGGGTCACCCGGCCGCGCTGTTCATAGGCGCCGATATCGATGGCACCGTCACCGACGGGATTGCCGTAGAAGTCTCGGCCACCATTCCCGGTGATCGGCATCCCCGCATGGATGGCCGGGGATGCCGGCTTCAGCCGATATCCACCCAGCGATGCAAGCCCTTCGCCGCCAGTGCCGGGAGCGATGAACAGCGGGTCAGCGACGATTTTCTCGGCATCGTCGGGAAGGCCGTTCTTCCACGGGCCGAAGTAAAGGTTGTGGTTAAAAAGTGTTCTGGGTTCTTTGATCTGCTTCACGGTCTCATCGAAGTTGCGTTCCCAGGTAAAGCCGCTGGTGTACACGGCGCGGAAACGTCCCTGGCCGGTGGCGTAGAAGATGTTGTTCTCAATGCTTGCGCCCAGATCCGTCTTGTCTTTCTCGCCTTTATCGCCATAGAAGAAATCGATGTCGGAGGTGCCATAATCGACATAAAAAACATTGTTATGGATGAGGTTCCTTTCGCTGATTTTGCACTGTAACTGGATGAGATGAGTCTGATCGTTCTCACTGATGTTGTAGCGGGCGATATTGTCGGTTGCGTTATACATGATGAGCAGCAGGCCATGGTTGTTCTTGCTGTAGTTGTACTGGCAGATGCAGCGTTTGCATCCGAAATCGAAATCGTACGCTTCGCCATCGCCGTTCCGTAGCTGCCGGCCGGTGTCGTAGACCGCGTTGAATTGCATCACCGTGTCGGTAGTGTGCTGAATCCAGATCGCGGCGGTATGCGGCCACCATTTTTTGTCGTCGCCCGGCAGATCCGGATACCCGGACCTCAGGCAGGAGCGTCGAACCACGTTGTATTCAATCAGCGCCCGGCTGCCACCGCCGACGATGATGCCGTCTCCGCCCAGGTTGTCCATGACGTTTCCACGGACGACGACGCCGCTCCTACCCCCTTCTACGATGATGCCGACCTTATCAAACCGTTCGATTCGATTGTTCTCGACCAGCACGTCGTCGAGTGTAGTGTTCCGCCCCCGGGCACTGACCTGGATTGCGGTGCTGTTGTATCCGACATACTCGGTCTTGCCGCCGAGTTGGCCCCACACGTCGTGGATGAAACAGTTGCGAATGACGATGTGGCGGACTTGCTGATTCTCGCCGCGAACGGCCGCGACGATGCCCTCGCGGCCGATCTCCAACTCCGGTGGCGCGCCGCTGGTGATCTCCATGTTGCTGATCTCCCACCCGGACTGGTTGGTGAGCCGGATGCCAGCACCTTCGGCTTTGCCGATGTTAATCACGGGCCTCGCCTCGCCGCCGTAACTGCTCATTACGATCGGCTTTCCGGGGCTACCCGAACCTTGCGGCAGCAGTTGCCCGTTCCAAACATTGCCGGATTGGAAAAGTATCCGGTCGCCAGGCTGGAAGGTGACGCGGTTGACCTTGTCGAGTGTTTTCCAGGCATCTTTCACCGAGCGGCCTGAGCGACTGTCGTTTCCGTTGGTGGAAACGAAATAGACTGACGCTTGCGCACTGGAAGACAAAACGACGGCGACACAGGCATACGCAAAGAAGCGAGGGATTTTCATGGGGGAATTATAGTCGGGATGTCTAAAGAGTCAAAACCCTGGGCCAGCGTTGATTCTGCCGGCGTTATGCGGAGGTTGAAACCCCCGCATAACGCCGGATTGAGTTATTCCACAACCTGTAAAGCAGTGGCCTTTCAATGCGTCCTGAAATGCACAGCCCCATCGCTGTATGCTCAAGGCATGGTGCGCTTCACAGTGCTGGCGTCGGGGTCCAAGGGCAACTGCACAGTTGTCAGCGGCGGACGGACGCGCATCCTGGTGGATTGCGGGCTGAGCTGCCGGGAGCTGTTCCGGCGGATGCGGCTGGCCGGCGAAGAGCCGGAGACGCTGGACGCCATTGTCATTACCCACGAGCACTCGGACCACGTGAACGGGGTGGCCGTAACCGCGCGCAAGCTGGGCATTCCGGTGTACTTTACCGAGGGCACGCATAGCGCCTGGAAGCGCTGGCTGACGCCGCGCAGGCAGATGACCTATGCGCAGTGGCTGGAGCAGTGCCGCAAGCAGGCCGCGGAGCGCCAGGCGGAGGCCGATGGGGCTCAGGATGAGGGCGAGCCGGACGAGAGCGATCTGGTGGAGGCGGTCGAGTCTGCCGATGAACAGGGCGGTCGAGCTTCGAGGTTTCCCACCCTTGCGCCCGACTACCCCAGCGACGAAGACCTGTCGCCGGGGACCCCGGTAAAGCGCAAGGATGGGGCACGGGTCGATGAGGCGGTCAATACACAAAATGCTTCCGAGCCGGCCAAGGCAAAGGACCCCACATGGCTGCCGGCAGTCGAGTATTTTGAGGCCGGCCAGCCTTTCGAGATTGGCGATATTTCCGTGAGCCCCTTCACCATTCCTCATGACGCGGCCGATCCGGTGGGCTTTGTTTTCAGGGCCGAGGGGGTGCGGATGGCCTTTGCCACCGATCTGGGGTACATTCCGCCCAACGTGAAGGCGCAACTGGTGGGGGTGGACCTGCTGCTGCTGGAGTCGAACCACGACCTGGAGATGCTGCGCGACGGTCCCTACCCCTGGGCGGTGAAGCAAAGGGTACTCTCGCGTGTGGGTCACCTGTCGAACGAGGCGGCGGCGGAGTTCCTTGAGAACGAGTACGACGGCCAGGCTGCCTACGTGATTTTGGCGCATCTATCTGAAAGCAATAACCTTCCGGAGCTGGCGCGGGTGACAGCCGAGCGCGCCCTGATCCGCCGGGCGAGCCTACTGGCTAACCGGCTGCTGCTGGCGGCGCAGCATGAGCCGCTTTCCGCTATTTATTTTTAAGTCAATTCGGTTACAATGGTAAGACACGGGCATCACTCTGTAGCAGGCAGGATTGGCAAGGGAAACACGCCAAGGGGTTTCATCTTGGCGGGGCAGAGGAGATCGGGGCGCCACGGAATTCGTCATGGCCGGTTGAGCGCTACTTAAATCCTGGGCCTTCCATTGCCACGTGAGCCGCGCAACACCATAGCGGTCAAGCAAATCCTTTGCAAAGTGAGTCTTTAATCTTATGACAAGAACCCGATGCACAGACAGAATCGTAGGCGCCATTCTGGCCAGCTGGCGATATGACATTTCAGGGATTTCCCCGGAGATGTGCAAAGACTACGAGCAACATTTTGCCGAATGTCCCCACTGCCGCGCGCGGCAGAAGTTCCACCGCAGCCTGGATGTGTCGCTGGCCGTTTTAACTTCGCTGGCGGTCTTCTTTTTCCTCTTTGCGCTGGCGGTTCTCAAGCACATCAAGCCGGTGGAGCACATGGCCTTCAACCTGCTTGGCCTGGATATTGCCGACACCTATCACATGCTGTTTTCGGCAGGCATTGCGGGGCTTTGTTTCTCGTTGATTGCCCTGGTGCTGGTGCTTACGGCCACACCGGCGCCGTCGTACCTGGGCGGCATCGCGGCCGAGCGTGCCCGGCTCCTCGAAGAGCGCCTGCCCCAAGCGATCAAGTCGCTGCGCTCGCGGTAAAACAACAAGTTTGGCGCTAGAAACTTCAGGGCCTCCCCATGCGGGAGGCCCTTGTGCTTGTGGGCTTGCTGCATTCAAGCGGGTCGGAACCGGGTTTGAACCGAAGATGGACGACTGAAAAAGGCGAAGCCGTAATGGCTTCGCCTTTGTTGTTTGAGTTAGGGCTGGAGTTACTTCACCAGGGGCACGCGCAGGTCGCCGCCGGTCATCTGCTTGGGCTCGTCCAGGTCGAGAATGGCCAGCAGCGTGGGCGAGATGTCGCGCAGGGAGCCATCGGAGCGGAGGCGGTACTTGTGGGCTTCCTCAGCCACGTAGATGAGCGGCACCGGGTTGGTGGTGTGCGCGGTTTGCGGAGCGCCGGTGACCAGGTCCACCATCTGCTCGGCGTTGCCGTGGTCGGCGGTGATGAGCCAACTGCCGTTCTTCTCTTTGATTGCCTTGTAAACGCGGCTCAACTGGGCGTCAATGGCTTCGATGGCCTTGATGGTGGGCGCCAGTTTGCCGGAGTGGCCCACCATGTCGGCGTTGGCGAAGTTGGAGACGATCAGGTCGAAGTTGCCGTCGTTGATGGCTTTCACAATGGCGTCGCCGATGGCCTCGGCCCTCATCTCCGGGGCCAGATCGTAGGTGGCTACCTTCAGGGAGGGAATCAGCACGCGGTCTTCGCCGGCGAAGGGCGTTTCGATGCCGCCGTTGAAGAAGTAGGTCACGTGGGCGAATTTTTCCGTCTCGGCCACGCGCAGGTTGCGCAACTGGTGCTTGGCCAGCACGTTGGCCAGGATGTTATCCAGCGACTCCGGCGGCATGATGATGGGCAGCTCGTAGAGCTTGTCGTATTGCGTCATGCACAGGTAGTAGAGATTTTTGGGGATCTCGGAGCGCGGGATGGTCTGATCGAGCGCCTCGGAGCCGTCCAGGTCGCGGCCGCCCTGCTTGTTCAGGCCGCTTTCACGAGCCAGCACGCGGGTAATTTCGCGGGCGCGGTCGGAGCGGAAGTTGAAGTTTATGCAGACATCCTCATCGCGAATCTGCGCCACGGGCTTGCCCGCGCCATCCACCACGATGAAGGGAATGATGAACTCGTCGGTGACGCCGTTGTTGTAAGACTCGGTGAGCCGCGCAACGGGGTTGGTGTATGCGCCGCCCTCGGCCTTGCCGGGAACCATGGCGTCGAATGCCTTGCGCTCACGCTCCCAGCGCTTGTCGCGGTCCATGGCATAGTAGCGGCCGCTGACCGTGGCCACCTTGCCCACGCCGTACTCGCGCATTTTTTGTTCAAGTTGCGCGATGTAGCCCGCGCCGGAAGTGGGCGGGGTGTCGCGGCCGTCCATGAAGGCATGGACGAAGACCCGCGTGAGGCCGTAATCGCGCGCTGTGCGAAGCAGCGCGTAAAGGTGCTCGAGCTGCGAGTGAACGCCGCCATCGGAACAGAGGCCGAAGAGATGCAGTTGCCGTCCGGCTTCGCGCGCGTGCTTCATGGCCAAGGCGATGGGTGGATTCTTGGCGAACTCGCCCGAGGCGATCTGGGCGTCGATGCGGGTGATGTCCATCTGCACGATGCGGCCGGCGCCGATGTTCAGGTGACCGACTTCGCTGTTGCCCATCTGCCCGTCGGGCAGGCCGACAAAATGGTCACTGGCCTGGATGAGCGTATTGGGATACTCGCCGAGCAGCTTGTCGTAGGTGGGCTTGCGGGCCAGCGCAATGGCGTTGTTCGCGGTTTCGGCACGGTAGCCCCATCCGTCGAGGATGGTCAGAACGAGGGGACGCTTGTAGATGGACACGTAGAAAACACCTCAGTTTGGATCGAAAAACTCTCTTTCAGGATAAACTGCCGGGGTGTGACGGCGTGTGGTTGGGGTCACAAACAACTCCACACTACCCCACAAGCTGTCAGGATGACCCCCACTAATCTGTCATCCTGAGCGGAGTTTGGCGCGTTCTTTGCGCCAAACGGAGTCGAAGGATCTGCGGTTGGTTTTGCCCCTTCCGGTTTCATTACAAGGAGGCAGGATCGGCAATTCGACATTTGCAAAGGGCAGCGTTAAGATTGGACAACATTTTCCTGGATTTTATGCCTCGTCGCAAGCGATTTCCGTCAGAATCCGATCCGATTCCGGACGTAGCCTCGTACTTGAAAAAGGTGGAGGAGATACGTTCGAAGTGGATCGACAAAAAGACCCTGACCTCAAGAGGAGATGAAAAGGGAATATGGTACCGAGGGCAGGGAAACTCAGAGTGGGGACTTACCCCAAGCCGTTGGCGCGAGGACTTTGCGGAAGAAATCGAATCGGAAATTCGGTTGGAATTCGAGAGCGTCGGTCGACAGCTTGTCTCGTCCGATTCCCAGCGTGACAAGTGGGGATGGTACTTTCTCATGGCGCATTACGGTGCCCCCACAAGATTGCTTGACTGGACGGTCAATCCCCTCGTCGCTCTCTTCTTTGCTGTTAGCTCCTCTAGCCCTGATACGGATGCAGCCGTCTGGGTCATCGATCCGTGGCAATGGAACAAGGTTCATATTCGTGGCCTTTCTGGGCCTGCGCTGCCCGGCTGGGAGGAGACTGAGCCTTATTTGTGGGACTTGGAAGCTTCTATGGACACGGACAACGCAGATATCAAGCGCAAATGGCCAATCGCTGTAGAACCTCCACATATCGACAGACGAATCGCTGCACAAGAAGGCCGCTTCATTCTGTTCGGAACCACCAGAGACTTGGTGGCTTCGACGAATGTCAATCGACGAACAAAAAAGGGTAAGAGGGCGCGCCTGGACAAGATAGTTATTCCCCATCAGATGGCGATCCCTATCAGAGACGAATTGGACAGGTTGAGCGTAAATGAAAAAACGCTGTTCCCGGACTTAGCTGGGCTCGGCAGGTACATTCGCTGGAAATGGGCAAGCTTTTGAATGGGCGCCCTTGATCTCGATGTTTTGCGACTCCCAAGCCCGAAGAACAACCGCAGGTCCTTCGACTGCGTTTGGCGCAAAGAACGCGCCAAACTCCGCTCAGGATGACAGATTTATAGAGATACGATCATTTGGCCTTCATCGAGAAAAGACCAACGTAGTGCGAACCGCTTGCCGTCGTCGATCAGTTAGCGTAGATTCTCGCCATGGATGAAAAGGTCTATTGCACCTACATCGTAGCCAGCCGGAGTCATACGCTTTATATCGGTGTGACTGGCGATCTGCTGAAGCGAGTCTTCGAGCACAAGCAAAAGAAGCACGAAGGATTCTCAGCGACTTATAACTGCAACCGGCTGGTATGGTTTGAGCGGCATTTATCTCCAGACGGCGCGATTGCGCGGGAAAAACAGTTGAAGGGCTGGATTCGCGCGAAGAAGATCGCTTTGATCGAGAAGAGCAATCCGACCTGGAACGATCTGAGTGAGGGGTGGTATGCGGTCGATCCGACGGTTGGCAAGCGGGGTTGAAGAGGCAAAAAGCAAAAGCAAAAGCAAGAACAAAAGCAAGAACAAAAGCAACCGCAGGTCCTTCGACTGCGCAGGTCGCAAAAAGCGCGACCTGCTCCGCTCAGGATGACAGTTTTTTTGGGCAGGCTCAGGATGACAGTTTTGTGGGTAACTCAGGATGAAAGTTATTGGGCCCAGGCTCAGGATGACAGAATATATAACCAAAAGGGAGGAAGCTATGGCTTCCTCCCTTGGTGACAGTTGACACTGGATTGCGGTTAGCCGTTGTAGTTGAGGCTCTCAAGGCCGAGGAAGACCGCGCCGGAGCCCAGTTCCTCTTCGATGCGGAGCAACTGGTTGTACTTGGCGATGCGGTCGGTGCGGCTGGCGGAGCCGGTCTTGATCTGGCCCACGCCGGTGGCCACGGCCAGGTCGGCGATGAAGGTGTCTTCGGTTTCGCCCGAACGGTGGCTGATGACCGAGGTATAGCCGTAGCGGCGGCCCAGGTCGATGGCTTCCAGCGTCTCGGTGACCGTGCCGATCTGGTTGACCTTGATGAGGATGGAGTTGCCCACGCCCTCGTCGATACCGCGCTGCAGGCGCTTGACGTTGGTGACGAAGATATCGTCGCCGACCAACTGGATGCGGCTGCCCAGCTTGTCGGTGAGAATCTTCCAGCCCGCCCAGTCGTCTTCGGCCAAGCCGTCTTCGAGGCTGACGATCGGGTATTGGCGGCTCCAATTGTCGTAGAAGTCCACCATCTGCTCGCTCGACAGCTCGCGCTTGTCGCTCTTCTTGAAGATGTACTTGCCCTTTTCCTTGTCGTAGAACTCGCTGGACGCCGGATCGAGAGCAATGGCGATCTGTACGCCGGGCTTGTAGCCGGCCGCGGTGATGGCTTCGAGAATCAACTCGATGGCTTCGTCGTTGGACTTGAGTGAGGGAGCAAATCCGCCCTCGTCGCCGACGGCGGTGTTGTAGCCCTTCTTCTTGAGCACGCCCTTGAGGTGGTGGAAGGTTTCGGCGGCCCAGCGCAGCGCCTCGGAGAAGCGTTCGGCGCCCACCGGCATGATCATGAACTCCTGAAAGTCCACGTTGCTGTCGGCATGGGCTCCGCCGTTGAGCACGTTGAGCATGGGGGTGGGCAGGATGCTGGCGTTTACTCCGCCCAGGTAACGGTAGAGGGGAATCTCCAGCGTCTGGGCCACGGCGCGGGTGGCGGCCATGGAGACGGCGAGAATGGCGTTGGCGCCCAGTTTGGCCTTGTTTGGCGTGCCGTCCAGCGCAATCATGGTCTGGTCGAGCAGCCGCTGATTGAGCGCGTCCATGCCTTCCAGCTCGGGCGCAATAACGGTTTCCACATTTTCAACGGCCTGCAAGACGCCCTTGCCGAGAAAGTGGGATTTGTCGCCATCGCGCAGTTCCACGGCCTCATGTTCGCCCGTGGAGGCTCCAGAAGGCACAATTGCGCGGCCCATGGCCCCGCTTTCAAGAATTACGTCCGCTTCAACGGTTGGATTGCCACGCGAATCCAGAACTTCGCGCGCACGAATGGCAACAATCTCAGTCATATTTGTCCTCGCAATGCGGTGCTGCAGCCGGTCATTCAGTTGGGGACGGCGATCCACGGCAAGAGTTTCTCCGGCGGCGCTTTGGATCGTGCTCAGAAGCTCCTGCATTGTGTGGATATCCTCTTCTTGAAGAAGCGCAAAAAGCGATCATCTTCCGTAGGGATTCTAGCAAACCCACATGGCGGAGGTCTGCGCGGCGGAGATCACACCGAGCTTGCGCCGCTGGCAGCCGGAAAGCGGGTTGTCTTTGCTGATTCGTGCCGCCGAAGGCACCTGGCCGCGCATGAGGCGGCGATCCGAGGCCGATCCGCGCTAGCCTAACCTTGGGAGAGTGGGCGCGGCGACGGCAAGCGAGCGCGCCTCGCGAAACTCTCCGGCCCCGGCGGGGTTTAAGCATACAGGGAGCTTTTTGCCCGCGAAAAGGAGATCCAGGAATGGAGACCCCAATAATGGAGAGTTGCATGAGCCGGACGATTCTGGTGTTGGCCTTGTTTGCCGCAGCCGCAGCCACTCTGGGAGCGCAGCAGGCCAGCCCCTATCAGGGAACCTCGAATCCCCCCGCGGATGACGAGATTGTCACCAGTACACCGGTGCAGGCCAAACCGCCAGCCGGGCAACCGGCCACGCCGGCCTCTGCGCAGGCGGCGCCGCGGCCCACCTCGGCCGATCCCTCGGTGAACTATCCCGCACCCGGCACACCCGGCACACCCGGCACGGATGACGGCGTTGTGCAGGCGGCGCCGCAATCGCCCGCGCAGCAATCGCCCGCGCAGTCTGGCCAGCCTGCATTGACGCAGCGCGCCTACGCATCCGACCCGGACGGCGATATCGTGCATCCACGCGCCCTCGGCCCCGGCGAACTCGCAGAGGGAACCACCATTCGCGTCAAGCTGCTGGATCGGCTTTCGACCGCATCGAGCGAGCAGGGCGAAGCCTTCAGCAGCCAGGTCGCCTCGGATGTGTTGCAGGGCGGCCAGGTGCTGATTCCGGCCGGAGCGGAGATTGACGGCCATGTGGCTCAGGCTTCCAGCGGACATCCGGGCGGGCGCGGCTCCATGCGCCTGCTGCCGGAGACGGTGATTCTGCCCGACGGCACGCGCTACCGGCTACATGCCGAGACAACCGGAACGCCAGGCTCCCGAACCCGCGTTGGGTCAGAAGGCGCCATCACGCCGGACTCGCGCTTGAAGCGCGACGGCATCGAGTATGGCGGAGCAGTGGGGGCGGGCGCGGCGACCGGCGCGGCGACCGGCGCGGTTCTCGGTGGTCCGGTGGGCGCATTGACGGGCAGCCTGGTCGGAGCCGGGGTGGTGACGGCGCATCTGCTCGTCAGCCATCCGCAGGCCACGTTGGAAGCGGGCACAACCCTGCTGTTCACGCTGACCGAGCCGCTGAGCCTGGTTCCCTCCGGCAAGAGCGGGAACTGACGCTTCGGCAAAAACACGGCAAGTGCTGAGCCGGCCTACACCGGCGGCAGCGAATCCACCACCGGCACTCCGGCGGGCGGAGTGAAGCGGAAAGTTTCGGCGGGGACCGGGGCGTTGGACTGTTCGCCGGTGAAGGTGAAGCGAGTCAGCGCGCCGTCGCTCTCTTCCATCTCGATTCCGGTGATGGCGCCGTCGGCGGTCACGGTGAGGGTGAGCCGGGCGACTCGTTTCTCCTGTCCTTTGGGCTGGCCGGTCAGGGTAAAGCGGCCATTGGCGCCGGACGTCAGCTTCAGGTTATTCAGTTCCTTTTCAAGCTCGGTGTGGCCCAGCAGAAAACGCAGCGGCGAGCGCAGATCGTCCAACTGCTTGGCGGGGATGCGCTGCACCTGCGGGTCGCCGCGGGTGTAGAACCAGGCGTATTTGCCGTCGAGCAGGAAGAGCTTGCCGGCGGGCGAACTGTAATCCCACTTCATGCGGCCGGGCTTCACCATCGTCAGCGTTCCGCTCTCGGAGCGCTTGAGCCCCAAGCCCTCATAGCTCTCGGTGAAGCCGGCTTTGAGCGAGTGCAACTGGTTGTAATGGCGGTCGACGCGCTGAGCCAGGTCGTGCGCGCTCGGTGATGAACCCTGCCCAAAAGACAAAAGGCCGGAGGCCAGCAGGGCGGCGGCCGCACAGGCCGCGAAATAAAAACGAATTGCGGAACAATTGCGCAAAAAACATCCCTTCGGGGCTAAAACCCGCGTTGATTTTATTGCTTGTATGACAGGGCCAAGGCCCGCGCCCTACACCGGAGCGAGCCGTTGCGGATCATGCGCGGCCAAGCAGCAGCGCCGCAAATGTGAGCCCATGCCTATTGGAGCAACTGCGTACAGTTGGCGCCGCCGGTCGGGTCGTACTTTGGAGGGCCGCCGAACTGGTCGCTGCAAAAGCCGCGATTCCCGGTCTTGCCCACGGTCTGCGGAACGGCGGTGACCGTGTAGCCGGTGATCCGGTCGGTTCCGTTGATGGTCAGCTTGGTGCAGTTGCCGATGGTGAAGATGTAGCCGGACTTGTAGCCCGAGGCCAGATCTCCCTGGAGCATCTGCGCGGCGGCGGGCGTGGGAGTGCCGGCATTCGGATCGCCGCCCAACGCCGTCAGCGTGCAGGAATAGCCATTGGCCGGGTAGGTGGACTCGTACTGAATTTCGGCCTGGCTGATGGCGCGCAGCGAATTGATCGCCGAAGTTTCGTTGGCCTGCTTCTTCATGTTTCCCATGGTGGGAATCGCCATGAGCATGAGAATGAGGATGATGGAGATGACGATCAGCAGTTCCATCAGCGTAAAGCCGTTTTGCAGGGTCGAGTCTGATGCGCGGCGGCTGCCGTTACAGAGCGGAAACTTGCGATTCATGGGATTCCAGTGCCTCGTGGAGCGGCCGCAATCTCCCGGCCCTTCCGTGGAAATGCTACAACGTACAGACGCGGAAGGGAAATGGGACGCTCGAAAAGGCAGTTGTCAGCTTTTAGCCTCCAGCTTCTAGCCGTTCGTGCCCGGTGTTCGCCATCAGAGTGTTTGCTGGGCAGATACAAGGGACTAGCGGCTAGAAGCTGGAAGCCGCGGGCTCAGAAGCCGTAAGAGATGCCGAAGGCCGCACGGGCGCGGGCTTTGAGGTCAACGCCGGGAGCGATGCCGCCTGCCGCCTGCAGAATGCCGAAGTCAACATTGAGCTTGTGCTTGGGCGAGGGAACGACGCGCACGGCGTAGTCGATCGAGGTGGGGATGTCGAAGGCGCCCGCGCTAACGCCGGAGGCAGAGGTCAGCTTGATGGTCTGCGGCTGCTGGGCCACTTCGGAGGCCAGAATGATGGCGCTCTTGCCGGGGCCGGTGAAGACAAAGGCCAGCGCGCCAAAGGCTCGCGCCGAAAAGTTGGGAGAGTTGCCGCCCAATCCCCACAGCGAGGCATTGGTGCCGCGCACGCCGGCGTTGATCAGTACCGGAACCTTCTTGCTGATCTGGGTGATGACCTTGGTGGCAACCAGATAAATGTCGCCGTTGGACTTGGATTGTCCGTTGGTTCCGTCGCCCACGTTGGTGTCGTTGGCGCGGAGGATGCCGCCGACGGAGATAGCGGGGATCCACTTGGTTTTGCCCGCGTTCTCCGGCACAATGTTGACTTTGCCGTGGACGATATTGAGGCCGTCGGTCCACAAGGGGCTCAGGCCAGCCGTTTTGCCCGCCTCGTGATCCTCGCGCGTGTAGCCGAATTCAACTCTCTTGGCAAAGCCTTCGGTGATTGAGACGGTGTTCCAGGTGCCGATCACCGGGCCGCCGGCCAACACGTGATAGGCAATGACCGGATGTCCGGCGCCATTGGCCGGGGAGGCCGCGGTGGAAGCCAGCGGAGTGACGAAGATTCCCGTGGGCCCCTCATAGCCCAGGCTCTGCGACTGCGCGCTGCGAGCGGCAAAGGGAAGTGCGAGGAGCAGGAAGAGCGTTGCCCAACGGATTTTGAACACTGGCGAGTGGAAAGATGACGCAAAGATTCGCATAATTGCTTTCTCCTTGATGAGGATTCGATTGTGAAGAAGGAAGAATCGTGCGACGGAACAATCCCGCTGGACAGGAGCGCCCGGAGAGCGGCTTGTGCCCCCAAAGATGCAGGTTCACAAACAGCTATCTCGCTGGAATTGCCGATACAGTGTGGATTTTCAGTCGCGGAGAGAGGGTCGCATTAGCGACAACAGAGTGTACAGACAAGATGCCGGGCGGCATGGCGCGACTGATTCATGAAATTGAGTATAAAACAGATTGCGTAAATGTCCAGAACAGTTTTCAGGGAGTAGGGAATAGCTGCACAGAGCCCAGCGAGTTTCCGGCTTTCTAACCCCTAACCCCTGTCTTTCAACACACCAGCTTTGCCCGGCCCAGTTTGACGCCATCCAGGCGGCCGAGCAGGGTGACGGCGATGCGATCCGGGTCAAAGAGGCGCTGGGCCATGGTTTGCACCTCCGCGGCCTCCACCGCGTCGATGCGGGCGATGATCTCGTCCACTGTGATGAACTGGTGGAAGTACATCTCCTGGCGGGCAAGGTTGGCCATGCGCGAGTTTGAGCTTTCCAGGCCCAGCAGGATATTGCCTTTAAGCTGATCCTTGGCGCGGGTCAGTTCATCGTGGGGCAGAGCGGTCTCCTTGAGCTTGCGGAACTCGGCCAGGATCAGGTCAACCACTTCCAGGCTCTTGCCCACTGAGGTGCCGGCGTAGACGCACAGTGCGCCGGTGTCGCGGTAGGGGCTCAGGTCAGAGTAGATGGAGTAGACCATGCCCCGCTCCTCGCGGATGGTCTGGAAGAGCCGCGAACTCATGCCGCCGCCCAGCACGGTGTTCAGGATCAGCGTGGCGTAGCGGTTTTCGTCGGTGATGGGCGGCGCGGGCACGCCCAGGCAGATCTGCACCTGTTCGAGCGATTTTTTGTGGCGCAGCAGGATGCGTGCTCCGGCTTGAGGAGCCGGCAGTTCATGCAGCGTTTCTCCGCCGGCCAGGCCAGCGAACTTGGCGGCGACGGCCTCGGCAAATTTGTCGTGGTCCAGGCTGCCGGCCGCCGAGAAGACAATATTGCCGCCGTGGAAACGGTCGCTGTGATAGTCGAAGAGAAGCTGCTGGTCGAGCCGTTTGACCGTGGCCGCGGTGCCCAGGATCGGCTTGCCCAGCGGATGATCCTTCCAGAAGCTCTGGGTGAACAGTTCGCTCACCAGTACGTCCGGATTGTCCTCGTCGATCTTGATCTCTTCAAGAATCACGCCGCGCTCGCGCTCGATGTCGGGCGCGGCGAAGGTTGGGTTGAGCACCAGGTCTGAGAGCACGTCCAGGGCAATGGGCACGTGGCCGGCCAGCGACTTGACGTTGAAGCAGATGGTCTCCTTGCCGGTGAAGGCGTCAAGGTTGCCGCCGATGGAGTCCATTTCGCGGGCGATGTGCTGGGCGGTGCGGGAGCGGGTGCCCTAGAAGAGCATGTGCTCCACAAAGTGCGAGATGCCGCAGGTTTCGGCCGGCTCGCAGCGGGAGCCGGACTTGATCCATACGCCCATGGCGACGGAACGCAGGTAATCCATGCGCTCGGTCAGGACGATCAGGCCGTTCGGCAATACGGTGCGGCGGAGGTTTCTCTCGGTGGATATCGTCATCGTTTCAATCTCAATTGTAGGCGAGTGGGGCTTGGCGGCATCCCGCGCACTGCGCTGCTGCTGCGAACGAGGGCCTCGATTTCAACCCGGCCGCGGCTCCCAGGGCTGCACCAGAGGACGAAATGATCTATGCTGAGCCGAGCCGTGACAGAAAATTTAAGACAACTCGTTCGATTGGATGCCGGAGACCCGGCAGACGTGAGCCACGCTTTTGGGGGTGCGAGCGGCGGACGGCTCTTTGGCCTGGATGCGGAGGCTCTGGCGGCCCTGATGGCGCAGGCGGGCCAACCGGCCTGGCGCGGACGCCAGTTGGCTGAAGCCATGTATCGTCAACGGGTTGCGGACCTGAATGAAATCACCACCTTGCCCAAGTCCCTGCGCCGGCGGCTGATTGACGAGGGCTGGCAGGTGGGCCGGCCGCAAATTGCGCAGGTCTTCCAGTCGGTGGATGGGACGGAACGCTATCTGGTGCAGTGCCCTGGGCAGGATTCCGAGACCGTTGAGGCCGTCTGGATGCCGGAGGGGGATGACGGCGAAGATGGCGACGGCAGCGATCCGGACGTTCCAGAAAGCCTCCGTGCCCCATCCTTTCCGCGTTCTTCAGCGGAAAGGGTGGGAGACCACGAACCCGACTTCGTACTTGGGATGCAAGTTCACTCCGCAGGAGCAGGGAAGAGTTGGCAGCGGGCTACGATTTGCATTTCAAGCCAGGTGGGCTGCGCGGTCAATTGCCAGTTCTGCCTGACGGCCAAGCTGGGCTTGCAGCGCAACCTGACGGCGGGTGAGATTGCCGGGCAGGTGGTTGCGATCTTCGCGCGCCACGGCGTCGAGGTGGGCCGCGACCGCGTGAACCTGGTCTTTATGGGCATGGGCGAGCCGTTCCTGAACTACGACAACTTCATGGCCGCGGTGCGGCTGCTGGTGGAGGAAGTGGGACTGAGCCCGCAGCGGATGACCGTCTCGACCTCTGGGATTGTGCCGGGCATCGAGCGGTTTGCTCAAGAGCCGGCCGAGGTGCGGCCCATGCTGGCCATCAGCCTGAACGCGCCCAACGATGCGATTCGCGGCGAGATCATGCCCATCAACCGCAAGTGGCCCATCGAGGCGGTGATGGACGCGCTTCGCCAGGTGCAGTTGCGCCCCCGCGAGCGGATTACATTCGAGTACGTTTTGCTGGGCGGGGTCACCGATCAACCGCAGTACGCGGCCGAAGTGGCGCGGCTGGTGCGCCGCTCCGGTTTGCCCGCCAAGGTGAACCTGATCGCCTGGAATCCCGGACCAGGCATCGCCTACTCCATGCCCATGCCCGAGGCGGTGGAAGCCTTTCGCGTCACGCTTGCCGGGGAGGGAATTCCCACCTATGTGCGCAAGCCGCGGGGACGGGATATCTTTGCGGCCTGCGGGCAGTTGAAGCGGACGGTGGAGGGGTAGAGCAGAATTGAAAATGCCGTAGCCGGAGAGCCTGCGTTCAATGCCCGGAGGGAATCAGCCCCGTCTGGCCAGGGCGGCTTGACCCAGCTTCAGCAGCGTGTTGGTCACGCCGCCGGCGGCGTGGCGGACGACGCTCTCTTCGCTGGCGAAGTCGCCGGCGATGCAGCGCACGCCCAGGGCCTCGATGCGCTCGATGTCGGGGATGATCGGCGCCGCATTCTGGGTCGCATAGCGCGCCAGCGTTTCAGGCGAAAAGGGCGCGGTGTTCACCAGCGCATAGTCGAAGATGGGCGCGTGGGTGTGCTCGTAGATGCGCTCAATGTGCTCTGAGGCGGTGAGATTCAGGCTTTCGTTGGCCTGGGTCATCAGGTTGCAGATGTAGACGCGCACGCCCTTGGCGCGGGCCAGCGCCGCGGGGATGCCCTGCACCAGCAGGTTGGTGATGAGCGAGGTGTAGAGCGAGCCCGGCCCCACGGTGATGAGGTCGGCGCGCTCGATTGCATCCAGGGTCTCGGGCAGCGGAACAGCGCCGGGGGGATCGAGCATCAGCTCGGCGATGCGGAGGCGGCTGGCGGTGATGTTGGTCTCGCCGCGCACCAGCGAGCCGTCGTCCATGCGCGCTATCAGGGCGGTGTTGGCCGTTGTGACCGGATAGATGCGGCCACGGGTGGCCAGAATCTTTGACGCCAGTTGAATGGCCTGGCCGAAGTCGCCGGTGATCTCGGTGAGCGCGGCGACAAAGAGATTGCCGAAGTTGTGCCCCTTGAGTGAATCGCCCTTGCTGAAGCGATGAGCGAAGAGCCGGGCCAGCAGATCCTCCTCCTCGCTGAGCGCCACCATGCAGTTGCGCAGGTCGCCGGGGGGCAGCATGTTGAAGCCCTTACGCAGGCGGCCGCTGGAACCGCCGTCGTCGGTCACGGTGACCACGGCGGCCAGATCGGCAATCATGCCCGGCGCGGCCGCGGGTTGGTTGGAGGCGATCACATGCTTGCGCAATCCGCGCAGCAGCGTGGAGAGGCCGGTGCCGCCTCCGATGGCCACTACGCGGATGGGACGGACCTGAGTTGAAGCTTCAGGTCCGCGAGTAGGCTGCCGCAACTGATCCACGTCTGCGTTGCTTGGAGAGGTCGCTTGATTCATTAGGGAATTTCAGGATACAGCAACTCGGTAAAGCGGGGATCGTCCACCATGCTCTGGAAGTCGCTGTCGGTGCGAGCCTGGAGCCGATTTTTCGGGTTCAGCTCGATGGCCTGGGCCAAATTATAGAGGCAATCCTGGGGGCGTCCGGTGATGGAGCCCAGCAGGGCCAGCCCATAAAAGGCATAGTCGGCCCTGGGATGGTTGGCCAGAATGTTGTTGAACTGCTCGCGCGCTTCCTCGTAGTAGCCGGTATTCAACTGCGAGATGGCGTAGTCGTAGTGCTCCTCGGGCGTGGAGAAGGCCAGTTTGTGCTTCTCCAGTTGGCGCTGGCAGGTGGAGGCATACATCCGGCAGCGTTCCCTGATTTCCGGCGGCGCCGTGGGGAGCATCTTTTCAAAGGCTGCCAGAGCCTTCTCGCACTTGCCCTGTTGCAGCAGTTGCACGGCCGCCTGGAAGTGCTGGAAAGCGGGCCCTGTGCCCGTCGGCGGATGGCTGCCGGATTTGGGAGCCGGGGAGGGTGCTTTTTTGCGGCTGGACGTCGCGGATCGGGCCTCTTGCGTCATAAGTTTGCCGGGAGCGGGCATCCCTTTACGCTCGATTGAACCGGGTAGCTACCGGTAGAAAATCCGCGTTCGGGAATAACGCTGCTCAGGCCCTCTTTATACGCAGAACGCCGAGTTACGTCAATGGGTAGCCCGCAAAAGGGGAGTTACCAGCCCGGTTCCTTATTGATCCGGCCCTATTGGGCTGCTACGGCGCAGAGCAAAAGCAAGCGCAGGTCCTTCGACTTCGCTGTGCTCCGCTCAAGATGGCAGTTCTGTGGTGATGCAATCCTTCAGGGCCGGATCAATAGTTGGTTTACGGTAGATGGCCGGGTTGAGAGACGGGTCGTTGTACATCTTTAATTGGCGGTAAAGCTTGAATTGCCGCGTCCCGGCAAGGGTCTGCCGCCATAGCTGATCGAGGCAGCCAGCCAGGTCGGCGCGCTGCTCTTCCAATATGCCCAGCCGGTCGCGGTTGCGGTCTGCGTGGCCCAGGGGCGCGTCCGTGCGCGCGGCCTCTTCGCGGGTGTGGTAGATCTTGAGCGCCAGGATGGAGAGACGATCGACGATCAGGCCCGGCGACTCGGAGTTGAGGGGAGCCTCCGGGTTGGGCAGGCTCCTGAGCTTGAGCCAGTCGAGCAAGACGCGGTCCAGTTCCTCGGCCAGGTCGTTGCGGAGTTGGTTGGTTCGGTCCACGCGGCGCTTTACCCCGGCCAGTTGCGCATCGGTGGCGCCGGGAGCGCGGGCTTCGTCCTCAGTGTGCCAAAGGTCGAAGTTGGCGCGATGCTGGCGGGCGACCAGGCTGAGCCAATCGGCTGCCTCGTTCAGTTTTGCGTCAGGACTTGGTTCGGGGCCGTCGCCTGAGTCCGCGCTTTCGGGCGCATCTTCGCGCAAGTCTCCCGGCGCCTGGTGCCACTTTCGAGTTCGCTGGTCGTGAAGAGCGACGATTTCTGCTGCGGAGAGCATCGTAGACATTCCTTGGCGCCAATCTGGCTATAGCTGGCCGGTTGGGTTGCAGCGTCTATGGTAGAACTATGCTCACCTGGGGTCCAAACCCAGGTCTTTTTTTTTGGGTTGGACCCTGGATTCGGGCTAATGACGGTTGAGAGCAGGGCAAGCGGGCGCGGCGGTTTCCGGTCTCCATGTTGTCTCCAAAGCACGCTGCGGCGTGAGGGCGGGCACAGTTGGACGAAAACCGCCGCATTAGAATGGATTTGGGAGAAAGCATGGAAAAGAAATGGCAGTTTGTGCATCGCCGGTGGAATCCACTGCGGCAGTCCTGGGTTTTGGTTTCGCCGCACCGCACGCAGCGCCCCTGGCAGGGCGAAGTAGGGAAGAAAGCCGCTCCTTCAGGGGCCTCTTACGATCCGCAGTGCTATTTGTGCCCAGGCAACAAGCGGGCGGGCGGAGCCGTCAACCCGGCGTATGAAGGGGTTTTTCCGTTTGTAAACGATTACGCCGCCTTGCTGCCGGATTCTCCCGCGCTGGATGAAGCGCCGGTTTCACCGCTGCTCAAGGCCGAGCCCGCGCGTGGATTGTGCAAGGTGCTCTGCTACCATCCCGACCACAGCCTGACCCTGGCTCGCATGACGCGCGAGGAGATTCGCCCCGTCGTCGACGCCTGGACCCGGCAATACCTCGAGATTGGCGGTCTGGACTGGATCCAGTACGTGCAGATATTCGAGAACCGCGGGGCCATGATGGGCGCCAGCAACCCGCATCCGCACGGCCAGATCTGGTCCACCGGCTTTGTGCCCGACGAGCCGGCCGCCGAGACCCTGGCCCAGCGCGATCATCTGGCCCGCACCGGCCACTGCCTGCTCTGCGACTACGTCGAGGCAGAACGGACATCCGGCGAGCGCATCGTCTTTGAGAATGAGCATTTTGCGGCCATTGTCCCCTTCTGGGCCGTTTGGCCGTTCGAGGTGCTGCTGGTTTCGCGCCGTCACCTGGGGGCGATGCCGGAGTTCACAGAGGCCGAGCGCGACGGGCTGGCCGACGCGCTGAAGCGGCTGACCACTCGCTTCGACAATCTGTTCGACACCAGTTTCCCCTACACGATGGGCTTCCACCAGTCGCCGACCGACGGCGAAGATCACTCGGAATGGCATTTCCACGCCCACTTCTATCCGCCGCTGCTGCGTTCGGCCACGGTTCGCAAGTTCATGGTGGGCTTTGAGATGCTGGGCATGCCGCAGCGGGATATTACCCCCGAAGACGCGGCCCAGCGGCTGCGTGCGTCGAGCGAAGAGCACTTCTGGCCGAGAGCGTAAGAGCAAGCCGGAATCTCGCACGCAGCAAGAGGGTGATGGCTGGAAAGGGCGCGGCTTTCGCTATAGGCCGCGCCGCTAGGGCGTTTTCGGTCTTATTGTTTACGGTTGAGATGGATCTTTGTTACCATCCCACCCTTGAATCAAAAAGCGATTCAAGGATGGGGGCACCCAAAGTTTTGTTAACACTTGAACCGAAAACGCTCTATGGAATCTGGCAGACCGCGAGGAGTTCGTTGTGCCAGCGGCAGCGCAGACCCGCCGGTTGAGGATAGGCGACCAGTGCCCAGTCCACGCCAAACTCGGCCTTGAGCCGCTCGAAGTCCGCTAGCTGAAAGCTGGACCAGCCGTCCTGGGCCTTGACTTGCCGCTCCCACTCCGGGCCCAGTTCGGGAACCTGGGTCACTACCGCGGTGTCTTTGAGAGCATCGGCCAACTGGCTGCGCTCGGCCAGGGCGCGAAAGCTGTGATAGTCCTCTCCGTCGGCTTTCATGTAGCGGGGATCGAGGACAAAGTAAGCGCCGGTTGGCGTGTTCTGGCGAATCCAGTCAAATGCCTGTAGCCAGGGGTTGGCCGATTGCCGGCCGGGCATTTCCATGTGCTCGCTGCCGCTGAAGAGCGCTCTCTGCGCGCCAAACATGCTGCCGTTGACGATGAGCAGAAACAGCGCCCAGCGCCAAATTTTGGCTTTCAACAGATATTTGCCCAGCAGACAGCCGCCGATCAGGACCATGAAGAGATAGATCAGATGTAAGAAGCGCATGGGTTGCAGCGGCGTAAGCCGGACCAGGGCCGGAATGCCCAGCATGATCATGGCGACGGCCTGCTGAAAGACGCCGTAGATGAAAACGGCTAGGGCAAAGCGGGCCAGCGGCTTCTCGCCGTGCTTGCGCGCGACGCGCCACAGCAGCCAGAAAAGAAAGAGCGGAGCAATCGCGCCCAGCCACTCATACCATTCCCAGCGATAAAGGAAGTAGTAGGTGCGCGTTTCCAGGGCCTTGTGCCAGAGCGGGGTGGGGGGCTCGAAGATCCAACCCAGGGGCACAAACGCCGCCGCCGCCGCAGTACCGCCTCCGGCCCCGTTACTGGTCCCGCGCCAGTTGCGCAGCCACGTGGGAGTCTGTTCCAGCGTGGTCATGGTCAGGAAGAAGCAGAAGGAGATGCCCATTGCGGCCATGATGGGATGCACGGCAAAGGCCAGGACGAGCAGCGGAAGAGCCTGCCAGCGCTTGCCGGCCAGCACCCGCGAAACCGCCAATAGGATGATCGCCGCGGCCACATTGCGCGGGTGCAGATGCTGATCCGCCAAATAGAGCGCGGTTCCCGCGATTGGAAGGGTGAGCATGGCGGCGACCATGGCCACGCCCGCCCACTGCGCGCGCGCTTGGGCAAAGAGCCTGCGGGCGATGCTCCATGAGGCGAACAGGATCAGCGCAATGGCCGCGAACTGCCAGAGCAGCTCCGTTTGGGCGACAGGAATCCCGGTCAAATGGACGAAGCCGGCAACCCATTTATCAAAGAATGTGGCCTGGAGCTGAGTGCGGAAGAACTCGGCGTCGTGGGGATAAAGCGCCGGATTCACGTTGCTCTTTACGGCGGAAAGATAGACGCCGTCGTCCTCGATGCCGGGGTGGTATCCCATGACGGCGAAGCCGAGGATCGAGAATGCCAGGATGAGCAAGATATTGCGCTTGCCTGGACTATGCATATTGTTCGGCACGTACACCCCATTTCATTTCGCTGGCACGGACGGCAGAGCATACGATCCGCTTGCGCCGAGGGGAGCGGGATTAAGCCCTGTGCGTAAGCTGAATCTCCATCGAATGTCCTATTGCGCAGACCCAGCAATTGTATTACCTGATTCCTGTGGATGCCAGGCTCGCATTCGGCAAACTATAATTCAAGTTGCAGTGGATGCGAGTACGCACTGTCCGCTCACTGTGAATGCAGGGAAGCGGTTCAGTGTTCCGAGTCAGAAGTTTGTTGAAGAAATCAGCGTGGGAAAACGCAGGTTTTTCGACTGCGTTCAAGAACAACCGCGGGTCCTTCGACTCGCTGCGCTCGCTCAGGATGACAGATGTTTGCTGATGCTCAGGATGACAAAATATGTTGAACGAATTAACGACTCAGGACACTAGCAGCCAAGATGTCAGTGTACGCTCCGCGGTCGAAATCGACCCGGTATCCAAAGGTAGCAAAGGGTTCATTCAATGAAGCTACGGACGATGCGGGCCGTCGACTACTGGATTGGCATACCGCTCTGCTTTCTCAGCACTCAACTGTTGCGTCTGTGGGCCAAGCCCAAAGGGCCGCAAACGCCGCGGCGGATTCTCTTTATCGAACTGTCTGAGATGGGCAGCACGGTAATCGCCAACCCCGCCATGCAAAAGGCAAAAGACGCGCTGGGCGCGGAGATATTCTTTCTCATCTTCGAGCGGAACGTGGACAGCCTGCGCCTGCTGAACACGGTTCCCGCGGCCAACATCGTCACCATTCGCGAAACCGGTTTTTGGCCGCTGGTGCTGGACTCTCTCCGCTTTCTCCGCTGGGCGCGCAAGGCAAAGATCGACACGGTTGTGGATCTGGAACTGTTTTCGCGCTATTCCGCTTTGCTCACCGGCTTCTCCGGGGCCAAGCGGCGGGTGGGCTTCTACCGCTTCCATTCCGAGGGCCTCTACCGCGGCGAAATGATGACCCACCGCGTGAACTACAACGGCCACATTCACATCGCCAAGAACTTTGTCTGCATGGTGAATGCGCTGCTGGCGACCAAGCCTGAGGTGCCCTATTCCAAGACGTATGTCTCCGACGAGGAGATTCGCGTGCCGGTGCAGCCCGTGGCTGAGGCCGACAAGGAATATGTGCGCGGGCTGGTGCGCGAGGTCTATCCCGAGTACAAGCCAGAGTACCACCGCATTGTGCTGATCAACCCCAACAGCTCCGAGTTGCTGCCGCAGCGCCGCTGGCCGCTGGAGAACTTTGCCGCGCTGGCCGGCATGGTGGCGCGCGAGTGGGACGATGCCCTGGTGCTCATCACCGGCTCACGCAGCGAGCGTGAAGAAGCCCTGCGCATGGCGGAATCCATCGGTCATCCGCGCTTCGTCAGCTTTGCCGGAATGCACAAGCTGATGGCGCTGCCGGCGCTCTACAACATCTCCAGGGTGCTGGTGACCAACGACAGCGGCCCGGCGCACTTTTCGGCCATCACGCCGATTCGCTCCATCGTGCTGTTTGGCCCGGAGACGCCCAAGCTCTACGGCAGCCTGGGCAACACGGAGTCGATCACCGCCGATCTCTCCTGCTCGCCCTGCGTCATGGCCACCAACCAGAAAAACTCGGCCTGCGACGATCCCGTTTGCATGCGCATGATTACTCCGGAGCGCGTGCTTGAGTCGATCCGCGTCATCTTCAATGGCGAGCGCAACCCGCAACAGAATCTGGTTCAAGCTGTTGGTTCGGCCTCTGCTGCCAGGTCATAGAGCGTTTTCGGTCTTATTGTTTACGGTTGAGACGGATTTTTGTTGTCTCCCACCCTTGAATCAAAAAGCGATTCAAGGATGGGGCACCCAAAGTTTTGTTAACACATGAACCGAAAACGCTCTAAACCGTGAGGGGGATATCCGCCACCCCCGCGGTTCCAAATATCCGCCGGTAGCGCGCAACCTCTTCGGCCGCGCCCAGCGCCTTCGAGTAGTTATCGGACAGCTTCACCGCCGGCTTGCCCTCCACATCGGCAAGTTTGCACACCAGGCTTACGGGGTTGAAGGCGTCACCGCCCTGGGGATTGCAATTGCGAAAATCGTTGGTCAGATAGGTGCCCCACCCCGCGCTGAAGCGAATGCGGCGATCGGCAACCCATTTCCGTTCGTCCAGAAAGTCGCTGGCGCGCTGAAAATCCCTGGGCATTGCGCCATTGCGGAGCGTGCCGCCAAAATAGGCATGAAGCCCCAGAATCTGCTCGACATCGAGCGCATCGGAGGCAATCAGCCGCTTGTGGCGCGGATCGCGGCCGCGCTGCTGGAGCCACGCAATGTATTCGTCCCCCGCCAGGTAGGGGTCTTTGCTATCCATGCGCTGGCCGGTCCAGTTCGCCACCCAATCCGGCGCGTCCGATAAGAACTGCGTGGTCCCAAACGTGTCGGGAAGCAGAATGAGCAATTCTCCCTGATAACTCCGCTGCCATAACTCAAGCAGCCGGTATTGTGCTGTTTTCAAGTCTTCATCGTTGGCCGCCATTGCCGCCAGGGCCATGGGCAGTTCGTGCCCACTGGTGCCGATTGCCTCCAGATCGTGTTTGTAGGCCAGATAGGCATTCGAACTGCCCGCGAAGTTATTGCCCAACACATCGCTCATGGCCTTGACCACATACTCATGCCAAAGGAAGCTGTGCCGCCGCCGCGTTCCAAAGTCGCTCACGCTTAACGTGGGAACGCCGCGCAGCCGCTCCATCTTTTCCCACAGCTTGGTCTTGGCCCGCGCATAGAGAATGTCCAGTTCGAACTCGGTCAGGCGCTTCAGGCTGGCGCGCGTCTTCAGCTCGTCGATGGCCGAGAGCGCATAAATCTCCCACATCGTCGTCTCGGTCCAAAGACCGTGAAAGCGGAGCGAAAGCTGTCCGTCTTGAACCGATAAATCGTAGTCGGAAAGGCGAAAGTCCCGTTCCAGCCACTCCAGAAATGCGGATTCGAAGATGCCCCTGCGCCCGAAAAACGAATTGCCCGCCAGCCAAATCAGTTCGGACTTGTGAAAGTGCAGCTTTCCGGTCGCCTCCAGTTGCTCCCGCAACTGACCGACGTCAACCATCTCGCCCAGACGCACCGCTGATGTGCGATTGAGAAGCGTAAAGGACGCATGGGTCGCCGGGAAGTGCTTCCAGATGAACTGGAGCATCAGCAACTTGTAGAAATCGGTGTCCAACAGGGAACGCGTAATCGGATCCAGTTCCCAGTTATGATCGTGCGCGCGCCTGGCAATATTGACAATCACTATGCCCCCAATTTACCTCAACGCCCGTTCTGGGCCGCTCACTCCCCGCCGTCAGCCCTCGATCCGCGCGGCAATCGCGGCATGTACCTCGTCCGGCAATGCGGGCATTGCGCCGGATTGCGAGGCAACCCACGCGCCCCAGCGGTTGCCGGCCTCGTTCAGCGTGGGCAGGGCTGCACCGCGCAGCAGATAATGCGTGAGCGCCGCCGTAAACGCATCGCCCGCGCCGATTGTGTCGGCCACCTTGACTGGAATGCCGGAGTGCTCGTGCCAGTCGTCGCGCGTGACCAGCAGACTGCCGTGGCCGCCGCAGGTGACGGCCACCATCGTCAGCGTCGGAAACTCGCTCAGCAGCCGTTGGGCGCCCATCCGTAGCCCGTCTGGCACAGCTTCTTCGGCCGCCGACAGCCCCAGCAGTCCCAGCACCAGAGGCATTTCGGCATCGTTCATCTTCATCACCGTCGCCAATTCCAGCGACTCCTGGATGACCTCGCCGGAGTAAAACGGCGCCCGCAGGTTGACATCGAAGACCCGGACGCAGGTCGAAGAGGTCTGCGCCGCCAGCGTCTGGATGGTCTGCCGCGACTCCAGACAGCGCTGCGCCAGCGACCCGAAGCAAATGGCGTCTGCCCGCTCCGCCAACTGCACCCACTCGTCTGAAAGCTCCATGAAGTCCCACGCCGCCGGCTGGTGAATCGTGTATTGGGGCTGACCGCCCTCGAATTTCACCGTCACGCGCCCCGTCTCGTGCTCCGGGTCCACCTGCAAGAGACTCGCGTCCGCCGGCAGCGGATCCAGCCGGTCCACCGCTCGCCGGCCCGGATTGTCGCGGCCAATGCGGCTCAGGATGGCGGCGTGGTCGCCCAGCCGGCCGGCCATCACGGTAAAGTTTGCCGGCGCGCCGCCCAATGTCCCAATTGGCAAAGGCCGGTCGATGGCGTTGCCGGACGAGGGCTCCTGCGGCAAAATATCCCACAACAGTTCGCCCAATCCCAAAATCAGATGCGGTTCGTTCAAATCCGTGCTCCCTGTTCCCTGATCCTCGCCGGAATCCCCAGCGAGCTGCCGGTGTTCGCTGGGTCCGCTGTATCCCGCCTTACCCGACCCACCGCCAAATCGAACAGTCTTCCCAATTCGATGAAGCGTATTCCCCTTCCGGCTGATTGGCCAGAATTTTGTGATCGGCAATCGCATCTGCCCGCGACCGCCCTACCTGCCCAAGATACAGGCGCGAAAAACCCGCCTGCCGCTCGAGTACGTGCTCCTGCTCATTGTTCACATAC
>Ga0255356_1000176_pt1 | contig 43994 bp, 33 predicted proteins | sample HBST100metaG_FD_189944 | JGI IMG/M metagenome (GOLD analysis project Ga0255356, IMG submission 189944) | Peat soil microbial communities from Stordalen Mire, Sweden - H.B.S.T100 | ecosystem: Environmental > Terrestrial > Soil > Wetlands > Peat | place: Sweden: Norrbotten County, Stordalen Mire...
GGGGAGGGGGCGAACAACTAACGAACAAATGACGAACAATCGTCAGAACGACGAAATGCAAACTCAGCTTCCAGGATCAAGTCACGCCAGCAAGACGTTTTCGCAATCAGGTAATCTGGTTCAACCAACTCATTCGCTGAAAATCATGCCCAATCCGAATCCCAAAACCGCAATCCTCCTCATCGACTGTCCCGACCGCAAGGGAATTGTCGCCGCTATCGTCAACTTCCTCGTCGAGCGTTACGACATCAACATCCTCAACGCCGACCAGCATCAGGACGTCGAACTTGGCCTCTTCTTCATGCGCGTCGAGTTTGTCACCGAAGCCGCCAGCTTCACCGAAGCCGCATTTCGCGCGGCCTTCGCGCCCATCGCGCACGACTTCCAGATGAACTGGCGCATCGAGTTCGCCGAGGCGCAGCAGAACGTCGCCCTCTTCGTCTCGCAGTATCACCACTGCCTCGTCGATCTGCTGCATCGCCACAAGGCCGGCGAGTTCCGCTGCAACCTGGCGCTCATCGTCAGCAACCACGAGTCCGCACGCACGCTCGCCGACTTCCACGGTGTCCCGTTCCACTTCATGCCCATCGCGCGCGACAACAAGCAGCAGGTGGAAGCCGCACAGCTTGCCCTGCTCGCCAAGCACAAGATCGACCTCGTCGTCCTCGCCCGCTACATGCAGATCCTCTCGCCCAGGTTCGTCGACGCGTATCCGCTGCGCATCATCAACGTCCACCACTCGTTTCTGCCCGCATTCACCGGCGCAAAGCCGTACCACGCAGCCTTCGCGCGCGGCGTCAAGCTGATCGGCGCAACCAGCCATTACGTCACCGCCGAGCTGGACGAAGGCCCCATCATCGAGCAGGACGTTGCCCGCATCTCGCAGAACGACCAGCTTCCAAGCCTCATCCAGAAGGGCCGCGACCTGGAGCGCATGGTCCTCTCGCGCGCCGTGCAGTGGCACCTTGACCACCGCATTCTCAGCTACGCCAACAAGACCGTCATCTTCGCCTGAGTCTATCCGCAGGAGTTCGTATGCCGTTTGCCGTTCGCCCACAATTCGACTGGCGACTCCGCACGCGCAGCCTCGCGCTTGGCCCGCGCACGCTGGTGATGGGAATCCTGAACGCGACACCCGATTCCTTCTCCGACGGCGGCCAGTTCCTCGATCCGCGTGCAGCCCTCGACCACGCGCTCCAGATGCTCGACGAAGGCGCAGACATCCTCGATCTCGGCGGCGAATCGACCCGCCCCAATGCCACGCCCGTCACTCCAGCCGAGGAGCAGGCGCGCGTTCTTCCCGTGCTGCGAGCGGTCCTCGCCGCGCGCCCCGACGCTATTCTATCCATCGACACCTATCACGCAGAGACCGCGCGCCTCGCCATCGAAGCTGGCGCGGAGATCGTCAACGACGTCAGTGGTCTGCTGTGGGACGAAGCGATGGCCGCAACCTGCGCCGCGCTCAACTGCGGTGCGATCCTGATGCACACGAGAGGCCGCCCGCACGAGTGGCGTACGCTGCCCGCACTCGCGCCCGACGAAGTCACCGCGCTCGTTCTCCGCGAACTCCGCGCCCGCGCTCAAGCAGCGCTCGCCGCAGGCATCCACCGCGAGGCCATCGTGCTCGATCCAGGCTTCGGCTTCGGCAAGTCCTTCGACGAGAACTACCCGCTCCTAGACCGCCTCGATACCCTCCAAACCCTCAACTTCCCGCTGCTGATTGGCCTCTCGCGCAAAGGCTTCCTGCGCCGCGCGCTCGATCGGGCAGTATTAACGCAATCCGAATCGGCGCGCGCATTGCAGGACGCAACCCTCGCCGCCAACACCGCCGCAATCCTCGCCGGGGCCCACATCCTCCGCGTCCACGACATTCGCCCCGCCCGCGATGCCGCCGCCATCGCCGACCGCATTCTGGGTGCTTCCGCTAATCGGTGATTTGCATTCATAATGGAAGAGGATGCTAAATCGAAAGCAGCAAAGATGGGGATCGCACAGACCAAAGCTGGCGGCTGTGTTGCATGTACCCGCGCTTCTACTGGTTCTGTTGTTTGCCTGTTGTTCTCCGCGCTCCGCCCAGGCCTCGGTCACGGTTCTGATCGGCGAGCCATTCGATAAGTTTGGCACGCTGATTCCGGTGGGCCATGCGACGATCTACTTGGATACCGTCTGCGCCGATGGGCCACTCAAGGTGCGCATGTGCCGGCCCGGAGAGCCCGCAGGCGTCGCCATAGCGCGCTACGACCTCATCGGCCAATACGACTGGCTGGCCACGCCGATCATGCAGTTTCTCTATGCCACCAGTCGCGCGGACGAGGTGTTGACCTACGCCACGCCAGAGCAGGTCGATGGCCTTCGCACCCTGTATCGCAAACGCTACCTGATGCAGGTCTTTCCCGATAGCGCTGTGGCGCTCAAGAGCAACGAGGAGTGGTGGGAGTCGGCCGGTATAGCGTATACGCGGGGCCTCTGGGGATACCAGATTGCAACCACGCGTGCCCAGGATGAACGGGTTGTAGCGGCGTTGAACTCCCGCGTCAACCGTCACATCTTCAATGTATATCACGCCAACTGCGCGAACTTTGCCGCCGATGTGCTCAATCTCTACGTCCCGCATCTGGTGAAGCGCAATCGCTTCGCCGATCTCGGTTTCCTGCTTCCGAAACAGGTCGCCCGCTGCGTTTATCTCTACGGATTGCGCCACCCTGAGGCGCGCCTCAGGGTCTTTGAGATTCCTCAGGTGCCGGGATCGATTCCACGAAGCCATCCGGTCCGCGGTGGCGCCGAAGCGTTCATCAAGACCAAGCGATACATAGTTCCGCTATCGATCCTCCAGCCGGAGATCGCAGTTACCCTGCTTGCCTTTTATCTCGACCACGGCCGCTGGACCGTGGCCCGGCCCGCGGAGATCGAGGGCCCAGAAGCGCTTCAGCAGAGCAGGGAACTCATAACAGCAATGAAGTAACACTTCCTCTTGCGCGACGGATCAGGTGCTATTCTGTAGGCGAAGGAAAGCCGAATGCCCATCGCACTTCTCGTCCTCCAGCTCGTCGTCGTACATCACGGCATAGTCCGCCACAGTCTTTTCTGAAGACTACCGATATCGCGACGCGGATGGCCTACTCCGTTGGGTCCTCCGCATCAGCTGCAAGCGCGAGTCCCGGTTGCCAATCCTCTGACTCCATCGGCCTCAAGGTCAACCCGATTGCTTTGATCTCTCCTTTCTTGCCGTCCTCCAAATCCTTTTCTCCGATTCCAAGCTCTCGCAGTTTGCGCGCTATAGAAAAGACACCGCCTCGACCGTCTATCCTGGTGACAATATCGTCGTAGCATCCTCCTGCTGCTTTCAATCGATTACCCAAATCTATAAAGTCCTCGTACATTCCAGCCAGTTTTCCGTACACAGCTAGCGCCGCATCGCTGATTACCTTGGCGTTCTTTGCATTTTCTGCTTGATTCCAACCAAACGCGATCGCTTTAAGCAAAGCAATGAGCGTTGTTGGAGTAGATAGGATGACTTTTCCATTTCCATATTCAATCAGTGTCGGGTCTGCCTCTAAAGCCGCACTGAATAGGGCTTCTTTGGGCAGGAAACAAATGACAAAATCTGGAGAATCCGGAAATTGTTTCCAGTATGCTTTTGTCTCCAAGACATCCAAGTGTGCTCGAACCTGTCCGGCGTGTCTCAGTAGCTGTCTCTTCCGTTCCTCTGGATCGGACGTTTCGATTGCCTGAAGAAATGCGTCCATCGGCGTTTTTGCGTCTACGATGATGGTTCGGTTGTTTGGCAGGTAGAGCACACAATCAGGCCTCTGAGATTCTCCAGACTCCAGCCGTACAAATTTTTCCAGTTTGAAGGAACAGTATTGAACCATTCCGGCAAACTCAATGCATCGCTTGAGTTGAAGACCGCCCCACGCACCTCGTGTGCCTGAGTCACGCAGAGCGGACACCAACTGATTTGTTTCTCCGCGGAGAAGTTCATGGACTTCTCTTATGTTCCCGATCTCTGTAAGCATGCTTGCGTAAGCATTCTCTCTCTTCAACTCCAAGGCAGCCGTTCCCGCCTCCAACTTCTCCAAGGATGTCTGTACCGGCTGTAGCAGCGTTTTGATCGCCGTTTCTTTTTCCGTGAGCTGATTTACCGCGTTCCCCTGTAGTTTCTCTAGCTCTGCCTTCGCCAATGCCATGAATCTGCCGCTATTGGCATCGAGCGCACTGGCAGCCAGCGCCTCGAAGCTTGTCTTCAGATTATGCTCGACATCCATCAGCGTCTGGATCTTCTCGCCCGTTGCCTCCAGCTTCGCGCGCATTCCGGCAAGCTCTTCGCCAGCAACCTTGTTAGCCTCGCGCTCTGCCCGCAACTCCTCTTCCTTGTTCGCTAGACTCTGTTCTTTTTCTTCGGCCAGCTTGCGAATCCCCACCAACTCCGCGTGGACACCTTGCGCATGGCCGTTTACAACCAGCCACGCGACCAATGCGCCAGCGACACATCCAACCACGAACCAGACGACCATTATTGTTTGCATCCCTCAAATTTACGCCAGTTGTTCGCCAAATCCCAGATGGATGCCGTATAGTCGATGAGTTTGGCAGTTCAACCTGGGGACCATGAACCGGATCGTATCCCCAATATCGTCTGCTTTGCTTTACACTCGGCTAGGCGCTCGGTATCCTTGAGACTTGTGCATACCGCACACCGCGTCCTTGCAAACCACGGCCCGGCCCACATCGCAATTGGGACCGGCCCGCATCGGGCTTGAAAAGTAGCACACACAGGAGAACGAAATGGCAGCAGTTGATGAAAAGGTAAAACAGATTATCGTCGAGCAGCTTCAGGTGGATGAGGCCGAAGTCACCCCAGGCGCCAGTTTTCAGGAGGACCTTGGCGCGGACTCGCTCGACGTCGTCGAATTGGTCATGCAGTTTGAAGAGGCCTTCGACATCCAGATCCCCGACGAGGACGCCGAGAAGATCAAGACCGTCAAGGACGCCGTTGACTACATCGAGAAGAACCAGAAGGGCGCCAAGTAACAATGGAAGCCACGCACCCGATAGAGCAGCAACCCTGGCGGCGAAGGGTCGTCGTCACCGGTATCGGCCTCGTCTGCGGGGTCGGCAAGACCGCGCCCGAAGTCTGGCAGGGCCTGCTTGCTGGCCGCAGCGGCATGGCGGAGATCAAGGCATTCGACCTCACCGGACACCCCGTGCGTATCGCTGCCGAGGTCAAGGACTTCGACCCGCTGCTCTTCATTGAGAAGAAAGAGGCTCGCAAGATGGGACGCTTCATCCATTTTGCGATTGCCGCAGCGCAGGAGGCGATGGACCACTCCGGCCTCAAAATCGACGAGTCGAACCGCGACCTGGTCGGCGTTCACATCGGCTCGGGCATCGGAGGCTTCGACGTCATCGAGCGCGAACACACGAACATGCTGGCCGGAGGTCCGCGCAAGATCTCGCCCTTCTTCATCCCCGGAGCCATCGTCAACCTTGCCGCCGGACACGTCTCCATCCGCTTCGGCGCGCGCGGCCCCAACGAGGCCACCGCGACCGCATGCGCCTCTTCGGCCCACTCCATCGGCGACGCCTTCCGCATCATCGAGCGCGGCGACGCGGACGCCATGATCGCCGGCGGCACCGAGGCGGCCATCACCCCCATGAGCGTTGGCGGGTTCGCCGCCATGAAGGCGCTGTCCACGCGCAACGACGACCCCACCCACGCCTGCCGCCCCTGGGACAAGGACCGCGACGGCTTCGTCTGCGGCGAGGGCGCCGGAATCCTCATCCTCGAAGAGCTGGAGCTGGCCCGCGCCCGCGGAGCACACATCCTCGCCGAGATCATCGGCTATGGCATGTCCGCCGACGCATACCACATGACCGGCATGGCGCCCGAGGGCGAGGGCTGCCGCCGCGCCATGAACGCCGCCCTCAAGGTCGCGGGCATCTCGCCGGACAAGATCGACTACGTCAACGCCCACGCCACGGGAACGCCGGTTGGCGACTCGCTCGAATCCAAAGCCATCGAAAATGTCTTCGGCGAGCGCGCGCTCAACCACACCCTGCTGGTCAGCTCCACCAAATCCATGACCGGACACCTGCTGGGCGGCGCAGGAGGGCTGGAGGCCGGCATCACCATCATGGCCATGCTGAACCAGATCGCCCCGCCCACCATGAACCTTGACCAGGTCGATCCTGTCTGCCGCCTGAACTACGTCCCCAACAAGCCCCAGCCCGCCAGGATCGACTACGCCCTCTCCAACTCATTCGGCTTCGGCGGAACCAACGGCTCACTCGTCTTCCGCCGCTGGATCGAGTAATCTTCGTCGCTCCATCGAAGAGCGCGTTCTACAGAACGACAGAGTTTTGTGGCCGGATGTCTCCGGTTACAGTCGTCTTCTCCCTAGCTGAACGCCGCCGTTGCGGCCACGCTCACCAACACGATCAGCAACCACCAGCCGACCACAACCGCCGCCGCCTGGCCCCATTTCACCTTCGCCACAATTGCGCCGCCCACCACCAGCAGAACCAGCGCCCAGATCCCAACCACATCAAACGAGCCCAGAAGCGTGCGCAGCCACGGCGACGCATCGGGAAAGTAGTAGCCGGGGTTGGTCCCCACCGGCTGCTTCAGGTCGAAGCCCTCCGTGTTTCCGCCGAAGCAGAGTCTCACCACCGTCACAAGATCCGTGAGCAGGTGGGGCAGGGAACAGTACATCCACAGGCAGAAGATCTGTCCATATTTCGTCCGGGCTCCCAGGCCAAAGTTGAACGTCGCCCAAAGCAGCAGAGCAGCCAGCGCCGAAAACGCCAGCACAAGCACTGGAGACGCGTACGCGGAAATTTGGTATCCGAGGACCATTCCATGCATCTGCTTTGTATGCTGCTCCGGCGTCAGGCTGGCCAGTTGGCTCTGCTGGCTTGGGCTCATCTGGATCTGCGTCTCCACCACCTGCTGCCAGCCCACCTGGTGTTGGATCGCGACCGTCACTCCCAAGGTCGCCAGCGCCATCAGCACAAACGGCAGCCACCACGATGTACTGCGCAGAATGTCCTTGAACGCCGCTGTTGGCGCGACAAACGTGTCTACCACCCGTTCCATCTGGCTCAGGCCGCGCGGCCCATCCACCACAACCCCGACCTCATCCATTGCGTCCCTCCGTTTGCATTGACTGCTTTCGGATTGTAGCCTGCCAACCAGTCCGCAAGCGAGAGAGAATCCTATCCATCACGGGCACAGACAGAAAAGCCTCCCGCACTTTGACGGGAGGCCTTTCCTGCTGCTTGAAGCAAACGGTTTGTTACATCGTGACTCCGCCGCCCACCTTCTGTTCCTTCTTCAACTCGTTCTCCTTGCGCGCGCCCATGGCTTTATTGGACCATAAGTCCACCTGGGACATATCGGCCTTGCGCGCCGGCTCGTTGCCGCACTCCAGGTCGGCCTTGCGGCGGTATGTGAGCTGGATGTACTGCATTGCATCGTCGTAGGTCGGGTTCAGATCGACCGCCTTGTTCAGGAATTGAAGGCCCTCATTTGTCAGAGCCGTATTGGCCGCCTGCATCTTCGCGCATGCGCCCTTGGTCATCTTCTTGTTGCCAGAGCCATCGTCGGTCAACCCATCCGCTGCAAGGATCGCGACAGCATTCTTGTATGACAGGGTCCAGTCCACGAATCCGACGATGTAGTAGGCCTCCGGATCGTCCGGCGCCACCTTGATGACCTTCAACTCGTAAGCCTTGGCCTCATCGAACTTCTGGATGTTGCGATCGATTGACGCCACCTGCTTCAGTGCTGTCAGGTCGTCCGGGCTCTTCGCCAGCACTTCATTGAACCCATCCAGCGCCTTCTGCGCGAAATCAAGGTTCTCTGGTGTCAACAGGTTCGGGACCACCTGGTAGGCGTACGACGTGGCCAGGTACAGCTTGGCGTTTTCAGAGGTTGGGTCGAGCCTCACCGCAGTCTGAAAGTTGCTCACCGCCTCCTCATACTGGGCGTTTTTGAATGCCGCAACCCCCTTGTTAATCTGGTCGCGCGACTTCAACTTGTCGCAACCGGTCGATGTTCCAAGCAACACCAGCAGTGCTACTGAAACGGAAATTCGTGCAGTCAATTTCATGGCGCGGTGATTCTCCTTCAATGAGGCGCGTAGTTGAGATGCAAAAAACGCGGAATTGGGCTTTCTCTAGTCTTCACGATTGTAACGGTTGCAGAGCTGCCCTGACCAGTGACAGGGATCACTCTCTTCGTGAAACTTGGCGCTTGCACTGTATTTGAGGCAAATCGAACCGTCCTCAACACTCGCCGTTGCCAGGCTCAGGCCCGCTCCCAACAGACCACGCCGCGAAGAAGATTTCCGCGGCGGTGGCAATCGATTCCATGTTGAGGGCAACCAATCCATAGACGAGCCCCGCGGCCAATAGGACTCGCACCAAATTAAATAACTGTTTCTATCCGGTCCTGAGTTGGATGAGTTGCATGGGCCGGTTTACTCGTTCATCTCTCATTTCATGCTTCTCAACGCGAGACACCCTCTGCCCGTTCGGGCAGAGGGTGTCTGGGAGTGCGTATTGGCTGCCGTATCCTACCGCTTATACTCGGGCAGAACCTGGTAGCCGGTGTGCAATAACTCCTCGGCCTTGTGGCTGGCCGGCGTGCCCAGGAACTCGTCGTAAAGCTGCTTGATGTACGGGTTGTGGTGGGAGCAGCGCAACTGGTCGGCGTAGTCCTCGCGATACAATCCCTCGGCACGCTTGATGCGCAGTTCGTTGGTTGCCCCGTAGGGCTGGCCGCCTCCGCCAACGCATCCGCCGGGGCATGCCATCACTTCGACAAAGTGATACGGCGTCTCCTCGCCTGCGGCCTTGGCTGCGCGGATCTTTTCGATCACCTGCTCGACGTTGGCCAGGCCGTGGGCCACGGCGATACGGACCGTCGTGCCGGCCACGTCGATGGAGGCTTCCTTGACCCCGGTCAATCCGCGCGTCGCCTTGAAATCGACCTTGGGAGCGTCCGCGCCGGTGACATAGAAGTACGCCGTGCGAAGCGCCGCTTCCATCACTCCGCCGGTCGCTCCGAAGATCGTTCCAGCGCCCGTGTACATGCCCAGAAGCTGGTCGCACGGCTCCTCTGGAATGGTCACGAAGTCGATACCGGACTGCTTGATCATGCGCGCGAACTCACGCGTGGTGATCGACACATCCACATCCTGATAGCCCGAGGAGTACATGTCCTTGCTGCGGATGATCTCATCCTTCTTCGCCGTGCAGGGCATGATCGAGACCATGTATATCTTGGACGGATCGATCTTCTGCTTCTGCGCGTAGTAGGTCTTGGCAAGCGCGCCAACCATGGCGTGCGGAGACTTGCAACTGGAGAAGTGCGGGATCATGTCGTTGTGGAACTTCTCCATGAAGTTGACCCAGCCGGGGCAGCAGCTGGTGATCAGCGGCAGTACACCCTTGCCGTCCACCAGGCGCGATTTGAACTCGGTGGCCTCTTCGATGATGGTCAGATCTGCGCCGAAGTTGGTGTCGAAGACCGCCTTGAAGCCCATGCGCCGAAGCGCCGCGTATATCTTGCCAGTCAGGTTCGTGCCCACCGGGAAGCCGAAGGCCTCGCCCACGGCCACGCGTACCGCGGGCGCGATCTGCACCACGCAGAATGCATCCGGGTCCGCAAGTTTATCCCATACTTTCACGGTTTCGTCGTACTCCACGATGGCCCCGGTGGGGCAGTGCGCGGAGCACTGGCCGCAACGCACGCAGGGCGAGTCGGCCAGCGGAATGTCTCCCGCGGCGGCGATGCGCGTCTCGAACCCGCGGTTCAGGAAGCTGAGCGCCCACACGTTCTGGTCCTGCTGGCACACCTGGATGCAGCGGCCGCAGGTGATGCACTTGCGAGAGTCCAGCACGATACTATGCGTCGAATCGTCGACGGGATGTTCGGGGACGATGCTGTCCAGGCCCGTCCACGTCAGGCCGAAGTCGGCGGCCAGGGTTTGCAGCTCACAGTTCTGGTTGCGCAGGCAGGTCAGGCACTCGTTGGGGTGCCGCGACAGGATCAGCTCCAGCACCGAACGCCGGACTTCGACGATCTCCGGTGTTTCAGTCAGAATGTCCATCTTGTCTTCGATGGCCGTACAACAGGCGCGCAGCATCTTGCTGTTGCTCTTGATCTGTACGATGCAGATCCCGCAGGCCGCCGTGGCGTCCAGATCGGGATGCTTACACAGCGTGGGAATGCGCACATGGGCCTGGCGCGCGGCGTCCAGGATGCTGGTGCCCTTGGCAACTTCGACGGGCAACCCGTTGATCGTGGCTTGAATTGTATCGCTCATAGCGTTTTTTTCTCGATCCCTAGTGGTCAGGCTTTTGGGGTGGCAGCGGGCTGCAACCGTTCAGTAAACTCATGCTCGAAATGACGAATGGCGGAAAGCGTCGGATTGGGTGCGGTCTGGCCCAGGGCGCAGAGCGATCCCTTTTGCATCGCTTTGGCAATCTTGCGGATTGTTTTGATGTCCTCCGCTGTTCCCTTGCGATCGACAATCTTGTTCAGCAGATGCAGCATCTGCGTCCCCCCGATCCGGCAGGGAGCGCACTTGCCGCAGGACTCATCGACGCAGAAGTCCAGGTAGAACTGGGCCAGCTCAACCACGCTGTTCTGGTCGTCGATCACGATCAGACCGCCGGAGCCCATCATGGAACCAAGCTGCTGCAGGTTCTCGTAGCTCATCGGGGTGTCGAACTGACTCTCTGGAATCATGCCGCCCGAGGGTCCGCCCGTCTGGATCGCTTTGATCTTGTGCTCCGTGCCCGTGCCGCCCCCGATCACCTCGACAATATCGCGCAGCGTCATGCCCATAGGCACTTCGACCAGTCCGTTGTTCTTGATCTTTCCGGTCAGCGCAAAGACCTTCGTCCCCTTGGACTTCTCCGTGCCCCGCGATGCAAACCACTGTGCGCCCTTCACCAGGATCTGCGGCACATTGGCCAGTGTCTCCACGTTGTTAACGCAACTCGGCTGGTCCCACAGTCCCTTGACCGCCGGAAACGGCGGGCGTGGACGAGGCGTGCCCCGCCTGCCCTCGATGGAGGCGATCAGGGCCGTCTCTTCGCCGCATACAAACGCTCCGGCGCCCAGGCGAATCTCGAACTCAAAGCCCCAGCCCGAGTTCAGAATGTTCTTGCCCACCAGTCCGGCAACGCGCGCCTGGCGCAGCGCCTTCTCCACCCGCTCCACTGCCAGCGGATACTCCGCGCGGATGTAAAACACTCCGTTGGTCGAGTTCATGGCGCGGGCTGCAATCAACATGCCCTCAATGACCGCGTGCGGATCGCCTTCCAGGACCGAGCGGTCCATAAACGCTCCGGGGTCGCCCTCGTCGCCGTTGCAAATCACGTATTTCACGTCCGACTGCACCTTGCGCGTCAGGTCCCACTTCAGTCCGGTCGGGAAGCCCGCTCCGCCACGGCCGCGCAGGCCACTGGCCAGCATCTCCTTGCAGATCTCCTCGGCGCTCATCGTCAGCGCCTTCCTCAGTCCCTGATAGCCGTTGTGCGCGTAGTACTCCTCAATCTTCTCGGGATCGATCCGCCCGTTGTTCTCCAGCACCACGCGGTGCTGCATGGCGAAGAACGGCTCCTCCTGGTCCAGCCAATGGTGCTCCAGATCGCCGCCCGGCTTCTCGATCTTCTTGCCCTCCAGCACTGGGACCACTACCTGCTCGACGATCGTTGCCGCCATCTCTGGCCGGATCTCGGAGAAGAGAACTTCCTTCTGCGTCTTCGAGATCATGCGAATCAACGGGCCCTTGCTGCATAGTCCCATGCACCCGCTGCCGCCGACCTGCACCTTGGTATCGAGCTGTCGGGCCTTCACTTCCGCCTTCAGAGCGTCCTGAATGGCTGCGGCTCCAGACGACTGACAGCCGGTGCTCGAGCAACAAATCAGACGCACCTCGAAAGTCTGCTGTTTGGCGAGTTCCGCTGCGGCTTTTACTTCCAGTTCTTCGGGTTTCATAATCTTCCTGTACTTCGGTCGGTTCGATTGCAAAAGTCTCCCGCTGACGCGGAGTTTATTCGGCGAGTGCTTCCTGATCGGCGACGGCCATCGGCTTGTCGATCTGGATCTGCTCGATCACGTGATGGGCGTCGTCGGTCTTCAACTTGCCATACACCTTGCCGTTCACCGAAACCACCGGCGCCAAACCGCAGCAGCCCAGGCAGCGAACGGCCTGCAGGTGATACTCCTTGTCCGGCGTGCTCTGGCCTTCCTTGACATTCAGTTCTTTCTCCATCCCGTCAAGCAGGTCCTTCGATCCCTTGATGTGGCAGGCCGTGCCGGTGCAGACCGAGATCACGTACTTGCCCGGCGCTTCCAGCTTGAAATAGTTGTAGAAGGTGACGACCTCGTAGATGCGCGCCAAAGGCACGCCCATCTGGTGTCCCAGTTTCATGGCCGACTCGCGCGGCACAAAGCCAACCCGGCTCTGCAGGTCATGCAGGGCCATAATCAGGCTGCCCCGCTTGTTCTTCCATTTGTTTGCGATGAGGGTGATCTCGTCTTTGGGTGCTGCCGGGGCCTTGGGCGCCACTACTTTCACGGTTGTTGCAACATCGATTGGTGTGCTCATCGTTCCTCGTCCGTCGCGCCTTCCTGGCCTCGCGCCCCAGGGGGGGCTTTTCCTGCGCGGCATACCTTTTGAGGCGCATGGTCCATCGCGGGACAGAACGCCGCATTGACGGCTCTTTCCCGCGATATGCTCCCGCGACTCCAGGCGCCACCCCTGTTGGAAACAGCAAGCGACTCCCCTGTACTCTACCAACCGGGGTTGGCCGTGTATGTGATGGCCGTCATACTGCCCATTTAAACTTGTGTGTTAGCAAAAGAGTGGAAGCCTCCCCCAGTTCGCGGCATAATCCCCATGATTCACAGGAGATGCGCCCCGCATCTGCGCTCTCAGCGCGCCGCGCTTCCAGCCAGCGCCCGGTAACGTGCCAGCGCCGCGGGAAATGGCTCCAGCGCCCGCGCAAAGATGCCCAGGCTGTACGCAATCGTCAACCCATAGTTCGTGATGGCGACTCCCGCGTGCTGGCACTGCAAAATCCGGCTGAGCATCTGCCGTCGGTTCCACATGCACGCGCCGCAATGGACCACCAGCTTATAGCTGCTCAGATCCGCGGGAAAGTCCCGTCCCTGCACCGTCTCGAACTCCAGCTTCACCCCGGTATATTGCGTCAGCCAGCGCGGGATCTTCACCCGCCCAATGTCCTCGCCAATAGGGTGATGCGTGCATGCCTCGGCGATCAGCACCCGGTCCCCGCTGCGCAGCCGCTCGATGGCCAGTGTCCCCTCCACCTGCGCCGTCAGATCGCCCTTGAAGCGCGCCATCAGGATCGAAAAGCTGGTTAGTGGAATCTCCTCTGGAGTGTCCGCCGCAACCTTCAGAAATGCCTGCGAGTCCGTGACCACCAGCTTGGGCGGTGTCTTCAGCCGGTCGAGCGCACTCCTCAGCTCGCGCTCCTTCACCACCATGCACAGCGCGTCGCTGTCCAGCAGGTCGCGGATCGCCTGCACCTGGGGCAGGATCAGCCGCCCCTTGGGCGCTTCTTTGTCGATCGGAATCACCAGAACCGCCAACTCGCCCGGCCCAACCAAATCGCCAACAATCGCCGGCGAGTCGATAAAGTCCGCCGGGGCCAGCTCCAGAAGCGCCTCGCGCAGCTCCGGAAGCCCCACCCCCGTAATCGCCGAGGCCAGAACCACGCGCAACTTGCTTGCGCGCAGCCGCTCCACCAGCGCCGCATCCGGCGCAGCCGCGTCCACCTTATTAAAGACAACAACGGCTGGCGTCTGCCGCGTGGCAAAATCCGCCAGCAGCCCGTCTTCAAACTCGCCCCAGACTCCAGCCTCGGCGACCAGCACAGCAATCTCCGTTCGCTCCAGTGCCTGCCGCGTCTTCTCCACACGCAGCGCACCCAACCCGCCTGCCGCGTCAGCCCCGCCCGCCTCGTCGATCCCGGCCGTATCGATAAACAGCACCGGCCCTAGCGGAAGCAGCTCCATCGGCTTCTCCACCGGATCGGTCGTCGTTCCCGCCACGTCCGACACAATCGAGACATGCTGCCGCGTGATCGCGTTCAATAAACTCGATTTGCCCACATTGCGGCGGCCAAAAAAACCGATGTGCAATCGCAGTCCCTTGGGCGTAGCGCTCATTTTTTCAATTCCTCAGTAACTCTGTGCGCAGGAACACGGCTTCGGTTGTGTCTAGTGCGCTTGGGATACCTATTTCGAGCCTTTCGTCTGAAACGAGAACGGTCGAAACCAAGGTATGGTGACGAAGAGAGTGACTAATCATTCTTTTCGCTGGTTCTGGTTTATTCTTATTTCTTTACCCAAACATGGGTGATTTCCCCAAATATCAATTTGCGATACTGGTTTGCCTCTTTGTAAGCTTCGTCTATATAGTCTTTAGTTTCTTGCGTGTAAAAATCATTGGGATTGGCGGTAGTAAGTGCCGTTAATCTACATTCAATAATGAGTCTGGCTTCTTTGAAAGACACATCGCCGGAAGGAGTTTGAAGACTTGTCAATTCAACTTCTTTCATTTTCTCGCTATCTCTACCTGATTTACTTCCCAAAAAGAGTATTTGTTTCTTATATTCATTTGGGAAATAGGACAGCGTATATGTTTGCTCTTTTTGAATTATTTCAAGCGTGTAACGGTCTGCTCGAAGAATGCACCAAGTGGTGGGTTTCATGAAAAGAAGCCCCAAACCGCCCCCACTGCCAATCATGGAATTATAATGATCTTTCTTGCCCGCAGTAATAACCGTAAAATCTTTTCCTACCAACGTAAATACATTGTCGGATATCTCTTCCGGAGATATTTGTTTAAATAATTGATCAAAATTTATCTCTTTGACATTCAATTCGCTCATCTGAGCCTCCTTGTGAGTGGTGTAGGGATAAAATTCGGCTACAAGCCGTTTTGCTAACGTAAAGATAAATTACGAAGCACCGGCGAACCCAGCCTACAGACCGCCTCCGGGCTGATCGCCTCATCGAACTCCGCCGCGCTCATCCAGCCGTTCTCCGTAACAACTAAACGCAGCGTCTTGCCCTGCTCGCGCGCCAGTCGCGCCGCCTCGCCCGCCCGCTCATATCCCAGCGCTGGAACCAGCGCGGTGGCCGCCGCGGTCGAGTTCTCCACATGCGCCCGGCAGCGCTCCTCGTCCGCCTCGATCTCATCCACGCAGAGCCGCGCCAGCAGATCGTCCGCCCGCGCCAGCACCTCCAAATTCTCCAGCAGGCAATCGGCAATCAGCGGCAGAAACGCATTCAGCTCCAGACTGCCCGCCGCGCATGCCGCCGCGATCACGCTGTCGTTGCCTATCGCCAGCATCGCCGCCTGGGTCGCGGCCTCGGGAATCACCGGGTTCACCTTCTCCGGCATGATCGACGAGCCCGCCTGCCGCGCGGGCAGACGAATCTCCCCGAAGCCCGCGTCCGGCCCCGACGAGAGCAGCCTCAGGTCGGTGCAAATTTTAATCAGCGAGACCGCGTGCGCCCGCAGAATCCCCGAGACCTCCGCAAAGACATCCGCATTCTGCGTCGCCTCGACTAGGTTTTCAGCCCGCGCAAATCCAATGCCGGTCAGCCCGCGCAACTGCTCCACGGCGCGGAAGATGAACTCGCGCGGCGCTCCCAGCCCGGTGCCGATCGCCGTGCCGCCCAGGTTCACAACCCGTAGCCGCTCTTCGCATTTATAGATGCGCCATCGGTCGCGGTTCACCGCCTCCGCGTAGGCGCTCATCTCGCGCCCCAGCGTGGTCAGCACCGCATCCTGATACTCGGTCCGCCCCACCTTCACCACATGCGCGAAGCGCCGCTCCGCCCGCTGAAACGACTCCTGCAACGCGACGACCTTCTTCTCCAGCTCATGCAGCAGACGGATCGCGGCCAGCCTCAGCGCGGTGGGATAGGTGTCGTTCGTAGACTGGTGCAGATTGATGTCGTCCAACGGCGATACGCGCGCGTACTCCCCATGCGGCAGCTCCAGAACCTCCAGCGCGCGATTGGCCAGCACCTCGTTGACGTTCATGTTGGTGCTGGTCCCCGCGCCGCCCTGTAGCGAGTCCACCACGATCTCGCCCGCCAGCTCTCCATCGCTTAGTTCGCGGCAGGCCTGCTCGATCGCATCCGCCTTGGCCGCGTCTCCGCTCCACTCGCCCAGCGCGCGATTGGTCTCGGCACAGGCCAGCTTCACCTCGCCGAAGGCCCGCGCCAGCGCCGGATGCACGGCGCGCCCAGCCAGCGGAAAGTTCTCCAGCGCCCGCGCCGTATGAATGCCGTACCGCGCCTCCACGGGCAGCGCGCGTGGCCCCAGGGAATCTTCTTCGCTGCGTTCGCGCTGGCTCATCCTGTCCGCTCCCTCTGGAACCAGATGCATTCTCTATTCTCGGTCCAGATTGCCCGATGCGCCAATCATCGCATGGTCTGCCAATCTTCCGCTGTGACCGGCGTCTCAGCAATCGCACCGCCTCTGCCTTAACATGGAAGACGACAACTTACACGGAGTACCCATGAAGACCGCCATCGAAGCCATGCACACGCGCCGCAGCATCCGCACCTACACCGCAGAGCCGGTAGATCGCGCCACAATCGAAGAGATCGTCGACTGCGCGCGCCTCGCTCCCACCGCCATGAACGACCAGCCCTGGGAGTTTGTCGTCGTCACAGATAAGCAGGCGCTTGCCAGCATTCCCAAGCTCCTCGGCCACGCCGAGTTCATCGCCAACGCCGCCTTCTGTGTCCTTGTCCTCTCTCGCGCCTCCTCCTGCGCGGTGGAAGACTGCTCGGCCGCCACCGAAAACCTGCTGCTTGCAGCCGAAGCGCACTCGCTCGGCGCCTGCTGGGTCGCGGGTTCGCCGCAGCCCTACGCCCCAGTTGTCGCCAAAGCCTTCGGCGCGCCCGAGACTCTCACCCTCATCAGCATTGTCTCCGTCGGACACCCCGCCGAGTCGCCCTCGATGGAAAAGCGTCCCCTCGCCGATCTCCTCCACTGGGAGCACTTCTAGAGCTGATCTCCTGAAGGTGTAGAGGAGCTACAAACAAAATACTGAGATTCTGGCTGCGCCAGAATGACGACTGGTGGGCTGGGTCAGAATGGCGATTTGAGGGTTTCGGCTCTATACCAACAAGAGAAGTGCTATAAACCAACGAGATCGGGTGCCCCATCCATCGCGGCTGGTTTGCAATGGGTGGGTTCCCTCGCCCTTGTGACCCATGTCACTGCGGGCCGTTATCGCCGCGTGTTACTCCTTAATCCAGCGTTGCTTGGGCCATAAAAGCGCGCTCGCAGCCGCGAGACAACCCCGTGACTGGCCTTGCCGCAATGGCAGGCGGCGCAGCACCGTCCAACCGTGCTGAGGAGCTTCGATGACAGCAATCGCCGAACAGGCCACCTACATCAACGACGAGGTAATCTTCGATTGCCTCAGCCACACCGCGCAGCCAGAGCCCGCCCGTGTCCGCGCCATCTTTGCCAAGGCCCGCGAGATGCAGGGCCTCGCCTTCGACGAGGTCGCGACCCTCATTGCGCTCCAGGACCCCGAGCTGATCGAAGAACTCTTCCACACCGCCCGCGCCGTCAAGGAAGAGATCTACGGTTCCCGCGTGGTTCTCTTTGTGCCGCTCTACATCAGCAACCGCTGCGCCAACGAGTGCAGCTACTGCGCCTATCGCGCCAGCAACAAGGAGTTGAAGCGCGTCACTCTCTCGCAGGAAGAGATTGCCGCCGAGACCAAAGCCATCGAAGAGCTGGGGCACAAGCGGATTCTTCTGGTCGCCGGGGAAGCCTACCCGGACCATAACAGCCTGGACTACATCTACAAGGCCATCGAGACCATCTACGCCACGCACAGCGGCAACGGCGAGATCCGCCGCGTCAACGTCAACATTGCGCCACTCGCGGTCGAGGACTTCCGCAAGCTAAAGGCCACCGGCATCGGCACCTACCAGTGCTTCCAGGAGACCTATCACCGCGAGACTTACGCCAAGGTCCACATCCGCGGCAAAAAGAGGGACTACGACTGGCGCACCACGGTGATGGACCGCGCCATGGAGGCCGGCATCGACGACGTGGGCATCGGCCCGCTCCTCGGCATCTACGACTGGCGATTCGAAGTGCTCGCCATGTTGCAGCACATCCATCATCTGGAAGAGCGCTTCGGCTGCGGCCCGCACACCATCAGCATTCCCCGTCTGGAACCCGCCTCGGGCACGGACTTCACCGCCACCACTCCGTGGAAGGTCTCCGACGCCGACTTCCTCAAGCTGGTTGCAATTCTGCGCCTCACCGTTCCTTACACAGGAATGATTATGTCCACGCGTGAGACGGCCGAAATCCGCCACAAGTGCCTGCAGCTTGGCATCTCCCAGATGTCCGCGGGAAGCCGCACCGATCCGGGCGGTTATGAGCGCTCGAAGGGAGACTTTTACAAGGCTCAGTTCGCCGTGGGCGAAACCCGCTCCACCGACGACATCGTCCGCGAGATCGCCGAGATGGGCTTCACCCCATCCTTCTGTACCGCCTGCTACCGCCTCGGCCGCACCGGCACGGACTTCATGGATGTCGCCAAGCCCGGCGAAATCAAGTACCACTGCGAGCCCAACGCTCTCTCCACCTTCACCGAATATCTGGAGGACTACGGCAGCCCCGAAACTAAGGCTGCCGGAGAGAAGCTCATCCTCACCCACATCGCCGGGATGGACGCCAAGCAGCAGCGCATCGCCAAGCCCATGATCGCCGCCGTCCGCTCCGGCAAGCGCGACGTCTACGTCTAGAGCATTATTTTTGCGCCGAAGCACGGTCGATTCGTTTAGCGCCAAAGGCGCGATCTATACCAGCCTGGGGCGAAGCCCCAGGGGAACGGCCAGTAAAACCACCAAGGGCTGAAATCCCGATCTATCGGAGTCGCCGCAATGCCTCGACTGACCCACGAAGAGATCCTCCACTGGCTGCGCGAAGAAGATCCTGCGGCACTGACGACTCTCTTCGCCCGCGCCGATGAGGTCCGTCGCACCCACGTCGGCGACGAGGTCCACCTGCGCGGACTCATCGAGATCTCCAGCTACTGTGTGCGCCAGTGCCACTACTGCGGCCTGCGCATGGCCCGCACCATGCCCCGCTACCGCATGACCCGCGATGAGATTCTTACCGCCGCGCGCTCCGCGGTCGAACTCGGCTTCGGCACCGTCGTCCTGCAGTCCGGCGAAGACTTCGGCATCGAGGCCGAGTGGCTCGCCGAGGTCCTTCGCACCATAAAAAACGAAACCCCGCTCGCCATCACCCTCAGCCTCGGCGAACGCCACTCCGACGAGCTTCGCCTCTGGCGCGCATCCGGCGCAGACCGATACCTCCTCCGCTTCGAGACTTCCGATCCCGCGCTCTACGCCGCAATCCATCCGCGCCGTGGCGTGGCCGTCAGCGACCGCGTCAGTCTGCTGCGCGAACTGCGCGCCCTCGGCTACGAGATCGGCAGCGGAGTCATGACGGGAATCCCCGGCCAGACCCACGAAATGCTCACCCGCGACATCGAGCTCTTCGAGGCGCTCGACCTCGACATGGTCGGCATCGGCCCTTTCCTTGCCCACCCCGACACGCCGCTCGGCGCGCCCAATGCACCCACCGCCGGCGCGGACCAGGTCCCCAGCAGCGAGTGGATGGTGCTCAAGGCCGTCGCCCTCACGCGGCTCGTCTGTCCAGAGGCGAACCTTCCCAGCACCACCGCGCTTGCCACTATCAATACCCTCGATGGCCGCGAGCACGGCCTCGAGAGCGGCGCCAACGTCTTCATGCCCATCCTCACCCCAGCGCCTTACCGCCAGATGTACCAGATCTACCCCGGCAAGGCATGCATCGACGAGGATGCCACCCAGTGCAACACCTGCCTGCGCGAGCGCATCGAGCGCCTCGGCCGCACCGTCGGCACGGGCCCCGGAGGCCGCTTCACCCGCACCGCCTCACACTCCCTCCTGGCCCTCCGCAGCCAACCCCGCTTCATCCCACGGAATAATTCTCCCTCGCCTCTGGTTGTTCTGTCATAACCCTCTATGCTGCTGTGTTATAAAGCGGATAGAACTGCTTGCGAAAGGGGCGCGGCCAGACTGCTGGCCACGCCCCGCTTCGTGCGTACTTCTTAGATTAGAAGCTGAAGTTGGCTTGGAGCGTGATGTTCCGCACCGAGTTCTGGCCGGAAAACGGCCCGCCGCCGAGGCTAACCGTCTTACCGAACTGCGTGTTGCTCAAGCTGCTGATCGGATTTCCGTACGGAACTTCATTGAATAGATTCATTGCCTGCGCGCCGATGGTCAGGCTGTACCTTCGGTCAGAGCTGGAACTTCCGCCCCCTCCGGGAGGGCCACCGCCGCCAGGGCCACCGCCGCCAGGACCGCCGCCTCGTCCACCACCACCGCCGCCACCTGGGGGTGGACCGCCTCCTCCGGGGCCACCCGGACCACCCTGCTGCTGAGTCGCCTGTGCGGTCGCGGTAGCGAGAGCGGCAGCCGTCTTCGGGCCTATGCCGAAGGTCCTCGAAAGCCTCAGGTGGACCGATACGTTGGCCGGCCCAGTGCAGAAGTTAACCGGAATCTGGTTGCCCGGAATCTGCTTGATGATTGCGCCTGTAGAATCCAACGAGTTCGCGTTGCTGAAGCTGCCCGCAACCAGGCAGTTCGCGGTTGCGGCGGTTACGCCTGGCGCAAACTCTGGCCGGTCGCTGAACCCGAGGGTGACTCCGTCGGGAGTTCCCAGTGTGATGTTGTACGGCGAACCCGACTGCGCAAAGATCATCGGGCTGGCCGAAATCTTGTACGGCAGCGGGATGCTTCCGCCGATCATCATCCGGCTGCGCACCCCGAACCCGGCGCGGCCATAATCCACCGAAGAGCTGAATGGGTCGGTGATACTGCTGATGTTGGAGTTGGCCCAGTTCGCCGAATAGAACCCGAAGAGGTTGATGCCCTTTGGAGTCCGCACGTTGATGTTGGCGTTGATCTGGTTCTGCCGGAAGACGCCCTCCGACTGGTTGCAGTTAAGTAGGTTCGCCGTGTTCAAAGTTGTTGTGCAACCAACCGTGTAGGCAGCCGGAATAGTGCGCGTCAGAAACTGGTGAAAGCCGCGCGCATTCAGATACGTTACCGACACGCTCGCATACTTGCCCACCTGCTGCTCCAGCGTCGCCGCCGACTGGATGGTATACGCGCTGCGCAGGTTGGGATCGTTCAGCGTGGGAGTGACCGTAGCAGCGGTCTTGGCTCCCGTTGTGCAGCCGCTGCTGTAGGGCAGCGTACCCGTGGGGGTCGGCTGGCAACCGATGCCAGGGCTGCTGTAGGTATAGTTCACCGAATTCTGTCCATTGCTCGCGATCTGGGACTGGATGCTGCCCAGGCTGAACCGGTTGTAGAAGACGCCGAAGCCCCCCCGCAGGACTGTCGTTGTCGTTCCGCTCTTCCGGGGAACTCCGTATGCGAGGGAGACGCGCGGCGCAAAGTCGTGCCCGCTGTTGATTACATTCTGTGCTTCAAGTCGAGTTCCGTAGCTGATGGTCAGGTTCGGCTTCACCTTCCAGTCGTCCTCGGCATACAGCCCCACATCGGTCTCCCGCGCGCCGATCGTGTAACCGTAAGGCTCGATATACTTGTACCCGAATTGGCTGACGATGCCGCACTGGTACGACGAGATCGTGCTCGTGGCACAGATATCGCCCGCCGGATCGCTCGACTGAGGAGCAATAGATGTGTAGACGCAGTTGCTTGGCTTGTTGGCCATGGGGACATTGGGATCGGTGCATGGATCAAGCAGTGCCGTGTAGCTGAACGAGCCGTTGATTCCTCCGTTCGAGTAGTTCGACTCGCTCGACGTCCGCAACCGTCCGCCAAAGCGGACAAAGTTCTTCGTCAACTGGATCGAAGTGTAGTTCTGGACCTCGACGTGGTCCCCGGAGCCGGAGCTGGTGCTGCCGCCGCCAACGTCGAAGTAGCCCTGCACGGAGATGCCTGGGGCTGTGTTCAGCGGGGTCGAGTTCGACGAGGTGTGCTCATACTCGAAGCGCGTCTCGTTGATCACCTTGCTGTTGATCAACTGCGTCTCGCTGATCTGGATTGCCTGGTCGGAGTTGCTGCTGTCAGACCCTGTCGTCAGCAGCGCACTGTTGACCGTGGGTTTGACGCTGCTGTTCCCCGACTCATACTGATAGCGCATCGTCAGGGTGTTTTTCGCGCCCAGCATCATGTCCAACCGTGGGCTGATGTCCCACCGCGTCTGCGGCGCGGCCAAGGCGCGTGCCGTGGCCGGAAAGGGATAGCTGTTGCAATTGTCAACCAGGTCTCCAGGAGCGCACAGCGTCGTCGAAGTCGCGGAACTCGCATAGAAAGCCGTGGGATTGATGATCGAGTTGTTGTCGATGGTGCGGTGCGATCCCGACAGCGCAAACGACATCCCGTTCCTGATTGGCCCCGTCACGTTGCCCATAAAGAAGAGCGTATGGTAGTCCGGCTGGCTGTTGGCCGCGCCCAGGAACGGCGTTGAGGTATTCAGAAACTTGTCCCCGAACTGAGTCATGAAGTTGCCATGGAAAGCGCTCGTCCCCGGCTTGGTGAGGATCTCGACGCGCCCGTAGCCAAGCTGGTCGTACTGCGCCGAGAACGGGTTCTGGTTGATGCGGATCGCCAGGATCGACGACTTCGGCGGCAACTGCCCGCCGGTAAACCCGTCGATATAAATCTGTCCGCCGTTCGGCCCGGCAGACGGCCCAGCCAGCGCTGTCAGCTCGGACTGCAACTCATCCGGATCGTCCGACAGCGCGTCCAGTGCTGCTCCGGTAATCACAGTTGCGCTGGCATTATTCTCCGGGTCCACGCTCAGCGAGACCGTATCCGTCTTGACGTCCACCTGCTGCATCTGCTCGGCCAGCGACATGCTGACGTCCTGGTTCAGGTTCGCGCCCGCCGTTACCCGCACCGCCTGCTTGGTAAAGTTGGCGAAGCCAGGCGCTGTGACGTCTAGCGTATAAGTGCCGGTGGCCAAGCCGCGGATGCTATAGGTCCCGTCGCTCTTCGATGTGGTGCTCAGCGCCCTGCCCGAGGCCGGCGTCAGAGTCACCGTCGCGCCCGGAATCAATGCATCGTCCGGATCCACCACCGTGCCATGCACCGTGGCGCTGCTGGTCGTAGCGCCAGCGGTCGTGGCCGGCTGCTGAGCCATCGCCCCAACCGGGGCCAATGCAACCGGAACAACCAGAAAGAAAAGAACTGCCAGCAGACGCAATCGCAAATACATCCTTACTCCTATCGAAAAAATACACTTGTGCAAAGGTTTCCTTGGCCGCCTCGAAACACTTGGCGAGTTCGCCGGGCCATCATCCTGTTCGGCCCCATCGGCGGCTCCTGTATCAACGTTCTGCTGGCGGACGAGTGCGGCGAACTGCTCGCCGCCTTCATCCGCCAGCTCCGCTAGCCCACCCTAGTCCGGAGGCCCGCCACCACCCGGTCCTCCACCACCCGGCCCGCCGCCGCCTGGCCCGCCACCGCCTGGCCCGCCATCCGGAGGAGGTCCATCCGGCGGCCCGTCATCACCATCGTCAGAATCGTCCCCTGACTTCTTCGCCCGGTTTGCCTCGTCCTTCGCGTACTTGCTTAACTGCGCGTCGGTCAGTTGCTTCCTCACCTTCAACACCGTCTGCTGATGCACCTTGCGCACCGCGGCGGTCCACTCCGCATCCGTCAGCGACACGTCCTCGCCCAGCGTGTGCACCTGCTTCTGCTGATCCAGCAGCAGCGGTTGGATCTTCGCCTTCTGCTCTTTGCTCAGACCGTAGCGCTTGGTCATGCGCGCCAGTTCCTTCGCGGCGTCGTACTCTTTGCTGGCCACCGTCAGCGACTCAACCTTGGTTGCCGTCGCGCTCTGCCCACCCGTTGCCGAACCGTCGGCCGTCAGGTTTTCGACAGTCGTCACGCTCTGTACATTCGCCTTCTGTTCCGTCGTCGCGCTCGAAGCCACGGTTTGCGCCACCGCCGCGATGCCGGAAATCGGAAGTAAAAGGAAGGCGAGCCCGAGAAAGACCAGAAAGACACGGGTCTTGGAGAGGCTGCCGAAGATATCGACGAAGGAGCTGGTTTTTTTGAATATCAGGAAATTTGTCATAATGGCCCGCTTTGTATGGCTCGCTTTGTTTGAAATACTATATTTAGAAGACCTCAACTCGTGGCGCCTTGCGGTCATAATGGGTAACATTTTGTAATAAAGTGTCGCCTTTGCTGTGACCATTTGTTACATTTCTGCTTCGCCGTTTGCGGACAGGGAGCATAAGCTCAAGAGAGCGAGAGATACGAGTGGAAGAGGTTCTCCTCATTGACGACGATGTCGAGCTTTGCTCGATGCTGGCCGACTACCTTGGGCGGTATGGTTTTCATGTCTCCGCTGTTCATCGTGGCGACACCGGACTGAAGGAAGCGCTGAAGAAGCAGTATGCGCTGGTCCTGCTGGACGTGATGCTTCCAGGGATGGATGGTTTTGAAGTGCTGAAGCGGATACGGGCTGTCTCGTCGGCAAGCGTATTACTGCTCACTGCTCGAGGAGATGACGTCGACCGCATTGTAGGTCTGGAAATAGGTGCGGATGATTATCTGCCAAAACCATTTAATCCACGTGAATTGTTGGCCAGAATGCGCGCGATCCTGCGCAGAAGCGCCAGCACCGAAGCCGCAATCGAGCATACCCTGCTGCGAGTGGAAGGACTGGAACTGGATACCGCCGCAAGAACGGTGCTACAGAACGGACAAAAAATCGATCTGACAGACGTTGAGTTCGAGCTGCTGAAAGCGTTGTTGCAGTCTCCAGGAAAAGTTGTCACGCGCGAAGATCTCGCGGAAAACGTGCTCGGACGAAAGTTTCATCCCTTCGATCGCAGCCTGGATATGCATATAAGCCGGTTGCGAAGAAAATTGAGCGGGAATGGCATGGATGAGGATCGAGTAAAAACTATTCGCGGAACTGGATATCAACTCGCTGTACATAGTAGTCATTCGATGGCAAAGGACTAAGCGATGCGCAGCCTGTTTTTTAAGGTCTTCATTATTTTGTGGATTGCACAGAGCTTGATCTTCGTGATTTCGACAGCGCTGATTGTACGGCATCATTTTGACAGTCCGATGGTTATCTTCGATGCACTGTATAGCAGTTTGCGCAACGAAGCCACGGAGAGTGCGGCCACCTTCGAAGCCGGTGGCTGCGAAGCGATGCGCGCGTATGCCGGAGCACACGATCATGCGATTGCGCTAAAAGACGGGGCGGGGAGAGACTTATGTGCCGTTTCGGGTGCGCAAGGCCTGGTAATGGATGCCGTGCCCGGGATTATTACTGGCAAGCAGGAGGGGCTCCAATATGTATGGAGCGTGCCGGTTACATCGGCCAGCGGGAAGCAATATGTCTTTTTGCTGAGCAGGCCGCACGTCCCGGAAAAAGAAAACTTGGTCCAGGACCTGCTGCACTTTGCATTTCCACAGTTGCCGGTGGCAATCGTTGTCGGTGGAATCGCAACATTTGTAGTTGTGCTCCTCGTTACTCGTCCGGTCGTGAGGTTGAGAAAAGCAGCGCATGAACTGGCGCAGGGCAACCTGAGCGCTCGGGTGGTTGGGCCGGAATCGCAGGTGCGCATCTTTGAAGGGGATGAGATTCAGGCGCTGGTACATGACTTTAACCACATGGCGGAGAGATTGGAATTGCTGGTGAACGCGCAAAAGCTTCTTCTCAGGGATGTGTCTCACGAACTGCGTTCGCCGCTGGCACGGCTCAGCGTCGCGCTGGAACTGGCGCGCGAAGATGCGGCCCCAGCGATGACAGCGCATCTGGAACGGATCGAGCGCGAAGCCAAGCTCCTGAATCAGTTGATTGGTCAGTTGCTTACACTGTCGTCCATGGAGGCAATTGAAAAGATAACGAACTTCGAGCCTCTATCTCTCAATGTGTTAGTCGAGGAGATGGTTCCCGATGCGGCATATGAGGCCCGGCAGCGGCAAAGTTCCGTGGTTTTTCGCGCCAGCGATCAGTGCCTCATCCTTGCCAATCGGCAGCTATTGCACCGGGCCATCGAAAATATCGTGCGCAATGCGATTCGATACACCGAGGCGCGTTCCGAGGTGGAGATCAGGCTCACCTCCACGCTGGAGCAGGGGGGCCGGATGGCCGTACTTGATGTGAGCGATCATGGCCCTGGCATTCCAACCAACGATCTCGACTCTATCTTCCTTCCCTTCTACCGGGTCGATCATGCGCGAAGCCCCCATACCGGAGGATTCGGAGTGGGACTCGCCATTGCGGACCGCGCGGTGAAACTGCATGGCGGCGACCTGCGCGCGTTCAACCGGCCTGACGGTGGTGCAACGATCCGAATGCGGCTTCCGGTCATTGATGTCAAGCCCGGCAAGCAGCGGGATGGCACAAGTCAAGATGCACGTCTAGGAACTTGTTGAATAGTACTTTTTAGCTGTAGCGCACCCTGCTGATTTAGACGTACCTGGCCGTGGTTTAAGTCTTTGTTTAGCTTTGCTCCGTCGTTGCCGTGCTGTAGCGGAGGCCATCGTCTGACAGCAAACCGGATAACAAGGGGGCACGATTCTTAGGTTAGATTCCATATGGGTCGCCTTCCTATATCATTAACTTCGTCAACATCTATCAACAACTTCACCTGCAATGCCGCGAGATTGTGCCGTGCTAGCCGACGGTGTACAGGCCAGTTCTCAAATGGAATTGACTGTTCGAGCCGGGTTCGATCATCCCATCCAGGCTTTGCCATGCCAGCAGCCGTGATGCTCGTCATGGCTGCCAGCGCCCGCCCGGTGAAACAATATCAAGAGAAGGCCGCATGAGCACGATCGTTACTGTCCCAACAAATACGGAGGGGGAACAGGCTGAGTGGAAGCCTGCGGCGAATCCGTGGATGATCGCGGTATCGGTGATGATCGCGACCTTCATGGTGGTGCTCGATTCCTCGGTTGCCAATGTGGCACTGCCGCATATTGCGGGAAATCTCTCAGCTTCCACGGATGAATCGACGTGGGTCCTGACCAGCTACCTCGTCTCCAATGCAATCATGCTTCCCGCCGCCGGATGGATCACGCGGCGCATTGGGCGCAAACGTCTGTTCATGATTTCGATCGTGGTGTTTACCGCGGCTTCGCTGCTATGCGGGATTTCCGTCAACCTGCCGATGCTGATCCTGGCGCGGGTCCTGCAAGGCTTCGGCGGCGGCGGCATGCAGCCCCTGGCCCAGTCCATTTTGCTGGAGAGTTTTCCGCCGCGCCAGCATGGAACGGCGATGGCGGTCTACGGTGCGGGAATTGTGGTTGCCCCGGTAATCGGCCCGACTCTGGGAGGATGGATCACCGACAGCTATTCCTGGCGCTGGATCTTTTACATCAATCTTCCGGTGGGTTTGCTGGCCCTCATCATGGTCAACCTGTACATCGAAGACCCTCCCTACATCAGGCAGGCATTTCGTGGCGCAATCGACTATCTCGGTTTCGGGTTGATGGCCCTGTGGCTGGGCACATTGCAGTTGCTGCTGGACAAGGGACAGGAGATGGACTGGTTTGCCACGACCTGGATCCGGTGGGTCACTGCCGTTTCCCTAATCGCATTTGTAGTATTTATTTTCCGCGAATTCACCGACCCCGAGCCCATTGTGCAACTGCGTGTGCTCGCCAACCGCAACTTCTGCGTGGGAACGCTGATCACTGGCATCTACGGCTTTGTGCTCTATGGAACCACGGCCCTTTTACCGTTGTTCCTGCAGACCCTGATGGGGTACCCCGCACTGGACAGCGGCCTGGCCGTCAGTCCACGCGGCATCGGCTCGCTGGCTTCCATGATCGTGGCCGGGATTCTGGTCAGATATGTCGATGGACGCCTGATGGTTGCAGCCGGTTTCGCTATACTTGGCTACTCCACCATTATGTTGAGTCATATCAACCTTGGTGTCTCCATGGTGTCGATCATCATTCCGAATGTACTCAACGGCTTCTCCGGCGGCCTTATCTTTGTTCCCATGACCACCATGGCAATGGGAAGGCTGCGCAAACAGGAGATCGGCAATGCGTCCGGCATATACAACCTGATGCGGAACATTGGGGGCAGCATCGGCATATCCAGCGTCACCACCATGCTGGTGCGCGGCTCGCAGACCCATCAGAACTTTCTGGCGGCCAACATCACAGCGGGAAATTCCGGCGTGGGTGCAATGCTTCAGGGGATGCAAGCAAAATTGTCCCTGAGCGGGGCGGACACCTACACTGCCCATCAAAAGGCCCTGGGCGCGCTCTACCAGAACATGCAGCGGCAGGCGTCTCTGCTCGCCTATATCGATAATTTTCGATGGTTGGGGTATCTCGCGCTGCTTTGCGTGCCGCTTGTCTTGTTATTTCATGGCGCGCGAAGGCGCTCGCAGGATACTCTGAGGGGCAACAGTGAGTGAGCGGTAGCAGACGGCATGGTTTTCTAAAAGTGGGAAAGGATGGCGGTATGTTCAACGTTTTGACGATTGCAAGAGAGTACGGCAGCGGGGGTGCCGACATCGGGCACAGGATAGCAGGGCTTCTGGGCTGGGAGTTTCTGGACAAGCAGATCATTGAGCGTGCCGCTGTGGCGGGGCGGGTGCGCTGTGATTGGATCGAGGCTGCCGATGAAAAGTCGCGTTCCTGGTGGAAGAACGCGCTGCAAGGCTTCGAGATGTCTTTGACCGTGCCTGTTTCGTCCCTGGATTATGACAAAGTGCAGGAAGTCACTAAGCGAGTGATTCAAGAGGCCGCCAGAGTCGGCAACTGTGTCGTCATAGGGCGCGGTTCGCAGTGCGTATTGCGGCACCACTCACATGTACTGCATGCGCTTGTGTATGCGCCGCTGGCGGAAAAAATGGAGCGAATGAAACTTCGTCATCCGCGCGAGCATGACCTGCGGGCACTGTTGCAACGCATGGACTCCGATCGCGCGCAATATACGCAACACTATTTCGGCTGCGATTGGCAGGACCGCCGGCTCTATCACCTTTGCGTCAATAGCACGCTGGGACTGGATACCTGTGCTGAACTGATCGCGAAGTCATTGCACTAACACCGTAGTACCAGGACCTTGCACCGCATGGGCCGGTGCGCTCTCATCTCTCTGCCCGCTCTGTCCGTTTTGGCTCTGCTTGCCATGATGGCCGGGTCAGCTGCGCGCGCAGACCGCGGCCCGGCCTGTTGACGCTGTTCCAATGTTGTGCTCGATCGTCGCCCAAAGGCTCGTATACTAATGGCAATATGTCTCAGACTCATGACAAGCGCCGCCGGACCGACCTCGATCTGTTCATCCTGGCACTGATCGACAGCGGGGTATCGACTCCGTATGAGTTTCAGAAGGCAGCCGGCCTCTCCCAGGGTGCCACGATTCCTGCGCTCCAGCGTCTGCTCGATGCGCGGCTGGTGCGCCAGGGGAAGCCCGGCCCCCGTGGCCGGACCAATTACAAGGTCAGCGCGGCCGGCAAGAGGCTCCTGAGAGACGGTTGGCTGCCTTTGATCGCTGCCGGTCCCAGCGGCGACATTGATTCCGATCTTCGCGTGGCGCTCTTGGCGATATGGGGAAGCGGCGATCGCCGGCTGGCCTCCGACTTCCTCTGCCAGTCCGCGGACAAGAAGATGGAGTCGATTGCCGCATCCGAGCTGACTGGCGGTCCGGGCGCGGTCGCCCCCTTGGCCCAGTGGTACAACGATCTCCGATCCGAAACCTCAAAAGCGCTGCTCGCAGCCGAATCCGAGGCCCTCCGCGCCATGGCCGAGGCCCTGCCACGGAGCCTCACCGGGAAATCCGGGCACAATACTCGTGCACCCAAAAAGTAGAAAGGCTCGTAAAATCCCTTCCAAAAGGCCGTTGAGACGTTCTGTCCGCTTCACATGGGCGGCCCGACCGTCAAAACCGTGGCTTGCAACTGCAACCACCAAACTCCTCCCCATCGCCCCGTTCTACTTCGCACTATCAAAAGGGAGATCTCTTGCTCCATTGCACAAGGCGTGTCGCTTCGATTTGGAGAGATTCATGCCCCGGGTCGGCTGCGACTCATTGCGCAGTGCTCTACGCAGTTGGGCCGCTCATCCCTATTACAATAGAGATAAGACCTGTTTTCCCCCTTTCGCATTGTGTCAACATCCAGCGTCCAAGAAACCGCACCGCAACTGATTCCAGATAATCAAGTCACGCGTCGCATCCTTCCTGTAGTCGGCTTCACTTTTGTCGCCTACTTCTCAGTCGGCGTTCCTCTTGCGTTACTGCCCACGTATGCCCACCTGCAATTAGGCGTCAATGCCTCCATAGCTGGGCTTCTGGTCAGCATTCAATACATCGCCACGTTTGCCAGTCGCCCGCGTGCCGGACGCATGGCAGATACGCGCGGCCCACGACAGACTGTCCGCTATGGCCTGCTCTTCTGCGCCGCCAGTGGATTCTTTCTCCTCCTTGCCGCTCTGCTCAAGCACTCCTTCTGGTTCAGCATCGACAGCCTTGTGCTCAGCCGCCTGGTTCTCGGCGTCGGCGAAAGCATGACCTCCACGGGCTCCACCATGTGGGGCATCGGCCGCGTGGGCAGCGAGCGAACGGCCCGCGTCATCTCCTGGAACGGAGTCGCCAACTATCTTGCGCTCGCCATAGGCGCGCCGGTTGGCGTCCTTCTTGGATCGCGCTGGGGGTTCGCCGGTGCAGGTCTCCTCATCCTTCTTGTCTGCATTGCAAGCTATGTCGTCGCAACTGGCTTGGCGCCGACTGCTCCGCTCAAAGGCCATCCTGCGCCGCTGCCTCTGCACCGAATTCTCCTGCGCGTCGCTCCCTACGGCCTTGCACTCGCTCTCGGAGGCATGGGATTTGGCATCATCGGCACCTTCATCACTCTTTACTTTATCCATCGCGGTTGGCAGGGAGCAGCACTCTCACTCACCATCTACGGAATCTCGTTCATGGGTGTGCGTCTTGTCTTCCCCGGTGTCATCGAGCGCTTCGGAGGATTTCCTGTTGCCATCGTCTCCTTCATCGTGGAGCTGGCTGGCCTTCTCCTGCTCGGCTTCGGCAACTCTCCTGGATTGGCCTATGCGGGCTGCGGACTTGCTGGCCTCGGCTTCTCCTTTGTCTTTCCAGCGCTGGCCGTCGAGGCTGCCAACGTCTTCCCCACATCGGTGCGCGGATCGGTGCTTGGCGTCTACTCCGCCTTCATCGACCTCTCCCTCTTCCTCTCCGGCCCCATCGCTGGTGTCATCATCCACCTCTATGGGTACCTGGCAGCCTTCCTTGTCATCGCAGGCGCAGTCCTGCTGGCTCTTACTCTCTCGATATGGCTGGCCTTTTCAGCAAAGCCATCATCATCGCTTCCACCGGCGCGAAGGTCGCGCGCGTGAAGCCTGAAGCACGATTACCAGTTGAGTTTGAGGGCCATCTGAATGCGCCGGCTGGCGGCTGCGGTGTTGTAGAGACCAAAGTCCGGGCTCGATAGGTTCAGAAAGTTGGTTCCCGAAACCGAGAGATACGGGTTGTTGAACGCGTTGAACAGGTCGGCGCGATATTCAAGGTTCCACGGGCCGGAGTCGAGCAGTCCTCTCTCGAAGACGCGGATGTTCTTGGAAAATGTCCAATCGAAATTGATGAATTTGTTCAAGCGGGCCGTGTTCCGGCCGCAGTTTCCATTGTTGCCGAGCAGCACCGGGACATACTTCGCGTTCGACGCCGGGTTGCCCATGGTGAACGAGCCGTCAACAGCGCAGTTGGGCCGGGAGTTATCGAGACCGGAGACTGTATTGCCGTCCAGATTGGCGTCCGGAATTCCCGCAACCGAGCCGGTAATGACCGTAAACGGCAGGCCGGACTGAAACTGGTTGACGGAAGCAAACGTCCAGCCGCCAAGAATGTGCCCTTCGATGCCCTTTTGATTGCGGAAGACGGGGACCTGCCAAACATGAGACAGAACAAAACGGTGACGGACATCGAAGTCGGAGTTGCCGCGCTCCGCTCCGGGATTGAATTGGTTCTGCTCGAAGTTGGTATCCAGCGCGCCTTGGGCCGGGGTGTAATCGGAACTGTTGTCGATGGAATGCGACCACGTATAGGAGGCGCGCAATAGCAGCCCATGGGTCAGACTTTTCGACACAGAAGCCTGTAGCGAGTTGTACGTGGAACTGCCGGTGTCGTTGATGTAGCTGACGTCGTTGAAGCGAGGATCGATGCGGGGGTTGCCCGGCCCATTCTCGGAAGCATAAAACGCCTGGAACTGCGCGAGCCGATTGGCTTGATCGGCAAGGCTTGTGGCCGGTGCGGGACGGTCCGCCTGTAGCGTTGAGTTGATCGGCTCATAGGTGGTGAGGGCCGATCCGCGCGACCCAACATAGGACAGCTCCGCCATGATCGACGCTGCAAGGCGAACCTCAACGCCCAAGCTGTATTGCTGCTCGTAAGGATTGCGGATGTGCGGATTCTCGGAGACTACGCTGCCAAGGTTGGTGACATTGTTGAAGCTTCCGGCCTGCGCGGCCAAAGTCGTCTGCAGTGGAGCTGTGCCTGTCAGTAGGTTGGCGAGGGTGTTTCCTCCCGTGAAGCTGCTGAGAGTGCCTGTGTAATCGGTGGGCGGAGCGGTTCGGCCAGATTCCAGGCCGTTGAAGATGAGCGAATCGTAATAGATGCCATAGCCGCCGCGGACCACGAATTTTCCATTCTCAGGGGCCCACGCAAAGCCAAGGCGCGGCGCCAGCAGGCCGGGATGAGAGTCGATCAGAGGATTCCGCGTGTTGAAGACGCCGAGCGGCCCGCTTCCTAGTTGACCGATGTTTCCCGTCCCCGCGATGTCCAGCACTGACTGCTGATGGTTGGCGTCGCTCTGGCTGCCTTGATATTCATAGCGCAGGCCAAGATTCAGGGTCAGGGTAGGCCTCAGCTTCCAATCGTCCTGCACGAAAACGCCGTTATAGTTTTCACGAAACCCGCGGTATGTATTGCCGAACTCCTGTGTGTAGCTGCCGATCGTACCAGCCAGAAAGTCGTTCACCGAGGTAAAGGTGAATGCGCCCAGGGCATCCGTGTAGTCGAGCGAGTTGTCTTCAATATGGCGCAGATCGAAGCCGGCCTTCACAATGTGCCGCCCGTGGACCCAACTGTATGTGTCGCTCAGTTGATAGACGTTGAAGACGCGCCCCTGGGGCCAGTATGGCACAGTGCCGAAGCCCACAAGTCCGGTGACGTTGAAGCGCGGCGTCGCCGGCTGAGTGAGCGGTTCAAACAGGGCGCTCGACCGGCCGTAGGCAAGACGCAGCTCGTTGGTGCTGTTGGAGCGCGGCGTCCAATTGTCGGCGATCATGGCATTCCTGCCAACCGGATTGAAGCTGGCGTCGTCTTGAGGAAGGGAGTAGTTGGAGACACGTTCGACGTACGTGCCGCTGTTGCTGTAAAAGCGCAAAGTCAGGTTGTTCTTGTCGGAGAAGGAATGATCCGCGCGCAGCAGATATTGGTTCCCGGTTGAAGGGTTGGGCTCGGCGATCGAGGACGTGCCGATGAGCGGGTCGCCGGTTGCGGCCGTGGGCAGAGGGAGCAATTGCAACAGGCTCTGGACCGCGGGCGACGTAACGGAGCTGCGAGCGGCTTCCGTCGGCAGGTCCGCCACCAGGGTTGTGCCGGCGCCATGGGTTGAGCGGCCCTCGTACCCCGCGAAGAAGAAAGTTCGGTTGCGCAGGACCGGGCCGCCAACAGTGAAGCCGTAGTAGTTCTGGACCAGGGGGTCAGGTTTGCCCGTGGTGTCGAAGTAGTCCCGCGCGTTCAACGCGGCGTTCTGCAGAAAGTCGTATGCAGTGCCGTGCAGGGAGTTGCTTCCGCTTCGCGTGACCATCACGATCTCGGCGGTGGATTTCACCCCGTACTCCGCGGCCCAGTTGTTGGTGAGGACCTGGAACTCGCCAAGCATGTCGGGTGTGGGCTCGGTTGAGAGCGCAACGCCGCCGAACTCCCAGTCGTTCGCGTCCGTAGTGTCGAGTTGCGTGGAGGTGGACTTGGAGCGTCCGCCATTCGCGTTGATCTGGCCAGCCTGCGCGCCATTGACGGTAGTGAACTCCCCCCCGCGCGGATTGAAGGTCGGCGTGGCCCCCGTTGCAAGAATCGCCAGACTGTTGATATCGCGGTTGAGGTTGGGAAGAGTGCCAACCTCGGTCTCGTTGTAAGTTACGCCTCGCAAAGGATCGGAGGCATCGAGCAGAGGCGCTCGATCCGCCTGGACGTTGACGGTGGTGGACGCCTGTCCGATTTGCAGCGTGAAGTTCTGTGTGGTGGTTTGGCTGGTAAAAACGGCGATATCGGCGGATGGAGAAACAAAGCCTGTCGCCGTGACGCGAAGACGGTATCTGCCTGGCGGTACAGCGGTGAAAGAATAGACGCCGTTGGGGGTGCGGGGAAAGGTGCGCTCCTCCCCTGTATCCAGACTCTTCAGCTCGACCGAAGCGTCCTTGACCAGCGCGCCCGACGGGTCCAGAACAGAGCCTTGTACCAGTCCCGTGGTGTACTGCGCCAGGCAGTGAGAGGAAATCAGAAGCAGAATGGCGATCGCAAACCATTGAGCAAGCATGAATCTCTGGTCGGCGCGTGGCGTGAACTTGCTCTGGCGGCCTCTTGAAGACTGAGGTCCACTGAGCTGCAAAAACCTTCGACACATCGAAATCCTCCGGGAAATACAACGATGCCCGGCCCGCGCCTGGGCGATCGGTTACAGTTTTCAGAAAGGTCGCCAAAAGTCTGTGGCGCCAACGTTGCAGCAATTCGATCTGGTTATTTTGAATCCGGTTCGGAAACGGGCGACACTTCCATGTCCACGTTTCCATTCCAGGGATTTCAAAATGGTGTGGTTCCCATATTGTATTCCCAGGGACTGTTGCGGTGAACCCGCTCTAAGAAACGATCCACAGGACTCACTCAACCCCGAGACCCCTCAACCATCGGTTCCGAGTGGCCGTTGCGTCTCGATCGCGAATCGCGGCAATGTTGGGTCTACCGTTGCCATCTGGTTCACGAGCTTTGAGTCGAAACATTCTCCCTGCCTATGGGTTTGCACCGATAGCGACACGAATACAGGGCCGGGCATGGCCTATATACTGACCGCACGGAAGTCTCTAAAGATAGGTTCGGGCGTGGGTCGTATCAAACTGGTGCAACATGGGAAACTCCTGGATCGCGGCAACGGCGATGGCGTTCCTGGCCATGGAAACGGCGCGCGCGCAGAAGTCCGCAACCTCCGGGGCAGACCCGGTATTTGAAGAGCCGACGGCGCTGGCCCCGCGGAACCGCATTGACGAGCTGGTCTTCGCGCACTGGAAGCAAATCGGCGTGGAACCCGCTCGTCTCTCGTCCGATGCGGTGTTTGTGCGGCGCGCCTATCTGGACGGGATTGGCACCCTGCCGACCGCGACCGAGGCACAGAAGTTTTTATCCGATCCGGACCTGCAGAAGCGCAGTCGGCTGATCGATGAGCTGCTGGAGCGCGATGAGTTTGCCGACTACTGGACCATGCGCTGGAGCGACGCGCTGCGCATCAAGGCCGAGTTCCCCATCGAACTGTGGCCCAACGCGGCGCAGAGTTATCACCACTGGATTCGCGAGTCGCTGCACGAGGACAAGCCCTACGACCAGTTTGCCCGTGAGCTATTGACGGCAAGCGGAAGCAACTTCCTCATGCCTCCGGCCAACTTCTACCGCGCCATGCAGGACAAGAGTCCGAAGACGATTGCGCAAACAGTGGCGCTGACCTTCATGGGGACCAAGGCTGAGAACTGGCCGCCGGGAAAGCTGGACCAGATGTCGGTCTTCTTCTCCCATGTGGGATACAAGCCGACGCGCGAGTGGAAGGAAGAGATCGTCTTCTTCGACCCGGCGGGCGAGGAGGGCGGCGTCAAGCGGACTGCGGCGGAGCTTGCAGCCGTCAGCCTGCCGCGAGGCGCAGTTCTTCCAGACGGCAAGCGGGTGCGTCTGGATGCGGATGGCGACCCGCGCACGGTCTTTGCCGACTGGCTGACATCGCCCGGCAATCCGTGGTTCAGCCGGGCGATTGTGGACCGCGTCTGGTTCTGGCTGATGGGCCGCGCGCTTACCACCGATCCCGACGAGACGGGACCGGCGGCTGCGGTGGAGAATGCCGCGCTGGTCAACTATCTGCAGCAGGAACTGGTCCGTTCGCACTTCAACCTGAAACATATCTACCGACTGGTCCTGACCTCGGAGACCTATCAGCTCTCTTCGCTGCCGCAGGGCGATGCGGCGAAGAGCCGCGCGCATTTTGCATCGTACGCACCGCGCAGGCTCGACGCCGAGGTGTTGATCGATGCGCTCTGCCAGGTGACCGGCACCAGCGAGGACTATTCCAGCGCGATTCCAGAGCCCTTCACCTTCATGCCCCAGGGACAGCGCGCCATCAGCCTGCCCGATGGCAGCATCACCAGCTCGTTTCTGGAGCAGTTCGGCAAGCCTGCGCGCGACACCGGGCTCGAATCGGAGCGCAACAACACGCCCACCGACGCGCAGCGACTGCACATGCTGAATTCGTCGCATATCCAGAAGAAGATTCAGCAGGGCCCAGCGTTGCAGGACCTGATAAGCAATGCGAAGAGCGGCGACGATCTGATCAACTCGCTCTATCTGACGATTCTTTCGAGAACGCCGTCGGCGGAAGAACGCGCCATCGCCAAACAGCGATTGCAATCGGGGTCGCGGCGGGACGCAGTGACGGACCTGGCCTGGGCCATGATCAACAGCACGGAGTTTCTCTACCGGCACTAAGCACAACCGGCACGAAGCACTCAAAGCCGGAAGGAAGGATGCCATGAAGAAGGATGAGATATACGGAACAGAACCGGCGGTCCGCTCGTTGACGCGGCGCACTCTGATGCAGGGCTCATTTTTGAGCGCGGCGGCTTTGATGGCGCGAGGATTCACGCTGCCAGCGTGGGCGACGACGCCCGCTCCTCTGGTGACGACCGGCAAGGCAAAGTCGGTCATCCAGATATGGATGTGGGGAGGCCCGGCGCATCTGGACACATTCGATCCCAAGCCGGAGGCCGGCTCCGACTATAGCGGCCCGCTCGATCATCCGATCTCCACCAACGTTAGCGGCATCCAGATCGGCGAGTTGATGCCGCTGCTTGCTAAACAGGCCGACAAATACTCGCTGATTCGCAGCATGACGCATGGGCTGTATGCGCACGAGACGGCCTCCTACACGGTGCAGACGGGGCGGCTGAGCGGCGGCCACGATGTCTTTCCAAATGTCGGCGCGGTGGTCTCGCTCTTCAAGGGATACCGCGCCGGGTACACGGGACTCATCCCTCCCTACATCGTGCTGACGGAGCCGCAGGGCCGCTTCGCCGAAGAGGGGTTCATGGGCCAGCAGTACAAGCCCTTTGCCACCGGTGGCGATCCGAACCAGGCGCGCTTTGCGGTCGAGGGAGTGGTCGTTCCCGGCGTCAGCGACCAGCGCCAGAAGGACCGCCGCGCGCTGCTGCATCAACTGGATTCGCTGGGCCATGCGCTGAAGGACGATCCACAGGTGGCCGCGCTGGATGCCACCGAGAAGCAGGCGTATGAGCTGATCCTCGGCGACGCGGGCAAGGTCTTCGACCTGTCGCAGGAGAAGGACGACCTGCGCGACCGCTACGGAAGAACCACCTTCGGGCAGTCATGCCTGGCCGCACGCAGACTGGTGGAGAAGGGCGTTCCTTACGTCACCATCAACTACAACGCGGGCTGGGACACGCATAAGCAGAACTTCCAGACCATGCGCCGCCGCCTGCCGGAGATGGACAAGGGCCTCTCCACGTTGCTACAGGACCTCTCGGACCGCGGCCTTCTCGACAGCACCGTCGTCTGGTGGTGCGGCGAATTCGGACGCAAGCCAAAGGTGGACTGGGAGGCTCCGTGGAACGGCGGACGCAATCACTGGGGATCGGTCTTCAACGCGCTGGTGGCGGGCGGAGGCTTCCAGGGCGGCCATGTGGTCGGCTCGTCCGACGCGCGCGGCGAAGAGGTGAAGAGCAGGCCGGTGTATCCGCTCGACCTGATCGGCAGCATATACCGGCAGATGGGAATCCCGGCGGATGCGCGCCTGCCTCATCCCGAAGGACTCGACGTCACCACAATCCCCTCAAAGTCCGAGGGCCTGCCGATGGCCGGTTTGTTGAAGGAGCTGGTGTGATCCTGCGCTGCAAAAACGCCTGCGTCATGGCGCTGCTGACCTGCTGCGCAACTTTTGCGACGGCCCAGCAGGGCACGCCTCATGCGGGCTACGTCTATCCGGCGGGCGGACAGCAGGGCGCCAGCTTTGAAGTGGTGGTTGGCGGCCAGTTCCTGAACGGCGTCAGCGGCGCGCTGATTACAGGCAGTGGGGTGAGCGTCTCTGTGCTGGAGTGGGTCAAGCCGATCCAGCCGGGAGAGGCCAGCACCATGCGCGACCGGCTGAAGGTGTTGACGGACAAACAGAAAGGAATAACCGCTCCCGTTGTAAGTCCAGCAAATAATACGCCGGTTAATTCGCCGAATAATACGGCAGCCATTGCGGTAAATAATACTCCATCTAGTTCCGCAAATAATCCTCCGTTTAGTCCCACAAATAATTCATCCCATAATGCTTCAATTAATTCAGCCAATAATCCAACAAGTAATTCCAGTCCGGCAAATAGTTCTAGTCCAATAAATAATTCTAGTCTGGCAAATAATTCTGCAAATAATCTGAAGCCCGCGGCAGGCACGGACTCTTTCTCCAATAAACTGACCGATGCAGAGCTGCAGGAGGTTCGCGATCTGCGCCAGAAGCTGCTTCTCTTCCAGAGGCGCACAACCAACGTGTCCATCGCGGAGAAGGTCCGGCTGAAGATCGGCATCTCCTCCGATGCGCCGGCCGGAGAGCGCGAGCTGCGCCTGGCCGCGGCCAATGGCATCACCAATCCGCTCTACTTTATCGTGGGCCGACTGCCGGAGTGGAGCAAGCCCGCAGCCGGAAGCGTGGCCCAGAGCGACCTCGACGAGCAACTGAAGCAGCCCAATAAAGGCACGACGAATAATCCTCCGCCAACGCCCGTGGTCGAGCTTACAACGCCTCTGTTGGTCAACGGACAGGTTGCTCCGGGCGGCGTGGACCAGTATCGCTTTCATGCGCGCAAGGGCGAATGCCTGGTGGTGCAGGCCAGCGCTCGCGAGCTGATTCCCTACATCGCCGATGCGGTTCCGGGCTGGTTCCAGGCCTCTCTGACGCTCTACGACGCCAGCGGAAAGGAGCTGCAATACGCCGATCATTACAGCTTTCATCCCGACCCGGCCCTGCTGGTCGAGATTCCGTCCGACGGCGAATACACGCTTGCAATTCACGACTCGATCTATCGTGGCCGCGAGGACTTCGTCTACCGAGTGGCGCTGGGCGAGGTCCCGTTTGTCACCGGCATGTTTCCCCTGGGCGGCAAAGCGGGCGCAAAAACACCCGTGGAGTTCACCGGATGGAACCTGGGCCAGACGCGGATAATCCAGCATTCACGCAGCAAAGACAGGGGCGTGGAGTTGCTTGCGCCGGCAGGGGTGAATCTCGACGCGCGACCGTTTGCCCTCGACACTCTGCCCGAGAGCATGGCGAAGGACCAGATCCATTCGCGGGCAGATGCGCAGAAGATCTCGCTGCCCATGATCGTGAATGGACGGGTGAACCAGCCCGGCGAGTGGGAGTACTTCCAGTTCAAGGGAAAGACCGGAGAAGCGGTCGAGGCCGAGGTCTATGCGCGCAGGCTCGATTCTCCGCTCGACTCGGTCTTGACCCTGACAGACGCCAGTGGCAAGGTGCTTGCCTCCAACGATGACTTCGTCGACGAGAGCGCCGGCCTCATCACCGATCAGGCAGACTCGCGCATTCTGGTTCATCTGCCCGCCGATGGCAGCTACTTTCTGCGGCTTGGCGATACCCTACGGAACGGCGGGCCGCAGTATGCCTATCGCCTGCGTGTGAGTGCTCCGCAGCCCGACTTTGAACTGCGCATCACGCCTTCCAGCATCAACGCACGCGCTGAATCGGTCGTGCCGATCACCGTCCACGCACTGCGCCTTGGCGGTTTCGACGGCGACATTGTGGTCAAGCTCAAGGATGCGCCGCAGGGCTTCCAGCTCAGCGGCGATGTGGTTCCCGGCAACCAGTCGCAGGTGCCCATGACGCTGAGCGTTCCCCTGCAGGGCGGCAACCGCACCAGCCATCTGTCGCTGCTGGGTTTCGCCACGGTCGGAGGCAAACAAGTGCAGCATGGCAGCCTCCCCGCCGACGATTGGGAGCAGGCCTTCTTCTATCACCATCTGGTGACAACCACCGAGATGCTGTTGACAGTGAGCGGGCAGCAGAAGCGGCCCGCCGGGTGGGGCGATTCCTGGGACCATCCACTGGAGTTGCTGCAAGGACGGCCCGCAATGGTGAGGTTCGATCTGCCGCTCGCGCTGAACGGACAGGTCCGATTTGAGCTCAACGATCCGCCGCCGGGCATCGCGATTGTCCGCACAGCGCCGGTCGAGGGCGGAGTTGTTGTGTACCTGATGGCGGACAAGGCTAGGGCCGCCTCTGGGCTGCGTGGAAACCTGCTGATCTCGACCATCATTGAGCGTCCAAACGCGCAGGGCAACGGGAAAGTTGTGACCCAGACTATGCTGATGCCGGCGCTGCCCTTTGAAGTCTTCGCAGCCGCGGCCCAGCCAGATGCAACCCATGACTCCGCTGCGTTGCCGCAACCGAAGTAACACGATTTTTTTAGCAACAACGAAGGGAACCGATGACCATGATGCTTGACCAGGAAAAACCAACAGAAACACACACGCCGATTGCCCGCCGCGCCATCACCAACCTGAATGCGCTGGACGAAGCACACGATTACGGCAGCGCCTTCTCCCGCGGCCTGCGCCTGGACTTCAATGGCGTCACCATGCTGCTGATCTCCGGCACGGCCAGCATCGATGAACACGGAAGGTCGGTGCATATCGGCGACTTCAGCGCGCAACTGCGCCGCACCTTCGACAACATCACCGCGCTCCTGCAGGTCGAGGGAGCCACCTGGAAGGACGTGGTGCGCACGCGCTGCTTCCTGCGCGACATCGACCGCGACTATGCGGATTTCAACCGTGGGCGCAACGAATTCTTCCACGAACAGCAGCTCAATCCATTCCCTGCCTCCACCGGGATTCAGGCAAAACTATGCAGGCCGGAACTGCTGGTGGAAATTGAAGCCATGGCGATGTTCCACACAAAATAAGTAGTGCGTCAGGAATCCGCAGGTCTGTGGCTTGTTTCAAGTTGTCATTCTGGCTCAGCCCCCCACGAGTCGTCATTCTGCTCTGAGCGAAGTCGAAGGGCAGAATCTCCGTAGATGATTATCCAGTCTGCTCAGGCAGGACCGCAAAAGCGCCAACGGCGCGCCCTATACCAGCATGGGGCGCAGCCCCATGAAGGCTCGGGAGGAGAAAATTGAGGGCTGAAAGCCCGACCGATAGGGCCACGCCCGCGCATCCGCCCGATTTTGGGCCTTGCGGCGTGAGCGCCGGAGCTAACTGCATAATCATCTCTCTGTATTTTGTTTGTAGCGCCTCTGCATCTTCAGGAGATCATCTCTAAATGGACCGGATTTCCGATCGCTCACTAGCTTCTAAGCCGCTTATTTTGATTGATTTGAAAGTGGTGGGCACAGCAGGATTCGAACCTACGACTTCCACCGTGTGAAGGTGGCACTCTACCGCTGAGTTATGCGCCCGGCACACGCCTGGAGCCCATCCGGCATCCGGCAACACCGTACCTATCCAGCATACACGGGGATGCCCCGCTACACTAGACGCGGTTTCACGGATCCTATAGCAGGGCCAGGATCGTGCAGTGTGGTTTTTCTTGAGGGAAAACCACGCGAGCATCGAGTGCCCGGATCCACCAACGATTAGACCGCTCTGCCGCGGCAACTTCCACCAATCCAACTCACGGGCCCGCCAAGTACAATAGACAAGCCAGATGCCCCCTCCGCCGCAGAATCCGCACGGTCCCAACCCCCCGTCGTCCCATCCCGCCGGAACGCCTCTTCACGGCGCTCCGCACGTCCTCGCGGACGACCGGCTCGGCGACAAAATACAGGCGGATTTTGATGCGGCAGCGCAACCTCGCGACGAAGACGGGGTTATGAAAGATATGGCAACGCTGGCCGTTAACCCGGGTCTTCTCGATGGGGTCCTGCAGCCATCTATCGCGCGGGGATCGGCGCACTTCCCCGAGATGGAAGACTCCGCCATCATGTTGGAGCTGCGCGATGGCAATATGTCCGGCTTCGATTTTCTCATTCAGAAGTATCGCAGGCCGATCGTCAACTTCATGTACCGCATGGTGCATAACCAGGCCATTGCAGAGGAGCTTGCCCAGGAGGTCTTCCTGCGTGTCTACCGTTCGCGCCAGACATACCGCGCCGAGGCCCGCTTCAGCACCTGGCTCTATCGCATCGCCACCAACCTCGGCGTCAACTACGCCCGCGACACACGCCACGAGCGCGCCGCCTCCACCATCTACCTCGATCAGGCGGACCCTGACACCGGCCTTACGCCCGACGTCGCGGATACCACCATTAGCTCCGAGGACAGCCTGCTTCGCCGTGAACGCATGAGCGCCATCCGCCAGCACGTCATGGCGCTCCCTGAACGCCAGCGCATGGCCGTCCTCATGCACAAGTATGAGGGCATGGACTACAAACAGATCGGTGACGTCCTCAAGCTCAGCGAGTCCGCCACCAAATCATTGCTCTTCCGCGCCTACCAGACCCTGCGCGAGAAGTTGAAGGAGTTTATCTAGAGGAATATTTTGTTGATGACGGCTCGTCCCCTATTTGCAGGGCCTGCTTTCGCAGGAGGTCGATTGAACGGATGAACGGCGGTTGAACTCGCTGCCCGCTTTACACAGCAAGACGCGCAAGGCCGCTACAAGATGCGTCGCCGAAGGAAAGGAACAACCACGATGAACTGCAAACTCTGCCATGCCGCTCTGCCCAATCTGTTGTTGGAGCCCGCCGCGCCCGAAAACGCCGCTGCACGCGACCACATCGCCGCCTGCGCCGCCTGCGCGCATCAACTCGCCACGCTCCAGGCCACCCTCTCGCTGCTCGACTCCTGGCAGGCCCCCGAGGTCTCGCCCTACTTCGACCAGAAGCTGGCTGTCCGCTTCCGCGAGGCCCAGTCAGCCCCCTCCGAAGGCTGGTTCCAGCGGCTCAGGACGCGCCTGCTCTTCAATACCGGCCGCCACCTACGCCCCGCGCTTGCAGGGGCACTGGCCCTTGTGCTCGTCGTCGGTGGAGGCAGCTTCGGCATTGCCACCTTCCAGCATCCTCACCCGGTCGAGGCTTCCGCGGTTGTCAACGACTTTCAACTGCTCGACAAGAACGAGCAGGCGCTGCAACAGATGGACCAGCTCCTCCAGGACGACGCGCCCGCCGCGGACAGTGGCGCCACGTCTCCTCGGATATAGGTATGTCCTCGCGGATCCTGGCTCTCTGTCTTGCAATCGCCTCTTCCCGCGGGCCGCGGAAGAGAGATTGTAGATTGGTGAAATGAGTATGGAAAGATTCAGGCCGGAATGGAGGCTAAAAAATCTCCACAATCCCCGTCCTTCGCAGTAGACTTCCAGTTGCTGCAAAGGAGCCGGCGAAGGTAAATGCAAACGGAAGAAAATACCATCTGGCAGGATTTCGCTTGTAGAGTATCGACCGTTCTTTGTTGTAGTTCCGCCAAGGCATAGCACTCATCATGAAATTGCATCTTCCAATCCGGTTCTGTCTTGGCACGGCATTCGTTCTGTTGTTTGCCGCCGCGCCGGCGCTGGCCCGCGGCCCCAGACCTTCTCCGCCTCCCCAGTCTGCCCCCAGG
>Ga0255356_1000178_pt1 | contig 43869 bp, 34 predicted proteins | sample HBST100metaG_FD_189944 | JGI IMG/M metagenome (GOLD analysis project Ga0255356, IMG submission 189944) | Peat soil microbial communities from Stordalen Mire, Sweden - H.B.S.T100 | ecosystem: Environmental > Terrestrial > Soil > Wetlands > Peat | place: Sweden: Norrbotten County, Stordalen Mire...
GTTTGGCGCGGGAGCACCTACACCTAAAAATAGTGCGACCGGCGCTTCCTTTTGCTGCTCCAATAGGGAGAAAGCAGAGCCCCGATCAACTCTGGCCGATGAGGATTTTCCCCAATGTCCAGCGAAAACAGAAAGAGCTTCCTACGTGCGTTCTGGGACTTCTTCATTCTGTTCAGCGGCATCTCGACGGCTTCGAGCCTCTCGCGGACACAGCGGCGGCCAGTGGTCAGCCGTGGTCTTTTTCTATTTCGCAAGATGAAGGATAAGTGAAGGACTTGCAAAGAGCGTTGCTCGCCCAGTTTATGTTGAATTGGTAGAATCGAGACTATGCCGCTGACCCGCCAACAGGCTCTCGACCACTTCCACTCCCCTGACTTGATAGGCCTTGGGTTTGAGGCCGATGCAGTGCGCCGCAGCCTGCACCCCGAGGGCGTGGTCACCTACATCATCGATCGCAACATCAACTACACCAACTTCTGCACCGAGTACTGCACCTTCTGCGCCTTCTACCGCCCGCTCACAGGGCCTCGCTCTGAAGAAGGCTACATCCTCGACTTCGAGAAGATTTACGAGAAGATCGCCGAGACCTTGGAGATGGGTGGCACCGGCGTGCTGATGCAGGGCGGCATCCATCCCGACCTGAAGATCGACTGGTTCGAGCGGCTCTTCAGCGGCATCAAGCAGCGCTTTCCGCAGATATGGTTGCACTGCCTCACGGCCTCTGAAGTGCTGGCCATTGCCAAGTACTCCGATCTCCCCTTGCGCGAAACTATCATCCGTCTGCACGCCGCGGGCTTGGATTCGATTCCCGGCGGCGGAGCGGAGATTCTCGACGACGATGTCCGCCGGCGTATCGCCCGCATCAAGTGCAATACCGAAGATTGGGTTAGCGTCCATCGCACGGCGCACCAATTGGGCATGAGAACCACGGCCACCATGATGTTTGGCGTGGGCGAGACCTTCGAGCAGCGCATCAACCACTTTGAAGTGGTGCGCCGCCTGCAGGAAGAGACCGGCGGATTCACGGCCTTCATTCCCTGGAGCTTTCAGCCTGGAAACACGGCCCTGGGCGGCCGTGGCTGGGAAGAAGCCACTAGCGTCGAGTACCTGAAGGTGTTGGCGATCTCGCGGCTTTATCTGGATAACATTGAGAATGTGCAGGCAAGTTGGGTGACGCAAGGATTGAAGGTGCTGGAATTGGGCCTCCACTTCGGCGGCAACGACGTAGGCTCAGTCATGCTGGAAGAGAATGTAGTTAAGGCCGCGGGCACCAGTAACTGCACCACGGAAGAAGAACTCCGCAGAATCATCCGCGACGCCGGCTTCAAGCCTGTCCAGCGCGACACGCTGTATCGGACTATGTTTTTGAATTAAAAAGCAGTCGGTTAATCCTTTTGAGTTGAATTGATGATGAGCGGGCCAATCATGGGTGCGATTGCCCACCGCCAGCGATTTCGATGCCGTGCGCAAGGAGGGGAAGAATTGCCGTTAAGCTCTCCTCAGCGCCGCGCCTACTGCCGGGCAAGTTGACAATCAGCGTGCTGCTTCTGAGTCCGGCCACGGCGCGGGAGAGCCAGGCAAAGGGATTCTTCGCGGCCCCCAGAGCTCGCATGGCCTCGGTCACCCCGGGGACTTCGCGGTCTATCACTCGGCGAGTAGCCTCGGGAGTACGATCACGTGGACCAAGCCCGGTGCCGCCCACAGTGAGGATCAGTGCTGCGCCCTGGAGGCTGAGCTCTTCGAGCTTTGCCGCGATGGTGTCTTCGTCATCGGGAACCAAACCTGTCAGGATCTCGGCCTGTGGCCATTGCTGGCTGACGAGCGCCGACACCGCCGGGCTCGCAGTGTCGGTCATCAAACCCCGCGAGCATCGGTCGGAGACGGTGAGAACCGCAATCATCATGAGAGAGATTGTAGTTGCCTATTGCGCCGGCAGGATCTTGATGGTGCGGAGCCAAGTCTCCGCAGCCTGCGGCCATGTGGTTACCGGAAGTTCTGTTCGACGCAAGCCGAAGCCGTGCCCCCCCTGGGCATAGATATGCAGTTCCGCGGGAACCTTGGCATTCTTGAGCGCCATGAAGTAAACCACTGCATTCTCGACATGCACTCGGTCGTCTTCAGCCTGCACGATGAACTGCGGCGGTGTGGCCGCAGTCGGATTGATGTCGGAGTTGAGCGCAAAGTTCTTGTCCGGCAGGGCCAGGTATGCGGGATAGACGATGACTGCGAAGTCGGGCCGGCAACTGAGCTTATCTGAAGCGTCAATCGGATCGTAGAGGCGTTGGTCGAAGTGTGTGCTGAGGGCGGCGGCCAGATGAGCTCCGGCAGAGAAGCCAAGAACGCCGATGCGGTTGGGGTCGATGCCCCATTCAGTCGCATGGGTGCGCACCAAGCTGAGGGCGCGCTGTGCGTCCTCAAGGGCGGCGGGCGATTTGGGGTAAGGGCCGGAGTCGGGGACCCGGTACTTAAGCAGCACGCAGGTGATGCCAGCGGAGTTGAGCCAATCGCAAACCTCGGTGCCTTCAAGGTCGATGGCCAGAATCCTGTAGCCGCCTCCCGGAAAGACCACGACGGCCGCGCCGGTGTTCTTGCCCTTGGGTGAGTAGAGGGTGAGAGTCGGCGTGGAGACGTTGCCCAGGCGAAAGGCAGGGCGCCCGGCGATGATGTTGTCTTTGGCGGTAGTGGCGTTGGCCTCGGCAGGCAGATTAGCCGTTGCGCCCGGGGCAATGCCGGGCCAAACCGGCAGAGTGATATGGCCGGGCGCAGGTGGCCAGCCCGAGGGTTGAGCTGCGAGGGCCAACGAAGATGCCGCGACGGCGGCGGAGAGAATCAAAGAACTCTTGCTCATCCAGAAATCTCCCATTGAAAGGTTTACAGAAATGATTGCAGGCGAGGGGATAGCGAGGCAAATGGAGGTTCGCTTCGTCTGGTATCAAAGCGAATTGGCCGCTGTGTTCAATTGACCAGATTCTCAGCATTGCCCCGTGAAACACTCACGTTGTCGCAGCGATCGTGCATCGTCAGAGCAACATACACGCGCTGTGCGGAAACACAAGGAGGAGAATATGCTTGGAACTATCTTGATCGTTGTGCTGATTCTGATGCTGATTGGTGCCCTGCCAACCTGGCCGCACAGCAGAAGTTGGGGATACTATCCTACCGGTGGAATCGGACTTCTCGTGGTGATCGTTGTCGTTCTGCTCCTTCTGGGCAGGATTTGAAGCGCTGGCCCAGTTTGATGATAGGGAGTTTGGATTTGAGGATCGCCCGCGCGGCGGCAGCTGTTTTCGTGGTGCTGCTGTCGTGCGGTAGCACATTTGCGTACTCTGTTCTAACCCATGAAGAGATCATCGATTTAGCATGGATATCCGAGATTCGGCCGCTCATGGTCGAGCGTTTCCCGGGTATCACAGAAGACCAAATCAAGGAAGCTCATGCCTACGCCTATGGAGGCTCGGTTATCCAGGATCTTGGTTACTATCCGTTCGGTAACAAAGATTTCAGCAACCTGGCGCATTACGTTCGCACCGGAGACTTTGTCCGGGAGTTATTGGTTGAAAGTCAAAATTCCGACGAGTACGCCTTTGCACTGGGCGCGCTTTCGCACTATGTGGCGGACATTGACGGCCACCCAGCGGTTAATGAAGCGGTTGCGATTCATTATCCAAAATTGCGAGCAAAATATGGCAAGTCTGTTCGCTATGCCCAGGACAGGACGGCGCATTTAAAGACGGAGTTTGGGTTCGACACATTGCAGGTGGCGAAGAATCGTTATGCGTCGGAGCAGTATCACGATTTCATAGGGTTCCAGGTTTCAGAATCTCTTCTGGAGCGGGTCTTTCCAGTCGTATATGGGCTGGAGTTGAAGGACGTGCTAACACACGAGGATTTGGTGGTTGGCTCCTATCGTTTCTTTATCAGCCGGCTGATTCCTCAAATGACCCAGGTGGCACTTCAGATACACGAGAAGGACTTAATTCGCGAGACTCCGAACTTTGCCAAGCGAAAGTTTCTCTATCGTCTATCCCGCTCGGACTATGAGAGAGAGTGGGGGAAGACCCATGCAAAGACAGGAGTTGGCACACGAATATTATCAGCGCTTCTGCGCTTTGTTCCAAAGATAGGTCCATTGAAAGGCATGGGGTTTAATAACCCAACTCCGCAGACGGAAGATCTGTATATCAAAAGCATCAACGCCACAACCGATCATTACCACGCCTTGCTCGAAGAGGTGCATGCAGGCAAGCTGGTGTTACCCAACTGCGACCTGGATGACGGCATTACGACCAAGGTTGGAGAATACTCGCTTGCTGACGAAACCTACGCAGGCCTTCTTGCTAAGCTGTCAGCAGATAACTTCGATCACACATCGACTCAGTTGCGCAATAACATTCTTGATTTCTATGCTGGCCCTCTGCCGCCGGTTGAAGCCGGAGTAGATCCGGCTCGTCAGCAAGCAGTCCTGACTGAGTTGAGCCAGTTGAAGTCAGCGACACTTTCGCCGGTTACGAAAGACAAGCCTTCTATTGGAAAGCCCTAATCGTGAGGTGACAATTCTCTTTTGACAGCGCGAGATCCTGGCTCAGGGCTGGGCGTTGGGCGGAATCAGCAGTGTGATGGCCTGGGGCACGATCTCGATGCGAACCGGCAGATTGCCAAGTAGCTCTCCATCAGCCTCTGCGAAGACGTGAGCTGCGGAACCGTTGCAAGGACGGCACTCGACCGAGACGGCGTCCAGTAGTTCAATCTCACGGGAGAAGGTCTGGCGGCCGAAGACGACCGCGAGCAAAAAGCGGAAGTAGCTCAGACGGCTGCGGGTTTTGAAGGCCACCAGGCGCAGGCCATTTTTGTGTAGCGTCGCGCCGGGGGCTAGGTGTCGGAGCACGCCGCCGAAGTCGCGAATGCGCACTGCAAGAAGCTGTGAGATATTTTCTACCCGCGGTTTGGCACTGGCGCGTTCCACAAAGGCCGCTTGAAAGAGCGGAAAGGGATAAGTGGCCCAGACACGAAATCCCTCGATCAGATAGAGAACATAGCCGAATCGCCGCTTGAGGCTTGGGTCGAGTCGAGAGAGAAACAGAGCGTCTGCGCCCACGCCGGCAGCCACAGTGAAGTAGCGCGAGCACGTGTCGCCCGTCGCGTCCCGATAAGAGATCTTGCCCACGGAGACACGCACCGGATCCGCAGTCAGCAGCTTGCGAACAGCCTTCGCTGGTGAGGAGTGCAGGCGCAGGTTCGCTGCAAGCGCGTTGGCGGTTCCCAGCGGCACCACGCCCAAAACCACATCCGTGCCGACGAGGCTCTGCAAAACTTCATGGACAGTGCCATCGCCGCCACAGGCAAGGATCGTGTCGCAGCCGCGGCGCACTGCATCCTCGGCCTGTTTCCCTGCGCTGCCGGCTGCTAGCGTTTCCAGCGCCTCGGCTTCAATGCCAGCTTTGCGAAGGACGGCGAGCGCTCTATCAATTGCTGCATGGTGCTTGATCGAGTGCTGGCCGGAAGCCGGGTTGTAGATAAGTGCAACACGGCGCATTGAGAGCCTCTCCTAAGCGTCCGCACCCGAAGTGGGAAGAAAGCGGAAGTTATCTATGTATCTTCGCACCCTACGCTCATTTCGGAGGCTAATATTTAAGTATAGATATCGATGCACAAGCGATTTATCCTGCAAATACTGGCGTGCTGTCTGCACGCCGTATGCAGTGGTGCGCCGGTACAGCGGATTTGTCTGGCAAAATACGAGGAGTGGTGCTTGAGACATCTGCAGGAACGCTATGCATCTTGGCCTTCCAGCCATCGCGGCTCACGTCCCCCAGATAGAATCGTCTAGTGAGCCTCGAATTCAACGTATTGGTAACAACCGAAACCGGTGGACGGCGGGGGCAGATGAATCTGCCACACCGGACGGTCGAAACGCCGGTCTTCATGCCGGTGGGTACGGCCGGAACGGTCAAAGCCGTCGCACAAGGCGTGCTCGAAGAACTGGGGGTGGAGATCATTCTGGGCAACACCTACCACCTCTACCTGCGGCCAGGCCATGAGGCTATCCGGCGAATGGGTGGATTGCACCGATTTATCAGTTGGCCGCAGGCAATGCTGACCGACTCAGGCGGCTTTCAGGTCTTCAGTTTGAGCCGGTTGCGCAAGGTCACCGACGAAGGTGTGCGCTTCCGCTCGCATCTAGACGGTAGCAGCCATTTCTTTACTCCTGAGCACTCGATGGACGTACAGATCGCGCTGGGCGCGGATATCTGTATGGCCTTCGACGAATGCACTGAGTACCCGGCAGACCGGGCCAGGGCGCAAGAGAGCCTGCGGCTGACGATGGCCTGGGCGCGGCGGTCGCTGGACCACTTCAATGCGCACCGGAATGAGGTCGTGTGGCGCAAGGGTTTGGGTGGCAAGACGCAGAGCCTCTTCGGGATTGTGCAGGGTGGCATGTACCGCGATCTGCGCCGCGAAAGTGCCGAGCGGCTGGTGGATATGGACTTTGATGGCTATGCCATCGGCGGGCTGAGCGTGGGCGAGCCGCGCGAGCTGACAATGGAAATGATTGCCGAGGTGTTGCCGCTTCTGCCCGCCAACAAGCCTCGCTACGTGATGGGCGTGGGTTATCCGGACGAGATCGAGGCATATGCCCGTATGGGCGTGGATATGATGGACTGTGTGCTCCCTACCCGCGCGGCGCGCCACGGGCTGCTCTTCACCAGCGAAGGGCGACTGAACATCAAGGGCAAAAAATATGCGGAGGATCAGGGCCCACCCGACCCGACCTGCAACTGCATGGTCTGCCGGCGTTATTCGCGGGCCTATCTGCGCCACCTGATGCACTCCGGCGAAGCGCTGTCGGCGACGTTGAATACGATTCATAATCTGGCTTATTACCTGGGAATCATGGAGCGGGTGCGGAAGAGCCTTGAGTAGGAAGTTGGGGTTAGTTAGTCGCTCATCTAAGGGCCGGCTGGACAGGAATCTGATTTTGTTGTGCCAGATCTTTCCGATAGAGGTTCCTTTGGAGTTGCGCCACACTTTGCTGAACTGTGTAAGCTTGTGATCGGAGGATCTGCGATGAGGGCAGCCGTATTTGACTCCACATCGAGTACTCCCGGATATTGGGTTTCCATCGAAGAGCTGCAGCAACCTGAGCCGCGGCCCGGAGACATACTGCTCAAGGTGCTCACGTGTGGCGTCTGCCGCACAGATCTCCACATTGTCGAAGGCGACATTCCGTCTATCCAACCGCGTCTGATCCCCGGTCATCAGATCGTCGGCGTAGTGGTGAAAGGCGCAACACCGGATCTCCCGATCGGAACACGCGTCGGTGTTTCCTGGATGGGCGGGACAGACGGCAATTGCTGGTTCTGCCGCCACGACATGGAGAACCTCTGCGATCAACCTGTATTTACTGGCTACTCGGTGAACGGTGGCTACGCGGAGTATGTTTCTGTTCGCGCAGATTTCACCATTCCCTTGCCGGCGAGCCTCGATGATGCCCACGTCGCACCCCTGCTTTGCGCGGGCATTATCGGCTTCCGCAGCCTCCGTGTTGCAGGAGTTCAGCGCGGGGAGCGCGTCGGCCTCTTCGGCTTTGGTAGTTCGGCATCGCTGGCAATTCGCGTTCTTCAATTCTGGGGATGCGCTGTCTATGTCGTCACCCGCGGCGAGTCACACCGACAGACCGCTCAATCGCTCGGCGCCACCTGGGTCGGCGACGAAGATGCAAAGCCTCCCACCGAACTGGATCGCGCCATCACCTTCGCCCCCAGCGGAAAAGTGGTCGTCAATGCGCTTGGCGCCCTTCGCAAGGGTGGTGTGGTCGCCGTCAACGCCATTCACCTGGACCAGATGCCCGCCTTCGATTACGATAAACTGCTCTGGGGTGAGCGCCAGATCCGCAGCGTGACCAATATGACGAGGCAGGATGCCCGCGACTTTCTCGTCTTGGCAAGCGAACTGAATTATCGCCCTCGTATTACCACTTTTTCACTGGAGGACGCAAACAAAGCGCTGGAGGCTGTGAAACATGAGACCGAAGATGGATCAGCAGTAATCGTTCTCTAGTGCTGCCGAGACAACAGCTTCTCGCCCCGCATTCTGACCCGGAGGATGTATACGACAAACATGATTGATCCCATGCATGTTCTTTCCCAACCTGGCGTGGCCATGGTTGTGCGTACCGCTCTGGGTTGCTCAGTGATCTACATATCGCGCAGGTTTTATGCCGATCCGATGAGCTACTTTCGCGGGCCGGCCAGAACCGTTCTGGATGCTTCCTGGCTGCGGCCTGTCGTTCGCGGTTTGGCGTGCTTTTGTCTATGGGGCGGGTGCTTCATCGTCGCGACTGCTATTGCTGTGCAGATTTTTGGTTTGCACGGCGATGCACTGGCGACTGTACTGATGTCGCTGGCCGCCATCGCAACATGGTTTCTGTTGCCGAGAGACCCGGCCCCGGACGGCAAAGATAGCTCCAACAGCGGAAACAGACAAGGGCTCGGGTAAATGGTCAAGGTTAGCCAATCAAGGGTAGCCAACAAATGCTTCCTCACTCTTGTGTGGAGAACTGCTTTACTTCCTGGTTGCTGCCTGCTCTGCTGCCAGCGTCTTCTCTGCCCAGCTTTCGTAAGTCAGCTCTGTATGGAGCTTTTCCCAATCGCTTGCTGAGAGCACCATTAGTTGATCTCGCTCGATTCGCGGAAGTGCCCCGCCAAGCGCCATCAACCCAGCCTCTCGATCATTTCGCTGATAGTTCGTTGGAATTTCAACTCCGTTCGCTTTGGCCCAATCGCCTATGCGTGTAACCGGCATTTCTGCAATCGCAGAGGTGTTCCAGTTTGCGAAATGAATCTGATCGTTGAGCCAGAGAACACCGGCGCGTTCTACCCACGCCGGACGATGGCCCATGGTCGCGTCTACATGTGTCGTGAAAAGATTTCGATCTGTCTTTCGTAGAGCAATCGCTCGCTCCCTGAGGTCTGCAAACCACTCCGGCCCTCGGTGAGGAATATCCATAACCTCATCAGCTGAACCATTCTCCACCAGCATGGCGCCTCTGTCCGCGTTCAAGGCATAAATAACGGCACCGCGCATGTGCGGCGCGCTTCCCAAGACGCGCAAGGATCTCCATGGCGGAGCCTGGCAGGGAAGTTTGCCTCGATCAAAACTCTTTCCGACATCATTCTCATCGTCGTAGGTTCCTCCGCCGCTTAGGAGTACCGCATGAATGCGAGGATCGATGGCTCCTGCAATTCCGCTCACGAACGCTCCCATGGAATAGCCGAGCACAGCAATTCTATGAGAGTCGACCTCTGGCCTCTGAGACAAATAGCTGACCGCTTGCATCAGGTCAACCTGCATCAGACCCGCCAGTCGTTGTCCCCAATCATCCGCTGGCACTCCCTCTGGAGTTTGTACAATGCGATCATGCGAACCGGCTTGGGATTTCTTCTCAATGTTTCTTTCTCCCTCGCCTATTGGGTCGTAAGTAACGACTTCCGCGCCTGCCTGTGCGAACATCATTCCCGAATAGAACGCATACCAGCTGAACTTATCCGCTCCATGCCCATTGACGATTACGATTCCCGGGAGCTTGGTGCCCTTAGCCTGCCCCGCCCAATGCTCCGGCCGGTAGATGATGGCTGGAATCAACATTCCGCTAGCGGTCCGATAGGTAACTCGGTCTGCAATCACGCCTTGCACGGGTGAAAAACTGGACCAGAACTTTGCTTCAAGAGGCGGTAGTCTCTCCGGAACATAGAGCGCATCCTTGATCTCTTTGCGCCAGTGTGCAGCCAAGGACTGATGCTCTTTTGTTGTCTGCGCTCTCATGATTCCGCTCGATAAAGCCAGCAAGGTCGCCACAAATATGAGCACCTTACGGGCGACAGCTAATTTCATTCAAACCACCTCTTCCAAAGCTCTTCGTCAAGTGCGTTATCTGTAATCTTCGAGCAAGGCCAACGATGATTTCATCACTGGAACGCGAGCTCATCAGCCCAGCAACATAAAACAAAAAGACATAGTTACGCTATCACTACGGAAGTTATGCGCGATGGGAGAAGGAGAGAAGAGGGGACCCCAGAAAACACTCCTGTGAACGCTCAGCGCTCTACCATTCTTCTCTGCGCAGTTCCGAACAGAATTGCAATTTGCGACGGTTTGAAGATTCTCGGCGGAAAACGAGAATCTTCACTATTTCCGATCTCGAGTGGGAAATTTTGTCGCTGCATTGGTTCTCTAAACCAGAATCAGGCTGCAGCCTAGTGCGTGCAGCTTGGCCTGAATCCCTTTGTCCAGCCCCGTGTCACTGATCACGACATCAATTTCGGAAAATGTGGCAATGCGGGTCATGCTGCGCTTGGAGAACTTGCTGGCGTCGGCAACCAGAATGATTTCGCGCGAGATGCGCAGCATGGCCCGGTTCACCATTGTTTCCTCAAGATTTGCACCACTTACGCCGAAGTCAAGATCGCATCCAGCTCCGCTCAGAAACAGCTTATCGGCAGAAAACTGGTCAAACATTTCTTCACTGAAACGCCCACTGATCGAGGCCGATTCACCGCGCACCGTCCCTCCGATAATGAAAGTCTGCACGTCACGCGCGTCCAACAATTCAGCCGCAATGTTGACCCCGTTGGTGATGACGTGGAGTCCCTGCTTCCTTTTGAGATGACGTGCGATTTCAAGCGTTGTGGTACCGGAATCAAGAATGATGGTTTCGCCATCGTTTATCAGTGCTGCGGCTCGGGCGCCAATGCGCTGCTTCTCATCCGAATGTTCCTTCAGTCGCTCCAGCACGGGCGGTTCGCGGAGAATGGTATCCGGCAGCATCGCACCCCCATGGGAGCGCACCACCAAACCGCGCTGATGTAATTCATTCAGATCATTGCGGATGGTAACTGCGGACGTATTAAACAGGTGCGATAGCTCGTTTACTTTCGCGCGCCCAGCGGTGCGCACGATCTGCAGAATCTGCGTTCGTCTCTCTTCGGCCATCAACCCATCAAGCTGCGGCTCGATCATGGAAGCGCTGCTTGCAGATTCGTGGGCAATTGCCTCGTTCGCAGATTCACGGATCGCATTGCCCTTCGCCATTTTGTGCCTCGTTTTCGTTGCTAATTCTACCGCATCACAGGTCGAGAACCAAGGAATGTCGGGAAAACGAAGGAATGCGGAGTTTTCGGATGCCTATCAATCCTTCTAACTCCGCACATAATCACATGCAATCGAACTACCGCACTTCCGCGATGAAGACGCAGATATCAACGGCCTCTTCATCGCCGACTATCCCTTAGAAGCTCAGTTTTAAGGCCATCTGCAGAATCCGAGGATCGCCTGCAGAACCGATGGCGCCAAAACTGCTGTCGAGTAGCCCAGCATCGGGATTGCCGAAATTGACGTTGTTCAAGACGTTGTAGAACTCGGCCCGGAATTCATATCCGACGCGTTCCACAACTTTTCCCGTCTTCAGTAGAGCCAGATCCGCATCGAAGAGCCTCGGTCCACGCAGGGAATTCTTGCCGATACTTCCGTAGGTGCCAACTTCATTGGGAACAAAATCGGCGGTGTTGAACCATTCATTGACCAGTTGCGTATGCGAACGGCCGGTGCTCAACAACGTCTTCTGAATGTTCGCAACTGTAATGTCTGGACGATCAGCGCCGATCGCGGAGAAGGAATTGTCATCGTCTGCAAAAACGGTAAAGGGGAAGCCTGTTTGCCAGCTTGAGATAAAGCTCAAACTCCACCCGTTGATTGCGCGATCTGCGAATCCTTGGACGTGAACGTGCTGGGGAGCGTAGTTTCCTGACAACCTGAAGACTTTGTTCACGTCTCCGGCATCCGGTCCATAGTCGAGTGAGCGGCCGCAGGCACAGGTGTTCGTGGCCAGTCCCCCGGGTTCTCCGGCGGGAGCAAAATCATTCAAAGCCCGCGACCAGGTGAAATTGGTTTGGAATGAAAGCCCGTGGTTCAAGCGCCTTTCCAACTCGAACTGCCCGGCGTTGTAATTGCTGTTTACTCCCGAGTTGATGGCATCGATAAATCCAAAGCTGGGATAGAGACGGCGCGACTGGATATTACCGCTATCCTCCGTCGACTGGCCCGGGATGTAGACGGAGGGATTCATTTGCAGCAGTCCGGCCTCTTGGTCTCCGGTACCGCCTAGGTGAGTACCCTTATTTCCCGCATATTCCGCCCGCAGAAACCAATTGGAGCCAAACCCGTGCTCCAGGGTCAAGTTATACGAAAGGATTTGCGGCAGGCGGAATTTTTTGTCGAAGATCTGAGTAAAAGAGATGTTCTGCGGAAACGTAGCCGTTGCTCCTGGATTGCTTGGTCCAAACTCAGCAGGAAAGGGATTCGCCACATTCGCAGCCGTATAAGGATTGGTGAAATTGGTGGACTGAATATTGATGATTGGGGCGAACGGGGGAACCCCAACAACATCCTCGAACGCCACGGTGTTGGGCGCCTGGTAATAGTAGCCGGCTCCTCCGCGGATGCTCGTCTTTCCATCCCCGGTCAACTGATAGGCAAAGCCCAGTCGCGGACCCACATTGCTCAGGTTGCTGTTGACTGAAGACGCGGGACAACCAGCGTCGTGATTGCTCCCGCCGAAGATAAGGCCCTGGGGCGCATTTGGAAAACGTGTAGACTGCGCCCCCGGCACAAAACAGCCTACGCGCCCTTCGCTGTCGGTGTATGGCCGGAAAGGATCCCAACGCAGACCAGCACTCACCGTGAGCCGCTTGGATGCGTGCCAATTGTCCTGAACAAAGAAGCTCCATTCATTTCCGGTAAAGTTCAGGTACAAGCCGCCCGCCTGGGTAAAGCTTGACACATCGCCGAGAAGAAAGTCTCCGATGTTGTCTCCAGTGAGAGCGTTGTCAAACGTGTAGTTGCCGTCTGCTTGATAGGAGTTACCCATTGGAGTGTGAGTCCGCTTCCATTCACCTCCGAACTGGAGTTCGTGCGCGCCCTTCACGAAGGTCACAATCTCGCGATCGGATATATCTCCGCGATCCCAGGTGCCGGTGGCGGCTTGATCTCCTACAGTAAAGTCACCAGAAATGTTGACGTTGAGGGTTGCCGGGAAATTCGTGGGCTGAGCGATGTTCGCGCCAGCCTGAGCGATATTGAACGGCGCGGCAGACAGAGTTACACCGGTCTGGCTGGTCCATCCAAAATAACTGTTCAGCAGAATCTTAGGCGAGATCGTGTAGATGTCAACCACGCTAATGTTCTTCAGTCCCAGGGTCTGTGGATCTTCCAAATTACCCGCCAGAATGTTAGTCGTCGGCGGCTGGATGATGGGAACGTTATAGTTCAGTTGAAAATAGTGGCCACTCAGATGGTGTTTATCAAGGTTATAGTCGATCTTCACCAGATACTCGTTGGTATTTTGAACCGACGGAGCAGCGTTGTACTTCAGCTGGTGCACTCCCCCAGAGGGATCGTTGGGCAAAGGGATATGATTCAACAGATATAGAGCCGTAGGATCAAAGGCCAGCGGGTTAATCACATTATTGTTGAATTGGTAAGGGGAATTGGGATCGGGATTGGTCAAGACCTCGGGTAGAAGATCGGAGAAATCGCCGCCTCGCTCCGCAAAAGTTGGAACCTGCGCTATCTGGCCGTTGATCGCCGTGTTTTGGCGCGTACCTTGATAGGAGCCGAAGAAGAACAATTTTCTCTTGATGATGGGACCACCAATGATGCCGCCAAACTGATTCTGCTTCAGCGGATTGGGAGAGGTAGCAAAGTAGTTCTTGGCGTCCATCGCATAGTTGCGAAGATACTCAAAGACATCTCCATGAAATTGGTCGGTGCCCGACTTGGTCACCACGTTCGCCACACCCCCTGTTGCGTTTCCATAGGCCGCACTCATGTTGTCGGTCTGCACATTGAATTCCTGCAGGGCATCGGGACTAGGGAAGGGTAGATTCGCATTGATATAACTGTCGTTATAGTCAACGCCATCCAGCAGGTAATAAACGCCGTTAGAACCGCCGCCATTGACTTTGGCATATTGCTCACCAGGCAGAACGCCTCCTTCGCAATTAGCGCCGCAGTTCTGATCGGAGACGTTGACCGCACCGGGCACTAGGAAGACTAATTGCTGCGCTTCGCGCCCGTTCATTGGCATGTTTTCGATGCTCTCTTCATTGATGACTTGGGTGATTGCGGCATCGTCGGTGGTCACCTGGTTCAGATTCCCTTCCACCGTAACCTGCTGGGTGATCGCACCCACACTCAGAACGACCTTCTGGCTGGCAGCTTGCCCGACAGACAAGGAAATGCCATCTTGGACATAGGTGCTGAAGCCTGAAATCTCAACTGTCATCCGGTAACTACCGACCGGGAGACTGGGAAACCAGTACTCACCGGCTCCATCAGATTTGGTGGTTTGCTTATAGCCGGTTCCAACCTGCTCCACTGTCACGACCGCTGCGGGGATCGCGGCACCGCTGCTGTCTTGCACGGAGCCGGTCAGGCGAGCGGTGGTGAATTGGGCAAGCACTGTCGTTGCTCCGAGGGTGATCGCTAACAGCGACAAGAGAATAAGGCCTGACGTGAGTCGCGCATGATTGGGAATCAGGCCTCCCGAGTTCTTGCTTTTTCCGATTGGTCTCATTTGCACTCTCCTCGCTCCATTGGAGTCCACCGAGCACAGACTCTGCTCCGTTTACTTTTGTTTGATTTTCTGTTTCCACGTATTAGTTGCGATTGCAATCAATTATTAACGTTTTACGATGATTATTCTCGTAATGTCAAGCCAATACTTCAACGACGCTTACGTTTCGAAAGAATTTCTCTATTGAGACTGCCCAAGTCGGGGCCGTACCCTTGGCAAGGGGCAGCAGCTTGAGACTGTTGTATTCCTCGTCTGCCTAGGCGGCACGCCACAGGCACCTCATATATTCAGGCCCGTGACTTTACAGAACTTGATGCCCCAGGCTCTCTGCACACCAGGCACCGCGGCCGCTCCGAGCAATTGAGCCATGCAAGGCGGCTACGCACGCCATCCTCGGTCCATCGATCCAATGAAGGAAGAACTATCTAGTCCGTTGCAATGGTTCCCCTCTAACCACTGGGTTGAGGGAGGGCAGTCAGTATGCAAGTGAGTATAGCCTCCATTTGGTTATTATTTTCAACTATTTAATTATGTTTATTTTCTTTTAGTGTAAAATTGCTTTTGTTGGTTCATTCCCGTTAAGAGCGAAAACTCAAGAGTTCGTTTGCGCAGAGTTTTTATCCCAATCAATGGTCGTGAGCGCCAATTGGAGGTATCACAGTGTCCGATCTCTTGCAGCAACTAGCCGTAGCGCGGCGCGAGGAACGGCCGCGTGGAATCTACTCCGTCTGCTCCGCCCATCCATGGGTGCTTGAAGCAGCTATCGACCAAGCAATCGAAGATGGATCCGCGCTTCTTATCGAGGCCACCTCCAATCAAGTGAACCATCTTGGCGGTTACACCGGCATGTTGCCGGAGGACTTTCGGCGCCGCGTTGTCGAGATTGCGGCCAGCAAAGGCTTCGACCAATCGAAGTTGATTCTCGGCGGGGATCACCTGGGTCCAAATCCCTGGCAAAAGCAAAATGCAACGGTCGCAATGAAGGAGGCCGAGCGCATGGTGCGGGCCTATGTCAGCGCAGGATTCCAGAAGATCCATCTGGATGCCAGCATGGCATGCGGAGACGATTCCGAGCCGATCTCCGGAGAGACCATTGCCTGTCGCGCCGCCGCTCTCTGCGCCGTTGCCGAGCAGTCCTGCGGCGAGGAAAAGCCGGTGTATATCATTGGCACCGAAGTGCCCACGCCGGGAGGAGCAACTGAAAGTCTAAGCGAACTCTCCGTGACCAGCCGGGAAGATGCGGCAGAGACACTGGCCACTCACCGGCAAGTCTTCAAAGAAGCAGGTCTCGCGGACGTGTGGTCTCGGGTGATCGCACTGGTGGTGCAGCCAGGCGTTGAGTTCAATCATGACAGCGTGGTCAACTACGATCCCTTGCGCGCCACGCATCTCACAGCCCTGCTGAAAGACGAAGAGAGTCTGGTTTTTGAGGCGCACTCCACCGATTACCAGCGACCTGAAGCATATCGCCAATTGGTGCGCGATGGATTCGCCATTCTCAAAGTCGGTCCCGCGTTAACCTTTGCAATGCGAGAGGCCTTGACTGCTCTTTCTCAAATCGAGGCAGAGCTTGTGCCGCATGCGCAGTCTGCCCATCTTGAGGATGTGCTGGAACGCGTTATGCTCGACAAGCCCGCTAACTGGCAACATCACTACACCGGCGATGAGCGGGCTACGCACCTGATGCGGCGCTTCAGTTACAGCGATCGGGTGCGCTATTACTGGAACGACCCGCGCGTCAAAGAGGCTGTCGATCAGCTCATGGCGAACCTGAGTAGCATTACCATTCCCGAGACGCTGCTGAGCTGCTTCCTTCCCGATGAGTATCGTGCGGTACGCGCTGGCGCCCTGCAATCCGATGCGCATTCCCTCATTCTCCACCGCATTCGTGAAGTGCTAGGACATTACGCGGCGGCTTGCGGGAGATAGTGCTCCGGCTGTGCTCTTGAGAGATTCTTCGCAACAGATGCGAGGCCGTCCACAGACGGGATCGCGTCTGTTTTTTGATCGCCATGGACAAGCGCGGGCGGGGATGCCCGCACTACAGCAGACCGGAAGGCCGGCGCTACTTTCGTGCAATTATCAGATCACTCTGTCACGGCACTAGATCGGCAACTCCGTCGCCGCGTGATTGGTCGTCTTCCGCATGATCACATAGAGCAGCAGGCCGACGACGATCCACGCAGCGCCCAACAGCTTGGCGTTCAGGTTGAGATTGAACCAGATGAACGTGCAGACCAACATGCCGCACAAGGGAGACAAAGCTGCAAATGCGACCTTCTCCTGCGAGCGGAACTTATAGTGAATGAGAGCCGCCGCATTTACGCCGATGAACGCGATGAATGCACCGAAGTTCAGCAATTCAGCACCCTGCTCGAAGGTCATCAGAAATGTTCCAAACAGGGTGATGGCGCCGAGCAGCAGCACGTTGTTACGCGGGATCCTGGTCTTGGGGCTCACCACGCCGAAGAACCGTTTTGGCAGCGCATCGGCGCGACCCATTCCGTAGAGCAGGCGCGCCGCGCCAAACTGCGCTGCGATGCCGGAGCCCATGTTAGCGATCAGAAGCGTGGCATTCAGCAGTTGAAAGAGAAAGCCTCCGCCGACCCGGCGTGCGACTTCGACAAAGGCGGTATCGACCATCGATAGTGGGAAAGGAATCCTCCCCGGCCAAACAAGCTGCGCAAGATACACTTCAATGGCCGAAAGCACGCCAATGGCGAAGCACGTTAACACTGTAGCAAGCAGAATGTTGCGGCGAGGATTTTCAACTTCTTCCGACATGGTGGAGATGCCGTCGAAACCGATATAAGTCAGCACGGCAATGGAAGCACCGTGGAACATATGGCCGGGAGTAAAGGTTGCGGGATCGTAGAAAGGCAGCAGCCATTGGCCTCCCACAGGCCGAGCCACCAGCGCGATGTAGCGTATGGCTTCGGCGATGAAAACTACTACAACAATGCTCATGCCCAGTGCTAGCGCCGCATTGACGCGGCCTGAGCTCTGCACCCCGCGCAGATTGAGTCCGGTGAATACCAGGACAAAGGCCACGGTCCACGCAGCGTAGGGAATCTGCGGCACGATATTCTGCGCCGCGGCACTGCACCAGATAGCACAGATGATTGGATTCAGCATGTAATCCATGAGCATGGACCAGCCGACCACATACCCTGCGAGTGGGTGAATCTCCCTGCCCACATATGTGTAGGCCGATCCCGCACTGGGATAGACACGCGCCATCCTGCCGTAGCTGACCGCTGTGAACAGCATGGCGACCATGGCAATAAGGATGGTAGTGACTACATGTCCCCGTGCGGCATTGCTGACTACGCCGTAGATGCTCATGGGCGCAGTGGGCTGGATGATGATGATGCCGTAAAGAATCAGGTGGTGAAGCTTAAGCGTGCGGCGTAGCCCCGGAGCGGCCATGTCCATCTCTGCGTCCATGCTGAGGAAGTCCTCTCTGGTGGTTGAATGTCACTTCGGAAAAGGCCTTCCCCCAGGTTTCAGGGCATGGATCGCCCCTTGAGGCGCGATCACGAAAAACTCTGTCACCTACTCCGGACGCTGCTTTTCTTCCGGAACGAACTGTGTCGAGATATTGCCGGATATCGTAAGTGTCAGGGTCTTGGAATTCGTGTTCGCCGCTAGGCCCGTTCCGGTTGCTCGCACCGTGTATTTGCCGGACTGGGTATAGGCGTGGTGAACCTTCATTCCCTCTTCCGCCGAGCCATCACCGAAGTCCCAGTGGCATACCAGCACTGGCTCTTCTGCAGACGCCACCTCGGCGCTGAGAGTCAAAGTCTCGCCCGCATTTGTCTCCCCTTCCGAGCGGACCTGGAATGCCGGCTGAGACGCTGGAACATCCTTATCAATCAACTTGAACATGCGCACAGTGTGGGCCGGCTGGTCCAGAATGATCGCTTCAGATGAAATCCTGCAGCAACTTTTTTCACCGAACACTTCTTCTATCGTGTATTTCTCCGGAGCCCTCAAACCCAAAGCGCGGAAGCTGATGGTTCGCTTGAGCGACCCCTCCGTCCAATTAAAAAGGGTAAGGATCGACTGCCGACCGTCCTCTTTGAGCAGAAAGATACTTGGCTGGCCGTCGGTTGGTGCATAAGTCATCAGGTCGGTGGGGATGGAAGCACGGCCCAGGCGAGCCATGTCGATAAGTTCTGTCATTTTCACTAAAGACAGTCGTTCCGGCGAAGCTCCTAGGGTGGGAAGGTCATCTCCCAGTTCGAACATGCCCCCTGAAACCGCCGCCAGAGCAATCGACACTTTAGCCTCATCCAATGTAAGTGGCCGCTGCCCTCCGTGCCAGGACTGGTCGTCGACGGTCTGCGTGGAAACAGTGAAGGCGTCCGGATCAGCGATGAAGAAATTGCGATTCATGTAGAAACGCGCAGCTATTCCCGATGCCGCGTCCCTGGAAGCCTCGAAGGTGTGTCCCGTGTCTTGGGAGATTCGGCCTGCATCCACGAGCCCGACGGGATTCAGCATGGTGCTGCCGTCTTTATCGAGAACAGTATCTTCTCCCATGGCCTTGCGGATAATTGCCAAGCCGATCCGCTGTGCCTCAAGCGCCGTTGTGTTGGGACGATAGTAGGAACCTTCGACCGCTGAGTCATCCATGAAATCCATTTTGATGAAACGAACACCCCAGTCATAGAGCTTGCTGTAGGTCTGCTTGAGATACTCCTGTGAGCCAGGATTGGTTGTATCCAGTACGAACAAGAGATCGTGATGCTCAGTTACATCACCGATATGGATCAGTTGGCCGGCAGCGTTATGTAACAACCAGTCTTTGTGGTTCTGATATACCCAGGCGCGCTCGGACACTTCGAAAGGCGCCGTCCATACTCCAAACGTCAGGCCGGTGCGCCGCACCGCGTCTGCGACGTACCCCAGACCGCGAGGAAACAGATTGGCATCGTGCGTCGTATATTCGCCGCGGGCGTATTGATATCCCTCATCGATCTGAAAGTAGTTGTACCCGCTGCTCTTGAGATTCTCAGCCAGCCACTCCGCATTGGTGACGGCGGCTCCCTGGTTGAGCCCGAAATAGTATGCGGTCCAGCTCCACCATCCAAGCGGAGTTGGGGTATCAACGCGAGCCTTATGAAGCAACTTGATCGCATGCCCATACTGCTCCAACTGTGCGAGATAGTCGGTCCCAACCGCAAACATCAGGCGCTCGGACGACAAACTAGCTCCTACAAGAACCGGCAAGCTTAGGCTGACCTGTTCGGCAGGAGGAGAATCCCGGAGCGATTCCTCTTTCATGATTCCGGTTGTTCCCGTGGCGACAGCCTCGTAGGAAAGTATCTTCGCGTCCGAACTTGGCCCTTGCTCCTTGAGATGAAAAACAGTCAGAAGACGGTCGGAAGTAAGTGCTCCAAGAAACAGGCTCTCGCCACTCTGGCGGTTATAGATAAGCTGGCTTCCCACTGCCCTGAGCATTCCTTTCGGTGCGTCGCCCAGATTTCGAATCGCCAACTGAGGCCGGTCCTCACTGTAGCTATCGGACAGAATTCGGTCAGCGGAAACTGGCCCGTTCAGATTTACGACCGGAGAATCTGTAGCCTGAACGCTGCGGATTGCCTGCACCGAAACCGGCTTGTCCGTTGTGTTGCGCACATCAACTTGAATGTCGCCCCACGATTGCTCCCTGTACAGCCGAATAGTGCAAACCAGATCGGGCTTGCCCGGCAACCCGGTGTGAGTTACCGTTAGCTTTGACCCCGAACCAAATTCGTCGTGAAACTCCGACTGCTCCGTCTTGTGCTGAGGATATGCGGATGATTGCAGAACCTCAGAATCTACGTCCGCCTCGATGCTGGAGCGCAGAACCGTAACAGGAGTACCAGTGCGCGCAATCGAGTAGGAGCCATCTGAATTGACGCTGACTTCCAGGGCCTTTCCTCGAATCGAGTCGAGAGTTCGCAATCCGTCGGGCGCTGCAGACTGGGCCTGCCCGTTCACATTTCCCTGTGGCACAAAGACAGCCGCTCCCGCTACAAGCAGAGCCCACAAACTTCTCTTAAGCGATCGCTTCACATCGACTCCTTTGCCCTATGCGGGCATCCGCCTCGTCTACCTGGTGCACACTGACGGCAGTTCAGCCAACAGCTTGCAGAACACAATGAATGTGACCATGAACGAATAACCTACAAATGGTCTTGAGCACTACGTCTCACCTTGGCAACAGTACCCGGAGCGGCCAGCGGCGAAGACATCCGAAGACTGGCAATGTTCGGACTGTTTGAAGGTATACGCCGCAGAAAACACCATACAGACCCAGATACCAGTCTGTGAGGTCAAAGGGCATCGGCGCCGCATGTTTCGATATATTACGATGCTGATCGTTTACTGTCAATCAAGACATCCGCTCCTGGAACACGAAACTTTCAGGAACCTGAGGTCGATAGTTCCCCGCTAGAACCAACACGGCGAGGAATCTAAGCCGAGAGACGCTCCGCCAATGCGCGAATTCCCATCCCGCCGATTGAGGAATGAGAAATCTGCGTGCGAGGAGCCATAGTACCTGTATTAAGAGCATTTAAATGGCTATACATCTAAAAATAAACGACTTGCATGAGTCTGCAGGTTCGAGATGAAAGAATGAGCCTGCGGGTGGAGGTGGCTGACCAGCCGGATAACGCAGAGAGCCATTGCTATTGGTATCGACTAGGCACCCGCGGCATGTTCGTATTGCCTCGAAAGTAGATACGGTTCCTTTGGCCCAAGTTGGACCGGCAACGTCAACCCGCACAAGGATGACGAAGAACCCTAAGTGCTTGATAAAAAGAAAGCACTTGGAAAACCGATAACCAATTCGCGCGAGTTTGCGATATTTCATAAACGAAAGGATTGACGGTTACGTATAATAGATTTATTCTTTCGTAGTGCTTCGTATACGCTTGGTTTGGCTACGGTACATTTTTTGGCCGCAGCTTTTAGAACGGTCTATCGAGAAATGGAGTTAAGATGTCGAACAATCAGATTGCCCTCTCCCAGGGCGCTCTCCTCAACGTCCCTCAATACACATTGCCTGAAATCGTCCAGCAGCCTCTTCTTTGGCCAATAACTCTGGAGACGGTCCGCGCAGCATCGCTGCAGTTGCAGCTCGCTGGCAAGCTGCAGGATGCTCGCGTCTTACTGACCGGAGCGGGAACATCGGCCTATGCAGCAAGCGCCGTGGCATCCGCGTGGCCTCGTGCTGTCGCCGTTCCAACAACCGATCTGCTGGTCGATACAGAACGTTATCTGATAGATGTCGACGTTGTGATCTCCGTGGCCCGCTCCGGTGATAGCCCGGAAAGCGTAGCTGTGGTCGAACGCGTTCGAGCCCTGCAGCCAAAGATCCTGCAGTTAGCGATCGTTTGCGCTGAAGATGGTGCTTTGTCTCGCTCAAGCGTTGATGGACTAATCGTGCTTGATCCACGTACCAACGACCGGAGTCTGGTAATGACCAGCGCGTTCTCCAATTTGGTGCTGGCCGGAATGGTACTGGCTCGGCCGGTTGAGGTCGGCGCTATTGTTGACGACTTGAGCAAGCGCGCGGCCTTGCTGTTGCCGGAAATCGATCGAGCCTGCCAAGCTGCGGCAGCGCGCATCCGCGATCGCATCGTGGTTCTCTCCTCCTCTCCCTTGATTGGGTGGCGGCAAGAAGGCGGGTTGAAGGCCCTGGAGATGACTGCCGGGCAGTTCCCGCTGGTTTCCGAAACGTATCTGGGCCTCCGCCATGGCCCCATGTCGTTCGTCACTCCCGATACACTTGTACTCTGCCTACTTTCCAACGACAAGGTGCGCCGCAGTTACGAGGCAGATCTGGTCCGTGAACTTCGCGCCAAGAAAATCGGATATTTGGTTGGCATTGCGAAACCAGGAGAGTCGGGGGAGCTTTTTGATCAGCTCATTCCTGCAGTTGCGCCGCAGATAGACGACGCTCTGCGTACGCCCTTTGAGATCCTGGGTCCGCAGCTACTCGGATATTATTTAAGCTTGGGCATAGGATTGAATCCCGACAATCCAAGCCCAGACGGCATCATCAACCGGGTGGTCAGCGGAGTCAAGATTTATAGACCCCATCTCTGCGAGGCGTAGGAAGCAATATGAAGAAGCGTTTCGATGTCACCATCGCAGGTGAGATTAATATGGACCTCATCCTTTATGGGCTTCCCGAAGTCATGCCGATGGAACGCGAATTACTGGCCAGCGACTTTGGAATGACTCTGGGGAGTTCCTCAGCAATTGTCGCCCACAATCTGGCTGCGCTGGGTGTCTCCGTCGGCTTCGTAACCCGGCTTGGAAACGATCCTCTGGGAAGCATTGCCCTCGAACGTCTGGCGGAGAGGGGAGTCGATCTTTCTCATGTTAAACGCGTCTCCGGAGGCACATCGACTGGTGTCACCATCCTGCTCACGCATGAAGGCAAGCGGCATATTCTGACTTATCCGGGAACCATGTTTGAGATGGTCGCCAGTGATCTCGATCTGTCTTATCTCGCCTCGGGCCGGCACTTCCATCTCTCCTCCCTCTTTCTGCACAAAGCGCTACAACCAGACCTGCCCCGCATTTGCAGGCAACTGAAGGCCGAGAGCCTCACCATCTCGCTCGATACCAACGATGATCCAGACGATCGCTGGGGCGAGCCTTTAGATGAACTCCTGGGCATTGTCGATCTCTTCATGCCTAATGAGGACGAGGCCTGCCGCATCACCGGCAAGGCCGATGCCGAGAGCGCTATCGAAGCTCTCGCAAAACGCGTCCCACTGGTCGCCGTCAAGTGTGGCAAGCGCGGCGCACTGGTGCAACGCGCCGACCGCCGCTGGTCCGTTCCCAGCCAGTCCGTCACCCCGCTGGACACCATCGGCGCCGGCGACAGCTTCGATGCAGGATTTCTGACCGCCTACCTCCGCGGGGACGCGCCAGAGGTTTGCGCGGCTTACGGAAATCGTATTGCCGCTCTGTCGACGCTGCGCCACGGAGGCACGGAATCCTTCCGTGACCCCGCCTTCATGCAGGACTTTCTCAGCCGGGCCAACTGAGGAAAGAAGAGACGAACAATGGGGCATGGGGATGCTACGAATGACTACCCGTGACTCGCGTCAATTGCACTGAATGAAGGATTAGTCGGAGCGGCCTACGCCTTCCACACCTAGAGCGAAACCAGAGTTGGTATGCCTTGGTGAGTTCAGTGCCGGGTCGCCACTCCCTGTTGGTCGCGTAGACTTGAGTATTGCGGTTTCGGGATACAGTCACTCTGGTTTCGCTATAAATATAGAAAGCAGCATTCCGTCGCATGAAGCCGGAGAATTTGCTCCTTCGTGCACCCGTTCCTTGTCTTTTGCCAAGATTCGAACCTTGAAGACAATCCCGTTCCGCATTTGAGCGGGAATTGAATGGCGCGGGCTTTGCTGTCCACGAAAAAATGTGCGGAGTGGCAAGGCATGACTTTAGTACAGAAAATGATTGAGGGCCTGGAGAAGCAGTATCTGCTTCTCCAGGCCCTCAATTCAGTCACCTTGTAAGTGCGATCTCTCCTCTGGACAAACTGCGCCCGAAGAAGAGATCGCACAGCCTGTTGCGTGGATCAAAAAATGTACTTCAACGCAAACTGCATGATACGAGGCGATTCAGCTGCGTGGATGGAGCCAAACGTTGCATCCGCCATCGAGCCATCCGGGCTCTCGAAGTTCGGGTGATTGAGGAGGTTGAATGCTTCTGTCCGAAAATCCACTTTTTGTGTCTCGCGGAAGGGACCGAAAGGTATTGCGATTGTCTTGACCAAGGCTGCATCCAAGTTCACAAAGCTCAGCCCTGAAAGGAAATTCCTTCCGGTATTACCATCGGAGTTTACCGGAGTGGCGAAAGCTGCAGTATTGAACCATTCATTCAGCTTTTCCTTCTGTGAACGGCCTGCCGGCAATTTCGGATTTCCGATCAGATTTGCGCGATCATTCACCGTTCCATCCTGATTGGCATCTCCTACAGCTAACACGGAGAATGGGAATCCATCGTGCCGAGTCAGGACACCACTCGTCATCCATCCTCCGAGTACTTGCCGGCCGACGAATCCGAACCCATGTATCGTGGGAACTCGCCATACGCCAGCCATTTTGAATTGTTGTGCCAGACTGGAGTTGCATACACCGCGATCTTTACCGGGGTTCTTCGCGTCGGTGAACTCGTTGAACGCAAAGCTCGCACCTGAGCCTGCCAGGTCCATACACTTTGCCCATCGATATCCGCCCAGGAAGGACAGGCCCCCCGTCATACGCTTCTCCGCTGTGACAGATAAGGCGTTATAGCTGGAGGTTGCCGTACTTTCGTCCAGGATGACGTTCCCGCCGAAGCCGTTCGCAGCCATCGGCCTGACACCGTTTGCAGCAGCATTTACATCCCGAGAGTCAAACATGTGATAGCTTTCCGACGCTTCATAGCCAGTCCGAAGCAGGACCCCCCATGGCAACTGACGCTCCAAGGTAAGGTCCCATTGCATCGTCGAAGGCGGTTTGAAACTCGGCGAGAATCCGATCGCCATCGTCAGCGGCAGCGCAAATACCGTGTTCGACGGTGGTGGGTTTTGGAGAACTGGAACGGTGCCGTTGTAAGGAGAAGCGGAGTACGGATTGTATGCGCTCACCGTAGGGTCTGTGATCGTGTCACCCTCAGTGAACGGTTCGGTGCTAGTCATTTCGTTGTACATTCGGCCAAAAGGCTGGTCATGATAAATGCCAAAGCCGGCACGCAAGCTGGTCCTTCCGTCGCCGAACACATCCCACGCAAGTCCAACGCGCGGATCGATGATCTTCATGTCCGATGGTGAAAGTCCGCTCGGAACTCCCGGATCGCCGCGCACTAGGAATCCCGCTGGCAATCCTGGGTAGCGAGTGGAGTGAACACCGTTCGCATAATCGACCAGATTGATCTGGCCTCCGATTTTGCTCGAACTGGCGTCTGCCCATGGTGTCCACGGCTCCCAACGCGCTCCAATGTTCAATGTCAGCCGCGAAGTGATGCGCCATGCGTCGTTGGCATAAACTCCAACCCCAACCCCTCGCGGAGCCACATAGGACGGAGCATACTGCTCATAGAAGCAGTTAGCTCCGAGCATGAAGTCCAACGGCGCGGAGCCGGAGTTTGCGCACCACCAACCTTCATAGCCAGAAGAAACATAAGCCTGGTAAAGAACACTCTGCGAGAAGGGTATTTCAGCGCCGAAGTCGACTGTATGGCGCCCCTTGACGTATGTCCAGTTATTTGTGAAGTCTTCCTGATTCCGAGTCACGTTTTGGGCGCCGATCCAATATGCCTGAAACCATCCACCGATGTCGAAGCCAACTTCACTTACACCCTTCGGATCCCAAACCGGATAATTGGCACCCAGATCTGCAAGGTTTTGGAACTGCGTTGCGCCGGTGGCTTCCAGAAGTACCCGACTCAGTGTGCCTCCGACCGTCGTGAGCAAGTTGTTGTTAAATCGATAGACCACATTGAGCGCGGCGTGCTGGCTGGTCCACACATCGTTCATCCCGCCTGTGACAATGTCTTTCGGATCGGCGACATTCGGTTGTGTGTCCTGGTCCCAAAGATAAGTAGCGGAAATGGTCGTCTTGTCATTGAGATGATGATCTGCCCGCGCCACATACTGATTGTCGTTCTGAAGCGTTTGCGACAGGTAATTGAACTGCCCCGTGATTGGATCTCCGGTGGGAACCAGTGCAAGAACCTTTAGAGAGATCGGATTGTAGAGCGATGTGGAAACCTGACCGCCGGTGAAAGTCGCTCCGGTCAGGGGATTTGTCAGTTTGCCGCCTGTACCCAACGCCGCCAATGATGACGACCAGTTCCCATTTAGTTCTGCCTCTGTGGGGCCGAACGCTACGTTGGAAGTAGTTCCGTACCGATTTGTCGTTCGTTGAAATGAGCCAAACCAGAAGGTCTTGTCCTTCTTGAGCGGACCACCAACGCTAAAGCCAAACTGATTGCGCTTCAAAGTGTCCTGCGTTTGCGAAAAGAAACTGTCGGCATCGAAGTCGCCATTTCTCACGTATTCGAACGCCGACCCATGAATGCTGTTCGTTCCGCCTCGAGTAACCGCATTGACAACCGCGCCGCCCCTGCCTCCGAACTTCGCGTTATATGAGTTTGTATCGACTGTAAACTCTTCGACCGCATCGGGATTGGGAAACACGTTGGCTACATCGGTATACGTGTCCTCATCGAGTCCGCCATCCAAATAGAAGGTGGTGGAATTCTCGCGTGCCTCGCCGCTGGATGTAACGAACCCAGCAGCGCCGGTTTCCGGTCGCGTGGCCCCCTGGTTCGAGTAATTATTTGAAGACGGATTATGTTCGCTGGTGTCGGGCGCCAGTGCCAGCAGCTGTGTAATATTGCGTCCGTTGAGGGGAATCTCGTCTGTGAACTCCGGTGTGATTGCAAAACTTACGGTCTGCGTATTCACGTCGACAATAGGTGACGCGCCTGTGACAACGAGCTGTTGGCCTTCCGCACCAATCTGCATCGCGACATCAACGGTCCTTGGTTGCCCTACCTGAATCTCGATTCCGCTCCGTTCGTACCCCTTGAACCCGGCGCTCTCCACATGCAGTTTGTATGCCCCAGCCTGTAGGTTAGAGATTACGAAGTAGCCTTCGCCATTCGCCTTCGAAGCTGTAGAGATCCCGGTCGTACTCTCGGTAACTATAATGCTCGCTCCGGGTATAACCGCTCCGCTTTGATCCGTTACCGTACCGGACAGGCTCGCAGACGACCGCTGTGCCGCTGCCGGAAAAGACATGCAGAACACAGACAGGCATGCCACGAACAGGTAGATCCCTAGCTTCGTCATGGACCTGCTCTTCGACGGTCTGGGTTGACAGCCTTGGCAGATCACAGCCTCACTTGCCGGATGGCCAGCACGTTCCTCCAGAATGCCTGCTGCGCAAGAAACCTTCGACGAAGGCGTCCGTTCCCTTAGTCCAAACTCGATTTTGCTCGTCATTGCGTAGACCCCCTTATTTTCTGAAAAGTTGTTGTAGGGACACGCCCGCGTCGTGAGCATCAAGCCGTCGGGAAGTAGCTTTGCCGACGGCTCTTCTAGATGCTCGCTTGAGGACTGTTATTATCCAATGTGAATTGAAAAGTAAACCAAACAGACATAAAGACCAATAAAGATAAAGCAGAAAACAAAAAGAAAGTGAAGTAAATAAAACAATACGACAGTTTGCTGCAATTTTGAGGTCGGATTGTTCCCCACGTCAACACATTGTCTGTCGCTTTCGCGATTCTACGAAGCTTGCCTGCCGCAGTCTGGCACTGACTGTTCTCACAACGATTACCCACACGGTCATTACCGATGACCAGTTAGGGGAGGAGGAAGTGGCTACTCAGATCGGCCGGCGTCGAAGTGCCCCCGCTTGGGGCGCCTCCTATTACGGAGAGAGACGCCCCAGGCGGGGTGCAAAAGCCCTTGACCAAGCCGAACCTCGGGATGAATTTGTTGAAACCAATGGTCGAAAAGTCAGTTTGTAGGTGCGGCTTCAAGCGTAATCACCTGAAATGGCTTGAGCTGGACGCGTTGCGCGTGTCCCGCAAGCAAACGAAGCGAAGACGAAGCCCCGTCACCAACCCATGGACTGTGTGCTCGGTAGCTGCGGAGCGCGTGGGGAGGTAGTTCAAAGGCCTGACCCACATCGAGTGAAAACTCCTGCGCATGATCGGATGGATTGCGCAGCACCACGATACCTTTTTGCGGACTCCACGAAGCCCAGCCATACACCTCGAGCTTCGCCGGATCGCCTCCGATCCAGTGCGTATCCTTCAGCGTCTCAGCATTCGACCGCGACCAGTGTGCTGCTTCGGCCAGAACGTCCCAATCCTGCGTTGAAAGCAGTGAAGGCGTCAGATACATCTCCTGCAATTGTGTGCCGCTTCCGAAGAAGGAATGCACCTCATCCGGAAAGTCGCCGCCGGGATCCGTGTTGAGATGTTCCGCTTCACGCGCGTAGATCAGGCCATGCAGCATGAGCGAACTCAAGGGAAACAGCGGGCCGCCCTTGACGACATTGCGATAGGTTTGTTCATCGCGATATGTGATCCACTTTTGGCGCCAGCTTCCAACGCCGTCGAAGCCATGGTCCTCTCCGCCGCGCCAAATGGAGTCTGCGTACCGCAGCCAGAACGGCGACGGCTGCGTGCCAGTCGTCAGATTGATAAAGATGTTGGGGTCTTGTTGCCGCAGCTTCTCGATCAGATGAATCGCCGCTGCAAAATCGCTGTCAAAGAGGCTACCGGGAAAAACCTGGCTCGCATTTCCCGTGCCATCGAGCTTGAACTGGTTCACGCCGTACTTCGAGATCATTTCCAGGCAAGTCTTTTCAAACAGTTCATAGTATCGGGGTCCAGAGAGTGCGAAGCCGCCACTCACCGTCTCAAATCCCGCACGTTTACCAGCGGCAATGCGCTGCACCTTCTCTTCCGCATAGCCACCCCACGGAGAAAGCCAAACGCCAACTCCGAAGCCGTATTGTGAACCCGACTTGCGGATATTCGAGAAACCATGGGGAAACCCGGAGTTGAATTTCCAGAGAGAATGCGTATCGTCCCAGCCATCGTCGAAGAGAAACGAGTCCATAGTCACACCGCGTTTGCGCACCAACTGTTCACCGAAGGCATGTACTCTATCCAGAGCCGCCGCTTCATTGAAGCGCTCGCCAAAGCCAAGGTCATACCAGCTGTTGTAGTGCAGGAAAGTGCGGTACGGATGTGCCCGTTCCATTTCTAGATAAGAGAGAAAATCCCGGCGTAGCTGACCGGCGGCGACCACGCCAATCACCGAAGAATATGAGATGGATTGGCCCGCGCCAAGCGGCAAAACACGCGTGAGGATCGCCGTCGCCCTCGCATTCTTTACCGCGCTCACCGACAGCGGAGACTCGGCCCCGAGAAAGAAGTCGCCTGAAACAATCGGTGAACCGGCAACCGTCCCGACCACCTGCGCGCCAGCCGACTCGAAGTCAAAGAGCCGCAGTTCGGCAATATCCACAGGGTGTGCCATTGCCTTGAGCGCGATCTCCTGGCGCAAATAATTCGTGCCATCGCGCAATAAAGCGCACCAGTGCACGGCCAGCATACTGTCTTCCGTACTTAGGTCCGCGCAGATTCTTTGTCCGCCAATCTGTCCCGCCATTCGCGAAGCAGAAGGATCCGTCGCCACCACGTCTTCTATCGGCGCGGCGTCTAATTTCATTTGCGAAGCGGCAATGGTACGTCCGTCGCGAAGAACTACCGTGAAAAACTCGCCCGGCAGAAGCTTCGCCCCGGTTCTTCGATCCTCGATTTCCATGACCTTGAGACCACCAGTCGAAGTTTGAAATCGGGCGGTGATGAAATCGTCATGCAGATCATATGTTCCCGATGCATTTCGCTCCAACTCTCCTGCAGAAAGGGCCGGATAAGCGAGGAAAACGAAGGCCAGAGAACTCGCCGTCCATCTGCACGCCAATGCTGCCCGCATGCCTGTGGAGCGCCTCTCCAATATGCTCCGGTTGGCTGCACGCAAGACTTGTGAGAGTGGTCGGCGCGACTTTTCAGCCAAGAGCAGGTGGCTGCATTGAGTCGGTCTGAAGTGGAAGAAGGACCAGAAGCTTATCGTCATTTTCACCATTTCATAGCACCAGTGAAGGTGCGATAATAAGCACAGTGTACACGAAAAGAAACAAAACGAAGGAAAACATTCAACTACAGATTACGATCGTCTATACTAAGTTTCGTTGAATTGACCTCAAGAACAGATTGGAGGGGCAAACACATGTCTTACGACGATGCAAATCAACCGGACCCGTTTGTCGCCATGGTTAGCTCTAAAGCTGAAGTCGATCTACGCCTGAGCGACTACGAGCCGCGCACGCAGCTCAAGGTTGCAACTCATACCATTGAGAAACCGCGATTCCCCGTCATCGACTACCACAATCATCTTGATGCACAGTCTCCGGAAGCGGTGCTGCGCATAATGGACGCATGCGGTGTGGAAAAAACCGTGAACATCACCATGCGCACTGGACAAGCCGCCATCGATTCGATTCATCGATTTCATCGGGCAGCGCCGGATCGTTTCGCCACCATTGGTTGGATGGACTGGAATGGCATAGAGCGGAGTGATTTCGTGCAACTCAGCCTGGATCGGCTCGAGCGGCTGGTAGAGAACGGAGCCTGCGGAATTAAGTTCTGGAAGGATCTGGGCCTGACCGTCCGCGACGCAAGCGGTACGCTGCTCCGCATCGACGATGAGAGGTTGGCTCCGATTTTCGACAAGGCCGCCGAGTTGAGCATTCCAGTCATGTTTCACACCGCTGATCCCGATGCGTTCTTTACGCCGATCGACAAATACAACGAACGCTACGAGGAACTTGCAGCCCATCCAGACTGGAGTTTTTATGGAGCACCGGTTTCCAAAGCTTCCCTGCTGGAACAGCGCGACCGCGTGATTGCGCGGCATCCGAAGACAACATTCGTCGGTGCGCATCTTGCCGAGAGCGGAGAGAACCTAGCCTACGTGGCAAATTTGCTCGACACCTACCCCAATCTTTTCATTGACATCAGTGCGCGTACGCCGGAACTTGGCCGCCAACCCTATACCGCGCGCGAATTCATGATGAAGTACCCAGATCGAATCCTCTTCGGCACGGACCTTTTGCCCGATATAGACATGTATCGCCTCTACTTTCGATTCCTCGAAACCGCCGACGAATACTTTGAGTATCCTTCGCACGCCTCGCGCCAGGGCCGCTGGAATGTTTTTGGCCTCTTCCTGCCTTCAGAGGTACTGGAGAAGATATACCGCACCAATGCGCTCAAGCTGATGCGGACAACTGGCTAGTAGATCCTGAAAAAGCCGATTTTAAGCAGCCAGCAAGGTTATCAGAGAGCCGATGAAGTCCGATGTGGATAGAAGTCGGCCCAGGATGGCATTAATTTCGCGCATAAAACGACGAGGAATGGCCCTCAGTAGCTTCTGGAAGTTCATCGCTGCAGCGGCCAGCACGGCATTCACCGCGTTTCCGGCAGCACCGTTCAGCCGATTGCGTTCCAACCGGTGTTCTGTCTTCAGATGTCCTATGCTGGGTTCCACTGCGGCGCGGTGCTTCATTCTTCGCCACAGCGATTGTGGCGTTCGGCCTCGCCGTCGCTTGTCCACATGGATCGCCGCTTCGCCTTCGTAATCATGACCTCGGTATCCCATGTCGACGTGCACTTCTTTGACCTGCTTGCCCAGTAACTTCTCGACCTGTTTCATCTGCACTGCCAGCGTGTACCCGTCATAGGGATTCCCTGTAAAACTCTTCGAGCCAACGAACCATCCGCCACGACTGCTCACCGCAACACTGACCTTGTTGCCGAACTCGTATTTCTTGTCCGCCTTGCCCTTGGCGATACACTCGACTTCTGGCTCATGAACCGAGTAGATCTTGTTCTTGTCGTGGCGTTGCTGCGTGTGGATGCGATGAGCCGTGGCGAGTAACTTCTTCAACTCGCCAGTTGGTTGTTTCACCTGCCGCTCGATCTCGCGCTGCACGCGTCCCAACTGCGTGCGCAGCGTGCGGGTGCAGGCTTTGGCGCGTTTCATCTGTCGAGCATGCGCGTAACGGCTGGACTGCATCAACAGCCTTCGACCAACATGCTCATAGCTCTGCTTGATGTTCAGACCTGCGGCTCGTGCGGCTTTCACTAACCGTTCGCGACCGAGGTGATACAACCGGGCATCGGTAGGATAACGAACCGCCTTGCTCTGCACCGTGGTATCCACGTTGAGGCGCTGAAGCTGAGTGGGTCGGATAGCTTTCATCTTCATGCCCGCTTCGATGGTGGCGCGAAGCATCTGTTCGGCGCCTGCTTCACCAAGCCGTTGGCGCCAGCGCGTCATGCTCGATGGATCAATTGGCATGCTGTGCTGGAAGTAGCGCTCACCGCTGAAGTGCTGCTAATAAGGGTTCTCGGCCCAGGCGGCAACCACATCCTCATCGCTCAGGTCGGTCTGGTACTTCAGGTAGTGCAGCGCCACCATCAGACGCGTCGAAATACCCGGTGCGCCCTGTGTCGGATGATAACTGCCACCGAGAGTGGACTCAAATGAATCCCAATCGATGTACTGGCCAAGAAGAACCAGTGGATGGTTCATGTCGATCAACTGCTCAAGGTCGATCTGAAACAACTCCCGTTGTGGCTGCTTCGGTTCACTCTTCGGGCGCATCCGTTTTTCCCAGTTATCTTCGTGTTTTCTAAGACTTCTGAGAATATTTTACTCGATGCGTATACTCTATGTCATTGATTCTTTTGGTGATGAATGATTTTTTCAGGAGCGACTATTAATAGCGTCAATCTCAGGTGTGTCGAACGACCCTGGTTCCGAGAAAGATACATCCGCCATACCCCGTGGGTTATGCCGGTGGCAGACTGAATAGAATTCGCCAGCGTACCGGCGACACCGAGCGGTTCGGACCACAAAACGCTCAGTGCCGCTGTGCCAGATGGGGATGTTCAAGCTGCGCGATTCTGGCTAGAACATACTTTTCTGCCTGACGACGATGAACTCGCCTTTGCGATTGATCAACCCGTAGATCGAGTCGTTGCCCACTTTACGTTCGGCCCAGGCAAGACCGTCGGGGTCGCCGTCCGCCGGAAAAAGGCCTATTGAGCCGCCGGCATAGCTTGCGGGCGGCACGACGATGTTCCAATCGCTGTCCAGCAATCCCGTGTAGTTTCCGGAAACAAGGTGGATAACGAAGGGGTACAAACCATCTGCTCGTAGTTCCCCGATGCCCTCATACTGGCTTGAACCTTGTTGGAATGAGACGACGACCTTGCCTTGTTTATCGATCAGCAGCACAATGCCGTGCAACCCCAACGCCATTGCGTGCCCATGGATGAAGGGACCGAGACCAGACATCTCATTTTGACAGGGAATTACGAGCTTGCCAGTGGCGTCGACATACCCGGATCCGTCGCTACATGACACCCCGGCAAGACCGTCTGAAAATGGTCGCGGCTGCTGCGAGAACATAAACGGGATGACAACCTTGCCCTCCTTGTTGACCGCGCCCCACTTGTGTGCGCCGCCCTCTGTCATCTTATCGACCCAGGCGATGCCCTCGTGGAATGGGGTCACCGTGTCATAGACTGCCGGGACAGCCCACTGCGCGTGGGCGTTGCGAAAGCCGAAATGGTTGATCGCCCCGGGGACGGAAGTCTGACTTCTCGCGAGACCTTCATGGAATTTGTCGAAGCTGATGTGATCGGCGTCTCGAATTGCCAGAAAGTGTCCCTGTAGATCGAGGATGCCTGTGACTGAGTCCCGACCCGACAATGTAACTTGCGTCACCACATCGTCGAATGGCTTTGCCGATAAGAAGACCTTCTTGTCAAACAGCACGTTTCCTTTTTTGTCGATATATATCTCGCCCTGGCGGGGATAGGCGTCCACCATACATGTGCCATGAGTAAAGTACGGCATGTTTGTGCTGTGGTACTGAAAGCCCAGGACCATATTTGCGTGATAATCGAAGAAGCCCCATAGGCCGTCCTGTCTCACGGCGCAAAGGCCATCAGCGCAACGGTTGTCTTCGTTACTCAAGTCGTAAACGAGACCTTTGGCCTTGTCCAGTCTCGGAGGGCCGTCGGGCCTGGTGTTGCGGAGGCGAGCCCCGCGCGCCGCCGGGGAGTCGCCGGCGGGCGCGGACGAGTTCGACGTCTGGAGGCCGGGATCAGGTCTGGACACGGACGCCTGCTCCGCCGACACCCGGTTCGGAGACACTGGGTTCGGAGAAGGCCCGTGATTGGGCTGCTGTTGACTGGTTGCTTTGAGTTGCGCGAGGACTTCGTCGATCAGCTTCGCTTCAGCGCCTTTAGCGGGGATCAGGGCCGGTCCCCATCCCCTGGTTGTCTGAGCCTGCAGATCCTCCATCGTAACGCGGAGGGTATCTCCCTCAAGATGGAAACGGAAGCGAGCACGGTAGATTTGAAGGTGTGCGTGGAACTCTTCCTGGCCGGAAACGATGTCCTGCGAGGCTGGGTCGACAGAATAGGAGAGGCGGCGCGATTGCAATACCGGCCCGATCATCGGGCGTAGTTCGGCGGAGATTTGTTCCGGCGCCTGAGCGAGACCTGGATGGACAACAGCGGCCAACAGTAGTGCCACAAAAAGCGCTTGCCGAACACTACAAACGAAATTTCTTACGCAATCCATGTAATACTCCTTTCATAAAGACAGATTCCCAGTTGTATCTTCCGCTTGGCTTTATACCGGGGATAAATCCTCGGCCTACCGCCCTACTGAGTTTTTCCGCAGCCTGTAAAGCCCACTCTTTATTTTCTGCGTCTTTTCGTGTTTGCCGCGCTTGAAGCAAGGTCCAGGCGCAGTAGCTAGCTAAAATTCAGGGCAACTGCTAAGCGCGAGTGCCACTCATTTCTTCTAGCGCGCGAATAAAACTCAACAGAATATTGCGGCTTTTTGAGGTCACATACGGTAACAAACAGTGCGTAGTTAGAGCTACCGTATGCGGCACCTCCCGAAATGTTCTTAATTTCGCTGAAGTCAAATACCTTTTTATTTCTTCCGAACGCCTCTGCGAGCAGGATTTTCTTTGCGTCCATGTCCAACCAGACTTTTGCCCCGAAAATGTGCGTATGTTTGAAGTCCCAACCCATCTTGTTCTCCTCAATATAGGGTAGGTCTTGGTTGGTCATTGCCAGCCGGTCGAACATTGAAGCGGGAGACGCACCGCGAAGCGAACTTCTGGAACACCGCATCCTGCGGATGAATTTCCACGATTGGAAGGTCGCCGTTGTTAAGAGGCATCTCAATCTTGATCAACCTTCCAGCGAACACCTGGGCGGGAGTCGCGGGTGACATCATCCCGGAAAGGCTGCCGAGAATTCCTACGCCGAGGGGGCTAGCGATCTTCTCTTGTTCTGAAAGCTTTCTCTGAAACCAGAGCGTGGCTTCGTTGTTGAAGTCGCTGGTCATCGAGGGAGCACTACCGGTTTGTCCGTCGATTGACAATCGCATGACAACGTGAGGTGAATTCATCATCCAGTTTCCAGGCGACATCTTGTATGCTGCATTCTTGTTGGTTCTCGATGTGTATAAGATTTTGAGTGTTACGCCGTAGGGGTCGCAGCCGGCAGTGACCTGGAAGACACCACTTCTCCCGTTGCTTTCGGCGCTCTGGTTCATGATCGCCTCAAAATCGGATTCACCGCTGATCTGGTCCTTCTTATCGTGGATTGCCCAAGGGCTTGCCGCCTTGTACTGCGGTGTCTGCTCGCCAACGGGCGAAGGCACCGTCTCTCGTTCGATGACCGCCTTCGCTTTCACCGCGGCGATCACAGTGTCCGACACCCCTTGTTGCTTCAAGGCGATCAAGGCCCGTGAGCTGGCCACATAATTGCCGGGGTTATTTTCGATCATCTCCACAATCAACTTGTCTCCCAAGTGGGCCTTCGACATGTTGACGACAGTCTCATTTGTCAAGACTTCCTGTGCTGCTACTCCCGCCGCGCAAGTAATCAACACTATGAGAAACGCTGCCAGCCGGGACCAGCAGCGCAGAGACCTGGGGCTTCGGTGCTGCCTGGAGTTTTTTACCCAGGGCAGGCAAAGACACTGCGACAGACACAATGGCATCGCTCTTCCTTTGCTTCAATTAGATTTCGACTAGTGTACCCCTTCCAGATCACATCATTGTGAACATCGGTCGAAGCTCAAAGGGCGGAAACAAAGGGAGGCACTACTGGACGGCAAAACTCGTGAGCATGTCTGGGAGCCAGGGGCGTCGAGAGGCAGTGCAAAGCGCATCTTCAAAGCCGCCAATATAAGCTGCCGAGAGTTTCCGGTCCTCACACCCTGTCGCTGCCACAACCACATGCTTGTCAAGTACATGCATCGCCTATCTACAGCAGGCATAAGTAATATCGCTTTTGTATTCTATTGCACTGGGAAAATCGCAAAAACAGATTTCCAGATTTCTTCCGCTACGACATGAAGCAAGATTGCTAAATGGCCAAGAACGTTAATCCTCATGTGAATTATGGTATTGGCATCGCGCAGTGCCCAAGAGGTAGCAGCGTTTACAGATGCGCCGCCGATTCAGCTCAATTTTACTCCACGGCAGAAGCGTCTTCATTCTCCCGCCCGTCCTCCCAAGAGGACTCGAATGAAGCTAAGAAAAGAAAGATAATGCCAAGGGACCAGTAGAAGCAAGAGCCTTTCCGGTCCGGGATAGTGAACCAGTCGGGAAGATACGGCTTGGCTGCCAGGGCCCCGGTCGTAATGCCGTAGACGACACCCAGGGCAGCACAATGACGCAGCAGAAACTTTCTGCGGGTGATGCGATCCCAAGGGACGGAATTCTCGAAACGATCTGATGCCAGGAAAGGAATCGAGGCGGTGTATACCACCAGGATGGCGATCTGGACTCCACCTGGGCGGTCCTGCAAGAAGCAGCAGAGAACAACGAGAGGGATGAAAAGAACGACGATAAAAAGGAGAACGGCCTTGTTGTGACTTCTCTTGTCCGGGTGCTGTTCTGCTTCACCAGATCCACTTTCTGGATTGTCTGGCGTTTGCAGTAGATCGGGCAGATTGTCGTTGTCTTCGGGCATGGAGTTGTTGGAATCGATTATACGGCGGCAGGAAGTGGTTTGCGTCTGAGTACTCAATATTCGCTTGCCCAACCCTCACGGAGGAATCACCAAGAAAACGAGAGAAGAAATCCGGGTGCTGGCTTGACGCGGGCCATGCCTCGGCTACTCTGGCATTCTCCGGGGAATGTCGCGCTCTATTTGCTGACCGATTATGGATCACTCTTGACCTTGGAGCGGATCGCGTGAGATCGAGGTATTAGATCGGACACTTGCTGAATCTGTTTCGAGCATGAAACAAAAGCGCGCGCGCTCCCATGGGAACCATTACCACGCAAGATAGCCGCCATCGACGGCCAGCACATGCCCATTCACGAAAGACGACACAGAGGAAGCAAGCCACACAACGGCCCCTGCAAATTCCTCGGGCTTGCCCAGCCGCTTGGCACGTGTCGGACCGGCGCTACCACATTTATGCGAATACCGGTTTGAGCATAGCCGAGCGCGGCTGCCTTTGTTAAGCCAACAGGTGCTTGCTTCGATGCGGTATAGATTGAGAGTCCTAGCACGACAGCGCCGAATCCATGAATGGAGACGATGTTGACAATTGCGCCTCCACCAAAACGAAACATAGCTTCCAACTCGTATCTCAAGCAGAGCCATGTGCCATTGTCATCGTGTGTGGAAGTTCACTCGCAATAATGGCCTCTACCGCGCGTGAAAGGGCTCGGCGAAGGGCCACGTTTTGTAGCAATGTTCCCAGGTATGGTTCCATCTGGTCTACGGACGTTTCGGAAATGGTCCTCCATATCTTGGTGTTCTTGCTAGAACGCCAAAAAGTAAACTATGACCATCTTTCAGGTAATGCTGCCTTCAGTCTGCCTGTTCCGCATTTGTGTTTTTCCATTCCCTAGACGGCCAAGCGACGGACCATCTGATCGAAATCGACGATGTCGCCAACGTCGCGGAACATGTATTTGTCCATTGCAGTCCGATACAATAAATCGAGGTCCCAAAGAGCAATCTCTCCAAACCACTGATAAACGCTGCAAAGCTGGCATTGTTCGTATGGGCACGCAACAATGAGTTCAGAAGTTCAAAAATTCTTGGAAAAATCCGGCGTACCGTTCAGGAGGCATGCTCATCAGCCATGTGTTTCATCCCACGATTACAGGATTACTTTCCCCTTCGATCCGGCGGCTGTTATTAAGTCACTTGTCTTCCAACTACCAGATGCAAGCTTCGTGATTATCGGCTTGCGGCTACAAGCGCGAGCTGATTACAAACGGATTTCAGACGCCGTAGGCATAAGGCGGTCTGAATTACGTGTGGCATCAGTGGAGCAACTGAGTACCGAGCTAGACATGCAATCAGGAGGTGTTTCGCCATTGCCCATAAAAGGTGCTCGGATTCTGCTGGACAGCACCATTATGGATTTGGTCACAATCTTCTGCGGTAGCGGTCGAAACGACGCCACCATTGAAATTTTGACGCGAGATTTGATTCGGATCACCCAAGCTACGATTTTTCAGCTATCACGCTCGGAATAACTCAAAGTATGTCTCCTGCAACTCTGATTTCTGCCCTCTTTCCGGGGGTGGATCGCGCTGAGCAGCTTCGCTAAACCAATCTTGTTCATCCGTTGCCTCCAGATGGCCGTAAAAGGCGAGAGTCGTCATTCCGCAACAACGCAAATGGCTTGTGATTGCGGCAGCAGTTCTACTGACCGCAACGCCCAGCTTTGCGCTCTTTGGGATCGGAGACGTAGTCTTCGATCCCACCAGCTACGCCAGCCTGATCCAACAACTGACCACGCTTCAAATGCAGTACAACATGGTCAAAAACAACATTACCCATTTCTCTCTCAAGCAGCAGTGGCAAACGACGCTGCACAAACTTGAAAACGCAAACGTCGCCAATATGTTTGGCGAAACGGCAGGCATCAAGATCGCGCTCAACTCGAACGCCCCTTCCACTTCGGCCACGGCGTGGAAGACGGCTACGGTATCGATGAATAGCGGCACGAACAGCTACCTCGCGGGACAGTCGCTTGGCAGCGCGCGCATCTCGCAACTTGCCATGATCGAAACGTCGGATTCCATCTCGCCCGACTGCCTCACCGCAGTGGGCCAGTACCGGACCAACAGGACCGAAAACTCAACGGCCAATTCCTCGCTTCTTTCGAGTCAGTTCGACATTTCGAGCGGCACGAACAGCGAGGTCCAACAGCTCAATCTTTTGAACGCCGCCGAAGCTCAGAAGTTGAGCGAGATGCAATCGCAGGGAACGCTTCAATCCTGCCTTGCCGGGCAGATGACCGTAGCCAATATGGAACGGCGTAATGCCGCTGTCGAAGACATCAATACCGCGGCCTTCGTCCAGCAGCAACGCTCAACGAACAATGTCAGTGCTGCCAGCGAAAGCAATACCTGGAAGACCTACCTTCCGTAAGTGCAACCCACGCGGCGCTGGTCATTCTGACAGCGCCGCACATTTCACTACGAGGTGACGACTATGATTTCACCGACGCTACTGGCCCAGGCATTACCGGGCACGAGTTCCGGCGTGGATTGGCTCTACCAGTTCACCAACAATCTGACGAATCTGACTACGCAAAACGGCGGCGTATTGACACAGCTTGGATTGACCGAGTTGAGTTGCATCGCCCTCTTCTCGCTGATCAACATGGTCATTAACTGGAATACCTCCACGATGACTGCATGGCGATTTCACGCGCACCCAGTTCGCGCGGGCGATCTGACGCACTTTCTGATGCGGCTCATCATCTGCTGTCTGCTCATCAATTACTGGGTCAATCCGCTGCCCGGCGCGAGCTTCGGGCTGAATCACTTCTTCAGCTATATCGCCCAGGCGATGGTTGCCGCTTTCGACCAGAGTTCGCTCGACACTTTGCTTCAGCTTCTGAAGACAGCAGGCGACAACACCGCTATGCCATCGTTGACCGCTCCGGTGCAGATTCTCTGCTACTTCTATGTCCAGGCTCTGATGGGCGTTGCATCGGCAATCCTGTTCCTGATCAACTGCTCATCGTTCATCCTCTATGGAGTCACGGCGCTCTTCGGTCCGGTCTTCATTCCGCTGCTGATGACCAGGACATTCCGAGGGAAGTTCTTCCACTTCGTCGATGTACTCCTGAGCTTCGCGATGATCCGTGCCGTGGCCGCCGCCTTCATCTTCGTGTGGTCCGGTTTTCTGAATACCTTTATTCAGCAAACCTTCAACGGAACCTATTCGATGGAGATGTGGCTGGCCAATCTCATTCCCTGCACGATGGTCTTCATCGCCTTCATCATCAACATGCTCTTTATTCCGAGCATGACGCAGGCGATCTTCGGCGGCACGGCAGGCTTGGCCGACAGCGTATCGAAAGTCGGCGGCGCGGTTGCATCCATTGCCATGATGGCCGGTTGAGGAGGGCATGATGTGGACCTTTCTCTTCAGCTTTCTGCTCTTCCGCCGGCTCAGGCTTTCCAGGCCATTCCGGTACGTGCTCGCAGTGCTCTTGATCGGCCTATTCATCTTGGTCCTGATCTACACCGTGGGCCTGTTTATCACGCTTGAAGAAAGGATAAGTGCCTACCATGCCGCAACGCTTGGTTACTTCTGAAGCACCTCTCACGCCCGCCGAATCACTGCTCGTTGACCACATCGGCAACGAGGTCTATGCGTCGCACTACGCCGAGCGGAAAGCCTACCGGCTCATCCTCGTCTGTGGCACGGTCATGCTGCTCGCTTCGCTCGGCATGAACCTGACGCTGGCGCGCCGCCCGATTGCGAATCGTTACATTCGCATCGACGAGATGGGCCGTGCCCAGGCGATTCAGTATTCGGACTTGAACTACAGTCCTCGCGAGGGCGAAGTCCGCACCTATCTGACCGATTGGGCAAACTACCGCTACACGGTCAGTCGGGACGTAATCGCCAAGAAATATCCGCTCAACTACTACTTTCTTTCGCAGGCGTTGGCCTCGCGCCTGATGGGTGAAGACAACGCCAACCACCTCGTCTCTCAGGTCACAGCAGGGCAGATCGAAGCAAGCGATGTGCAGGTCCAGAACGTGACCATTACAACGATGTCGGAGGAGATGCTCCAGGGCGCACGCATTGCCCGTGGAACGGCGCTGATGGCGGTTGATCGCTTCTACTCGGCAGAGAATTCCCGCGAGCCGCGCACGGAGCATTGGCTGCTCAGTATCACCTACTACCTGAATCTGAAACAGGTCAGCGATCAGGCCCGCATCTATCCGCAATACGAGCTCATCAATCCGCTGGGATTGACCATCACCGAGTTCCACGAAAACCGCGTCTCTGTCGATGCGCACAATCCCGACGCAGTCGCAGGTGCTACGCGATGAGAGTTCCTGTTTCAACAGACCGACGTAAGCAACGTAGATGTGCCTTGAACCAGTCTTTCAGGGCTGTGCTATTCAGTCAGCGCAAGCTCAACGTTTTTGTCAGGAAAGACGGCGCGAATTTCGATGTGTCCGCCAAGCGCGCTGACATAATTCCGCAGCGTTCCGAGTTTGACTTCGGCGCGCTTTTCAAGGCGGGATACTTCGCTTTGTTCGATCTTCATTGCAAACGCAAGTCGTCCCTGGGTCATCTTGCGATCTTTTCGCAATTCATCGAGCGTCATACGTTCAAGAATGGCGTTGGCGCGCTTCCTGGCGCGAGCGCGACTGGCCTTGGTCATCAGCTGGTCAGCGATGCTGTCGTAAGAGAGGGTTCTGCTTGCCATAGTGTCCTTTCTTGCCTGCTCAGCGCGGGAGACAATTTGCACTCATTGCTTCAGCGAGCGCAGGTGCTGGCGATAGAGTTCATCCGCTTTCATGATGAGCTTCTCGTAAAAGCCGCGTCGCCCATGTTTGTCGCCACCGATGAGCAGGATGGCTGCACGTTTGGGATCGAAGGCAAAGAATGCTCGCAACGCCAGATGCTTGTCATGCGCGGTGCGCAGTTCCTTCATGTTGGGAAATGCCGATCCTTTGACAGTATCGACATAAGGCCGAGCGAGAACCGGGCCTTTTTCCCGGAGAAGATGTACGGCTACATCGAACGATTCCCGCTCTTCACGAGAGATGGTCTGCATCCATTCCCGAAACTCCGGCGTCGCGCGGATTTCGTAAGCCATATCGACAGTATGCGCTGCACCTCATATGATGTCAAGCTCATATTGTCAGCTAAGGAAAAAGAACTCAATCAGGGGGAGCGCGATGAGCTTTGACCTGATTCTGCCGTTCTTTCCCGATGAGTTGCGCGAGCTTCTGCTCGACCCATCGATCTCCGATCTGATGATCAATGGGACGAGCGGAGTATTTGCAGACCGCAATGGCGTCGTCGAGCAAATCAAGCTCACGCAGCCGTTCACGAACGAACGCTTGCAGGCTGCCATTGAGCGCGTCGCGCGCATCCTTGGGCAGGACTTGACGACGCAGAATCCGATTCTCAATACGCGCCTGCCCGATGGCTCGCGCGTGGCCGTTGTCGGCTCGCCTTCATCGATCAACGGACCAACATTCACGGTGCGCAAATTCAACCGCTGGTTCACCTCCGATGAGTTGGTCGCGTCAGGCAGTTTGCCCACCCATGTTCGGGATGCGGTTGTGCAACTCATCGAAGATCGGAAGAACGGCATCATCGCCGGTGGAACCGGTTCTGGGAAGACCACGCTGATGAAGGCGCTGCTCGATCATGTTCCGCTCCGTGAGCGGCTGATCGTGATCGAGCAGCCAGCCGAGTTGAAGGTCGCCCATCCCAACGCAGTTCGGTGGGAGGCAGTGGCAGAGATTCCCGGCCAGGTTGCCGTCACGCCGAGCCAACTTGTTGCTGCCGCTCTCCGGCATCGTCCCGACCGCATCATCATGGGCGAAATCCGCGACGAATGCGGCTACGACCTCTTGCAGGCCATGAACACCGGCCACGGCGGAACACTCTCGACATTGCACGCAGATTCCGCCCTCGATGCACTGGACCGGCTGGCGGATATGGCGCTCAGCGCTCGAACCAATCTCGACCAGCAATTCATCCGGTCACAGACCGGAAAGGCAGTGGACTTTGTTCTCTACTGCGAGCGCGATTCCACAGGCCGACGCCGGGTACGCGAGCTGATCACCGTCGAGGGATACAGCCACACGGACCAGTGCTTCGTGACGGAGGAAATCTACCGGGCTTCCTCCACTGTGGCGGCGTAGATTGCAGCGCGGATTGCAGGATGAAATGCGAATCGGAGGAGCGGCTATGCAAAGCCTTCTTGGGCACGGTGAAGCAAACGGAATCTCGCCCTTTCTGTGCGCACTTGAGCGTGACCACGCCGAGTGGAAGACACGCGATGCCGGGTGCGAGATGCGGCTCTTCGTCCCGAGGTCAGACGCGAGAAGTGGGGATCTGGTCTGCCGGGGAATGGCATCGCCAGGAAGCGGGAGCAGCGTTGTTCATGAAGCGTATCTCCCAGTTCCATTCCTCACTAGCTCGGTCACTGCTTCGGGGCCTTTGCGACGCCCGGCGGCAGGCTCGCTCTTCTGCTTCTGCTGCGCATCCCTACGGGTTACGGTTTCCATCTGCGATGGATC
>Ga0255356_1000180_pt1 | contig 43479 bp, 37 predicted proteins | sample HBST100metaG_FD_189944 | JGI IMG/M metagenome (GOLD analysis project Ga0255356, IMG submission 189944) | Peat soil microbial communities from Stordalen Mire, Sweden - H.B.S.T100 | ecosystem: Environmental > Terrestrial > Soil > Wetlands > Peat | place: Sweden: Norrbotten County, Stordalen Mire...
GTTCTCCCGCGCCAGCCGCGCCAGCGCCGCCTCGCGTACCGCGCGCCACAGCGCTTCATCCCGGTAAAGCCGCGCAATCCGCCGGGCGAATCCGCCCGTATCATTCGCCGCCGCACTCAGCAGCTCCACGCCATCCGCCCAGCCCAACTGCCCGGCAAGCAGCGCCGTCGCTACGCAGGGCACCCCGAAGGACGCCGCCTCATAAATCTTATACGGCGTTCCGGCAGCAAAGCGCGTGGGCGCGATGAACAGCCGCGCCGCGCCATAAAGCGGCGCCAAATCCCCGATTTCGCCATGCAGCCTAATCTGCGGGTGCCCCGCCAACCCGCCAAGCTCAACGCCGCGCGCCACATGCCCCGCCACATGTAGCACCGGCGCCTCGCCCATCTCCGCCGCCAGCGCGGGCAGAATCGCTTCCGCATACCAGCGCAGCGAATCTAAATTCGGACTGTCCGCCTGGTGCACCGCCCCCACGAACAGCAACCCCTCCCGCTCACCAAACCCCGCCGGAGTCGCCGCCACCGCGCGTGCCGTGCCCAACACCGCGACATTCTCCACCCCCGCCTCTTCCAGCAGCGCCTTTTCCCGCGCATTCACCACCAAAACCTGGTCCGCCACGCCAACATCCGCGAATTCCCGCGCCATCGCGCCTCGCATGTCGAACCCCTCACCCGCCAGCGCCGCCCGCGTGGCATCTCGTGCGCTCGCCACCGCCTCGGTATCCAGAAGCAGCCTTTCCCCGGTCCGCCGCAGCAGCGGCCGCACGCGGGTCAGATTATGCGTCCGCGCCACCCAGATAACGTCGTACAGACCCTGCCTTTCGGCCAGAAATTCCGGCAGGGCCTGAAAATCCCGGTCCGCCAGCACCTCCACGCCCTCCGGCAAATCGCCATACAAGCTCATATAATCATAAGGCGCGCCATTGATGGGGAAGACATGCACCTCATACCCCGCCGCCACGATCCCGCGCACAATGTCATTCGAGCGCACAAACCCCGAGCCTAAACGCCGCAGCGGCACTGTATCCTCAATAAACAGCAGCCGCTTCCTGCCGCCCCGCCCACGCGCGCGCACCAAATTCTGCTCGGACGGCGCGCATTGCCCCGCCAAAAACCCCACATGCTTCTGCTTAAAAATCCGCCGCCCGCGCCGCATCAGCGCCATCGAGGCCTCGCTCGTCACCGCGCTGCCAAACTCCAGATGCTCCAGCGTCACCGCGGGGTCGTACACCACCCGGAATCCGGCCTGGAGCATCCGCACACATAAATCCGCATCCTCGAAATAGGCCGGAGCAAACGCCTCATCGAATCCACCCAACTCCCGCACCAGCGCCGTCCGGCAGAGCAGAAACACCGCCGAGCAATAATCCACATCACGGACAAAATTGGCTTCCGGGGCCAATGGCGAGGCATCGCGCATATACCCCACGGTGGTGCCCTCATTCCAAATAATGGACCCGGCCTCCTGCAACCGCCCATTGGTGCGGATAATCTTCGCCCCAACCGCCCCAATATCCTCGGCCCGTCCCAGCCGCGCCAAGGCCGCCGCAATGGCGCCGTAGCCCAACTCCACATCATTATTCATGTACAGCAGCGCCGGCGCCGTCACGTCCGCCAGCGCCAGATTACAGGCGCGCAAAAACCCCAGATTACGCTCCGCCCGGATAATCTTCGCCCCCACGACATAATCACCCAGCCGCCGCGTCTCATCCGTGGAGTCGTTATCCACCACGATCAGCTCGATCGCCCCGGCAAAATTCCGCCGCAGCGAGGCCAGCGACCGCATCGTCAGCTCAAAGCGGTTAAACGCCACCATAATCACGCTGAGCGCAGGCGCACCGGCAAGCGTGAAATCCAGCCTCTGCCGCGCGAACAGTGCCAGATCCGCCCGCGCCTTTTTCAAAAACGCTTCACGTGTAGCGGATTCGTCCAATGTCGGCCGCGCATCCGGCGGGCAATAGGGCAGGTTCTCCCGCAGCCCCACGAGCCGTAAATGCGCGAATGCGTCCCGCACCATGCCGGCATTAATATCATTGCGCACCCGCTCATTCATGTCACGGTAATAGGCCAGATCAACATCCGGACTCGGCTGCCGCAGCTCAAAACAGCCATATTGCACGAATTGCAGATAGCCGTTGCGGTACAGCCCCGCCTCTATCGCGGCCTCAATATCCCTATGCCGCCGCCGATAGAAGCTCTCTGAGAATTGCGGCACCGGATCAAAATGCCCCGGCGAGTCGTTGGTGAGATAATGATGAATCGCCGCGCAAAACCGCCCGCGCAGCACTCCCGCCTTCGCCCCCGGATGATGCTCCACATACCAGGCCGGATCGAAATAGACCGACGGCGCCAGCTCCTCCGCCCCGCCGCCCAGACGCGAGAGGAAATGCACATACGGCCCCGGCCCATCCACCGTCTCCGGCGCCAGCCCCGCCTCCAGCGCCCGCTCGCGGTAATACATACCGTCGAACAGAAAATGCCCCATGCGCCGCTCGCGCTGGCCAGATTTCAGGTAGTGGTCATATCGGCCAAAACACTGGTGCATATCCAGCGTCTCCAGCGTCATGTCCTCGTACAAATCCGCATAGAGCGCATCGTCGAACAACCAGTGCGGCGACACCCCCCGGTGCCCATGCTGGCAGAAATGGTCGAACCCCGAGGCATAAGCCCCCGCCCGCACCAGCTCGGCAATATCAGGGTTGCTGTCGAGGTAAAATATCTCGTCAAATAGCGGATTAGGGCTGTGCCCCAGCCTTGCCCCCACGCGCAGATAATACAGCAGCGCCGCATCCGGCGGCTTGCCCGCACATAAAGCCCGCGCGTCGGCGTAATGGTGCAGGTACCACCCCACGTCGAACACGCCCCAGGCGGGCTTTACCGGGCAGGCGGGGTGCAGAAGCTGGTGTGCGGGATACGGCATATATCCCGCCAAGGTTGCAGAGCAACCCTGCCTTGGTCAAGCTTCGGACAGCACCCCGTAAATCGCCCCGGTAAGGGAGCTCAGCTCCTCGGCGCCTATGTTCAGCGCCGGGGTCAGATACAGAATCGTGCGGAACGGCCTCACCCACACACCCCGCGCCACCAGTTTCTGGCGCAGCACGGCGGGATTCTCGATCCGCTCCAGCTCCACCACGCCAATCGCCCCCAGCACCCGCACATCGCGCACACCGGGCAACCCCCGGCATGGCTCCAGCTCGCGCTTCAACTGCGCCGAAACCCCCGCCGCCTGCCACAGGCGCGGCTCACCCTCGAACAAATCCAGCGAGGCATTGGCCGCGGCACAGCCCATCGGGTTGGCCATGAAGGTCGGCCCATGCATCAGTGCGGTCGCCGGACTGTCCGAGAGAAAATCCCCGAACAGCTCATCCGTGGCGATGGTCGCCGCCAGCGGCAACGTGCCTCCGGTCAGCGCCTTGGAGAGCGTGATGATATCCGGCACCACCCCAGCCTGCTGAAAGGCAAACATCGTGCCGGTACGGCCAAACCCCGTAAAAATTTCATCAAAGATCAGCGACAGCCCATAATGATCAGCCGCCGCGCGCAACCGCCGCAGCACCTCCGGCGCATGCAGCACCATACCGCCCGCTCCCTGCACTAGCGGCTCCACGATCATCGCCGCCAGCGTATGGGCATGCTGCTCCAGAAACAGCTCAAACGCCGCGATGCTCGCCTCATCCCGCGGCAGCGGCACTACTGGCTGCTCCGGCAGCAGCCCGGCGAACATCCTGTGCATCCCCTCTTCCGGGTCACAAATCGCCATCGTGCCCAGCGTGTCGCCATGATACCCGCCGGTAAACGCCAGAATCTTGTTCCTGCCCCGCTCCCCCCGGTTCAGCCGCGCCTGCACCGCGATCTTGATGGCAACTTCCACCGCAACCGAGCCGGAATCGGTAAAAAACACCCGGTTCAGCGCCCCCGGCATCAATGCGGCCAACCTGGTGGCCAGCTTGTAGGCAGGCTCATGCGCCAGCCCGCCGAACATCACATGCGGCACACGCTCCAGCTGGGCGATGACCGCCTCGCGGATATGCGGATGGTTATAGCCGTGGCACGCCGTCCACCAGGAGGCGATGCCATCCACCAGCACCCGCCCATCCTCCAGATAAATCCGGCAGCCCTCCGTCCGCGCCACGGGCAAGGGCAGCGGCGCGGTCTGCATCTGCGCATAAGGCAGCCAAACGTGCCGCCACCCATCTTCCAGCCAGCTCATTTTATATTCGCGCGCGGCCGCCCCACCATCCCCACGTGTATCATTCGGGCTTCAATCCAAGCTTAGCGAATAATGCCTCATCATGGTTCACTGTGGCATTCTTGGTGGTCAGCAGCTTCTCGCCATGGAAGATCGAATTCGCCCCGGCCATGAAGCACAGCGCCTGTGCCTCATCGGTCATCGCCTCACGCCCAGCGGAAAGCCGTACATAGCTCTTCGGCATGGTGATCCGCGCCACCGCCACCACGCGCACGAAGTCGATCGCGTCGATTGGCTCGGCCTTCGCCAACGGCGTGCCCTCCACCGCCACCAGCGCGTTGATGGGCACGGAATCCGGCGGCACCTCAAGGCTCGCCAGCGTGGCAATCAGCCCGGCGCGGTCACTCTCATCTTCGCCCATGCCGACAATGCCGCCGCAGCACACGTTGATGCCCGCATCCCGCACATGCTCCAGCGTATCCAGCCGGTCCTGATAGGTACGGGTTGAAATTACTTTTCCGTAATACTCCGGCGAAGTGTCCAGATTATGATTGTAATAGTCGAGTCCGGCCTCCTTCAGCCGCTCGGTCTGCGGGCGGGTGAGCATGCCCAGCGTCACGCAGGTCTCCAGCCCCATCTCCTTCACGCCCGAGATCATGCTGCACACGCTCTCCAGATCCTGATCCTTGGGGCTGCGCCAAGCCGCCCCCATGCAGAACCGCGCCGCCCCTTTCTCCTTCGCCGCCCGCGCCTCGGCCAGCACGGCTTCCACCGCCATCAGCTTGTTCGCCTTGGTGCCGGTCTCGCTCCCCGCCGCCTGCGGGCAATAGCCGCAATCCTCCGGGCAACCGCCTGTTTTAATAGAGAGCAGCGTGGAGATCTGAATCCGCGTGGGGTCGAAATGCTCCCGGTGCACGGTCTGCGCCAGAAACAGCAATTCGGGGAATGGCAGCGCCAGCAAGGCGGCGACATCCGCACGGCTCCAGCGCGGTTTCGTGGCAATATGGCTCTCGGGCACCGTAACACTCTCCTAGGTCGATTGAGGTCAAACTAATCCCATGCTTGAAGGGAGAAAAGGGTGGCCTATGACAAGCTATTTCGTAACTGCAACAGGAACTGATATCGGCAAGACTTACGTCACGTCGGGGATCATCCGCGCTGGCCGCGCCATCAAGCGCGAATTCGCCGCCATCAAGCCAGTTCTCTCGGGTTACGACACGGACACCGCCCCGCATTCCGACCCCGCCACGCTGCTGGAGGCCATGGGCCGCGCCGTTAACCCCCGGAACATCGCCACCATCAGCCCCTGGCGCTTCGCCGCTCCCATGTCGCCTGACATGGCCGCCGCGCGCGAAAGCAGGCGCATCGTGTTCAACGATCTCGTCACCTTCTGCCAAGCCGCCATCGCCGCCGCCCCTGGCACGCTGCTGATCGAGGGTGTCGGCGGCGTCGCCGTGCCACTTAACGAGGATCACCTGGTTGCAGACTGGATCTCCGCCCTGCAAATCCCGGTCATCCTAGTCGCCGGCAGCTATCTCGGCACCATCAGCCACACCGTCACCGCTGGCGCCTTCCTGGCCGCCCAGGGCATCCGCGTTGCCGCCGTGGTGCTGAATGAGAGCCCGAACTCCCCCGTGCTGCCCGAGGAAACCGCCGCCACGCTGGAGCGCTTCGTCTCCTGCCCCATCCAGATCATCCCGCGCGACTTCGACGACGGTTCCTTCCGCAAACTCGCCGCCCGGCTGTGAGAGCCTGCCTATAAATTCTACCCGGCGGCCATTCAGCGCCCGCTAAGGCTCACGCACTAAAAATACGCGTCGCAGCTCAAAAACACCCTGCTGCCTCGCCCAAGCGCGTTTTCCAACAGACTCCGGCTATTTCCGCAGGGCCATCTTAATCGGCCCCTGCGAGCGGCCATGGGTAAACTGGTCCACCACCGGGTTGGTGCTGGTCAGCAATTCGCTGGCCGGTCCGGTCCAGGTCACCTTGCCCTGGTAGAGCATGGCGGCATTGTCGCCGATGCGCTGGGCGCTGACCATGTCATGGGTAATCGCGATTGAGGTGCTTCCCAGCCGCTTCACGCAATCCACGATCAGCTCGTCGATCACCGCGCCCATAATCGGGTCCAGCCCCGTGGTCGGTTCGTCGAAGAACATGATCGCGGGTTCCGAGGCAATCGCCCGCGCCAGCGCCACGCGCTTCTGCATGCCGCCGGACAGCTCGGCGGGCGACAGCATGGCCACGGATGCATCCAGCCCCACCTGCGCCAGCACCTCCACTGCCTTATCCCGCGCCGCCGCGCGCCGGATCTTGCGCTCCGCCAGCAGCCCAAAGGTGACATTTTCCCACACCAGCATGGAATCGAACAGCGCGCCGTTCTGGAACAGCATGCCGATCTGCCCCCGCAATTGCCGCGCCCTGGCGCGCGGCGCCTTCAGCACGTCCTCGCCGTCAATCTCAATCACCCCCGCATCCGGCGTCACCAGCCCAAGGATGCATTTGATCAGCACGGATTTGCCCGTCCCCGAACCGCCGATGACGACCATGGAGGTACCGCGATCAACGTCGAGGTCGATGCCGTCCAGCACTACCTTGGGCCCAAAGGCCTTCTTCAGGCCGCGTATGCGGATTTTCGGCTGGCTCATTTAACGAACAATACCTGCGTGAGAATGTAATCCAGCGCCAAAATGAGGATGGAGGCCGACACCACGGCGGAGGTGGTGGCCGTGCCCACACCCTCCGCTCCGCCCTTGGAGCGGTAGCCGTTGAAGCAGCCCATCAGCGCGATAATAAAGCCGAATACAGCGGCCTTGATCAGGCCCGAGATCACGTCCTCGGTCCGCAGATTGGTGAAGGTGCTGGTAAGATACGTGCCCGGCGTGAACCCCAGCTTGTTGGTGGCGACGATAAACCCGCCAAACACGCCCAGAATATCCGCCAGCACCACCAGCAGCGGCAAGGCGATGATCCCCGCCAGCAGCCTGGGCGCCACCAGATATTTCATCGGCTCGGTGGAAAGGGTGCTGAGCGCGTCAATCTGGTCCGTCACCCGCATGGTGCCCAGCTCCGCCGCCATCGCCGCCCCAGCACGGCCCGAGACCATCAGCCCCGCCAGCACCGGCCCCAGCTCCCGCACCACCGCCAGCACAACCACGCTGGCCACGGCGCTGGAGGCATTGAAGCGCGAGAACCCGGTATAGAATTGCAGCGCCAGCACCATGCCGGTGAACAGCGCCGTCAGCGCCACCACCGGCAGCGAGAAATAGCCGATCTCCATAAGGCTGCGGCCAATCAGGCGCGGATAATAAGGCGGCCGGAAAATATGCGTCAGCCCGGACAGCGCAAATTGCGCCAGCTCGCCGATATACGTCACCGCCCCCAATGTCGCGGCCCCCAGGGTCTCGACGAGGTTCAACACTGCTTTCATGCGCCGATATACCGCCGCTGATAACGGCGCCCCAAGGAGGTCAGAATTTCATAGCCATTGGTCTGCGCTTCGGCGGCCAGCGCGTCCGGGCCGTGGCGCGGCCCCAGCAGCTCCAGCATGTCGCCGGGGTTGGCCGGCACGTCCGTAACGTCAAAGGTGGTGAGGTCCATGGAGACCCGGCCTACCAGCGGCACCGGGGTATCGTCAAAATACGCGGTGGCGCGGTTGGTTAATATCCGGTGGTAGCCATCGGCATAGCCCACTCCCAGCGTGGCGATCCGGCTTGGCCGCTTGGGCCGCCAAATGCCGCTATACCCCACGCTCTCGCCAGCCGGAATCTCGTGGATTTGCAGTATCGGCGCGGAGAGCCGCACCACGCCGTGCATCGGGTTTTTCCGCGCCGGCGTGGGATTGATGCCGTAAAGCGCCGCCCCCGGCCGAACGATATCCGCCTGGAACTCAGCCCCCAGGAATATACCCGAGGAATTAGCCAGGCTCCGCCGCGCCCCCGGAAACTGCCGCGCCACCTCATCAAACAGCGCCAGCTGGCGCGTGTTCGCGGCGTCTTCCGGCACGTCGGCGGCCAGCAGATGCGTCATCACCAGCTCCACCGCCACGCCTTCAAGCAGGCTCGTGTCCTCGCGCAGCGCCGTAAGCTCGGCCGCCGTCAACCCAAGCCGGTTCATGCCTGTTTCCAGATGCAGAAACGCCGCGAGCACCCGCCCCAGCCCGCGCGCCTCCGCGTGCCAAAGCACAACATCCTGCAACGACCCGAGCACGGGAATGATGTCATGCGCCACGAAATCCGCCGCCGCATGCGGCACCAACCCGTTCAGCACCGCGATGCGCGCCTCCGGCAGCACCGCCCTCAAGCTCACCGCCTCGGCCAGATGCGCCGCGAAGAACAGCCGGCATCCCGCCCCCGCCAGCACCGGCGCCACCTGCGCCGCGCCCAGCCCGTAGGCATCCGCCTTCAGCACCGCGGCGGTCTCGCCCTGGTGCATCGCATCCAGCAGCCGCCAGTTGGCCGCCACCGCGCCGAGGTCAATTTCAAGCAAAGCGGTCAAAATCGCGGATCATTCATGGATGGTGTCAAGATCCGCGAAGCGCGTGAACTCGCCCTCGAAGAACAGGTCGATCTTGCCCGTGGGGCCATGGCGCTGCTTGGCCAGGATCAGCTCGGCCTTCTGGTACACGGTCTGCATATCCGCCTTCCACTTCTCCATCGCCTCCTGGTACTTATCGTCCCGGTCGAAGGCAGTGATCTTCGGCTCGCGCTGCTGCAGGTAATATTCGTCGCGGTAGATGAACATCACCATATCCGCATCCTGCTCGATCGACCCTGATTCACGCAAATCCGAGAGCTGCGGGCGCTTGTCGTCGCGGTTCTCCACCGAGCGTGAGAGCTGGGAGAGCGCGATCACCGGCACCGCCAGCTCCTTGGCGATGGCCTTCAACCCCTGCGTGATCTGGCTGATCTCCAGCACGCGGCTTTCCGGCTTGGTGCCCGCCGCCGGGCGCATGAGCTGCAAATAGTCAACGATAACCAGCCCCAGCCCCTGCGTGCGCTGCAACCGCCGGCAGCGCGTGCGCAGCGCCGAAAGCGTGATCGCGGGCGTGTCGTCGATGATGATCGGGATATCCGAAATCTCCCGGCTCACCTTAACAAATGTATCGAAATCGCGGGACGAAATTTCGCCGCGCCGGATCTTATCGGCGGAAACCCGCGCCTCCTCGGCCAGCAAACGTGTCGCCAGCTGGTCGGCGCTCATTTCCAACGAGAAAATGGCCACGCATTGCTTGGCCATGGCGTTGGGGTTGTCCACCCTTGCATTGGCCAGCATGGCCTTGGCCCCGCCATAGGCGATCTTCGTCACCAGCGCCGTCTTGCCCATACCCGGCCGCCCGGCCAGAATCACCAAGTCAGACGGGTGCAGCCCGCCGGTGCGCTTATTCAAGTCGCGCAACCCGGTATCCAGACCCGAGACGGAGCCTTGGTTCTGGAACGCCTTCGAGGCCACCTCGATCGCCTCGGTCAGCGCCTGGCGGAAGGTCAGCCCCTTACCCTCGGAGCCGCCCTGCGTCGCCAGGTTAAAGAGCGTCTGCTCGGCGGCCTCAATCTGCGCGGCGCCATCCAGCTCCGGGTCAGCGCCGAAGGCGCGGTTCACCACCGTCTCACCCACGTCAATCAGCTGGCGCCGCAGCCACGCATCGCGGATCACCCGGCCATAATCTCCGGCATTGATGATCCCGACCATGGCCGAGAGCAGCTTGGCCAGATAAACCGTGCCGCCCACGTCATCCAGCACGCCGGAATGCTCGAACTCGGCGCGCAGCGTCACCGGGTCGGCAATCTGCCCGGCCTCGCAGCGCCGCGCGATGGCCTGATAGATGCGGGCATGTACCGGATCGGCGAAATGCTCGGGCGCCAAAAACTCGGAAACCCGTTCATAAGCCTTGTTATTGGCCAGAAGCGCGCCAAGCAGCGCCTGCTCGGCCTGGACGTTGCTGGGCGGCATGCGCTGAGAGAGTCCCGGCACTGGGGGGGTATCGAACGAATTCATGGTTAGTGCATCCTAGACCAGTTTTTTGCGCCGCGGCAGGGGCGGGATCATGGCCGCGCATGCATGACAGGGTGTATAATGGCAAGAAAAGTGTAGGAGGCCATCATGACCGTGGCGGCAAAGCGGCGCTTCGATATCGCGCATATGTTCCACCCGAAGATCGTCAGCCTCAGCGGCAGCACGACACTGCTGGGCCGTCAGGCCCTGGCCAATCTCCGCTCGGGCGGCTTCACCGGCACCATCGCCACCGAGGCTGACAGCGTGGAAAACGCCGACCTCGCCCTGGTGGCCGATGCCGCCGAACATATTCCCGCGGCGCTGGCCCGCCATGCGGCCAGCGGGGCCCGCGGCGCCATCGTGCTCTCCCAGGCCAAGGGCCTGACCGAGATGGCCCGCGCCGCTGGCATCCGCGTGCTCGGCCCGCATTCCTTCGGCATGGTCCTGCCCGGAATCGGGCTCAACGCCTCGGCCTTTTCTCTGGTGCCGGGCCAGGGGCGCGTGGCGCTGGTCGGGCAATCCTCCTCCATCGCCCGCACGGTTATCGACTGGGCAGTGCCCAACGGCGTCGGTTTCAGCCATCTCATCGGCATTGGCGGCAATTCCGACATCGGCTTCGGCCTGATCCTCGACCATCTCTGCCGCGACGCCAGCACCTCCGCGATCATGCTGGAGATCGACCGCCTGCGCGACCCCCGGCAGTTCTTCTCCGCCGCCCGCGCCGCCGCCCGGCTGCGCCCCGTGGTTGCCATCGCGCCGGGGATGCTGCTGCGTGACGCGCTGGGCGGCTCCATCACGGCACTGGAGGCTTGGCTCTCCCGTGCCGGCGTGCTGCTCACCGGCTCCATCAGTGAGTTTCTCGCGGCGGCGGAAACCCTCACCCGCGTCAAGCCCGCGCGCGGAGAAGCCCTCGCCATCGTCACCAACTCCGTCTCCATCGGGCGGCTGGCGGCGGACGAAGCGCTGCGCTCCGGCCTCACTTTGGCCACCCTCACGCCAGAGACAGCGCAAGTGCTCTCCCTCGCCTTGGGCAAAGTGCCGGCCCACGGGCCCATCTTCGCGGGCAAGACCAGCCCCACCAAACTGGCCGATATCGCCGCCCTGCTGTCCTCCGCTCCGGAGGTCGGCGGCCTGCTTGTTATCCACGCCCCCTCCGGCGGCGACGACATGGCCGCCATCGAGGCCCTGACCGCCTGCGCCAAGACCGTGAAAATCCCGCTGCTCATCGCCGCCATGGGCGAGGCCAACGGGCTGGAGCACCGCCACCGCCTCTCCCAGGTGGGCCTTGCCTGCTTCGAAACCCCGGAGAGCGCCGTCGCGGGCTTCCGGCATTTGCTGCAAAACCGCCGCAACCGCGCCGCCGCGCGTGAATTGCCCGCGGCCGAAGTGCTCACCGTCTCGCCCAACGCCGCCAGCGTCGCCGGGCGAATCGAGGCCGCCCGCGCCAGCGGCAGCGACACGCTGGTGCAGGACGATGCACTCGCCATCGTTGCCGCCTATCACGTACCGACCATCGGCAGCCGCCATGCCGCCACGCCCGAGGCGGCGGCGGAAGCCGCGGCCACGCTCGGCTTTCCCGCCGTGGTCAAGCTCTACCACCCGGACATGCCCGCCAGCCGGCTGGAAGGCTCGGTGGCGCTGGACCTGCCGGACAAAGCCGCCGTGCGCGACGCCGCGCGCATCATCCTCGCCCGCCTGACAGAGCACGGGCTAAGCCTGGGCGGCGCTGAATTCATTATCCAAAGCCAGGCCCCGCGTGGCACGGCCCTGCGCATCCGCGTTTCCGACCACCCGATCCTCGGCCCGGTCATCGGCTTCGGCGCTGGCGGCGGCGACCGCGACGACATCTCAGGCCTCGCCGCCGGCCTGCCGCCGCTCAACCTCGCCTTGGCGCACGCGCTCATCCGCCGCTCCGCCATCGCCCCGCAGCTCGCGGCCCATCGCGGCCAGCCGGCGGCGGATGAAGACGCCATCGCCAAAACCCTGGTGCGCATCAGCCAGCTCGTCATTGACACGCCAGAGCTGCATTTGCTGGACCTGGACCCGCTCTTCGCCAATGAGAATGGGGTGCTGGCCGCCAGCGCCCGGATCAAGCTGCGCCCACCGGACGAGAAACGCCCGCCGCTGGTCATTTCCCCCTACCCAAGCGAGCTGACCCGCCGCTACGAGCGCCGGGGCCAGAGCTTCATCCTGCGCCCCATCCGCCCCGAGGACGCCGACGCCCACGCAGCCATGCTCGCCCGCTTCACCGCCGAGGACATGCGCTACCGGTTCTTCTCCCCCATGCGCAACGTGCCGCCCGAGCAGATCTCCCGCCTCACGGATGTAGACTACACCCGCGAGATGGCGATCATCGCCGTGCGCGAAGCCAACAACGAGACCATGGGTGTCTCCCGCCTGGTGCGGAATGACACTGACGGCCAGTCGGCCGAGTTCGCCGTGGCGGTGGAGCCCGCCGGCAAGGGCCTCGGCCTCGGCACGGCACTGATGCGCGCGGTCATCGACTGGGGCCGCTCCAAGGGTGTCGCCGAGATCAACGGCCAGATCCTGGCCGACAACGCCCCCATGCTCTCTTTCATCAAGCGCCTTGGCTTCACCATCGCCCGCATCCCCGACGAGCCCGACGTGGTGGAAGCGAAGTTGCTTCTGCCCCCCCAACAAGCATAGGATATCCGCATGCGCCTTTTCCTCGCTATCTTCCTGCCTTGGCTGCAATTCTTCACCATCGGCCGCCCCTTCGCCGGCATCATCTGCCTGGTGCTGCAAATCACCCTGATCGGCTGGATTCCCGCCGCCCTATGGTCGGTCTACGCCCTCAGCCAGTACAAAACCCGCGAGCAGATCGAACAAGCCCGCCTCTCCCTTTAAAATCGGCGGTTTTCCGCGCTTGCCTCTTGTTTTTCCGCCGCTGCCGTGCCAAAGGCTCGCCTTCCCTGCCGGGCGCGAGGCATCGCGTCTGGCTATGCTCGCCCTGATTTCGGGGGGCCCGACCAAGGCCAGAGCTGATCAGCCAAAGGGTGGAGTAGAAAATGCCGCTATATGAAACCGTGGTCATCGCGCGTAGCGAGATCACCCAGGCCCAGGTTGACACCGTGGCCGATACCCTGATTGCCCAGTTTGAAGCCGATGGCGGCGCTGTCAAGAAGCGCGAATATTGGGGCCTGCGCTCCCTCGCCTACCGGATCAAGAAGAACCGCAAGGGCCATTACATCCTGCTGGGCGTTGAAGCCACTCACCCGGCGATGAAGGAGCTGGAGCGCCAGCTGACCCTGAACGAAGACGTGCTGCGCTTCATGACGATCCGTATCGACGAGATCTCCGAAGAGCCGTCCATCATCCTGTCCCGCAAGTCGGACGAGCGCGAGCGCTCCTTCCGTGGGCCCAAGCCCGCTGGCCGCTTTGAATCCGGCCGCAAGCGCGGCTTCGATGAGGGCCGTGAAGAGTTCCGCGCCCGTGACGAGTTCCGTGCCGATCGTGATGATTACGGCGCCGAGGAGGAAATCTAATGTCCGAAACTAACGAACCGAATCCGGGCCTCCGCCGTCCGGCCGTGGGCGCCCGCCGCCCGTTCTTCCGCCGGAAGAAATCCTGCCCGTTCTCCGGTCCCGGCGCGCCGGTCATCGACTATAAGGACGTGCGCCTGCTGTCGCGCTTCCTGTCCGAGCGCGGCAAGATCGTGCCGTCGCGCATCACCGCCGTGTCCGGCAAGAAGCAGCGCGAGCTGGCGAAGGCCATCAAGCGCGCCCGCTTCCTGGCGCTGCTCCCCTACGTGCTGACCTAAGAGAGGAGCAGAGAAAATGGCAAACGTTGAACTGATCCTCCTGCAGCGCGTCGAGAAGCTCGGCCAGATGGGCGAGATGGTGCAGGTGAAGCCGGGCTACGCCCGCAACTACCTCCTGCCGCAGGGCAAGGCCGTGCGCGCCACCAAGGCGAACCGCGAGCGCTTCGAGCGTGAGCGCGTCCAGCTGGAAGCGCAGAACATCAAGCGTCGCGACGAGGCCGAGCGTGTGGCCGAGCGCGTCGCCGGCTTGACCGTCACCCTCATCCGCCAGGCTTCCGAGTCCGGCGCGCTGTACGGTTCGGTCTCCAGCCGCGACATCTCCGAGGCCGCGACCTCCTCCGGCCTGGGCATCACCCGCAACCAGGTTCTCCTGGTTCACCCCATCAAGGCGCTGGGCATTTCCGCGGTGCGCATCGAGCTGCACCCGGAAGTCATCATCGACGTGAAGGTGAACGTGGCCCGCAGCCTCGAAGAAGCCGAGAAGCAGGCACGTGGCGAGGCCATTGTGCAGGAACAGGACGAGAAGCCCGAGCTCGGGCCGCTCTTCGGCCAGGAAGAGGAAGGCGAAGCGGCGTAATCCGCTCCGTTTTACCGCAAATCATGGACGGCCTCCGCCAAAAGCGGGGGCCGTTTTCATTTTTACCCCTTTTTTAGTCAGCCCGCGATACCTAGCTTAGTTCTTGTGCAGAACGGAGGGTGAAGTGTCCTGGCTCCATCAAAGGCTTTTGGCGCGCATTCTGGCTGGCCTCGTCCGCCGCGGCGCGTTTCTTGTCATCTGGCCTGACGGCTCACGCAGTGAATATGGCAACGGCCAAGGCTACCACGCCGGGATAAAATTCACCGATGCGGCCAGCGTACGCCACATGGCCATCAACCCCGGCCTGGCCCTGGGGGAAGGCTATATGGATGGCGGCATAATTCCGACAAACGGCAGCATCCATGACGTGCTTTGCGTGCTTCTGGATAATCTGCGCGACACGCGCCTGCCCTTGCTGGAATGGAACGCGAAGCTGGGCCGCCTGCTCCGCCCCATCCTGCAAGCCAACAATGCCCGGCGCGCCAAGCACAACGTGGCGCATCATTATGATTTGAACGGCAGGCTCTATTCGCTTTTCCTGGACCGCGACCGGCAATATTCCTGCGCCTATTTCCCCCGTGGCGACGAAACGCTGGAGGAAGCCCAGGCCGCCAAGAAGCACCACATCGCCGCCAAGCTGAAGCTGGACCAGCCGGACCTCACGGTGCTGGATATTGGCTGCGGCTGGGGCGGCATGGCCCTGACCCTGGCGCGCGATTACGGCGCCCGCGTCACCGGCATCACCCTCTCAGAAGAACAACTGGCGGCGGCCCGCGCCCGCGCGGCCGAGGCCGGGCTGGCGGAGCGGGTCAATTTCGAGCTGCTGGACTACCGGGCGCTGGACCGGCCATTCGACCGCATCGTCTCCGTGGGCATGTTCGAGCATGTCGGCGTGCCCAATTATCCGGCCTTTTTCGCCACCATCAAGCGCTGCCTGAAGCCCGACGGCGTGGCCCTGCTGCACTCCATCGGCCGGTTTGAGGGGCCAGGGGCGACAAATCCCTGGATCGCCAAATACATCTTCCCCGGCGGCTACTCCCCGGCGCTGTCCGAGGTCATGGCCCCGCTGGAGAGATCCGGGCTCATCACGGCCGACATCGAGATCCTGCGCCTGCATTACGCGAAAACCCTGGCACATTGGCGCCGCCGCTTCGCCGCCAACCGCGACGCGATCTGCTCGATCTACGACCAGCGCTTCTGCCGCATGTTCGAATTCTATCTCTCCGCCTCCGAGCTGGCCTTCCGCCTCACGGATCATATGAACTTCCAGATCCAGATCCTGCGCCAGCAAGGGGCCCTGCCCCTGACACGGGATTATATCTACGAGCAGGAACACCAAGCCAGGTTTGCCTCCGCTTCCGATTAACCCCTACACTGCGCGCATGAAACTCCCCTGGCCGCGCCCGAAGATCCCTGTCATCTCGTTTCGCGGCCTCATCGCCGCGCGGCCCGGCGCCATCAACCTAGCGGCCTATACGGCTCCCATCGAGCGCGGTTTCGCCCTGGCGAAAAAGAGCAAGAACCTGATCCTGGCCATTGAGAGCCCCGGCGGCTCAGCGGCGCAGTCAGATTTGATCGGCCAGTTCATCCGCCGCCGCGCGGCGGAAACCGGGGTCACGGTCACAGCAATCATCGGCGATGTCGGCGCGTCCGGCGGCTACTGGCTTGCCTGCGCGGCGGACCGGATTCTCGCCAACCGCCTCTCCATCGTCGGCTCCATCGGCGTCGTCACCGGCGGCTTCGGGCTGGACAAATTCATCGCCCGCCACGCCATTGAGCGCCGCGTGTTCACCGCTGGCGAGAACAAGCGCCGCAACGACATGTTTGCTCCCCTCAAGCCCGAGGATGAAGCTTTCACCCGCGAGATGCTGGATGAGGCGCATGCCATGTTCAAGGCCTGGGTGCGGGAGCGGCGCGGCGCGCGGCTGACGCATGACGAGGCCCGGATTTTCGACGGCGGCTATATGCTGGGCGAGCGCGCCCTCACCCTCGGGCTCATCGACGGTTTCGGCGATGTCGATACCGCGGTAAAGGAGCTTGGCGGCAAGGATGCCCGCCCCACCTGGCTGCACCCAAGCAAGCCGCGCGGCATCATGCGCTTCTTCATGCGCGGCGCGGTGGAAGCGGCGCTGGACGTGGCGGAGGAGCGCACCGCCGCGCTGACTCTGCGATGACCCTCATCGCCCGCCGCGCCACGCCCGAGGACGCGCCCTTGCTGCTGCAAATGGCACGGGATTTCCACATTGAGGACGGCTCGCCGCTGGACGCGGCGGGCGAGGCCACCCTCACCCATGTCGCCGCCGGGGAGCCCCTGGCCCCGGCCTATATACTTGAGGAGAACGGCGCCGCCGCCGGGTTCTTCATCCTCACGCTGGGCTACAGCGTGGAGAATGGTGGCACTGACGGGTTCATCGACGACATTTATCTGCTCCCCGGCTTGCGCGGGCGCGGCCTCGGCAAGCAGGCCGTTGCCCTGGCCATAAAGGCCGCACAGGAGGTTGGCATCCGCGCCCTGCTGCTGGAAGTGGAGGCGCCAAACCAGCGCGCCTACAACCTCTATCGCCAGATGGGGTTTGACGACACGCAGCGCCGCCTGCTGCGCATGGTTATCGCTGAGACGTAGACAGACCGGTCTACCTACCTCCAGACGGTGAGCGCGGCAATGAGCAGCAGCGCCAAAATGGCAGCCAAGGCATTGCCGAACAGGAATTTCGTAAACACCTCCCAACCGTGTTTCGACGGCGCGTCGAAATCCACTGTCTCCGGCAGGTCGGACCGCGTCTCAGTCGCCATTTTTATTCCCCCGCGTTTTATACCGCAGGTGTATGGGGTCGCGCCTTATGCTTGCAAGCGGATTTTTTCGGCCAGCGTAGCCAGGGCGGCGGGGTAGACCAAATGTTCCTGCGCCAGCACGCGGGCGGCCAGATCATCCTCGGTATCACCGGGCAGCACCGGCACGGCGGCCTGCATCAGCACCGGGCCTTCATCCATGCCCTCCGTCACCAGATGCACGGTGCAGCCGTGCTGCGCCGCCCCGGCTGACAGCGCGCGGGCATGCGTATCCAGCCCCGGAAATTCCGGCAGCAGGCTGGGGTGGATGTTCAGCATCCGCCCCGCCCAGCGCCCCACCAGATAGGGCGTGAGCAGGCGCATATACCCGGCCAGGCAGACGATATCGACGCCCGCCGCCACCAAGGCGGCATCAATGGCGCGCTCATGCGCTTCACGGTCCTTGCCGAACGGCTTGGCGGGAATCGCCTCCGCCCGCACGCCAAGCTGCCGCGCGATCTCCAGCCCCGCCGCATCCGGCTTGTTGGAAAGCACGAGCACGATCTCCGCAGGGTAGCCCGGCGCCTGCGCGGCCTTCACCAGCGCTTCCATGTTCGAGCCGCGCCCCGAGATGAGCACGGCAACGCGCGGCTTCATGCGAACAGCTTTTCCGTGCCTTCAATCTCCACGCCCGGCCTGTCCGTAACATGGCCGAGCAGGAACGGCGTCTCGCCCGCTTCGCGCAACACCGCGCTGGCGGCCTCGGCGTCGGAGACGATCAGCGTCATGCCCACGCCGCAATTGAACACGCGCAGCATCTCTTCCGGCGCCACGTTCGCGGTCTTGGCCAGGAAGGGGAAAATCTCCGGCATCGCCCAGGGGCCTTTCAGCGTCGCCCCGCAACCTTCCGGCAGGGCGCGCGGCAGATTGCCCGGCAGCCCGCCGCCCGTAATGTGCGCGGCACCCTTGAGCAACCCGGCCTTGTGCAGCGCCAGCATCGGCCGCACATAAATGCGGGTTGGGGTCATCAGCACATCCGCCGCGCGCTGGCCCAGCACAATAGAATCCCAGGAGAGCCCAGCATCGGCAAAAATGCGCCGCACCAGAGAGAAGCCGTTGGAATGCACGCCGGAGGAGGGCAGCGCCAGAATCGCGTCACCCGCCGCCACGTTGGCGGGCAGCAGCGCGTCACGCTCCGCCGCCCCCACCGAGAACCCGGCGAGGTCGTAATCGCCATGGGCATACATGCCGGGCATTTCCGCCGTCTCGCCACCCACCAGGGCGCAATCGGCCAGCTTGCAGCCCTCGGCGATGCCGCCGATGATCCGCTTCGCCGCCGCCACATCCAGCGCGCCGGTGGCGAAATAATCCAGGAAGAACAGCGGGGCGGCGCCCTGCACCACCAGATCGTTCACGCACATGGCCACCAGGTCGATGCCCACATAGTCATGAATACCGGTCTCAATGGCGATTTTCAGCTTGGTGCCGACACCGTCAGTCGTGGAGACGAGAATGGGGTCCTTGAACCCCGCCGCCTTCAAATCGAACAGCGCGCCGAAGCCGCCCAGCCCGCCCAGCACCCCGGCGCGCGTCGTGGCCTTCGCCAGCGGCTTGATGGCATCCACCAGCGCGTCGCCAGCCTCGATATCAACTCCGGCATCCCGGTATGTCACGCTAGTCATGCAAGCCCCCGATGCGCTAAGCCATGGCTCATGGCGTTGCTCAATCCCGTACAAATACTGCCGCGTTTCAACACAGGCGGTTGCGCCGCGCAATCGTTCGTGGCCGTGCCATGAATGAAATAACGCTGGACCCCCGCCATACGCGCCGCACGCAATGGCAACGCTTGGCCCTGGTGGCCGTGGCGCTGCTCACGCTGTGGCTCTGCTTCCGGCTGTTTTCCTCAATTCTCATGCCCTTCGTGGTGGCCGCCGGGCTGGCTTATTTCCTGGACCCGGCGGTGAGCCGGCTGGAGCGGGTGGGCCTGCGCCGCTCCGCCGGGGCGCTGCTGCTGCTCGCCGGAGTCGGGCTCTTCGTCGTGCTGTTCATCCTGCTGCTCTATCCGGTCATCGCCGACCAGGCTGCGGCGCTGGCCACCAACCTGCCCTCCTATATCGCCACGGCGCAGGCCGATTTCGGGCGCCTGATCAATGATTTGCAGCACCGCATCGGCCCGGGCGCGATGAGCGCCAAGCTGCGGGACATCGCCTCCAACCAAGCCGGGGCCATTGTCTCCTTCGCCGGGCGGGCGGCCACCAACATCATCGGCAGCGGCTTCGCCGTGGTGAACGTGCTGACCCTGCTCATTATCACGCCCATCGTGACATTCTACTTCCTGCGGGACTGGCCGGCGATCATCCGCCACATCGATACCTGGCTGCCACGCCCGTATGAGGGCCTGATCCGCGCCCAGGCGCTGGAGGTGAACCGCATCCTCGCCGCCTGGATTCGGGGGCAGGCGATCTGCTGCCTGCTGCTGGCGCTCGTCTACGCCGTGGGGCTGACAGTCGTGGGGCTGGATTTCGGCCTCATCGTTGGCCTCGCCGCCGGGTTCCTCTCCTTCATCCCATATGTCGGCACGCTGCTGGGCGGCGTCACCGCCATTCTGCTCTCACTCAGCCAGATGCCCGGCTGGCACGGCGTGCTCATGGTGGTGCTGGTGTTCGGCTGCGGCCAAGCGCTCAACGACTATATCATCCAACCGCGCTTCCTGGGCGACCGCGTGGGCCTGCCGGCGGTGTGGGTTATCTTCTCGCTGTTCGCGGGCGGGGCGGCGTTCGGCTTCCTCGGCATCATGCTGGCCGTGCCGGTTACCGCCACGCTGGGCGTGCTCGCGCGCTTCTGGCTGCGGCGCTATCTGGCCTCCCCGCTTTACCTGGACGCGCCGCCGGAATGAAGCAGCTCGCGCTTCCATTTTTGAACGAAAACGACTTCGCGTCCGAGGATTTCTGCCCTGCCCCCTCCAACGCCGCGGCGCGGGAATGGCTGGCGCGCCCGGAAGCCTGGAGCAATGGGCGGCTGGTGCTGTGGGGCGAGGCGGGCAGCGGTAAGACGCATCTGCTGCATGTATGGGCTAAGGCCAACCACGCGCGGGTGATTGAGGGCGCGGTGCTGCAAGGGCTGATCCGCCCCGCCGGGCCGGTGGCGGTGGATGATGCCGATCTGGTACCCGAGCCGCGCGCCCTGCTGCACCTGCTTAACGCGGCAGCGGAGGACGGCCACCCCGTGCTGCTCGCCGCCCGGCTGCCGCCCGCCCGCATGTCCTACAAGCTGGCGGACCTGACGAGCCGCTTGCGCGCCGCCCAGGCCGTGGAGATCCGCCCGCCGGAGGACGAGCTGCTGGACATGCTGCTGACCCGGCTCTGCGCCGACCGCCAGCTCACCCTTTCCATTCCCGTGCGCAACTTCCTGCTGCTGCATCTGCCGCGCACTCCGGCTTTCTACCGCGAGGCCGTCGCCCGGCTGGACCACGCCGCCTTCGACCGTGGCGCCCGCGTCACCCGCACCGTGGCCGCCGAAATTCTGGAAGACCTGGTGAACGGCGAGTAACTGTTACACATTCGTCATACTGAGCGTTTCTAGCCGCTGATATAGGAAGCATGATGGACCAGATGACCACCGCCCCTACCCCAAGTATCGGCTTTACCGATCCGTCCCGCTTCATCAACCGGGAGCTTTCCTGGCTGGATTTCAACTTCCGCGTGGTGGGGGAGGCGCGCAACCCCCGCCATCCGCTGCTGGAGCGGCTGCGCTTCGTTTCCATCAGCGCCTCCAACCTTGATGAATTCTACTCCGTGCGCGTGGCGGGCCTCATCGGCCAGGCCCGCGCGGGCGTGCTGGACCGCTCGGCCGATGGGCTGACCCCGGCGCAACAGCTGCACGCCATCAACGCCCATGCGCGCGAGCTGATCGCCTCGCAGCAATCGGCCTTCACGGAAGTGTGCGGCCTGCTCGCGGGCGCTGGACTCATCATCTGCACCGCCGCCGATCTCAGCTCGGACGACGCCGCGTTCCTCGACAGCTATTTCATGGAGCACGTCTTCCCCGTGCTCACCCCGCTGGCGGTGGACCCGGCGCACCCCTTCCCCTTCATCCCCAATATGGGCCTCGTGAAGGCGCTGACCCTGGCGCGGGACGACGATCACGGCCAGATGTCCGCGCTGATCCCGCTCCCCGCGCAGATCGACCGCTTCGTGCGCCTGCCAAAGGGTGACGGGCCGATCCGCTTCATGATGCTGGAAGAGCTGGTGGCGATGAACATGGGCCGGCTCTTCCCCGGCTTCACCGTGCAGGGCTCGGGGCTGTTCCGCCTGATCCGCGACACGGATGTGGAGTTTGAGGAAGAAGCGGAGGATTTGGTCCGCTCCTACGAGACCGCGCTGAAGCGCCGCCGCCGGGGAGTGGCCATTCAGCTCACCATCCAGGCGGACATGCCGCAGGATTTACGCGAGCTGGTGATCGACGCCATCGAGGCCCCGGCGGAGGAAATCTACATCGAGACCGGCATTGTCGGGCTGGTGGATGTGAAGCAGCTCATCGTCGACGACCGGCCTGACCTGCTCTTCCCCCCCTACACGCCGCGCTTCCCCGAGCGCATCCGCGATTTCGCGGGCGATTGCTTCGCCGCCATCCGCGCCAAGGACATTCTGGTGCATCACCCGTTCGAGAGCTTCGACGTGGTGGTGCAGTTCCTGCGCCAAGCCGCCAGCGACCCCGCCGTGGTCGCCATCAAGCAGACGCTCTACCGCACCAGCCGGGACAGCCCGATTGTGAAGGCACTGATCGAGGCCGCCGAGGCGGGCAAATCCGTCACCGCCATGGTGGAGCTGCGCGCGCGCTTTGACGAGGAGGCGAATATCCGCCTCTCCCGCACCTTGGAGGCCGCCGGGGTGCAGGTGGTGTTCGGCTTCGTGGGGCTGAAGACGCACGCCAAGGTGTCTTACGTGGTGCGGCGCGAGGCCAACACGCTGCGGGCCTATGTGCATTTCGGTACCGGCAACTACCACCCGATCACGGCGCGGATTTACACTGATCTCAGCTTCTTCACCTGCGACCCGGCGCTGACGCGCGACGCGGCGCGGCTGTTCAATTACATGACCGGCTATGCCCGCCCGGAGGCGATGGAGCAGCTCGCCTTCTCCCCGCTGACCACGCGCAAGACCATCGGCACGCTGATCGACGCCGAGATCGCCAATGCCAAGCACGGCAAACCCTCGGGCATCTGGCTGAAGATGAACTCTCTGGTGGATGACAAGCTCATCGACCAGCTTTACGAGGCGAGCCGCGCGGGGGTGCATATCTCCATCGTGGTGCGGGGTATCTGCTGTCTGCGCCCCGGCGTGCCGGGCCTCTCGGACAACATCAAGGTGAAGTCCATCGTCGGGCGGTTCCTGGAGCATGCGCGCGTCTGCGTGTTCGCCGACGGCCACCCCTTGCCCTCGCGCGAGAACAAGGTGTTCATCTCCAGCGCCGACTGGATGGCGCGCAACATGGACATGCGGGTGGAGACGTTCGTGCCCATCCATAACCCCACCGTGCACGCACAGATCCTCGACCAGATCATGGTGGTGAATCTGCGCGACGACGCGCAAAGCTCCATCCTGCATGCGGACGGCGTATGGGAGCGCGTGACGCCGGGCGACCCGCCGGCCTCGGCGCATGAGTATTTCATGACCAACCCGTCCCTCTCCGGGCGCGGCTCGGCGCTGCATGGCGGCCTCGCCGCCGAGCGGCCAAAGCCGAAATACAAGCGCCGGGTGGATTGAAGTACTCCCGGCGGCACGCTCGCGGCCGGGAGTGGCGCCTATAAATCTACGGTGGCGCAGATATAGCTTTTACGGATCAGCGCCGAGCGGATATGCCAGATGACCGGCGTGCCCTTGGCGATGATCCACGCATCCCCCGGCCCGAAAATCTCGGTTTGGCCGGTGGTTTCATCGGTCAGCTCCAGCTCGCCCTCAAGCAAGGTGGCGTGTTCGTGGAACGGGTAGACGACGCGGTAGCGCCCGCGCGTCGCGGCGTAGAACCCGCCCGAGACCGGGGTCTCCAAAGACCCGAAAACGATTTTGCCGGATACCTGAACCGGCCCTTCCAGGGTTACCGCGCCGATATCTTCTGGCGTTCCCCAGGCATCAAGCGCCTCCGGCGGTTGGCCGAGTTTAAAAGCGAACATGTTTGGTCTTTCCTGTGTTAATCGAGCAGTTCGGCGATCTCGCGGCGGAAGGGCATCACGTCCTCCGCCGGGGCCGGCTCGTCCAGCTCCTCGGCATAGCGCCGCCCGGCATATACGGCGTGGGCAATGGTCGCCGGGGCTAGCGCGTCGCCAATGGCGGTGACCTGCTCGATCCCGGCATCGGCGAAACTGCCCTCCAGCGCTAGCAGATCGGCATGCAGCGTGCCCGTGGGCAGCCGGGCGGTAACGAGCACCACCGCGTCCACCGCCAGCATCTCCTCCCGCCCGGTGAACACACAGGCAAGCGTGGCGTGGCCGGGCGCGATGGCGGTCAGGGTCTTGAACGACTCGATTTTTACCCCCGCCTCCAACAGGCGCTTCTGGATGAAATGCTGCTCCATGGTGTTGCGCGTCCAGGTCGAGGCCTCGGAGGCCGGGGTGGCGTAGACCACCGCGCAGCCCTTGGCCGCCAGCGCCTCGGCCACCACGCCGCCCATGTAATAATGCTCGTCATCCCACACCAGCACGCGTTTTAGCGGTGGCAGGCGGCCATCCATCACGTCATCGGGTGTCAGCACCACGGCATCCGGGGCGATGGGAATGGGCATGGTATGGGCGTGGCCCACCGCGTCCCGCCGCCATAGCGCGCCGGTGGCCAGCACCACGCGGGGGAAGCCGAATTCCAGCACCTCCTCCGCGCTCAGGCGGCTGGCGAGGTAGGTTTCCACGTTCGGCAACTGGTTGAGCTGCAAGGCGCGGTAGTCGCGCACGCGTATCCAAGCGGCGAGGCCGGGCAATTTCGCCTCTCGCGCCACGCGCCCGCCTAGCTCCTTGCCCGCTTCGGCCAGGGCTACATCGTAGCCGCGCTTGCCCAGGGCATGCGCCGCCTCCAGCCCCGCGGGGCCGGCACCGATGACCAGCACCTTCTTCTCGCTGGTCTTGGGGCGGATGCGCTCCGGGTGCCAGCCCCGGCGCCATTCCTCGCCCATGGTCGGGTTCTGCGTGCAACGCAGCGGCGATTGCGTGAAATCCCCCGAGACGCAGATATTGCAGCCGATGCATTCGCGGATGTCGTCCAGCCGCCCTTCCTCCAGCTTGCGCGGCAAAAACGGGTCCGCGATGGAGGGCCGGGCGGCGCCGATGAGATCCAGCACGCCCTTGCGCACCAGGCTCGCCATGCGGTCCACCGAGGTATAGCGCCCCACCCCCACCACAGGCTTGGTGGTGAGCCGCTTGATGCCCAAGATGAACGGCTCCTGCGCGCCTTCCTCGGCAAAGCGCGAGGTGCGGCTGTCATTCTCCCAGCCCGCCAGGGTCACGTCCCAGAGGTCCGGCAAATCGGCCATCAGCCCGATCATGTCCTCCACTTCCTCACGGTACAGCCCGCCCTCGCCCAGCAGCTCGTCCACCGAGATGCGCAGCGGCACGGCGCAGGTATCACCCACCGCGTCCTTGGTTTCCTCGACGATCTCACGCATCAGCCGGATGCGGTTCTCCAGGCTGCCGCCATATTCATCCGTGCGGTCATTGTACCGGCGGGAGAGGAAGTGATGCAGGAAGCCGAGCGCATGGGCGGCGTAGACGTAAATCAGGTCAAACCCCGCGCGCTTGGCCCGCTTCACCGCCGCCAGATGCCATTTGCGCAGGTTGGCGATGTCGGTCTTGTCCATGCGCCGGGCCTGCACGGGGTCGTAGGTGAAGGTGGCGACAGGCAGCGGGGCCGGGCCCATCGGCACCTCGCGGGAATAGAGATTCGGGCCATTCATGCCGTTATAGGCAAGCTCGATGCCCGCCAGCGCGCCGTGCTGGTGGATTTTCTCCGCCATTTTGGCGAGGGCTGGGATGTCCCGGTCATCCCATAGCCGCAGCTCGATGAAGGGCGTGATGTCTGACGAGTAGTGCAGCTCCACCTGCTCGGTGCACACCACCGCCCAGCCGCCCTCGGCCTTCACGCCGCGCATCTCGGCAAGGGCCGAGGGGTCACGGTAACCCATGCCGTTGCAATGCGGCACCTGATAGAAGCGGTTACGGGCGGTGACAGGCCCGATGCGCACGGGCTCGAACAAAATGGCGTGGGAGGGATGCGGGGGCATGGGTTACTCCACGGTCACGGGCAGGAACTCGCCCTCGACCAGATAACGTTTGGGACGGAAGAACAGCACACCGGCGAGCAGCGTGCCGATGCCGACAATGGCGGTGGTGGTGTTGAAGGTGGTGACGGCATAAAGCCCGGTGGCGATCAGCCCCACGGCGCTCAGGCCGGGGAACAGCGCATAGGCCAGCCAGCGCCCCCAGGAGTCGCGGTAGGCGGTGCGGTGCACCCAGGCGCAGACCAGCCCGGCCATGCCGAAATAATACGCCACTTGCAGGCCGGAGGCGGTGACGGCGTCACTGAGGATGGCGCTGACCGAAGGCGTGAAGCCGGTGAGCAGAATACCCGCGAGGCCGATGCCGGTGAGCCACCATGTGGCCGCCACCGGGGCCTTGGTGCGCTGGCTGACGCGGCCGAGATAGGTGGGCAGCGCGCCATCACGCCCCATGGCAAAGAGCGTGCGGGTGACCTGGAGCATGCCCGTCTGCACCGTGGCGGCGCTGGAGAAAATAACCGCGATGGAGACAACCAGCCCCCCCGTGCGGCCCAGCCCGGCGGAGAGGGCGATCTGGTAGAGCAGGTTGCTGCTGTAGGTCTGCGTCTCGGCGGCGGTGAACAGCACCAGCGCCACGGCGGCGTAAAGCGAGTATAGCAGGATGGTGACGAGCACGCCGGAAAGCCCGCCATTGCCAGCGGCATGTTCGCCGTTCCTGGTTTCCTCGCCCAGATTAGCGGTGACGTCCCACCCCCAGTACAGGAAGATGACGATCAGCGCCGCGGCGGCGAACTCGGAGCCCGAGAAACTGTGCAGGAAGTAGACAGGGCTGTACACCTGCCATGAATATGCATTGGCGAAGACCGCCCCGTGCGAATGCAGCACCGCCGCCAGGCCGACGCCGAAGAGCACCAGCATCTCGAAACTGAGCATGGCGATCTGCAGATAGCTGGTGAGCTTGATGCCAAGGGTGATGACCCCGACGATGAACAGGAACCACAGGGCCGAGATGCCGGTGGTGAGCGCGACGTTGTTCACGAGGTCCGGATTGATGAAATCCAGAATGGCGGTGGAAAGCGGAACGACACCGGAGATGATGAAGATCATCTGCGCGGTGATGAGCGCCCAGCCGGACATGAAGCCGTGGAACTTGCCAAAGGCGAGGCCCACCCAGTTGAAGGCGGCGCCCGCATGCGTCATGCGCTTGTTCAGCGCCTTATAGGCCAAGGCGATGCCGAGCATGGGCACCGCGAAGATGAGCACGTAAAGCGGGCTGCGCAGCCCGGCCACGCCGATGAGCGCGCCCATGGCCAGCGAAATGGCGTTGGCGGGACCGGACCCGGCGACGCCCAGCACCAGGGATTCGAAGAAGGATAGAGAATTTTCCTGCAATTTATGCGTCATGTGCAACTCCCCGCGATGAAGGTCAGGAATCGATAAGCAAGCTGCGCGCGTACAGCTCCGGCCGCCGCTCCCGCCGGTAGGGGAAGCTGGCGGCATTGGCGCTGAGGGTGGCGTGGGTAATGTCGGCGAAGAGCAAAGCCTCGGCCGCCCCGGCGGTGGCGAGCAGCTTGCCATCCGGCCCGGCCAGGCAGGAGCCGCCGAGATAGGCGAGGCCGTTCTCCTCCCCCGCATGGTCGCAATAGGCCACGAAAATCTGGTTCTCGACGGCACGGGCGGGCACGATGACGCCCGGCACGCAGCCATATTCCGGCGTGATGGCGGTGGGGATGAGCAGCAGCTCCGCCCCCGAGAGAGCCACGGCGCGCACGGCCTCGGGGAACTCGACATCGTAGCAGATCAGCATCCCCATCCGCCAGCCGCGATAGACGAAGGGCGGGGCGAAGGCGTCGCCAGGGGTGTAGAGGGCGCGTTCGAAATCACCGAAGAGATGCGTTTTGCGGTAATGGCCTAGCGGCGCGCCGTCCGGCCCGATGGCGGCGGCGCTGTTGTAGAGGCGCTCGCCCTCCCGCTCGGCATAGCCATAGACGATGGCGAGGCCGGTTTCACGCGCAATGGCGGCTATGGCGATGGCGGAGGGCCCGCCCGCCGGTTCGGCCAGGGCGGCGCAGTCTTCGGGGATATTATAGCCGCTGAGCCAGCATTCCGGGCAAAGCAGCAACTCCGCCCCGGCCAAAGCCGCCGCGCGGGCTGTGCGGGCCAGCGCGGCGAGGTTGGCGGGTTTGTCGGCGGGCATGCCGGCGGTTTGCCAAAGCGCGAGGCGCATGACGCCCTCCCCGCTCTGCCGCTGCTGTTGTCCGGCCACGCCACACTCCTGTGCTTGCTTGCGGCTAGATTACACAGAGCGTTGGCGTTGTTGCTTATTTTTTACCGAATCAGGGACACGCCATTGCCGGGGCGGGCGGCTAAAGCTTGGGCATCTGCACCGCGAGGCGCTCAAGCTTAAGGCCAATTGCGCTGCCGGAATGGCAATCCGCCCTCACGTGCGCCGGAACATGGTAGCGCGTTCGGCCCAGCTAGCCCTCTGTGCGGCAATTTCAGGTTTAGCAAGCACACGGCCTTCAGCGCGGGGCGGGGCCCATGACCACACTGGCGGCGGGGCGGATGGCGCCCGGCGCACAGGGCAAGGCGGATTTGGAGAACGAGGGCATTACCCCGCTGCGCCCCCTGAGAGGCGGGGGCTACCCGGGCAAGCGGGCGACTCCCGGGAGCAGGCCGCAGACATGGAAGACCAGCCCCTTGCCGGAGCGGCCACGGTGCCAGCGCCATAAGGGCTCTCCCCCTTGCGGGGGAGGTTTGATCAGCCTTCCTGCGGCAAGGCCATCTTGCGCAGGATGTGCTTCTGGATCTTGCCGGTAGAAGTTTTCGGCAGCTCGGCGAAGATGTACTTCTTGGGGATTTTGAAGCCCGCCAGATGCTCGCGGCAGAAGGCCGTCAGCTCCGCCTCGGTCACGCTGGCGTCATCCTTCAAGGTGATGACGGCCATCGGCACCTCGCCCCATTTCTCGTCGGGCGCGGCCACCACGGCGGCCTCGCGCACCGCCGGGTGGCGGTACAGCACGTCCTCAACCTCAAGCGAGGAGATGTTCTCGCCGCCGGAGATGATGATGTCCTTCGAGCGGTCCTTGATCTCGACATAGCCATCCGGGTGCAGCACGCCGAGATCGCCGGTGAGGAACCAGCCGTTGCGGAAGGCTTCCTGCGTGGCTTTCGGGTTCTTGAGATAGCCCTTCATTACCACGTTACCGCGGAAGGCCAGCTCGCCCAGGGTCTTGCCGTCGGCGGGCACCGGCTCCCCGGCGGGGTCGAGGATGGTGAGATCCTCCTGCGTGATGCCCGGCACGCCCTGGCGGGCCATGAGCTGGGCGCGGGTGGTGACATCGAGCGCCGGCCAGGAGGGCTGGATCTCGCAATTGGCCGAGGGGCCGTAGACCTCGGTGAGGCCGTAGACATGCTGCACGCGGAAGCCAAGACGCTCCGTACCCTCGATGATCGCGCTCGGCGGGGCGGCCCCGGCGGTGGCGACGACGACTTTATGCGCGAAGGGTTTGCGCAGGCTCGCGGGGGCGTTGATGAGCATGCCGAGCACGATGGGCGCGCCGCACATATGCGTCACGTCGTGCCGGTGGATGTGTTCGAAGATGGCGCCGGGGTCGATCTTGCGCAGGCAGACATGGGTGGCGCCGAGCGCGGTCACCGCCCAGGTGAAGGTCCAGCCGGAGCAGTGGAACATCGGCAGCGTCCAGAGATAGCGGCTGCGCGGGGTGAGGCCGACGGTGAGGGAGATGCCGAGCGCGCCGAGATATGCGCCGCGATGCGAGTAGACGACGCCTTTCGGGTTACCGGTGGTGCCGGAAGTGTAGTTGACCGCGATGGCTTTCCACTCATCGTCCGGCAGCGCCCAGGGGGCCAGCTCATGCGGGGCGATCCAGTCTTCATATTCGGGAGCGTTGAGCGTCAGCCCGGCGGGGGCGGCTTCGTCGGCGATTTCCACCACCGGGATGCTATGACCCAGCGCCTCTAGCGCGCCGCGCGCCTTGGGCGCCCATTCGCGGTCCACCAGAAAAAGCTTGGCCTCGGCATGCTCCAGGATGAAGCCTATAGCGGCGGAGTCCAGCAGCGTGTTGATCATGCACAGCACGGCGCCGGCCAGCGGCACGGCGTAATGCGATTCCAGCGCCGCCGGGCCGTTGGGGGCCAGCACCGCCACGCACTCGCCCGGGCGCACGCCGGCGGCCTTGATGGCGCTGGCGTATTTGCGGATGCGGGTGGTGAATTGCGCGTAGGTGTAGGTGCGGTCATGATGCGTGACGGCGAGCTTGCCGGGGAAAACGCGCTCTGCCCGGCGCAGGAAGCTCAACGGCGAGAGCGGGACGTAATTAGCTGGATCGCGGTCGAGATCGGTTTCGAAAATGGCGTGCAATGGCTCGGTCATTCTGGGGGTCCTCATCCCTGGTCCTACGGCGTGGGCGCTATTGTGTTCTTATCGCGCGGGGCCTGTTCGTTGAAGCTAGGCAATAACCCGGCGGCGGACAAGCTGCCGCCAGGTTGCTGTCTCGCACTTAGAAACTATCCTGCGGCATCCGCATGAGCGGCGCGGCGCCGTCGTCGATGGCGGCTTCCAGCGCCGCCGTCTGCGGCAGCAGCCGCCCGGCGAAGAAACGGGCCAGGGTCAGCTTGGCCTCGTGCTGCGGGGTCTCGCCACCGGCCTGGGCCGTGGCGGCCATGCGCACCCACATCCAGCCAAAGGCGACCAGGGCGAAGAGGCGCAGATAATCGGTGGCGGCGGCGCCGGTTTCCGTGGCATCCGCCGCGCGGGCCTGGACCCGTGTGGTGAGGTCGCGCAGGCGGGCGAGCGCGTGCTCCACCGGGGAGATGATGTCCTCAAGATCCCCGGCATCGCGAGCCTGGGCCAGCTCCGCCGCGACGAGGTCGAAGAATTCATGCACCAGCGCGCCGTTTTCCAGCGCCAGCTTGCGGCTCACGAGGTCGAGCGCCTGCACGCCGTTGGTGCCTTCATAAATCTGGGCGATACGGGCATCGCGGACAAATTGCTCCATGCCCCATTCATGCACGTAGCCATGGCCGCCGAAGACCTGCTGCGCCAGCACCGTGGCCTCGAAGCCGAAATCGGTGAAGGCGGCCTTGATGACCGGGGTGAGCAGGGAGACGAAGGCATCCGCCTTGGCGCGGGTCGCGGCGTCCTTATGGTGGATGGAGACATCCATGCGCAGGGCGGTCCATACCGCCAGGGCGCGCCCGGCCTCGACGAAGGCGCGGATGGTGAGCAGCATGCGGCGCACATCAGGGTGCTCGATGATCGGCGCCGGGGCGCTGGTGCAGCCGGGGGCGCGGCCCTGCAGGCGGTCCTTGGCGTAGGCGGCGGCCTTGGTGTAGGCGGCGTGGGCGATGCCCAGGCCCTGCAGACCGACGAACAGGCGCTCAGCGTTCATCATGGTGAACATGGCGTTCAGGCCGCGGCCCGGCTCGCCGACGAGCCAGCCCATGGCGCCGTCATAGTTCATCACGCAGGTCGGCTGGGCGTGAATGCCCATTTTGTGCTCCAGCGAGCCAACCGAGAAGCCGTTGCGCGCGCCTAAGCCGCCATCCTCTTTGACGAGGAATTTCGGTACCAGGAAGAGGCTGATGCCCTTCACGCCCGCGGGGGCGTCCGGCAGGCGGGCGAGCACCAGATGGATGACATTGCCGCCGAAATCATGGTCGCCGGAGGAGATGAATATCTTGGTGCCGGTGACGGCGTAGCTGCCATCGGCGTTCGGCACCGCGCGCGAGCGCAGCAGGCCAAGATCGGTCCCGGCATTGGATTCAGTCAGCGCCATGGCCCCGGTCCATTCGCCGGAGATCATCTTCGGTAGGTATGTCTGCTTCAGCTCATCGCTGGCATGGGCGACGATGGCTTCCACCGCGCCGCGCGTGAGGCCGGGGAACAGGCCGAAGGAGAGGTTGGCGCCGGAGAGCATTTCATCGATGAGGAACTGCACCGTGCGCGGCAGGCCCTGCCCGCCATATTCCGGCTCGGCGGAGAGGCTGCACCAGCCGGCTTCGGCGTAAGCGGCGTAAGCCTTGGCAAAGCCCGGCGCGGTGGTGACCAGACCATTTTCCAGCTTACAGCCGGCAGCGTCGCCCGGCAGGTTCAGCGGCGCGATGATTTCGGCGCAGAAGCGCCCGGCTTCCTCCAGCAGGGTGATGGCGAGATCGGCATCGAACCCCTGCTCGGCGAATAGGAGGCTGAGCTCGGTCAGATCGAACTGGCTGGTGAGGAGAAAGCGAAGGTCGTCGAGCGGCGGGGTGTAATCCACGGGCGGAACCTCATTCTTGAACTGCGTTCTGGCTGCCGCGCGTCTTTATGCCGCGGTCAGGCGGTTCATCTGTACCAAACGGTAGATACAGTCAAGCATTACCCGCTTGGCGGCAGCGCCCTGACTGCCTTATGAATGGGTGATGAGGAACCGCCAACAAAACAAGAAGGCGCGGGAAACCGGCGCTTCGGACGAGGGCAGCGCGCGCTACCGCGAGATTCTGAACGCCGCCGCCGTGTTGTTCGCCGAGCGCGGCTACCATGGGACATCGGTGCGCGATATTGGCGAGCGCGTGGGGCTGCTCGGCGGCTCGCTCTACCACCACATCAAATCCAAGGAGGCGCTGTTCGTGAAGCTTCACAACAGCGCGCTGCAAGCGGCGGGGGATGAGATCGAGGCCGCCATTGCCGGACTCAGCTCGCCTTGGGCGCGGCTGGAGGCGGCGAGCGTGAAGCTGGCCGAATTGCAGCTTGACCCGGCCTCCATAACCATGCCGCTGATGAACGATTTCAGGCAGCTGCCGCCAGAGCTGCGGGCGCAGCTGATCGGCACGCGCGACAAGTTCGAGGCCATTTTCGACCGGCTGGTGGGCGAGCTGAACCTGCCGCCGGAGATGGACCGGAAAATCTACCGGCTCTGCCTGCTGACTTTGCTGAACAGCCTGTGGACCTGGTACCGGCCCGGCACGCTCACGCCCGCCGAGATCGGCCATGAGGTGATGAAGATATTCCTGCCGCGAGGCTAGGCCCGCGCGGCAGGAATTGGTTATGCCTTGGCGGCGGGGGGCATCTGGATGTCAATTTCCAGCGTGGAAACCTGGCTGCCACGGTCGAGCTTCACGTTCACCTTGTCACGGTCGATGGGGATATGCTTGGCGATGACCGCCAGGATTTCCTCCTGCAGGATGGCGGCGAGGTCTGTGTGGCCCTCTAGCGCGCGCTCATGCGCGAGCAGGAGTTGCAGCCTCTCGCGCGCCACGGGGGCGGAACGCTTGCGGGTGAAGAGGCTGAGCAGGCTCATGCGATGGCCTTTCTGCCGAACAGGCGGCCGATGAAGCTCTGGCGCTCGGCCGTGGGCGTGGCGACGTCCAGCTTCTCGCCCAACAGGCGGCGGGCGGCCTCCATATAGGCGCGGGCGGGAGCGGAGACCGGGTTATGCAGGGTGACCGGGCAGCCGACATTCGAGGCGTTCAGCACTTCCTCGCTCTCCGGCACGATACCGAGCAGCGGGATGGCGAGAATTTCCAGCACATCCTCCACCTTCAGCATCTCGCCGCGCGCGGCGCGGGCGGGGCTGTAGCGGGTGAGGAGCAGATGCTTCTCGAATTTCTCGCCGTTCTCGGCGCGCACGGTCTTGGAGTCCAGCATGCCGATGATGCGGTCTGAGTCACGCACGGAGGAGACTTCCGGGTTGGTGACGACCACGGCGAGGTCGGCGTAGCGCATGGCCAGCATCGCGCCTTTTTCGATACCGGCGGGGCTGTCGCAGATCACCCAGTCGAACTTCTCGCGCAGCTCATCGATGACTTTCTTCACGCCTTCCTCGGTCAGCGCGTCCTTGTCGCGCGTCTGCGAGGCGGGGAGCAAAGAGAGCGTGTCCACCCGTTTGTCGCGGATGAGGGCTTGGGCGAGCTTGGCATCGCCCTGCACCACGTTAACCAGGTCATAGACCACGCGGCGCTCGGCGCCCATGACAAGGTCCAGATTACGCAGGCCGACGTCGAAATCGACGATGACGACGTTCTGCCCGGTTTGCGCTAGAGCCGCGCCCAGGGCGGCGGAGCTGGTGGTTTTGCCCACGCCCCCCTTGCCCGATGTGACCACCATGACTTTGGACATTTCTCTTAGGTCTCCTTCATCGCCAAGCCGTGGCGGCAATTAATCCAGGGTTGAAAATTTCAGCTCGCCCTGGTCGAGCTGGATCTGTACGGCACGGCCGTTGAAGGTCTCGCTCCATTGTTCAGCTGTATCATAAACGCCATCGATACAAACCATCTCGGCGCTGAGTTTACTGCAAAAGATGCGGGCCTCGGCCCCGGATTTAAGCCCGGCGATGACGCGGCCGCGCAACGTGCCGTATATATGGATGGAGCCGCCGGCAATGACCTCGGCGCCGGAGGCAACGGGGCCGATGACCGTGACGTCGCCATCCTCGAAAATGATGGATTGGCCGGAGCGCACCGGGCGGTCGATGAGCAGGGAATTCGGCGCTGAAACGGGCTCGGGCTCCGGCGGGTCATCGGGGATAGCGAGCACACGGCCGGCCACGGTCTCGCGCGTGTCCTCCAGCCGCTGGCGCAAATTGGTCAGACGCTCCCAGCGCGTGCCGGAAAGGCGGGTGGCATCCGTGCCCTCGACCGCCACCAGCTTCATGCCTCGCGCCTCCAGGGCGTCCAGCAGCGCGGCCAGATCGGCGGTCTCATCTTCCTGCACGGTGGAGAGGTTGGCTACCACCGGGCGGTCCGCGAAGAAGCCGGCGGCGCGGTGCAATTGCTCGTCCAGCGCCTCAAACCAAGCGGCGAGCGGCAGCTCGGGCACGACCACCAGAGCCATGAAGCTCCGGCCGCGGATGCGAACCGCCGGCAGGGGAAGTGGGGCTGTGGACATGCGCAAGGCTAACTGTGCCCTCAACAACATGTCAACCGAACTGAAACTTTTAAAAAACCCGCCACCGTTTCAAGGGGTTTGGCCTGAAACGGGATGGCGGGCGGCAGGCGCGAGCGGGGGCGAATCGGACGCCCCCGCGGTAAATTTTCAGGCCTCGTAGCCGACGACGCCCTTGATCTCGAGGAACTCGTGCAAGCCCCACTCGCCCCATTCGCGCCCGTTGCCGGACTGCTTGTAGCCGCCGAAAGGGGCGTTCAGGTCGCCACGGGGGTAGTTGATGTAGACGTTACCAGCGCGCATCTGGCGGGCCACCTTCTGGGCGCGGGCACGGTCGCCGGACTGCACGTAGGCGGCCAGGCCGTAGACCGTATTGTTGGCCTCATGCACGGCCTCTTCCTCGGTGTTGTAGCTGAGGATGGAGAGCACCGGCCCGAAAATTTCCTCGCGGGCGATGCGCATGTCCGGGGTGACATCCGCGAACACGGTGGGGCGAACATAATACCCCTGGTTCAGCCCGGCCGGGCGGCCCGTGCCGCCGGCGACCAATGTAGCGCCTTCGTCGATACCGGCCTGGATCAGGGACTGGATTTTGTCGAACTGGAGCTGGCTGATGACCGGGCCCATATAGACCTCCGGGTCCTGCGGGTTGCCGGTCTTGACGGACTCAGCTGCCGCCTTGGCCGCCGCCACCGCCTGGTCGCGGAACCGGGTGGGGATGAACATGCGCGTGGGCGCGTTGCAGGACTGGCCGGAGTTCTGCATGCAGTCGATGACGCCGGTGGTGACGGCGGCCTCGATGTTTACGTCGTCCAGCAGGATGTTGGCGGATTTGCCGCCCAGTTCCAGATGCACGCGCTTGATGGTGGGCGCCGCCGCCTGCGAGATGAGGATGCCCGCGCGGGTGGAGCCGGTGAAGGAGACCATGTCGATATCCGGGTGCCCGGAGATGGCGGCGCCGACGCCGGGGCCGTCGCCCTGCACCAGGTTGAACACGCCCTTGGGCACGCCCGCCTCGTGCATGATCTCGGCGAAGATCACGGCGTCCAGCGGCGCGATCTCGGAGGGTTTCAGCACCATGGTGCAGCCCGCCGCGATGGCCGGGCAGACCTTGCAGGTGATCTGGTTCATCGGCCAGTTCCAGGGGGTGATCATGCCGACCACGCCGACGGCTTCCTTGGCGATGAGCGTGGTGCCCTGCATGTACTCGAACTCGTAGCGCTCCAGCACCTCGATGATCTGGGTGATGTGCCCGGTGCCGATGGCGGCCTGGGCCTTATGCGCGAGGGTGACCGGGGCGCCCATCTCACGCGAGATCGCGTTGGCGACGTCCTCGTAACGGGTCTGGTAGACTTCCAGGATGCGGCGCAGCAGGGCCAGGCGCTCGGCACGGGTGGTCTGGCTGAAAGCGGGGAAGGCAGCGCGGGCGGCGGCCACGGCTTTGTCCACATCCGCCTTGGAGCCGAGGGAGATCTCGGTGAAGGGCTGCTCGGTCGAGGGGTCGATGACGCCGACCGTGCGGGGGGTCACCGGGTCTACCCAGGCGCCGTCGATATAGAACTGCAAATTATGGGACATTTCGTTTCTCCTGGGTTAAGCGCGGGCGGCGCGGCGGGCACGGGCCGCCTCGCCGAAGCTGTGGAACAAGGCACGGTTGTGGGGGTGCAAGGCGGGCTTGTACTCCGGGTGCCACTGCACGCCGATGGCGAAGGGATGGTCATCGACGGCGACGATTTCGGCAATGCCGTCAGGTGCGCGGCCATGCACGGTGAGGCGCTGGCCGATGGTTTCCAGCGCCTGGTAGTGCAGCGAGTTCACTGCAAAATCCCGCGCGCCGAAGACCTCCGCGAGAGGTGAGCCGGGAGTCAGATGCACCTCGTGCAGCGGGGCGTAACGGTCCTCGTATGGCGCGTCCTCCGGCGCGTGATGCGCGGCACCGTGCGGCAGCTCGACATGCAGGGTGCCCCCCTGGGCGACGTTGAGCTCCTGCAAGCCGCGGCAGATACACAGGCAGGGCACGGCCTCGGCCAGTGCCGCCTGGATGAGCGGCAGGGCCAGGGCATCGCGCGCATCGTCAAACGGGCCGGCGCCGGTCTCGCGCCCGTAGCGCCAGGGGCGGATGTTGGAGGGGCTGCCGGTGAAGAGAAAGCCATCGAAACTGGCGATCAGCTCGGGCACGCTGTCACGCGTGGCCTCGGCAAGAACCGCGAGCGGCAGGGCGTCCGCAAACTCCGAGACCGCCTGCACGTATTTATCGCCGACAAGCTGATAGGGCATGCCGTGCAGATCCCGCATGTCCGAGATCAGCCCGATGACGGGGCGGCGCGCGCTGGTCATGCAAAATTCTCCGTTCCTTTGTGGGGTATGGCCGCGGCCGATATGGGGGCGCGGCCAGGCAATGCGAAGGCTTGTTTAAAATAATAAATTTTACGCTTCAATACGCATGTTGCCCCATGAAATCGAGCCTGTAAATACATAGAGCCACCTGAAAGCCCCCGCCCCGCCAGGTTAATATATTAAACTTATTGTCCCCGGCCGTTGGGCGGATGCCCTGGGCGGGGGCCTCTCATCGGCCTGGGGCAAAACCTTGTATCCGCCTGAGCAAATCTGAATCTCGCTTGCTATCGCAGACGCCATGCCGCGGCGCAGCATGTGCCCCACGCCTAGCGGCGGCGAAAACCGCCGCTAAAACCTATTGAATTCTTATTGCGGCTATGCGAATTACGCAACATGAACGACACGCGCAACCCCAGCATCAGGAATCTGTTCGCAGAACTTCTGGTTCAGTGCGCGCGCATTGGCTTCAATCCGCCCGCAAAAAACTGAATGCTTGCGCGCCGGCCCTTGGGCCGGCTGAGGTTTCATTCGTCTTCGGGATATTTCAAAATATGCTAAACAGGAACATCGACTCTGCCGATTGGCAGGGCCTGGATGCGGCGCATCATCTGCATCCGTTCACCGACCACAAGGCCCTGCATGAGGGTAAAGTGCGCGTTATCACCGGCGCTGACGGCGTGTTTCTGATCGACGCTGACGGCAACCGTATTCTCGACGGCATGGCCGGGCTTTGGTGCGTGGATGTCGGCTATAGCCGCCCTGAGCTGGTGCAGGCCGCCACCAAGCAGATGGCAAAACTGCCGTACTACAATACGTTTTTTAAAACCACGAATGAGCCGGCGGTGGAGCTTGCGGCACGGCTGGCGAAGATTACGCCAGAAGGGTTGAACCATGCATTCTTCGCGTGCTCGGGCTCCGAGGCGGTGGATACCGCGCTGCGTCTGGCGCGCGTGTACTGGCAGACGGTGGGCAAGCCTGAGAAGAAGATCATCATTGGCCGCGAGCTCGGCTACCATGGTTCGACGACACTTGGCGCCTCCGCCGGGGGGATGTCCGACATGCACCGCCAGGCTGGCGACATGCCGAATTTCGCGCATGTGATGCCGCCTTACTGGTATGATCTCGGCAGCCAGATGAGCCCTGATGAATTCGGGATTTATGCAGCAAAACAGCTAGAGAATAAGATCCACGAGCTGGGCGCCGCGAATATAGCCGCGTTCATCGGCGAGCCGCTGCAAGGCGCGGGCGGCGTGATCATTCCGCCGGAGACGTACTGGCCGGAGATCAACCGCATCTGCCAGGAAAATGACATTCTGATGATTGCTGATGAAGTAATCTGCGGGTTTGGCCGCACAGGCAAAATGTTCGGCAGCGATTATTTCGGTATCAAGCCGGATTTGATGACGCTGGCGAAGGGCATCACCTCGGGCTACGCGCCGCTTTCCGCCGTGATGGTGGGCGACCGCGTGGCTGACGTGCTCATTAACGATGTAGGCGAGTTCTACCACGGTTTCACCTATTCGGGGCATCCGGTCTCCTGCGCCGTGGCGCTGGCGAATCTTGATATCATCGAGCGCGAGGGGCTGGTGGCGCGCGCGGCGCTGATGGGCGAGATGCTGCGCGGCAAGCTGCGCACGGCACTCGATGGACACCCGATGGTTGGCGAGATCCGTGGTGTGGGGCTGATCGGCGGCATTGAGCTGGTTGCAGACCGGCGCACACGCCGCTTCTTCGAGAAGCGCGGGCGCGTGGGGCAGATCTGCCGCGACCATTGTTTTGCTAACGATCTGGTAATGCGCGGGGTGCGCGACACCATGGTGTTCTCGCCACCCTTCATCATCAGTGAGGCGGAGCTGAACATGTTCACCGACCGCGCGGTGCGCTCCATTGAGCAGACCTACCAGAGCGTGAAGGCCGAAGTGACCCCGTAAAAATGTTCAACATGCCAGGCGGGTGTACCGCCTGGCATGTTTCATTTCACGGCGCGCGGACGCAGAGTAAGAGAGCGAGAGGATGCCCTCTCACCAATGAGAAGAGGAGTGGCGCGGCATGAGCAACGCGCATGATGATACCGAACTTTCCCTAAAGGCGGCGCTGATGGCGCAGAGCGATTTCGTCGAGGCGTTCCTGGTGGACGTGAACGGCGTGCTGCGCGGCAAATGGCTGCAGCCAGACAAATCCAAATCCCTGCTCGGCGGCGGCATGGCCATTCCGCGCTCGGTGTTCCTGCTCGATATCTGGGGCAATGACATTATTGAGGGCGGCATCGCCCAGGGCACGGGCGACCCGGACGGGCTGTGCGTGGCCGTGCCGCACTCCATCTCCCGCATGAGCTGGAGCGAGGGCAATGTGGCCCAGGCGCTGCTGACGATGCGCGAAGCCGATGGCAGCTATTTTCACCTTGACCCCAGGGGCGTGCTGGCGCGCGTGCTGGACCGCTATACCGAGGCGGGGCTCACCCCGGCGCTGGGCGTGGAGCTGGAATTCTATCTCATCGACCCCGGCCAGGCGCGAGCCCGGCCCATTGCGCCGCGCGGCGCCGATGAATCCGGCTGGCGCGGCTGGCAGGTGGATGCCGTGGGTCTCGGCGAGATCCATGAATATGAGCCGATTCTGCGCGAGATGATGAGCACCGCGAAGGCGCAGGGCATCACGCTGGAGACACTGCTCTCCGAGAACGGCCCCGGCCAGTTCGAGGTGACGCTGAAATACTCCACCGACGCGCTGCGTCTGGCCGACAACGCCACGCTGTTCAAACGTTCGATCAAGCATATCGCCCGCAAGCACGGTCTGGCCGCCACCTTCATGGCCAAGCCCTACGGGCATTGCGCGGGCTCCGGCATGCATGTGCACATGTCGGTGCTCGACCGCGAGGGCAAGAACATCTTCCGCAACACGCCGGAACGCGCCTCCCCGGCGCTGTATAACGCACTGGGCGGCATCATTCAGATGATGCCGGACACGATGCTGATGCTGGCCCCGCACGCCAACTCCTACCGCCGCTTCGCCCCCGGCGTGCACGCGCCGACCTATGCCAATTGGGGGCATGACAACCGCATGGCGGCGGTGCGCGTTATCACCGCCGACCCGGCGGCGACGCGTATTGAGCACCGCGTGGCCGGGGCGGATTGTAACCCGTACCTCGCCTTCGCGGCGCTGCTGGCAACCGCGCTGGATGGCATTGAGGCGCAGATGGAGCCAGGGCCGGAGACGGTGGGCGACGCGCATCTGGCCGCGGCCCCGCATTTGCCGATCGCATGGTCGGGGGCGGTGGACCGTTTCGCCAACTCCGAGGCCATGGGCCGGATTTACGGCGCCGAGTTCCAGCGCCTCTTTGTGGCGTGCAAGCGCCAGGAGATCGCGGAGTTCCGCCGGCGCATCTCGGATGTGGAGATTGATGCGTATCTGAAGAGCGCCTGAAAAAACAAACGTCCAAGAAATAATAAAGAAAGCAGAGGCCCTATGAGCACACAGCTCAAAGCAGATTCGTTGTCGTTTTTTGAGGCTATTATCATGGGGGTTGCCGGCAGCGCGCCGGCCTTCTCCATTGCCGTGGCCATTGCCGGGCTGTTGGGGGCCGCGGGTACGGTGTCCCCCAACGCATTGCTGATCTTTGCCGTGCCCATGCTCGGCATTGCCGTGGCGTATAAGGGGCTGAGCAAGGAAATGCCGCATGCCGGGGCGGCGTACCAATGGACGAAGCAGGGCTTCGGCCAATTCTTCGGCTATTTTTCCGGCTGGGCGCTGCTGGTCGCGGCACCTGTATTTATGGTCACGGGCGCGGTGCCGCTGGGCACCGCCACCATCGATCTGTTCGACCCCACGCTCGCGAATAATGTGTGGCTTACCACGGGCATTGGGGCGGTGTGGTTCGTGCTCATCGGCATGATCCTGATCTCCGGCATTGAACTGACCGCGCGGGTGCAGACGGTGATGAGCGTGGTGGAGATCGGCCTGCTCTTCATCATCGCCATTGCCGCTTATCTGCATAGCGGTGGCGGCCTGCCCTTCTCCTGGTCCTGGTTCGGCTTCCACTACACCGCCTCCACCTTCGCCAGCTCGGCCTTGCTGGTGGTGTTTCTGTATTGGGGGTGGGATGTCACCGCCAATCTCGGCGAGGAAACAAAGAACGGGCAAAACAACCCGGCCGGAAATGGCGGGTTCTACAGCGTGTTCTTCACCATCGCATCCTTCGTGGCGTTCACCGTGGCGGCGTTGATGATGTTCTCGCTCGCGGAGGCATCCGGGTTCTCGGATAATCTGATCTACCATGTCGCCCTCGCGGCGGGGCTGGGGAAGGTGGGCGCCGATGCGGCATCGCTGGCGCTGATCCTCTCCAGCGTGGCGACACTGGAGACCACCATGCTGCAATTCTCGCGCACGCTGTTCGCCATGGGGCGGGACCGGGCCTTGCCGGGCTGCTTCGGTAAGGTGGATGCGCGGACGATGACGCCGGTGCGCACCATGTACCTGCTCATCGGGGTGGGGTTGGTGATGATCCTGGCCTCCAGCTTCCTCCCCTCCATCGCCGCCATTCTGACGGATTCGGTGAGCGCCATCGCCGTACAGGTTTGCTATTATTACGGGCTGGCCGGACTCGTCTGCGCCAAGCTCTATGCCCGGACGCTGCGGCAGTCTCCAGGCGTCTGGCTGTTCTATGCCGCCTACCCGTTCCTCAGCGCGATCTCGCTATTCGCGCTCGGGATCTATGCCTTCTCCACCTTCAACATGATGACGAAAATCGTGGGGCTGGGCGGGCTGGCACTCGGTATGCTGTTCTACCGCCCCTCGGGTTACGGCACGCATATCGCTGACATCCTCGCCGAGGAGTAACGCCGTGTTCCGGGTTGAGCCTCGCCGGTTCAACCCGGAACACCGCCTGCTAGCGGCGCCCGCAGATCTCCTCCAGGGCAAGCCCCCGGGTCCGCGGCCCGAAGACCGCGATCATGATAACTCCCACCGCCATGGCGCCGCCGATGAACGCGGCAACAGCCGGCACCCCGCCCATCTGCAAGAAGTAGCCGATGGCCAGACCACCAAACGCAGCCCCCAAACGGCTCCACGAATAAACAAAGCCAATCGCGCGGGCGCGGATTCGCGTGGGAAACAGTTCCGCCTGATAGCCGTGATAGGCGAAGGACATGATATTACCCGCGAAGCAGAAGATGACCCCGATGGCGATGAGCGCCAACGGGGATGAGCATAGCGCGAAGGCCAGCATGGCCAGCCCCATCACTAGCATCGCGCCGATGATCTGCACCTTCCGCTCCACCGCATCCAGGAACATCGCGCCGAAGAGCGGCCCCAGAGGCTGCGCCGTGGCGATGATGAAGGAGTATTCCAGACTGTGCGTCACGTTGATGCCGCGGGCGATGAGTAGCGTCGGCACCCAGGAATTAAAGCCGTAGAAGCCGATGACCTGGGCGGCGTTGAAGATAGAGAGCATTACTGTGCGGGCGCGGTAGGCGGGGCCGAAGATGTCCTGGAACTTGGCGTCGACCTGAATTTCCGGCATCGCCGGGGCGGGCGGCGGCAGGGGATACCCCAGCTCGGCCTCAACCTTGCGCTCAATCCGGGACAGAATCTGCTCCGCCTTTGCCGCGTGGCCATGGGCGGCCAGCCAGCGCGGGCTCTCGGGCACGGCCATAATCAGGAAGAACGCGAGCACGGCACCGACCGAGCCGATAAGCACCACAATCCGCCAGCCCTCGAGCCCAAAAATGGTGTGCGGCACCAGCAGCCAAGCCAGCAGTGCGACAAGCGGAACCGCCCCGAACGTAATGCTCTGGTTGATGGAAAAGGCCCGGCCGCGCAGGCTGCAAGGCATCATCTCGGAAATATAGGTATCAATGGTGACGAGCTGCACACCGAACCCGATGCCGGCGATGAGACGCCAGATGTTCAGCGCCTCCCCACTGGCCTGGAACGCCAGGATGGTGGTGCAAACGAGATACCAGACCAGCGAGCCAGTGAAGACCGGCTTGCGGCCGAAGCGATCCGCGGCATGCCCCAGCAGCACGACGCCAAGCCATAGCCCCGCGAAGGTGGAAAACACGAAGGTGCCGAAGCCCGCGACCGCGATTGCTTTCAGCGAGCCAAAAAAACCCAGGCTTTGCGGAGTGAACAGCCCAGTCTTGATCATGCCCGGCGCGACATAGGCGGTGAAGAAGACATCGTAGAATTCGAAGATGCCGCCGGTCGAAATAAGGGCCAGAAGCATCCACACCGTGCGCGAGGACGGTAGACGGTCGAGGCGGGCGCCGATCTCGGCGACATGCACCGAGGTATCAAGCACCCCCACGTTTGCAACCGGGCGGACGCTGGTTGCCTGTATGGGCATGGGTATCATGGCGTTTCGAGTGGTTTCCCTCATTTTTTAGACGTTTCTTGGCTTGATTATGCTTGGCCAGCTGATGCCTTTTTCTTTCATAGTTGCCATGCAAAAGATAGTCCATGACAACGCAGACGCGAAAGCCGTTTGTGAGCTGCTGCCGGTTTGATGGACACGGACCTTAAGCTGAAACTGCCAGCTGTTCGAATTCCTTAGGGCTGAGATAGCCGATCGTCGAGTCGCGGCGGCGTGGATTGTTGGGTAATCCCCCCTGCTAATAAGGGGATTGATAAGTAGAATTTTCTCGGCACACTGCACGAGGAGATTTGCATGAAAACGTCGAGATATAGCGAGCCTCAGATCCT
>Ga0255356_1000186_pt1 | contig 43076 bp, 23 predicted proteins | sample HBST100metaG_FD_189944 | JGI IMG/M metagenome (GOLD analysis project Ga0255356, IMG submission 189944) | Peat soil microbial communities from Stordalen Mire, Sweden - H.B.S.T100 | ecosystem: Environmental > Terrestrial > Soil > Wetlands > Peat | place: Sweden: Norrbotten County, Stordalen Mire...
AGCCTTGGCCCAGCACCGGCTAAACCACCGGCCAAGAAAATGCCTCGGCTACAAAACGCCACATCAAGTCTTCTGGGAACAGTTACACTCTAACAAACCCGTTGCACTTCGTTGTTGAATCCGCCTATGTTAGACTTGGCCCTGAAGATGGTAAAAATGGTTTCAATGGGTGATCCCATGGAAGATGAATATATTTGGAATTTTGGGCGATTTTCGTTTTCCGCTTCAGATCACAGATTAGGAACGAGCGATTCTGTTAAGGCCCTTCCGCCCAAGGAAGCGGCGCTGCTCCTTTTGTTTTTGGAAAACCCTTTGCGGGTTCTGTCCCGTCGCGAGATCATTGGCCATTTGTGGCCGTCGGTTCACGTCAGCCGCAGTAGTCTGGGTGTTCAGATCGCTGGGTTGCGCAGGACTCTCGGAGACACCGCAAAGGGTTCAGAGTTCATTGAGACTGTGAACTCTTTGGGGTTTAGATTCCTTAGAGAAGTGCAATGCGTCAAGAGACGAGTGCGGAATTCAGCTGATGCTGATCTCAAGAATATCAACGTCGATACATTCCCGGCGCACGCTGAGGCGGTTCTTCTAGCTCCAGGCAATACCGAACTTTTCAATAAGCGTGTCGGTGTATATGGTACGAGTGGCATAGAAGAAGCGTACAGACTCTATTCTTTGGGGCGCCAATGGTGGAGGCGCCGCACCAATCCAGACGTCCGGCGCGCAACCGAGTGCTACCAGGAGGCAGCCGAGCTCACGCCTTCGTTTTCGTTGCCATATGTTGGAATGGCAGATGCCTATAACTACCTGTCTATGCATGCAAACGGGAGCTATAGTTCGTATCAGAGCACGAGGAACGCAAAGAAATGCGCTTATCAGGCCATCCGATTGAACCCAAACTCCGCACCTGCGTGGGCCGCGTTGGGGCATGCGCAGTTTACGCACGACTGGGAGGTAAATGCTGCTGAAGACAGCTACAAAATCGCCATCTCCCTTGACCCTGCATACGCGCCGGCACATCAGTGGTATTCGTGGCTGCTGCTCGCCTTGGGCCGGCAGACTGAGTCAGTTAGAGAGATCAGTTGCGCTCACCAACTTGATGAACCTGAACCAAGCAGTAAAGTAGCGTATGGTTTTCATCTGCATTGTCTCGGTCAACACGACCAAGCCATTCATGAATTTCTATCCGTCCTCGACGCAAACCCCGAGTTCATGCCAGCATACCGGGAAATTGGGCGCGTCTATGAAGCACAAGGCAACTACTGCAAAGCAATTGAAGCCTACGGGCATGCACGGACTAAAGCAAAGCCGGATCCTGAAATGGACGCCGTATATGCGTACGCCTTGACGAGAACTGGGAAGGGAAAAAAGCAGGCCAGGCAGATTCTCTCGGCCCTCCTCCAGAATGAGGCCAAGACAGCACTACCGCTTTATGAGGTAGCAATTATTCTGGTTGGCCTGGCACGCTTTGACGATGCAGTCAAAATGTTGGAGGCTGCCTGGGAGCAGCATTGCGTTTGGCCTATTTGGCTGCTCTTTGACTCACGGCTTGAGTGCTTGAGATCAAGAAATGTCATTCAAAAACTGGTAGGCAAATTTACAGGCTTGGGACAGGCTGCTTGACGTCACGGATATTCAGAGTGGAAACAAGCGGTCTTCCGTTATAAATTTGCACCAAGCCAAACACTGGGCCTGACTCAAAACCAATAAACTAAGCCGTGCAGAGATTGAGAGATTGCGCCTGGCGTGGTTCTCAGACAAGCGGATGAGAAATCGCAGCAGAAGTTGATGCGTCAGTCCAATGAAGCTGCGTTTGGCAGCCAGCAGGTGCCGGAGAAGCCGCCAAGGATGGCGAATTCCGTGTCCGCTTTTTGCCCCTCCTGGAGCCCAAATCTTCTTGGTTTTCGCCAATTTACCACGATTATGGGTGAAACAGACACAGCTCTGGCAATAGGCTAACCTGAGCGCAACACATGATTTAAAGGGAAAATTGGAGGCGCGGGCCAGGATCGAACCGGTCTCCAGACCGGCTGTACTGCGGCGTCCACGCGCCAGACGTGTCCTGTGGGCCTCGGACCCTCAGGATAGCCGACCTGGAGGCCGACGCTACCTATTTACGGATAAGTTCTTAGTCCAACCGCATTACCCCCTGGGAATACGACCGCGCTCTGTACAAAAAGCGCAATGAGATCGAGCGGCTGTTTTGAAGACTCAAAAGCTTCCGCAGAATCTTTTTCAGATTCGAAAAGCTCGATGTCGTCTTCCTCGCCTTCCTTCACTTCGCGCTGATCGTCGAAGCTCTGCGGTTAGTGTGAACACGCCCTAAATAGGAGACAAGTACCCTATCTGCAAATACTTGCAATTAAAGACAAAAACTCATATGACACCGAATCAACTGCCGTTTTTAGGCTGATTCGATGGGCTGGTTCTCAACCGGTCCGACTTCTCCTACCGGCTGAAGATCACATACCGATGGCCGGCATAGAGCCGAAAGCCGCCTGCCGGGTCGGCCACAACCTGCAGCGGCATGGGCCGCTTGAGTCTCGCATCCTCGCCCGCGTTCACCGTGAGCACGTCATGCCCGCCCACGTCAGTGACCAGGAACTTGTCCCCAACGAATCCAGCGCCGTAGACGCCTGCTGCAAGGCTCTGTCCGCCCAACTTGATGGGAACCTCAGCGATCAAATAAGCCTGGTACTTCGACGCCACGGCGGTCGAGTAGCCGGTGGTGTCCACCAGGGTCGCTAGCACATAATGCCCGTCGGCAAACTTCACGCCGCCAGAGTTGCGCACCTGCGTGGTTGCCGTCTGCCCGCAGTAGTATACGCTGACCGGGAGCAGTTTCTGCGTATCCGCCGGCTTCAGAATCGTCGCGCCGCCCTGCTGCGCCTTCATCAAGCCCGGCGCCGCCATCATGGTCACGGCCAGCGCACCGGCCGCAGCCATCTTCAAAATTGCGTGGTTACGCATCGTGAAACCTCCTTCTTTCTGTTTCGTACGGAGTATATCGCACTCCGGTAGCGCTTGCCTGATGGCTATACAAACCGCCCGGCCCTAGTTCTTGATGGATAGTGCCATCTCAAGCTGAGACGCTACAGCGTTTTCGATTCTGCTCTTTACAGAAAGCACACAGTCAAGTGGCTTTTTCCTCAAGAAAAAGCCACCTTTGATGCGATTTCAATGTCAACAAGTGAATCGAAAACACTCTAGTATTTCGTGGTCTCCGAAATATGGAAAACAACTTGGTGAATATTTCCGAGATTTCTCTCTGGATGCAACAGATAAGTGCAGGCCGTTCTTGCGCAGTTCCAGGTGGGATTGGGCGACTCGTCGGTTCGGCGCGGCTCGCGGCAAAGCAAGCAGTTCAGCTCAAAGGCAACGCTAGTTACTTGAGATTGACCACGGCCTCCAGATAACAGGAGCAGGAACCCGCGGCTATAGCTGTTCTCCAATTGCTGTACACCGAAGCCACTGCGGCCGAGTGGCTTTTTCCCCAAGAAAAAGCCACCTTGCACGGTCTCAAAAGGGCTACATCTATTGGAGAACAGCTCTAATAAATCAGCTTGAGCGAGAACTGAATCTGCCGCGAGTTACCTGCCGTCTTCGAGATTTCTCCGAAGCCCGATCCGTTGAGGATGTTGGCCGGCAGCCCCATGTTCACAATGTTGAACAGGTTGAAGAATTCCGAGCGGAACTGCAGATCCACGCGTTCGGCTCCGCTCTTGCGGCGGCCGAAGGGGGTGTCCTTGATGAGCGCGAAATCGTAGTCGTAGTAAGCGGGGCCACGGAAGCTATTGCGGCCCAGCGTGCCAAAGAAGCCCTGGTTGGGCCCGGTGCCGCCGGCCATATGGATGGGAATGGAGAAGAAATCGGCGGCGTCGTTGGCGCCCTCGCCGAAGTAGTCCTGGCGATTCGATCGCGCGGTAGACAGATGCGGCTTTGCAATCTGGTCAGGCCGATCCACCCCTGCATCGCCCGCGCCCGTCTGCTGAATACCGCTGAAGACCGTAAACGGCGCGCCGGAGCTGATACTCGAGATACTCAGCAACTCCCAGCCGTAAGTCACCTTACGGCTCACGAGCCGAAGGAACTGCGCGCTTTCCAGATGCAGATCCTGCGCCAGACTGAGACCAAAGCTGTTGGTGACGTCGAAGGCGGATGGTCCCTTTTCCCGATGCGTGTCATAGGGATTCTGCGAGAAGCCCGACGCAACCGCGCCCGTAGATCCCGTGCCACCGATCACTTCGCTCGTTATGTCGATCGACTTGCTCCATGTGTAGCTAGCCCGAATGCCCGGGCCGCCATGACCCACCGAGCCGGCAAGAGAGGTCTGCAGTGCGTGGTACGTGGAGTGCGAGTCGTTTGTGATCACGTTCTCCACGCCAAAGCCGCCTATGACGTTGCCCGCGCTGTCAAATTGCGTGTGCGGCGCAAAGGCCGGGCTCGCTCCCGCAAACGCGTTGGGGAAACTGTAACGGGGCAACTTTTCTGCGGCGGTGCCCACATAGGCGGCGTCGGCGGTGAGGTTGCCGAGTTTGCGCTCCAGGCCGAGGGTCCAAGTGTAGAGCGTGCCATTGCCGAATGACGGATTGATGCCGCTGAGGTTGAGCGCGCTCACCACGCCGCCCGGAGTGAGCGCGGCCATGTCTTTCTCGAAGCGGTCCACGTCCATGATGGTGTTGGCGGGAATGTCCTTCGTATTCCCTGAGGCAAAGATGTTCGTTCCTTGCGGCGTGTAGGTATTGGGCAGTTGCGAGGACGTCAGCTGGAAGCCGTAATGAAGGGGAAAGATCCCGGCGGAAACCAAGCGCGGATAGAAGACAAACGGCGTCCCGCCGGTAAGAAAGTTGTCCTGCCAGATATTGGGCTGAATAGTCGTCACCGCGCCGCCCGCATGGGCTGAGAAGTTGCTCGTTACTTGCCACGACGCCTGCACCCGCGGCGCCCACGCCTTCCACTCTGTGCGATAGCCTGGCTGTGGATTGACCACGTACTGCTGCACGCCGTCGATCATCTGGAACGTTGCCGTGCGCTTGGCGCGCTCTGTAATCGGTGTGTAAAGTTCCCAGCGGATGCCGTAGTCCAGCGTGAACGTCGAAGTCAGCTTCCAGGTGTCTTGGAAGTATGCATTGATGTTGTTGCGGTTGATGGCGGCGGGGCCGATGTGCTGACCGCCAGAGATGAACTTCGGCGCCAGCGCAACCGTGTACACAAACGAACTGCCGGAAAGGAAACCGGAGAGAGTGTCGGGCAGCGGATCGCCGGGCTGGATGTTGTGCATACCGCTCTGCGAGGGAATCGCCTCAGTCGCATACGCCGTTCCGCCGCCGAAGTCGTATTCGCCGTTGGGACTGATGCCGAAGTACGTGGTGTCGCGATTGCCGCGGAACTCTGCACCGAACTTGAAGGCGTGGCTCGCGGTCACGTATGCCGCGCTTTCGCGGCCCTGGAAGAGATTGCCGTAGGCCTGCATCACGGAGCCGCCGGCCGAATTGAAGGCCTCATAGAGGCCGTCGTCGAATTTGACCGCGGGGTCGGTGGAGTCGGCCGTCGGAAAGCCCGGCGTCGAGCGCGTGATGCTGATCGACGACTCAAATGTCAGCCGCGGTGTGGCCGTGCGCGTCCATGTGCCCACTATGTTGCGCTGGCGATCGATGTACTGGATGCCGAAGGCAGGGTCCACCGCCGTCTGATCCGGATTCGTGGTGGGACCGGTCAGGTTGTCGAAGTTGAAGCGCGCGAAGAACTGATCCTTCGCTGAGATCTTATGATCCAGCCGGACCTCGAACTGATTTGCATCTGTGGCCACCTTTGACGCAGTGGCGTAGGTGCGCGCTCCGTAGGGGCCAGTAAGGTCGTTCGGCAGCGGATAGCGCGCCAGAATCGCTGCAATGGCCGGATCGACAGGAACATTCAGCGTGTCAGTGCTGCCGTCAGCGTAGTTCACCGGGTCAATGCCTGTGCGCTCAGCCGCCGTGGGCACGGGCATGACCTGCGTGGTGCCCAGCACCTGCCGGAAACCCTGGTACTCAAAGAAGTAGAATGTTCCCTTGCGGCCGTCGAATAGGTGGGGCAGATAGACCGGGCCGCCGTTGGTGAAGCCAAACTCGTTGCGCCGGAAAGGCGGAATGCGGCTGGGATAGGCGGGCGTAGGGTGATCAAAATAATTGCGCGCATCAAAGGCGGAGTTGCGGATGAACTCGAAGACGGAACCATGAAAGCCGCTGGCGCCGGAGCGGGTGTGAATGTTGGTAAAGCCAGCCGCGCCGCGACCGATCTCGGCAGGCATCCAGCCGGAGATGGAGTCGATGCCTTCCACCGCGTCCACGTTGAAGTTGGAGAAGGTTGAGCCGCCCATCTCGGGATCGCTGATGTCGGCGCCGTCCATCGCGAAGGTAGCTTCCACACCGCGCTGGCCGTTGATGGCGAATTGTGCGGTAAAGTTGGTGGCGCCGTTGGCATCGGTCATCGTGCCGGCGGCAAGGAGAAGCAGGGAGCTGAAGTCGCGCTTGTTGAGCGGCAGTTCGCTGACCGCCTGGCTGGACAGCTCCTCGCCTCCGGTTGCGGTCTGGCCCTTGAGAGCGGCCACGGTCAGTTCGCCGCGGTTGGAGAGTGTGAGCGCAACCGCAGGAGACGCCGCATCCAGGTCAATGGGCTGGGCATAGTCGAACTTGCGGCCATTCGATTCAACCAAGAGCCGGTATTGCCCGGCGGGCAGAGCGGGTAGCCGAAACTGGCCATCGGCCCTGCTGACCGCTTCGGCCTTGGCGACGGTGGAAGCAAGCCGTATCTTGGCTGCGGGGATGGGCGCGCCGGCGGGGTTGCGCAGAACTCCCTGCCAGACGGGCTGAACCGCCGTTTGCGCCCATGCTCCTACCGTTGAGATAAGCAGTACCGAAAGCAACAGAACCCAGAAACTCTTTACATTGCATTTTGCCTTTGAACCGCTCTGCCAGCGTCCATTGCCCAAGATGACTTTCACGTGCTTTCTTCAATTCTGAGACTTGGGATTCCCATCAACTACTCCCGCCTACCGGTCCCGGTGGTTGGAATTCGTACCTTACTCACCTGTGAGCGATCCGGAGATCGTCCTGGCCGACCACTGCCGATCAGTGACCGCTCTGGCCTTCAACCAAGGGCCGCATATTCGGAATCTCCATTTTGAAAACAGATTCCCGGAAAGTGTACGCCCGTTGGCGTAAATTGCAAGACCAACGAGGTAGTTTCAAGGGAAAAGCTGGGCGATTCGCTGCGATGTTGCGCAAGATCGCGTTGTTGCCGCTTCCGGAAAACTAGCCGACCGACCGCAACGCCGCGAATCCGAATCACAGAGGGCAAAGGAGGACGGATAGGTGTCGGCGCAATTGACTTGAAGGGCTCTCGATGAGGCGGGCGAGGCAAGGGCGGCACGGAATCGCCCTGTCTTTTTCACCGCAAATGCCAGGTTGGTTCCTCAATTCCTCTCGGGAGGCGTACAAATCGGGAAAAACGGAGCCGAAAAAGGAGATTCCAATTAAAAATTCTATACAAAACTGCCAATAATAGAAAGAGACGGCCGGTCCGCGAGGGTCTTAGTGGCCGGCGCAGCCGTCCAGACAAGCGACAGAGAAGCGAAGAAGAGGAATTTCATTGCAGACAACAAAAGTATTGCGCACGGCCATTTCGGTCGTGTTGGGGTTTGCCTTGGCGCTGAGCGCGGGCAGGGCGCTTGGACAGAGCGTGCCAGTGGTCACAGGCGATGCGCGGGTTGACAAGCTGCTGAGCCAGATGACGCTCGACGAGAAGCTGACGCTGATCCACGGCGTACATGAAGATCCTGCGGTTTACCAGGGCCAGGCCGGCTACCTGGGCGGTGTACCGCGGCTGGGCATTCCGGGACTGCGTTTTGCCGACGGGCCTCCGGGCGTGCTGACGCGGCATCCGTCGCAGGGCGAGACGGCCACCATGGGCGTGGCCGCGACCTTCAGCCGCAAGTCAGCCGAGGAGAACGGGCTGGTAATCGGCCGTGAAGACCGCGCATTGGGCATTGACGTCTCCCTGCAGCCCTTTGTGAATATCGACCGCGACCTCCAGTTCGGGCGTGGCTACAACACCTTCGGCGAAGATCCGTTCCTCACCAGCGCGATGGGCGTGGCCGAGATCAAGGGCATCCAGTCGCAGCACGTCATGGCTCAGATCAAGCACTATGTCGGCTACGACTCCAATGGGACCAGCACTTACATCGACGACCAGACTCTGCACGAGGTTTACGTGGCGCCTTTCGATGCGGCCATCAAGGCCGGCGTGTCGTCCATCATGTGCTCCTATAACCGCATCAACGGAACCTTTGCCTGCGGCAACGAGTCTACGCTGACCAGGATCCTGCGCAACGAACTCGGCTTCAAGGGATTCGTGACCTCGGACTGGGGTGCGGTTCACGCTGTCAACTTCATCAACGCCGGCCTGGACATGGAAATGCCCGGCGAGTCGAAGCCCGGCGGCTGGTCCATTCCATCCTTCTTTGATTTTCAGCCCATGCCTCCTCCTCCGGCCGATGTCGCAGCCGTCGAAGAGGAAAGCTCCAGTATGTTTGGTGGACACATTCCCGAGGAACCGGCTCGCGTGTGGGAAGGCGGCGACGACTTCGGGGTGAAGTTGGCCCCCAAGAAGATGGCCGAAGCCCTGAAGGACGGCACCGTCAACGAGGCCGCCATCACTCGCGCCGCGGGACGCGTGCTCTATGAAATTGCCCGCTTCGGCTACCTGGACGGCCAGGCAAAGCACGAAGTGACCGAGCAGTCCATCGAAGCCAACGCCAAGATCATCGAGAAGACCGGCGAAGATGCAGCGGTGCTGCTGAAGAACGAAGGCGGCGCGCTGCCTTTGAAGGCCGCCGATCTGGATTCCGTGGTTCTGATCGGCCCCACAGCCGGCCAGGTGGACTCGATCGGAATCAATGGCGAACGGTCTGTTGGTCTGCCGTGGCGGCAGGTCGGCCCCCTTGCAGCCCTCAAGAAGATCACCGGCAACGCGAACATCCGCTTTGCCGTGAACGACGACATGACCGGCACACCGGTGCCAGCCATCGCGCTCAGCCACGACGGCAAGCCGGGTCTGGTTCGCACCGGCTCGGGCTCCCCGCAGACCGACGCACAGCTCAATTTCACGGGCGGCAACGCTCTGGTTCCCAACTCTATCGTCACCTGGAAGGGCTCGCTCACCGCGCCCCATGCCGGCACCTATTGGCTCTATCTCCAGGCCATGGGCACCAACGCCAGGATTGCCCTCGACGGCAAGCGACTGGCCGGCACTGGCGCCTTTCAGGGCGGCGTTCATGGCGACATCCTGCAAGCCAACCAGGACAACGCCATTCCCACGACCGATGGCCTCGACAACGTGCGCCGCGCGGTTGAGTTGACCGCCGGACCCCACGCGATCGAGATCACGACCAGCCCCGACAGCTCCAACGCGCCCGTCCAGGTGCGGCTCAACTGGTATACCCCCGAGCAGCGCAAGGCCGACCACGAGGCCGCCATTGCCGCCGCGAAGAGCGCCAAGATCGCGGTCGTGTTTGTGTGGACGCGCCTCGAACCGGTCTTCGGCCTGCCCGGCGAGCAGAACAAGCTTGTTGAGGAAGTCGCCGCGGTCAACCCCAACACCATCGTGGTCCTCAACACCAGCCAGCCCGTCGCCCTGCCTTGGGTGAACAAGGTGAAGGCGGTTCTGGAAATGTGGTGGCCCGGCGACGAGGGCGGCTGGGCAACGGCCAACCTGCTGGTGGGCAAAACCAGCCCCGCCGGCCGTCTGCCGGTAACCTGGGCCAAGCGGCTTGAAGACTACGCTGCCACTGACCCCAGGCATCCCGAGCGCTCCATGAAGGGCGTGGGCGGAATAACCACTTACAGCGAAGGCGTGAACGTGGGCTACCGCTGGTTTGACAAGGAGAAGATCGATCCGCTCTTCGCCTTCGGCCACGGGCTCAGCTATACCACCTTCGCCTACTCCGGCCTGAAGGTCGAGAAAGCCTCCGATGGCGGTCTCGACGTGATGGTGAACATCAAGAACACCGGCAGCGCGGATTCGGACGAAGTTCCGCAGGTCTATCTGGGTGCGCCCAGCGAGATTCCGGCCGGAGTGCAGTTCCCGGTGCGGGCGCTGGCAGCCTTCGACCGCATTCACCTGGCCGCGGGCGAAACCAAGGCTGTAACTCTTCACATGGCTCCGCGCCAGTTGCAGTACTGGTCCACAAAGGACAGCAAGTGGGTCACCGTAACCGGCAAGCGCACAGTCAGCGTCGGCGCTTCCAGCCGCGATCTGCGGGTGGAGCAGGCCATCGACTGAAGTACCTTCGCAGTACCAGGGCCTTCTCATGGAAAGCTCTGGAGATGGAGTGAACCCCAAAACTGAGACAGTTGGAAGTGCCACACTATGCAGTAAAAGGAGCTGCAAGTGGCGAACAAAGGGGTCCGATATAGTGGGGCATTCCGGCTGGTGTCGGTCGGAGACGCCGCCTGGATGGACGATCAAGGACTAAACGGGCAATGAATTTGGGCTGGTGGTTCACGCTTCGGAACTCAGGCTTCGGCCCCGATTGCCTCCCGGAGAGCGGCGGCGACTTCTTCCTGCTGGCCGGTGGAGATGTGGTTGAAGAAGGGCATGGCCAGCGTGCGCAGGGAGATGGATTCGGTAAGGAGGAGTGAGGTCGCGCCGGAGCTGGAGTGATTGCGCCAAGCCGGTTGCAGATGGATGGGGGCAAAGTAGCGTCCGGTGGCGACGCCGCACTTGGCGAGAGAGGCCTGCACGCGGTCGCGGTCAACCTGTTCCGGCAGACGGACTACGTAAACGAACCAACTGATGATGCGGTTGGGGAGGGTGAGCGGCGGAAGGCAAAAACCCGAGGTGGGGCTGGAGTTTAGGGCGGGGATGTTGCGCAAGAGCCGGTCATAGCGCTCGGCGGCAGCCTGACGCAGGGCGAGCATCTCGCCGATGCGGCTCAACTGCACCCGGCCCAGTGCGCAGGCCAGTTCAGAGAGGCGGTAGTTGTACCCCACCTCGCCGTGGTCGAGCCAATCTCCGCTGCCCGAGCGACCCTGAGTGCGGCCCTGGTTGCGCAAGCTGCGCAGGCGGTTGGCGTGGCCGGCATCGCGCGCCAGCACGGCGCCGCCTTCGCCGGTGGTGAGCTGTTTGTTGGGATAAAAGCCGAGGACAGCCAGGTCGCCGAAGCTGCCGACGCGCGCCCCGTGGAACTCCGCGCCGATGGCCTCGCAGGCGTCCTCGATCAAGGCCAGGCCGTGGAGGCGGGCGATTGACTGTAGCGCATCCATCTCCGCAGGAACGCCGAAGGTATGGACGACCAGGAGGGCGCGGGTGCGTGGCGAGACGGCCCGCTCGACGGCAGCTGGGTCAAGGTTCAACGTGACGGGGTCGATCTCCGCAAAGACCGGCGTGGCGCGGACCTGGAGGACCGCGTTGGCTACGGCGACGAAAGCGAAGGAAGGCACGATAACCTCGTCGCCCTCACCCACTCCCAGAGTAAGCAGAGCGAGGTGCAGACCGGCTGTGCCAGAACTGACGGCCACGGCGTGAGGTACGGCATGGTACTTGGCCAATGCTGCCTCGAACGCCGCCAGTTCGGGACCCAGGCTCAGGTGGGGCGTGCGCAGTACGGCCGTGACGGCATCGATCTCGGCCTGGGTGATGTCCGGCGAAGAGAGTGGGATGTGCGCGGTCATGGTTGCTCCGGATTGGTCCCGCCGGGCAGCGGCGTGGGCTGCTTGATGAGCAGGCCGTCAAGCGGGACTGTGGTGAGCACACGGGCGATGGTGGTGGCAGCGGTTCCATTGCCATAGGGGTTCGCCATGCCGCGGAGGGAATTTCGGAATTCCGGATTGAGTGCATGGTCGATAGCAACGAGGATTTCGGCGGTTTTGGCAGGCGCGTCGATCACGTTGCGGGCGCGCTCGCGGCCTTGCTGGCGCATCCCGACGTTGACCGTGGGCAGGGCGAAGGAGGCAGCTTCCATAATGCCGCTGGACGAGTTGCCGACCAGCGCGTCCACCTGGCCCAAAAGGCTCCAATAGACCACGGCATCGAGGTTGACGAAGATGTGCGTGTGGGACCGTGTAGCTGCCAGAGCCCGCGCGCGTTCAATAAGCGCATAGCTGCCGGCGTCGGCGTTGGGATAGACAAAAATGAGCTGGCCGGGAGCCTGAGCGAGGGCGGTGAAGAGAGCATTGGCCTCTGCGTTGGTGTCGCTCAGGATGGTGACCGGGTGCCAGGCAACCAGCAGCGCGGGCGGCATCAGCGCCAGGCCGAGGCGGGTTTCAAGAGTGGTGCAGTCGAGCAGCGTGGAACGGCGCAGGTGGTCGAGCGACGGGGCGCCTGCATGATGGACGCGCCAAGGCTCCTCGCCCATGGCGATGACACGGCGGCGGGCGGTTGGGGTAGAGGTGAAATGGATGTGCGCCAGCTTGGTGAGAGCATTGCGTACCTGGTCGTCGATGGCGCCCTGACTCACTTCACCGCCCTCGATGTGGGCAATGGGGATGCGCAGCGCCAGCGCTACCGACGCGGGTGCGAGCATCTCATAGCGATCGGCGATAAGCAGCAGCAGATCGGGCCGCCATGCGGTAAGCGCGTCAGCCAGGCCGAGGATGGCCACGCCGATCGTTTTGGCCATGCCGGTGTCGGTGTCCGAGCTGAGCAGGCACTCGATGCGCGCCTTAATCGGAAAGCCATCGCGCTCAATTTCTCCGATAGTCGAGCCGAACTCCGGTGACAGATGCGCGCCCAGCGTAAAGAGGCCGAGGTCCACGTCAGGGCGCACGGCCAGCTCGCGCAGCGGCCAGTAGAGGTGGCTATAGTCCGCGCGCGAGGTGGTGACCACGCCGATGCGCCGCTTGTTCGTTGTTTCACTCATAAGCAGGCCCGTGGGCCGCATTGCTGCGCGAGCGTCAGCACGGCCCGGCTGGGCGTGTAATCGGGAACTAGCACACGCAAATCGCAGAGCGCGCCGGCCAGGTCGTGGGCATTGAAGGCGGCGCGCAGGCTGTCGAGCCGGCATGCGAGTTGCGCCTCTGCCAGCAGACCCGTCTCGACCAAGACCATTCCATCAAGGCTCGCCTTGGTGGTTCGGTCCCCGGCGGACCAAAACTGTTCGGTTTGCTTGTCGCCGGGACGGGGACCGGTGAAGGAGAGGTCGATTTCGCGCTCGGGCCGAAGCTCGCGCACCATGAACCGGGCCAAGTCCGCAATGAAATGCGTGGCCGGCAGGACCGGCGCGAGCAATGTTCCAGGATCGAGATGCGCCGCGGCGGCCAGCAGCAGGTCGACCGCCTCGTCGAGGGTGAGGAAGTAGCGCCGCGCCGCCGGATCGGTGACCGTGACTGGCCCGCCCCGTGCGATCTGGCGTGCAAAAACCTCGGCCACGCTGTCGCGCGAGGCCAGCACGTTGCCCAGCCGCAGAACCGTTCCGCCGCGGACGAGCACAATCTGCTCGGCGGCCCGCTTGGTTGCGCCCATCACCGAGGCAGGCGCGACGGCCTTGTCGGTGGAAAGCAGCACCACGCGCGCGCCGTGCGCGGCAGCCGCATAGGTTAGTGTTTCTGTGGCGAAGATGTTGTTGGCGATGGCCGCCAGCGGCTGCTCCTCCAGCAGCGGCACTTGCTTGAAGGCGGCGGCGTGGAAGACGATGCGCGGAGCGTGTGTGGCAAAAACCTCTTCAAGCAGCGACCCATCTGTTGTGCTGCCCAGAATAGGCGTCATGAGGCTTGCGGCGCCGGGATTTGCTGAAACAGCAGCGGCCCAATCACGCTCCAGCGCGTAGAGATTGCTCTCCGAAGCCTCCAAAAGAACCAGCTTCGGCGGCATCAGCGCCCCCAGGCGCAGGGCCAGCGCGGAGCCGATGGAGCCACCCGCGCCGGTAATCAGAATCGGCTGCTGAACCAGTGCATCGAGCACTTCGGCAGGGGGCGACGGCAGTTGCGGACGCGCCAGAAAGCTGCGCCAGCTCAGGTCTTGAAGGGATGGAAGCACACCCGAAGTATAATTGGCCTCGCGTCCGGCCGTGCGCGCCGTTAAGAGCCAGTATCTTGCAGCGATGCGGCGTGGTTGGCCGTTCGCATACACTGTAAGGGTTTCGCGGCTCTTTGGTGAGCAGTTTTCCAGCCGCATTGGGGAAGAGAACTATGAGGACGACCGGGCCGTTGGCCCTTGTTCTTTTTGTGGCAGTCGCGGCAGCGGCCGGAGCGCAGGCGCGCTTTGACGCCGAGGCAGTGCGGCTGAACAATCGCGGCGTGGCGCAGATGGGCCAGCAGTTTACGGAGCGCGCGGCGGCGTCGTTTGCCGAGGCGTTTCAGAAGGACCCCAAGCTGGCGCAAGCGGCGATCAATGAGGGCATTGCGCTGCTCTATCAGCAAAAGCTGGTCGAGGCCGAGAAGTTTCTCCAGCAAGCCATCTCCCTTGACCCCGGCAATGCGCAGGCGTGGTACAATCTGGGCCTTGCGCAGCATGCGGGCAACGAATCGGAGCCGGCGCTGGCCAGCTTCCAGAATGCGGTGAAGATCGATCCCAGGGATGCGGACTCCTATTATTTTGAGGGCGTCTGCTACCAGGACCTGAAACAGTTCGACAAGGCCATCGAAACCCTGCACCAGGCGCTGGAGATCGACCCACTGCACGCCTCGTCCGAGTTTGCCATGGCGCGCGCCTTGCAGCGCTCCGGTCACACCGCCGAGGCAAAGGATCACTTCAAACGCTTTCAGCATTTGACGAGCACCAAGGTTGGCGCGCCCATTGGGCTGTCCTACGGCGAACAGGGCCACTACTCGACGGTTACGGCGGTTGCCGAGCCGGAGGCGGGCCGCCGGGCGATGATTCCGGTGCGGCTGGTGGCTAGGCCCATGCTTCCCCATATCTCAATAACGAAACCTGGAACACCAGGTTCAGAAGTAATTGCCCCCCCCCCCTTCACGACGACCGGCGGGGTTTGCAACTTGGACGTAACCGGTTCCGGACGCATGGACTTGGTGCTGATGCAAACAGGCGCGCAGGCCATTCGCGTGTTGCACAACCGTGGCGACGGCAGCTTTGTGGATTTGGACGCGGCGGCGGCGGGGCTGATGGCCACAGGCCACGCCGTGGCCTGCGCCGTGGGCGACTATGATGGCGATGGGCTAAATGACTTGGCCGTGGCGCTGGATGATGTGGTCCTTCTGTTTCACAACCTCGGCAAGGGTAAGTTTGAAGATGTAACAGCCGCAGCCGGGATCGCGCCGCGCAATCGGCCTTCCGGAATTACATTTGTGGACTACGATCACGACGGCGATCTCGATCTGCTGTTGACCGGCTCTCCGCTCCAAGCCGGCGGCTCGCCGAATGTTTTGTGGCGCAACAACGGCAACCAGACCTTTACCGAATGGACAGTGCCAACGGGTCTGGGCGGCAGCGGGAAGACGGCAGCGGCCATTCTCACTGACTTCAATAATGATCGCGCGGTGGACATCGCTATTACTGGCGATGGACCTGCACCGCTGCTCTATGTGAATCCGCGCGAGGGGAAGTACCTGACGCAGCCGTTATATGAAAACAAGAATCTGCCCCCCACCGTGGGTATTGCGGTGCTGGACTACAACAAAGACGGCTGGATGGACATCGCCGTGACGCACGTGGGCGCGCCGGGACTTACGTTGTGGCGGAATGTGGAAGGTCCGAACCACATTGGCCGGCGGTTTGAACGCGTGGAACTTCCGCTCAAGGGCGCGCTGCGCGGATGGGGCCTGACCCCCATCGACATCGACAACGACGGATGGATCGACCTGGCTGCCATTGTAGAGACCAAGGCAGGCCCGCAGGTTCGCGTCTTCCGCAATCGCGGCGATGGCAGCTTCGAGGATGTGAGCCACGCTCTGGGCCTGGACAGTGTTGCACTGCGCGCGCCGCGCGGTCTCATCGCCGCCGATGTCGATGGCGACGGCGCGGCGGACCTGATCGTGACCCAACGCAATGCGCCGCCGGTGCTGTTGCGCAATGTGGGCGGCAACAAGAATCACTTTGTGCGCCTCGATCTGACCGGCTTTGCAGACAACAAGACGGCGCTGGGCGTGAAGGTGGAGGTCTTTGCCGGCGGGCATTGGCAGAAGTGGGAACTGGCTGGCGCTTCGGGCTACCAAACCCAGGCTCCGCCGCAGATTTTGGTGGGTTTGGGCGATGCGGAGGGGGTTGATCTGATGCGGATCCTGTGGCCCACGGGCGTGCTCCAGGACGAGATCGATCTGCCGCCGCTCTCTCAAGGGCGGGCGGTGATCGCCATGAAAGAGGTTGACCGCCGCGGCAGTTCCTGTCCGGTCCTTTTTGTCTGGGACGGCCACAAGTACAAACTGGTCAATGACCTGATCGGCGCGGCGGTGGTGGGCCACTGGTTCACGCCCACGCGGCGCAACACGCCCAATCCCGGCGAATGGACCAAGGTGGACGGCGCGCAGGTGGCGCTGGTGAACGGCAAGGTGAGCCTGCGCTTTATGGAGCCAATGGAGGAGGTCAATTACACCGACCAGTTGCGGCTGGTCGCGATCGATCATCCGGAGAATGTCGAGGTCAATCCCGATGAGCGATTTCTCGATGACCCGCCTTTCGCCTCTGGGCGCGTGGTGGCCACAGACGGCGCGCGGTTGCCCCTGGGCGCGTGGGACGGGGAGGACCGTGACGTGTTGGATCGGGTGAGCCGCCGCGATCACGCCTTCGCGAGCGGATTCACGCCGCTGCCTTACGACGGCTTTGCCAACCTGCACACGCTCACACTCGACTTGGGCGAGGTGAATCGTAACCAGCCGCTGCGGCTTTTGATGACCGGCTACGTGAACTACTTCAGCGCGACTTCGCTCTATGCCGCGTGGCAGGCAGGAATCACGCCCATCTCGCCCTATGCCGAGGCGCAATTACCGGATGGCACATGGAAACGCATTGCGGACGATGTGGGATTCCCAGCGGGCCTGGAACGCACCATTGTCGTGGACCTGACCAGCAAGATGCCTGTGGGCGCGCATCGCATCCGGCTGGTCACTAACCTGGAGATTTACTGGGACCAGGTGCTCATTGACAATCAGGCAGAGGGCGAAGCGCGCGCAACAGAGATTCCGCTCTCGCTGGCCACGCTGCATTTCCGCGGCTACCCAATGCAAATTGAAGGCGCAAGCCCCGGGGATCTCGACTACGACTATGACCGCGTAAGCCTGACCGGGCCATTCCAGCGTGAGCGCGGCAACTACACCCGCATGGGTGACGTGACGCCGCTTGTGAAAAGCATCGATGATCGCTATGTTATTTTCGGTAGCGGTGAGGAGATCGCCGCCGAATTTGACGCGGCTAAACTGCCCGCGCTCCCCGCGCACTGGAAGCGCGATTACTTCTTCTACGCCAACGGATACGAGAAGGATATGGACTGGTGGGATGCATCGCCCTTCACCGTGGCGCAGTTGCCGTTTCACAAGATGAGCGCGTATCCGTATCCGGCCAGCGAAGAGTTTCCGGACGATGCGAGTGCGCTGGAATATCAGTTGAACTGGAACAATCGCTTCGACTCCGGTGAGCCGGTGCGGTCGTATCGGTTCGCTTACCAGAATCTGCCTTCGACTCCGGCTGAAGATCAGGTCCCCACAGACTTGAAGGCGGCGCGGCCATGAACGCCGGCCAGGATTGCGCACAAAAGCTCCGTGCCTCATCCTTTCGCCTGTTTCCTAGCGAAAGGGGGTAACATACCCCAACTCTCAACCGGCCCCCTTTATCCGGGGCCTCAGTCCACTAAGATAACGGTTTACTCATGAATGATCTTGTTCTCAAGCCCGCCGTACAGCAACTGGAGCTTTTGCGCTCCGGTGAACTCTCCGTGGTGGAATTGGCCGAAGCGTACATTCGGCAGATCGCGCGCCTGAACCCGCAGTTAAACGCCTTCGCCGACTTCGATGCGGATCGCGTGCGCGCACAGGCTCATCATCTGGATGAATCAAAGGAACCGCGCGGCCCGCTCCACGGCCTTCCTGTCACCGTGAAGTCCTGCATCGCAACGGCCGGCTATCGCTGCGAGATCGGCAGTCTGCTTCACGAGGGCGAAATCCCCGCCGCGGATGCAGTCGTCGTCGCGCGCCTGCGCGCTGCGGGAGCGTTGATTCTGGGCACCACAAACTGCCCGGAGTTCTTGATGGCCTATGAGACCGACAACTTGCTGCACGGATGCACACGAAACCCCTGGGACCTTGAACGTACGCCAGGCGGCTCCAGCGGAGGAGAGTCGGCGGCCATTGCTGCGGGGCTTTCCGCGGCCGGCTTGGGCAGCGATAGCGGCGGCTCGGTGCGCGTGCCCGCTCACTTCACCGGCATCTGCTCGCTCAAGCCCACGCCGGGCCGCATTCCCGGCCGCGGACACCTGCCGCCGTGCGTCGGTCCATTCTCGACGCTCGGCGCCATCGGACCGATGGCGCGCACCATGGCCGACGTTGCGCTGCTCTTTTGCACGCTGTGCGGCCAGGATTTGCAGGATCCTGTGAGCCCTCCCATCGCACTCCGTGTCCCCCGTCCGGATGAACTGCGAACTCATTTGATCGGCTTTTTCGAGGAGGACGGCCTGGCGCCCGTCACGCCGGAGACGCGCGCGGCAGTGCGGGCCGCGGTAACTGCACTGCGCAGCGCGGGTTTCCGAGTGGAACCGTTCCGGTCGCGCACACTGGAAAAGCTGCGCCAACTATGGTGGAAATTCTTTGTTCAGTGCGGGGCCATGTCCTATGAGCCGGAGTATCGTGACCGGCGCGGCCGGCTGAGTCCCATCTTCAGCGAGTTCCTCGGCATTGCCGAGGCCGTACCTCCGCTGACGGCCACGCAACTGCTGGACGCTTGGTGCGAGCTGGACATGGCGCGTTCAATGATGCTCGAAGAGATGAGCGATTATCCGGTGCTCATCTGCCCGGTGGCCAGCATTCCCGCTTTTCGCCACGGTGAGCGCAAGTGGGTTATCGAGGGCCGGGTTGTCGAGTATTTGGACGCCGTGCGCTATACGGAGTGGTTCAACGCACTGGCCGCCCCGGCGGCGGTGGTTCCCGTAAGCCGCTCCCCGGAAGGGTTGCCAATCGGAGTGCAGATTGTTGCGCGCCCCTTCCAGGACGAGACGGCTCTGGGCATCGCCGCCGTTGTGGATGCAGCCTTCGGCTATCATGCACCGCCCCTTGCATCTGCGTGAACGCTGTGACTCTGTCCAGTTCACCCACCACGGGAAGATGCTCTTGATCTCGCTGGAAACGATGTTGCCTATGCGGACGCATTTGCAACATCTCCACCTTTTGGTGGAGGCGCGGCTAGACCGATTGCGATAGGCTGAGTTTTTCCTCGGAATGGAGCGCGAACGTGCGCGAAAGCTGGCGCGACCGATTTGCCGAAACCCCTGATGTCCTGAAGAGCGCGCTACATCAGCATACCATCGTGCCGGTGTTGGACTTTGCTATCGGCGGCGCCGAATTTATAACCATGGCCGGGCCCTGCGCGGTGGAGACCGAGCATCAACTGCTGACCACGGCCGAGCATCTCCGCCGCACCGGAGCGCGCATTCTGCGCGGAGGCGCCTTCAAGCCGCGCACTTCCCCCTATACATTTCAAGGGCTTGGTCTGGAGGGCCTGAAGCTGCTGGCCCGCGCGCGGAAAGAAAACGGCCTCGCCATCGTGACCGAGGTGATGTCGGAGAGCGACGTTCCCATGGTCGCCGAATATGCTGACATTCTGCAGATCGGTTCACGCAGCATGGAGAACTACTCGCTGCTGGAAGCGGCGGCGCGTTCTGGGCGGCCCCTGCTCTTGAAGCGCGGCATGGTGGCCACGGTGGCCGATCTGCTGCGCTCGGCGCAGTACCTCTTCGACTACGGCAACCCGCAGGTGATTCTTTGCGAGCGCGGCATCCGCACCTTCGAAACGTCGCTACGGAACACCTTCGATGCGGCCTCCATTGCGTTGCTCAAGCAGCTCTCGCATCTTCCCGTGATTGCCGACCCCAGCCACGCTGCGGGCCATCGCGAGATGGTTCCCGCTCTGGCCCGCATCGCGGTTGCCGCCGGTGCGGATGGCTTGCTGGTCGAGGTGCATCCGAATCCGGACAAGGCGTGGAGCGACGGCGAGCAGTCGCTGGATTTTGCCGGTTTCGACAACATGATGGCCGATCTCAGTCCATATCTGGCTCTCCGGGGGTTCGCGGTGCACGACCTCGAACTTGCGTGGCGCAAGGCGGTGGAATCCTGTTCCCTGGAGGCCATTGGATGAGATTCCCGGCCAGGTTCCTGGCGGTGGGCGCATCGCTTGCCCTGCTGCTTCCGGTTTGCGGGTTCTTACCCGAAGCGGCGCAGGCTCCATCCGCAGACATTATCGTCACCGCAGCTCCCGTTTACGAGCCGCTGGCTGCATTGCGCGGAGGAGAGCGTTTTCCCAAGGGCGCGCAGCTCTTGCTGGTTCATGAAGGCAAAGCGGAGCCGCTGGTGAAGGGCTTTGCGGCTTCCGCGGACGCCAATGTTTCGTTCGACGACAAGACGGTGCTGTTCGCAGGCAAAAAAGAGGCGGGCGATGCCTGGCAGATATGGGAATTGACACTGGCAGATCGCTCCGTGCGTAAGGTGATTGCAACCGCAAACGACGCCGAGCGCCCGTTCTATCTGCCGGGCGGGCGGATGGTCTGGGCGCAGCGTACGCCGTGGGGATTTCAACTGGAGTCCGCCGAGGACGGCCATCCGCCGGCCCATCCGCCCTTGAATCCAACGGCAGGTCCAGGGGTGCTGCCGCTCACCCACATGCGGGCCAGCGCGTTTCCCACCGATGTGCTACAAGACGGACGCATTCTGTTTGAAGCCGGCTTCCCCCTCGGGTCAGGATCGACGCCGGAGTTGTATCTGGTGTATGCCGACGGCTCGGGCGTCGAATCCTACCGCTGCGATCACGGCCGAGCGCGTTGGGGCGGGATGCAGTTGGCCTCGGGCGACGTGGTCTTCACGCATGGAGCTTCGCTGGCGCGCTTCACCTCGCCGCTGGCGCACGAGGAGCCTGTCAACGCTCCCCATGCGGAGTACTCGGGCGCGATTGCCGAAACAGACTCTCGCGCCTGGCTGGTGAGCGCGCGTTCCGGCACCGGCGCGCTTTACGCGCTCAAATTGTGGAAGCCTGGAGCGGTGGCGCTCAAAACGCTGCTGGCCATGAGCGATAGAAATCTTGTCGAGCCGGTTCTGGTGGCGCCGCGGGCCACGCCTCATCGGCACCCTTCGGGGCTGCACCCCTGGAACTACGCCAATTTGCTTGCGCTCGATGCGCGCCAATCGCGCGAAGGCAATCTTAAAGTTTCGCCTGCATTGGTGCGCCTGGAGACGCTGGACGCCGCCGGTCACACCGTTGTTACGGGCTCCGCGCCGGTCGAGGCGGACGGATCTTTTTTTGTAAAGGTTCCGGCAGACCAGCCGATTCGTTTCGCCTTGCTCGACGAACAAGGCGCAGTACTGCGCCAGGAACACGGATGGTTCTGGATACGGCAGGGCGAACAGCGCATCTGCGTTGGCTGCCACACAGGACCGGAGCGCGCCTCGGAAAATCGTGTGCCCGCCGTACTGCTGCGCTCCACCACGCCGGCCGATCTGACAGGTGCGGCGTGGGCAGAAGCACCGCTGAAGAAAATGCCGGGAGGCAACTGAGATGAATTTTCGTTTCCTTCTATTCTTCGGTGCTCTTTCCCTGGCTACAGCGCAAACCGTTCCAGTTCAACCCTCTTCTATCGCGCAAGCGACGGCGACCTCACCGCAGGCTGTGCACGATCCGGTAATCCGTTTTGAAGACGCGAGCGATAAGGCGGGTATCAACTTTGTCCACAGCTTCGGGTCACGCCAGTTGGGCTCGCTGCTGGAGGGCACCGGCGCAGGATGCATCTGGTTCGACTACAACAACTCCGGCCGGCCCTCACTGTACGTGGTCAACGGGCGTCCGCTCGACGACTCCATGCACCCGTATCCGCTTAAAGTGAAACCGAATCCCCCGCCGCACAATCATCTCTATCGCAACGACGGTAATGGTCGCTTCACCGACGTGACGGAGCAGGCGGGGCTCAATCCGGATCTATACGGAATCGCCGTGACGGCGGCAGACTATGACAACGACGGATTTGTCGATCTGCTGGTCACCGGTTATGGGAAGACCATTCTCTATCACAACGATGGCAACGGCCATTTCACCGACGTGACCGCCAAGGCGGGCATCAAGCTGGACGGCTGGGCCATCAGTTCCACCTGGCTGGACTACGACAAGGACGGATGCGTGGATCTGTTTGTGGGTCGCTATGTGAAGTTCGATCCCAAGTACCGCGCCTACTATGCGGCAGATAACTATCCCGGCCCGCTGGACTACGAAGGCGAAACCAATAAGCTCTATCACAACAACTGCGACGGCACTTTCACGGACGTGACCGAAAAGTCAGGCATTGGCGCTAACGTAGGCCGCACCATGGGCGTGACCGCGGCGGACTTCGATAATGACGGCTGGGATGACATCTACGTTTCCAACGATCGCACGGAAAACTTCCTCTTCCACAACAAGCACGATGGAACCTTCGAGGAGATTGCCAGCGAGACGGGCACGGCCTACGGGCAGAATGGCGAATCCACTTCGTCCATGGGGCCCGTCTTTGCCGACTTTGATGGCCGTGGCGTGCTGGACCTGTGGGTCACCGACGGCCACTATAACCGGCTGCTGCACAACGCCGGGAAATTGGGTTTTGAAGACATGGGCGCCTCCAACGGCGTCTCGCAGGCTAACGCGCAGTATGTGAGTTGGGGCACGGGCGTCTACGACTTCGACAACGACGGCCTGCTCGATATTCTTATCTTCCACGGCGGGCTCATTCACCTCATTCCGCAGGAGCACACGCTCTTTCGCGGGCTTGGAATGGGGAAATTCTCCGATCTCTCGCGCGAGGCAGGTCCGGTGTTGAGCGAACGCACCACGGCGCGCGGCGCCTGTTTTGCCGACTATGACAACGACGGCAAGGTGGATGCGTTTGTGGTGAATCTCGGCGCCAGGGGAACGCTTCTGCACAACATCTCAACGAATACCGGCCACTGGATAGCCATCAAGCTCGTGGGGACAAAGAGCAATCGCGACGGCATCGGCGCGCGCGTTGAAGTGTTTGCCGGAGGCAGGCGCCAGACAGCGGAGCGCGTGGCCGGCTCTGGTTATCTCTCGCAGGACGACGCACGGCTGCACTTCGGACTGGGGGCTGCTACTACGGTGGACAAGCTACTTGTTCACTGGCCCAGCGGGCGTGAGCAGACGCTGGAAAAACTGAACGTGGACCGCGTGCTAACGGTGCAAGAACCAGGAAAAAGGGAGCCAAAGTGAGCCGAAGCCTCCAACCTGCGGTGGGAACGGGGCTGTCGGCCTTGCCCGTGGCATTGCTTGCGGTTGCGTTCCTCACCGTGGCGTTCTGGACTGATCATCCGGTGCGCGCGAACGAGGCCGATGCCGCAGACGACGCTCTGGGTTACGCTTCGCCGCTTGAGGTTCTGTTATCTCCGGATGGGTCGCGGCTGTATGTGCTCTGCCAGCAGAGCGAAGCGGTTCGGGTACTGGATGCGACGAGCTTCGCGGTCATCAAGAACATCGCCGTGGGCCGCGTACCGCGCGGATTTTCGCTCTCGCCGGACGGCGAGCGGTTGTTTGTGACGAACTCCTGGGACGACACGCTCTCGGTAATTGACACGCGGGCGCTGGCCGTGGCAGCCACGTGGCCGGTGGGCGCGGAGCCGTCGAGCGTGGTTGAGGACCGGGCGGGCAAGCGGCTATTCGTAGCCAATCGCATCAGCAACGATGTGGCCGTGCTGAACGCCCAGACCGGAGTGGAAGAGAAGCGCTTGCTAGCCGGGCGGGGAGCGAGTTATCTGGCGATTTCTCCAGACGGAAGCCGCATCTACGCGGCGCACATCTATCCAAATCCGTCGCGGGTGCGGACCGATCTGGACAATCGCACCGCGCCGGAGTCCGAGATCACGGTGATTGACACGGCGCGCGCCGTGGTTGTGGATCGCATTTCGCTACACGCGATTGCCGGAGTCTTTCATCTCGCGTTCTCTTCCGATGGCCGCCTGGGTGTTGTGGCCGAGTTGCATCCCAAGAACCTGGTGCCGCTTGCTCACCTTGAACACGGCGGCGGCTTCGTCGACACGATCACGCTGTTCGGTGCAGATGTGGGCCAACCGGTCGAGGTTCCGCTGGACGAACTTGAGCGCTACGCCTCGCGGCCCTTTGACGTGGCCATTATGCCGGATAAGTCGCGCATCTACATTACCAGCGGCGGCTCGGAGATAGTGACCGTCATCGATGTGCCAAGGCTCTTGCGCTTCATTCACTCGCGGCCTCACTTGCAGACGGTATCGTTCGCGCGGGATCTTTCCGCAAGCGCCAACTATGTTGTGACGCGCATTCCCGTAGGTCACGATCCGCGCGGGCTTACTCTAAGCCGGGATGGCCGCAGACTGTTCGTGGCCAACCGTCTGGAAGATACGGTGAGCGTGATCGATACGCGCACCAATCGCGTGGCTTCCACCATCAAGCTGGACGGGCCGAAGATCATCTCGGTGCTGCGTCGCGGCGAGCAGGCTTTTTATACGTCACGCTACGGATTCCAAGGACAGATTGGCTGCGCCACCTGCCACATCGATAGCACCTTCGATGGAGTTACATGGGACCTGGAGCCGGACGGATTTGGCCGCGATATTGTGGACAACAAGACGCTTGAGGACATCAAGGGCACCGAGCCCTACAAATGGAATGGCGCCAACCCAGACATTCCCACCGAGTGCGGCCCAAGGACCGAAAAGTATTTCTGGCGCTCGGAAAACTACGACAATGCCACGCTCACGGCTTTGGCTGTTTACATCCGAAGCCTGCCCGCGCGGCCCAACCGCTGGCGGCAGCCTGGTGACGAGCTGACGCCGGCTCAGGAACGCGGCGAGGCGATCTTCGAGCGCGCTGTGGATAAGTTCGGCAAGCCGATTCCGGAGACCAACCGCTGTTCCTATTGCCATAGCGGCCCCAAGGGAACAAGCCGTAAATCGTTTGATGTAGGGACAAAAAAGTCCACCGACGATTCGGACCTTCTGGATACGCCGCAGTTGACCAATATCGCGCTTACCGCGCCTTACCTGCACGATGGCTCAGCGCACACTCTTGAAGAAATCTGGACGGTCTACAACCCCGATGACAAACACGGCCGCACCAACGACCTAACCAAGGACGAACTCAACGATCTGATCGAGTATCTGAGAACGCGATGAGAAAACTATTGATATTCGCAATGCTGCTGGTTGCCTTCGTACCTTTGGCGTTTGCCGCCCCAGCGGCTTCAGGCGCACAGCAGGCGCTGCCGCGTTTTCGCTTTGAAAACTACACCACCGCCAACGGACTGCCAGACAATCACGTCTACTCTGTGCTGGTAGACGGGAATCGCATCTGGGCGGGCACGGAAAATGGCCTTGGAGTTTATGAGAACCATGCGTGGAAGACTTATACCACCAAGGATGGCCTGGCGCATCGCGCGGTGCTGTCGCTGGCGCTGGACAAGCGCACCGGCGACGTGTGGGCTGGCACCATGGCAGGGCTGAGCCGCATCTCCGGCGGGCGCATCGACAGTTACACGCAGTTGAACTCAGGGCTGAGCAACGACGTGGTTTATGGCGTTTCAGTTGAGGGTGAGAACGTATGGGTGGCAACGGCCGCCGGCGCTTGCAGGCTGAATCTCCGTACCGGCCAGTGGTCTCTCTACAACGAGCGCAATACGCCCATGATCGAAATTTGGGTGTATGGGGTTTCCGCAACGCCAAGCAAGGTTTACTACGCGGTGTGGGGTAGCGGCATTCTCGAATACGATCAGAAGACTGGCCGTTGGGATAAGTACGACGATCCGGACGGTGAAAACGAGATGGTACTCTTCAAGGATCAGGGCCTCATCCACGAGATCACGACTTCCGTCAGCTACGTGGATAACATTCTGTGGGTGGCCACGTATTTTGGTGACAGCCGCTACGATGGCCGCTACTGGCACAACTTTCTGACCAAGGACAGCGGGCTTCCATCGAATTTCACCAACTACGTGAAAGGCGTGGACGCCAATCGCGCATGGTTCTGCACTGACAAGGGGCTGGCATATTACGATGGCCTGAACTGGGCAGTCTATCGCCCTTCGCTCACCACCGGTAAGCCGGAGATGACGGTGCGCGACGCTGGGGGCAAGGTAACGTCAGTCGCCGTCACCACCGCGCCGTCCCATAACTACATTCTTGGCATCGACTTACAGGGCGACGACATATGGATCGCGACCGCTAAGGGTCTGAGCCACGGAATTCGTCAACAATAAGAAGCAGTTAGGAGCAGCACAATGAATGCATTTGCGGATATTCTTGAAACCATCGCGCACGCGCCCATCAAGAAGCGCGCCATGACCAACCACGGCGTGCTCAACGAGGCCTACGCCTACGACAAGCCGAGTTCGTTCTCGCGCGGAATGAGACTCGACATTGGCGGTGTCGTGATCCTACTCATCTCGGGCACCGCTTCGATTGATGAGAACGGCATGACTGTTCACATCGGCGACTTCCGCGCCCAGATGAAGCGCACGCTGGACAACATCACAGGTCTACTGAAGAGTGAGGGATGCACATGGCACGATGTCGTGCGCACTACCTGCTACCTGCGCGATATTGACCGCGACTATGACGTTTTCAACGAATTGCGCACTGCCTTCTTCAAGGCTCAGGAACTCGATCCGCTGCCCGCGTCCACCGGCATTCAGGCCCATCTCTGCCGCCCTGACCTCCTGGTTGAGATGGAAGCCATCGTCATGTTCCGCACCGAAGAGGCTTGCTGCCACAAGGAGTAGTTTTCATGCGCCAGGGACAGATGTCGGCTGCGGCCTTTGCGATGGCTGTGGTCTGCGCGGCGAATCTTGCCGCGCAGTATACGAACAAGGACACAGCGCAGGTCGTGGGCCAGAATGCGAGTCCGGTTGCGGTCACGGGCAAGGGATCATGCGAGTGTGGCGCGCATCCGCCGGGGCCGCCAAAGGATCGTGTCGTTGTGCCCTATGCGGGTGAGCCTGCCGATTTAAGCCCATATGCAAAATTTGCGGCGCCCTATGACTATAACTACATTCATCCCAATATCTATACCGGCGCGGCGCGGGATATTCCCGAGCCCGGGAACCTGATCGAGGTGCGCATAGGCTTCTTTGGGCCCATCGAGCACAATCCGGAATCAGTCTTCGGGTTGCGCATGTTGCACGGCGCGCAGTTGGCGATCGAGGAGGCCAACGCACGCGGCGGCTACGGCGGCAAACCCTTCAAGCTGATGCCGCACAATGACTATGACAACTGGCAGGCCAAGACGGTCTATGGCGAGGACCGGCCCACCGACCCCACCATTTGGGGATCGGCCTCGAATGAAGCGGTGAAGATGATTTACGACGACCAGGATTGGGCGATCTTTGGATCGATCAGCTCCGAGTCGACGCACATCATGTTGCGTGTGTCTCTGAAGGCAGAGATCCCAATCGTTAACTCGGCATCCACCGATCCCACCATTCCCGAGACCTACATTCCGTGGTACTTCACCGACATACAGGATGACCGTGTGCAGAGCCTGACGCTGGCTCGCCGCATCTTCACCGAACTTGGTCTCAAGCGTGTGGCGTTGCTCAGGGTCAACAGCCGCTACGGCCGCTTTGGCGTGCTCAAGTTTCGCGATGCGGCGCGGCGGCTGAGCCACCCGGTAGTCATCGAACAGAAGTATCTTCCGGGCGACACAGACTTCATGCAGCAGTTGAAGGTGATTCGCTCCTCGCGGGCGGACGCCATCGTTCTTTGGGCCGATGAGACTCAGGCGGCCCTGATTCTGAAGCAGATGCGGGCAGCGGGGATGAAGCAGCGCGTCTTTGGCGCGTATCGCACCCTGGGGCCTACGCTGCTGGCCGAGGCCGGCCCTGCCGCCGAGGGCTTTGAGGCGGTTTTCCCCTATGATCCAACACGCCAGGATCCCAGGTGGCTCGACTTCAACCGCCGCTTCGAGAATCGCTTCAACGAAAAGCCGGAGCAGTTTGCTTCGCTGGCCTACGATGCGATGAACGTGCTGCTCGACTCCATCTGCAAGGCGGGCCTGAACCGCGCGCGGATTCAGGACGCGCTGGCCAATGTTGGGCAGTACGACGGCGTGACCGGCCACATGATCTTCGATCCCAACCTCAAAAATGTGGCTCCCATGTACCTGGGCACGGTGCATAACGGCGCCATTACCTACCGCGTCGCGGCCATGGAGAAAGAGCCGCCAGCGCAACAGGAGTCCCGAGGGCCTCAGGTCTCGCTTTTGAGGCATGGAATTGCGCCCTACGCGCGGGTTGGAGAAGACGGCGTGGATTATACCGGGCCGCAAAGAGCCGACGTACCGACAGGGCCGATCCACATCGTACTCTTCGGGGCGAAGGCGGCCGAAGCTGCCGCGTCGCCGGAGGTGCAGGCGGAACTGGCTCTTGCCGCGGCAACAGGACGGGAGTGGAAACTGCTGCCTGTGGCGAGCGACCGGAACTGGAGCGCGGCGGACTGGCCAGTCTGGGCGGCTTCTGATGAGTTGGTCCACGCACTGATGGACGAGCACGCGCTGGCGATTGTGGCGTTGGATCGCGACGCGAGCCATTTGGCCGAGCAACTGGCGCTCAAGACCTTTGTTCCGGTGGTCGCGCTGAGCAGCGACAAAACGCTGACTTCGACAAATGTTCCGTGGATCTTCCGCTTGCCGCCCGAGACCGCTCCGGCGGCGGCGCTGCGCCTGTTGGAAGCGGCCGTTGTCCGCAGCGGCGCCAATCCGGAACGGCTCAGGGACGTGCTGGCTTCGGGAAACGCAATTTCCGGAGTGGCTTTTCTGCCGACCGGCGAACCGCGCGGACGCGACTGAACTCCGCGGCTACTCCCTGCCCAACTCATAGGGGATGCCAAAGCGTCCGATCTGAATCAATGCCTTGTCGGCGGGAGGCCAGATGCGCAAGCTCGCCACGCGGCTCGGCCCCGCAATGCGATGCGCGTCCGCAGTTCCCACCAGCGCACCGCTTGCGGCCTCGTTGAAATGCACACTCAGCGCGTCACTTGTCCGCACCCATCCAAAGACATACTCGCCCGGCTTGAGGGCAACACCGCCGATGCGCACCGGCGTCTGCACGATGAGATAGTGCGAGTACTTGCCATAAGCGGAATAGCCGGCGGTGATGAGCACCACGCCGGCAATATAGCGACCCCGGCTGTTGACGATGCCGGAGGCGGTGCGCATCTCGGTCTCGATGTGTTCCTTTTCCACTGGCGCCCGCGCCGGCAGCAGCGACGCAAGCTCAGCATCCGTGGCTTGCCGCCAGGCCGTTCTTTGCGCCTGTGCTATCGGTACAAGCGGAGACAAAAGAAAAAGAAAAAATCCAGGAAGAATTAGCTTTTGGGTCAGGTTTTGGCTCATAGCTTTGGCTTTCTGAGGGATTCGAGTGGAACAATCCCGCGCTGGATGGCGGCCGTAGCAGCCTGCGTCCGGTCCGTCACGCCCAGCTTGCCCAGCAGGCTGTTAATGTGGGTCTTCACCGTAGCCTCCAGAATTTCCAATTCGGTGGCGATCTCCTTGTTGCTCTTTCCGAACACAATCTGCTCCAGCACGTCGAACTCTCGTGGCGTCAGCTCCTCGGTGCCCACTCGCTCGGCCAGCTTTTGGGCGATCTCCGGCGGAATATACGACTTGCCCGCATGAACCATGCGAATCGTCGCAATCAATTCTTCTGAAGTCATACCCTTCAGCAAGTAGGCGCGTGCGCCTGCCCGCAGGGCGCGATAGATGTCCTCGTCGCCGTCGTAGGTGGTGAGTACAATGAAACGCGCATCCGGCGTCTCCTTGCGGATCCGCTGAATTACCTCGACGCCGCTCAGCCTCGGAAGCCGCAAATCGACCAGTGTGATATCCGGCTGGCACTTGCGAAATTGCGCGATGGCCTCCACGCCGTCCGCGGCTTCGCCCACCACTTCCAGGCCATCCACTACGTTTAGCAGTGCAACCAGTCCCTGGCGCACCACGTGGTGGTCTTCCACAATCAGCACGCGAATTGATTCCTTGGTCACCGGCGCTCCTTCGTTATCTCTCGTGTTTCCCACAACTGTCGGGTGCCTCTCGCCTTTGAGACGTGAGAAAGCAGGAACCCTAATTGCTTCGCGTCTCTATCGGTGCCGCCGCCCGCAGCCGGACCGTGGTTCCAGCTCCTGGCTCGCTGCTTACTTCAAGCGTCCCTCCAATGGCCGCCGCGCGCTCTTTCATTCCCGTCAATCCATAGTGGCCTGACGTAGATTCTGGCTTCCGGTTCGCCGCAAACCCGCGCCCGTCGTCCCGCACTTCCAGCGCAACCTCGTTTGGCCCGTACTCCAACTGAACGGATAAATGCCACGCCCCGGCGTGCTTCTTAACATTATGAATGGCTTCCTGTGCCACGCGCAGGAATTCGCGTTCCGTGCCTGGAGGCATAGGCCGGTACGCGCCAAAGATGCTGAATTTGGCCTCCAATCCGTGACCGCCTTCAGCTTCCACCATGCGGCGCAGGCGGACCGGCAGCGTCGTCTCGCCCGAGTCCTGCGAGCGGAGCGCCCAGATCGATTGCCGCGCGTCGGCCAGCCCCTCGCGAACGTAGCCGCGGGTCAAATCCAGATGCTTCGCCGCGGCCTCTGGCTTGTTCATGTGTAGCAGCTTGGAGAGCACCTCCAACTGCACCGAAATGCCCACGTAGCCCTGGGCCAGCGTGTCGTGAATCTCGCGCGCGATGCGGTTGCGCTCGCCCAGCACGGCGCGAAACTCGCCTTCCGCCCGGCGCAGCCGCAGCCGCAGCAACAGCACCACAATCCCCACCATGGCTGCCAGCAGAAGCGCATAAAACCAGATTGTCTGGTAAAAGTGTGGCCGCAGTTCGAAGACGAGCGACGCGCCCTTGTCGTTCCACAGGCCGTCGTTGTTAGCTGCTTGCGCGCGGAAGGTGTATCGGCCGGGCGGAATGTTGGTGTAGTAGGCGGCGCGTCGTGTACCGGCTTCGGTCCATCCGTGGTCGAAACCATCCAACATATAGCGGTAGCGCACCTTCTGCGGGGCAATAAAGCTCAGTCCTGCAAAGTCGAACTGGAAGTGCACATGACCGGCTGGAATCTGGATACAAATGGCTGCCCCGCCCAGTGGCTGGGACACATCGTCCACGATAAATCGCTCCAGCTCCACCGGCGGCGGCACGGTGTTCACCGGGAAATGTGCGGGGTCCACCTCTACCAGTCCCTTGTGCGTGGCAAACCAGAGGTGTCCGTCGCGGGAACGCCAGGCCGAAGGGTGGCTGTTGGTGGCCGTCTCCCGGCTGCGCAGTCCATCGGCGGGGCCGAACTCAAGCCAATGCGAGCAGGCAAGGGCCTGCATATCCTTCCCTGTCCCCGGGTAGTCGCAGCGGGCGATCCCGTTGGCGGTGGCGAACCACAGATGGCCGCTCCCGTCGTCCAGAATGGCGTGGATGGCCGCCTGGCCCTGGCCGTTCGTCTTCGTCGCGAAAAATCCTCGCCCATTCCACACGTCCAAGCCATGGTCCTGCGTGCCGATCAGCAGCATCCCATCCCACCGAGGCAATAGCGCCGTGGCCACGTTGCTGGAGAGCCCGTTGGCGGTCGTATAATTGTCGATCCTGCCGTCGTGCAGACGCGACAGCCCGGCTAACGTGGCCACCCAAAGGTCGCCATGGGAATCCCGCGCCATTGCGCCCACCAGATCGCTGCCCAGCCCATTTGCCTGCGTATAAGTCTTCATGCGCGCGATGGAGCGTGTACCGGTCGGCCCGCCCGTCCAGTGCGTCAGCCCGCGCCGGGTGCCGATCCAGAGCGAACCATCAGCGTCTGCCAGCAGCGAACGAATAAAATCGTCCGGCAATCCATCCGCCGAAGTAAAGGCGTCGATCCTGCCGCCGCGAATCCGGTTGAGGCCGTCCGGCGTGCCCACCCAGAGGTCGCCGTTGGGCGCGGCGGCCAGCGAGAGAATCACGTCGCTCACCAGGCCGTTGCGAACCGAGTAGGAACGAACTGTTCTGGCCCCGGTTGCGCTGCGGCGAATGGCGTTCAGTCCGCCGCCGCTGGTTCCCACCCATAATGTGTCCGCCTTGTCCTCGACAACAGCGGTCGTACCATCCGAGGAAAGGCCCTCGCGCGCGCCCATGGTGCGGAAGCGCTGATCGCGCAGAATGTGCAGTCCGTCGGTCTCAGTTCCTACCCACAGATTGCCCTCGCGGTCTTCCATCAACGCTAGCACCGACGCCGTCGCCAGAGGATCGGTGACCGGCAGCCGTTGCAGCTCTCCGTCGACCCACCGTGCCAGCCCGTCATTGGTGCCGATCCACAAGCTCCCCTCGCGGTCGGCAAAGAGCGCCTGAATGCGGCTACCGGGCAACTCCTTGCCTGCCCTTAGCCGCTTCGTCAATCCGCTGCCGCTCCTCAGCATCAACGTGTTCTTGCTGCCAACAGCCATCGACTTGCTGTTGGAATCTACCAGAAACTCCACCGCGTCCTTTGGCAACCCCGCCTGTGCCGCAAGCTGCCTCCAGGCGTCGCCGGAATGCGCATCCACATCCACCCAGTAGCCGCTCTGTCCGCCGCTCGTTACCGCCGTGATCGTTGCCTCCGGTATCCAGTCTCCGGCCGCCGCAAAACGCTCCCCGTTCTGCCGCGCCAGCCCCGCATCGGTATACGCCCACACCAAGCCCCATCGGTCCTCCGCCAGCGCCCGAATTCCGTTTCCCGGAAGTCCTTCCCGCGTGGTGAAGGCTTTCACCGCTCCGTCCTTCCAGCGCACCAGCCCGTCGCTGGTGCCGATCCATAGCGCCCCGTCGCGGCTTTCCAGCAAACAGCGAATGTCGCTGTCCGGCAGCGCCGGAGTCGAATTACGGTCGAAGACGGCAAACCCGTTCCCATCAAAGCGAACCAGTCCCATCTCGGTCCCCAGCCATACAAAGCCATTCCGCGTCTGGATCAGCGCCTGCACCGTGTTCTGCGGCAGGCCGTTTTCCATCACCCACGATTGGCGGCTGTAGTTGGCCAGTGGCGTGGTCGGATCCAGCGCCAGGCCGGAGTGCCCGCAGACCAACAGCAATGCGGTTGCCAGAAGGCTGCGGAGCGCAGTCGCGCTATGAGTTCTGCCAGACAAGGACGAGCGCCGGACGCCATCTCCCGCTGCATCCATCGAGTTGGTGTGATTTAGGGCCACAGGACCGAGTGGAAGTTACCTCAAGTAGGCATCAACCTGCTAAAAACCGCGCAACTCCACAGTAATAGGACAGGTGCGGGATTGCACAGGAGCAAAAGTAGACTATCGCAAGAAAAGTCGGCGCCCATCTCCACCTATTGATGGACTCAAAACTCACTCGAATGGCTCAAGACACGGCGGGCGCCTGCCGATACTCTGTGCATGTCTCTTGAATTTGTCTCCTGAATTGGTCATTCAAAATGTGACTTTCGGGTGGTAGCCCATCTCGCTGGGCTACCACCCGATTCCTTTTTGAGCGTTGCAGTGTAGCCTTCGCCAATTCAGCCTTCACCCACCCAAAGCCGCAGTCATGCTGAGCGATTGGCGTGAATATGCTCTGGCCCGTTTCAGGGTTTGATCGCCTTGATCGGCGGCGTCGCTGGAGCCGAAGGCGCGACTGCACAGGGCTTGCCGCCGCACAGCGCGCTGGTGATGCCCTGGCCCTCGGTGATGGTATAAATCCGGTCCACTGCGGGCAGCTTCACCGTCTCTTTGGCGCCGGAGGGCCAGTGAATCTCCGCGGTCCCAGCATCGGTGGCGTCGCCCAGCCCGAAGTGGACCCGCATATCGTTGGAGGAGAGATAGCTGCCGCCGCTCAGGACATCTCCACGCTGACGAATGCCGTCCGCTTGGAGATAGACCGTTGCTCCAACCGCATCTCGGGGGCTCTTTGGCCCCCCAATGAGCCTCAGTTCAACCCATTGATGGTGGTCCGGATTCACGTTGCGAAGCAGCACCGGAACGCCGTCCATATTGTTGAGGACCACGTCGATCTTGCCGTCGTTGAAGATATCGCCAAATGCGGCGCCGCGGCCAACGCTGACAACCGCAAGTCCGGTTCCCTCGACGGCGGGAACCAGTTCAAACTTGCCGTTCTTCAGGTTGTGGTACAGCAGCGGGCGCTGGGCATAACTCATTCCCCACTCCGGGTGCTGATCCACCTGCGGATAGACGTGGCCATTCACAATGAGCAAATCTTTCCACCCGTCATTGTCATAGTCGAGGAATCCGTCGCCGAAACCGACAAACGGGATGGAGGACTCTGCTATGCCGGCCTGATAGCTGACATCCGTGAAAAAACCCTTTCCGTCATTCTGGAATAGAACATTGTAGTCGTCCGCAAAGGTGGTATTCACCACTGAAAGATGACCGTTGTTCTCGTAGTCTCCGGCCGCAATGCCCATATTCGAGACCTCGCGGCCATCGCCATTGAGCGCATATCCGCTTTCGTAACTCTGATCCTCGAACGTTCCATCTCCCTTGTTCATATACAAGTAGTTTGGAGTGGAATCGTTCGCCACCAGCAGATCCGGCTTGCCATCCCCGTTCACGTCCACAAACAGAGCCCCAAGTCCGTAGTATCCGTTGGGATCGTCCACTCCCAGCTTTTTGCTGACATCCGTAAAGCTTCCGTCTCCATTGTTATGAAAGAGATGGTCCTGTTCGCCCTTCAGGCCGCGCGGGCCGCACATCACCGGTACCGCGCGGTATTGACACGAAGGGTCGCCGATCACCTTCGACCCGGTTAGAGGGTTGGATAAATCAATTCGAGCGTAGCCGTCAACAAAAAGGTCCAGCCGCCCGTCCCCGTCATAGTCGCCGAAGGTTGCGCCCGTTGACCACGTACCGGTAGTGACGCCGGCTTTTTCCGCGACATCCGTAAAGGTTCCGTCATGATTGTTGTGGTAAAGGCGGTTCTTCCCATAATTGGTTACATACAGGTCTGGCCAGCCGTCGTTGTCGTAATCGCCAACCGCGCACCCGTATCCCCACCGGTCGTTGGCAATGCCGGCCGTTTCCGTCACGTCGGTGAACGTGCCATCGTGGTTGTTGTGAAAGAGAGCCGCGTGCGGCGGAGTGGTTTTGCCTGCGAGCGCATCGTAGGTCGAGCCGTTCACGAGGTAAATGTCCAGCCAGCCGTCATTGTCATAGTCCAAAAGACACACACCAGGGCCTTTGGCTTCCAGAATGAGGCGCTTTTCAGGCGTGCCGGCCGTGTGATGCCAGCGCGTAAGCCCAGCGGCCGCGGCAACATCCTGGAAGATAACTGGGCCGGTTTTTACCAAGCCGCCGGAAGTTATCGGACGGTGCTGGCTATCGAACTCCGCCTTCTGGGGACCGGCATTGGCCATTCCACCTTGGGATTGTTGCATCCCTTCCTGTTGCCCAGACTGTGCAGCCAGTGCACCCCAGCCTGTACTAAGCATCAGAAGAGTGGCGATCAGGCCACCGAAAAACAATCTGCGGACAGGCAACAAAGAGAGTCCTCCACAGTTTGGAGTGTATCGCAATCGGCGCTTCCTCTGTTGGCCCCGACCGCGCGTACCCGCCGGATGAAGAGCTGCACGGAGTACGTCCGTCAGAAATGGGTGAAGGAGATTCGCCGACAGATCGTGACACACAAGCGGTCCAAACGTTTGGTTGGCCAGTGGATCGATTTGAGTATCGAGCACTCACACGCCTGACCATGCAGATTGCGGAACCTGGGGCAACCCGATAGGCTGGAACTCGGTACTCTCAAGAAGGACGATAATGCAAGCGCCTGGTTCCGACTTGCGCTTACCGCATTATAGTGATAAGGATGCTGCTCTAATTATGTGGGCCTGATTTCAAGTATCGGGGTCCATCTCTGGTGCCCGCAGCTTCGCCATCTCCAGGGCTTGAAGCACGAATGAGTTCCATGCGAATACCCGATGATATCCAAAGAATGGATTTTTAAGATCGGTCGGCAAGTATTCCTGGCTCGTCGGAAAGTCCTCGTCTGTGTATATTTCAGCCCAGAGCCGATTCGCAATCGCATGTTCCGCCTTTTGCCATCCGTGCAACTTACCCGTGACATAACCACAGACTTCAATCCTCATCCAGCTTCCACCGTTGTAATAAACGCCGTCAGTTGCTTTGTCGGCATAACTTGCCGCGTAGGAGTCGCTTACCATCGGGTGCCATTTGTCGGTAAAGTAACTCCACTCTCTCCCTGCCGTCGGCAGGCCGATAAAGATCGGTCTCACCGAGCCGCCTTCTGCCGGATAGGGGCAGTCCTTTCTCGGTAACATCGCCGGAATGTGATTGAGGTGGCTTACGACCATTTCATCCGTCAGGATTGCCCGCTTGAAGAGCCAAAGTGATAGAAACTCGGGAAAGATATCGGAAAAACCTATTGCATCGTGTATATTGCGAGCCGGCAAGAGAAAGCCGCGGCTTGCATCATAGTAGCTACGATATTCTTCTTCTGCCTTTGCAATGTAGCTCTCCGAAATGGATGCGCTCACTTCTGGTATCTGAAGTTCGCGGATCACTCTTAGCAGTACGGCAAGCATTCCCTGGTTTTCGCAGAGAATGTTAGTGCCTTTCGGATAGCTAATCACGTCGAGTTGACCTATGACAAACTGAGCGGTGCAAATGGCCTCGCGTTTAGGATCATAAGTAGCAAGACAGTATTCCGCGGCTCGCCGGATTTTATCCATTTGCAGCTCAGTGCTGAATCGGCGGCGATTCAGGAGAGCCCACATCAGCCATAGCGGGGTTGAGTCATTGGATTTGCGTTCCAGGTTGGCAATGCTTGGTTCTACCAGTGTGTTGATTGCTCCGTCCGTGCCCTGATTGTCGGCCCAAAGGGTAAAGACTTTCTCGTTCAGCTCGCGGTTGTGAATGCCGTTGAGAGCGTAAAAGCTGTCGCGCATATACATCTCCCCAGCGGCCGAATACCAGATGCTGGGAGCCAACATGGGACGAAGCTCTTCCAGTTGGGCATTCCAACTCAGCATCATGACGTCTGCGTAGAGCACCTTCTCCGTTTCACCGCCTTTGAAGCCGAGACCCTCAGCCAGGTGAAGCTGGCTGGCGAGCCGATAACCGCGAACTGTTTCGGGAATCGTTTCGTTCACAAAGATGAAAACAGTCTTCGTTTGCGGGCTTCCCATCTCCAGGCGATGGTATGGTTCGCTCCGGGTCGCAACACGGGAAAGCTCAAGATCTCGCACTTCCATAGAGGGCAGTCTGCCGCTGTGATCGTCGTTCGCGCCTTCCTCCCCAAAATCAGTAAGCGAGAAGACGAGAGCGGCGCCTGTACCCTGTAGCGAGGGCACAACAAAGGAATTATGAAACTCTGTAAAGGTTGAGGGAGAGGCCGGCGCCGTGTCATTAAACAGCGTGAGATCGTTGAGTTTCTGGAACTGATTGTCCGTATCCCACGCGTGAACGGATATCTGTGCGGCTGAGCGATACTTGAGATGCACGGAATAGATATCGCCCCCCGTTGCCGGGAATGGTAAAAGAACGAAATCTTCCTTGGCCCTTGGAGACAGCTTGACGATGCCGTCTTGCTGCTCAACTTGGATCTCGCCGCTCCTCTTCCACTTGGAAGCCGCCGGGAGATCGATTGGAGTGCGGGAACCCTCTCCGGACAACTGGACCGTCGCCTCACCGAATGTCTGCTGGATGAACGAGCCTTGCTGGGCGCGCTCATCGGCTCCGGGAACAAAATATAGATTCAGATCTGGAATGCTAACTGGCGCGGGTTTCACGGGCGTTCCATCTCGCCGTATGATCCGGCTCCATTGATTGCGATACCCGGAATCGGTGAGCAGCCCTACGGTCACTCCACTGAGTGTGCGGAAACCGGCTGCGGGGAAATACTCATGGAGCGCCCCGCCTTTGCAATCTGCGTGGTCGAAACTCCAAAGTTTTGCAGGCGCCGCTTCAGGCTCCAAACGATTGACCAGTTGGTAAAGCAGCGTGAACATATCAGCTTGACGCAACTGAATCGTCTTCTTCACCACTTGCGATGGCATAACTTCATACATGACATCGACAAAGACAGTTGTACGCAGGTTCGTGAGTTGCATTTCTCCAACGAGATTGATTCGCGTCCGATCTCCGCTCCACGAAGTGGCTTTCCAGTCATCGGCCCGGTCTTCGAGGCTGCGCTCGCTGTTTTGGAAGATAGCTGAGAATTCTCCGCCTGCATGATGCCGCGCGATGGCTTGACCGCGATAGAGGATCGTAACTCCATATCCACTTCGGGCATCTCCTGTCACCTGGAGAGAAACAAGGCCGGATACAGTTGGTATAGTGGCGTGCAATGACTGCGGCAGAAGGGTTGCCGCAGTCGTGAGTGCCGAAAGGGTAAGAAACTCGCGACGGTCCAGTTCTCCAAAGGTGACCATATTCTCTAACTCCTCGCATTGGTTGGGACTCTCTATACCAAGTCGTCGTCTTTGTGGAAAAAAGGATCGGTTCCAGTTCACGGCAGGGGTGAAGGCGATGCAGGGGCCTGCGGCTGGAAACTGGCGGCCCGCTCGCGTTGCTTGCGGAGTGCCTGGTCGCGTTGCGCATCCAACAGTGTGTGGGTTTGCTTGGCTTCCTGTTCGGCTTTGGAGTTCAGGCCCAGATGCGCATAAACTCTGCTCAACTGGTAGTGGGCGGGCGAGGATTTAGGATTCAACTCAATGACATGCTCAAGCGCCTGCCGAGCCTGCGGCCAATTCTGTTGCACCCCGTAGAGCTTACCCAGTTCATAAAATGGATCCGGGGAGTTGGGTTCCAACTGCGCTGCCTTTTCAAGCGCAAGGATCGCCTCCTGCTTGCGGCCCAAGCGACTGGCCAACAGGCCAAAGTAATACTCCAGCAGGTAATGGCTGGGGAGTTTCTCGCGCGCAGCTTCAAGGATGCGAATGGCCTCGACGTCGTTTGCCTGGCGGGCATAGGTCTGCGCCAGGCCGACATAAGCGGCATCGAGTTGCGGGTCCGCGGCGAGCGCCGCGTGGAAGGCATCGCGCGCTGCGGCGTAATTGCCCTTGATCATCTCAACCGCGCCCAGACGCAACTGAAGGGGCGCAGTCGCGGATGTCTCCCCCATGCCGGTCTGGACAATCTGGATCGCCTCGTCGTAACGATCCATGTCCATCAAGAGACGCGTGTAATCAAGCGTTCGGTCGGGGTTGGAGGGGTCGGCAACCAGAGCAGCGCGATAGGCTTCCAATGCCTCGGGCATTTTTTGCTGCATCTCGAATGCCGAGCCGAGGAACATGAGTGTGTCGGCATGGGCGGGCCGCGCAGCGTGCAACCCTGCCAGGAGCGTGGATGCCTCGGCGGGCTGGTTGTCATACAGTAGCGCCAGCGCCAAGTTATAGCGGTTTTCCCAGGACGAATCGAGCGTAGCAATTCGCCGGAAGCAGTGGACCTCCTGGCGATAGAACGCGTGCTGGCCAAGAAGCACGGCGATCGAATACTCCCGTGCGGACGGGAGTTGATTGGCTTCCTCCAAGCGCTCGATACCGCTGGTTGCCTCATCCACACGGCCCATGCGGATCTCCGCTTCGATCAATCCGGCGCCGGCCTCCGGATCGTTGTCGACTAACTGGCCAGCACGAGATGCCTCCACCAGCGCCTCGGCATCATGGCCCGTGGCGAGCGCCAGCAGCAACAGATAGTAGTGGGCAAAGTGATCGTTGGGATCCAGGCGCGATGCTTCGCGCAGCTCAGGTTCCGCGCGGACAAAATCCTTTGAGTTAAGCAGATTGAAGCCCAGATTCCTGTGCGGCGCGGCTTGCGAGGCGTCGAAGCGGATTGCGTTGCGATAGTGGCTGTCGGCAATGTCGATGTGGCCGAGCCGGGTCTCGGTAATCCCCAGCAGGTTTTCGATGGTGGAGTTGCGGGGCGCAATGCGATGCGCCTGTTCGAGCTTGACCAGCGCCTGATCGAACCGCCCTTCGCGAAAGAGTCTCACCCCCTCGTCCAACGCCGTGGGTTGCTCGCTCAACGAGGAGGCCAGAGCAACGAAAACAAGCGGAGAAGCAATCATCCAACGCCATTTCATTGTTTTGCTCCCTGGCTTCCAGTGTTATCGGCGGAAGGCGCGGCCATTTTTTCGTTTTTGATGGCCTTCACCTGGGCAAAGACTTCAGCCGCTTGCGCGGTCTTGCCCTCGGCACGTAGGACCAACCCAAGCTGATAGTGCATGGTGCCGTTGCGGTCATGCGCCAGCGCGCGCTTCAACATATCTTCGGCGCGCGCGTAGTTCTTTTCGCTCGCGTATGCCCTGCCCAGTTGCTGATAGGCGGGCCAGAGATCGGGCATGACGCGGATTGCCAACTCGAGATGCGGTATCGCATCCGCTACATGCCCTTGGGCCAGCAGAACGGCGCCCAGTTCCCCGTTGGCCTCGGGATTGCCGGGATCAAGTTCCAATTCCCGTGTCAACTGCGGGAGCGCATGATCCGCATCGCCGTGCTTCCAGTAGAGGTGCCCAAGCCAGAAATGAACGCCGGGAAGATCGGGTCGCGCGGCAGCTACGGCGAGATATTCGGCAATCGCTTTGTCGTCCTCCTGCAAGCCGTCGGAGGCTTCATTCGCCATGGTGAGACCGACGTATAGCTGGCCGAGCATCTGGTGGACGTGATAGGAATCCGGCGCGACCTCAATCAGGCGGACAACTTGCGCCATGGAGATCTGGTGGCGCACCAGGGCTAGATCGTAACGCGCCATACGGTCGCGGGGATGGGTTCCCAGCCAGCTCAGGAGCAACGTCTCGGCATCGTCATAGCGGTGCTGGTGCATGGCCGTCACTGCCTTGGCAAAGCGGCTCGCGGATGGACTCGGGCTTGACTGGACAGGTCCAATCCTCCGGTACGCCTGCGATGCGCCGTCCTCGTCGCCGGCCAGCGCATATAAAGCCGCAAGAGCAACATTTTTGGCCAGGCTGTAAGTTGGGTCTGCCTCCAGCTTCCGCGCCGCTTCGTGACATAGCTGTGGGAGTTCGGCGCCTGCCTCGGCGCTTGTCACGCTACGGCCGATGCGGTCTTCTATCGGAAGTCCCAACGCGTCCATCGCGTCGCTCCGGTCGATTTCGATGGCTTTCTGGATACGCGAAAGGCCCTGCGCCGGTTGCTGCATGAGGAGCAGCAACTCTCCGTCGCGGGCCAGCGCGGAAGCGGATTGCGGCGCGAGAGCCAGGGCTTGTTCCAACTGCTCGTGAGCGGCAGGGAGATGGGCTTGCTGGAGAAAGACTTCGGCTAGTTCCAGATGTGCTTCGAGCAGGCGTGGATCGCGCTCGATGGCGCGGTGAAGATGGCCTTCGGCCTTGGTCCAGTCGCGCTCTTCGGCATAAGTCGTCCCGTAGATCAGGTCGGAGAGCGCTGTCCCGGAGGATTCATCGAGCAACTGTTCGGTCTGCTGGACGGCGGCCTTGCCGTAAGCTTCGCCGAGCGCAAAGAGCAGATCGGGATCGCCGGGAAACTGCGCTGCGGCTTTGCGCAGTTGAAGGAGGGCCGCATCTGTTTGCCCCGCATCCCACAGCGCCGTTCCCAGCCAGCTCTGCGCCAGCTTATCCGCGGGGTCTTGTCGAATCGCCTGGCGGAGAAGCGCGGCGGCCTGCACGGGGCGATGCAACTTTACATCATCGATTCCCAGCCAAAGGCTCACGCCGCGCATACCGGGCCTCAACTTATTGGCTGTTGCGAGAGCTTCGGCTGAGTTTTCGAATTTTGCCTGCGCGTAGTAAACCAATCCAAGGTTTATGTATGCCTCGGGCAATCCTGGTTGAAGCTGCAAAACTGCTTTATATTCGCGCACGGCTGCATCCAGCAGGCCTTGCTGCTGATCCTGCTGTGCCGCAAGAAAGTGTTGTTGAACGGGGGAGACGGCCTGCTGCGCGCTGCTCAATGGCAGGAGCACACCGGCGAAGAGAATGACGCCGGGAAGCAGCGGAAATCGGCATGAAGAGGTAAAAAACATAGGCTGATTTTATCTCCCGGACCTCCGTGAAGAGGTCCGGGAGAGTTTGGTTGTTTTCAAAGGTCCGACGTTACAGGGCAAGTTCGCCCGGCTGCGTCAGAATTTGATTCGCAAAGAGCCCTGGATGTTTCTCGGGCCATAGGCAAGGCCGGAAGCCTGCCCCTCGCCTGAGGCGTTGCAGCTTCCCGCCGTCGGGTCACAAGTGATTGACGTGTTAAAGCCGGAGAAGCGGTGGCGGTTGAAGACATCGAAGAACTCCACGCGGAAGTCGGTGTGGACCCGTTCGGTGAACATGGGAATGGCCTTGGTGACGTTAAAGTCCTCGCTCGTGTTGAAGAGCTCGCGGAGGTTGCCGAAGGCTTTGGGCGCGTTGCCAAAGGTGTAACTGGGTGCGGGCGTAAACGCCGCCGGGTTGAATCGGAGGCTTTGCCCATAGACGAATTTACTGTTACTGCCGACACCGTTCGGATTCACCCCCGGAACGATGTTGGGACGGGCGTTTCCATTGCCGGTTGCGCCCTGGTTGCCGGCGAAGATGCCCGAGGTCCAGCCAGACGAGGATACGCTGAGCGGGGTGCCGCTTTGGTACTTCTGGACGGCGGCAATCTTCCATCCCCCGGCCAGCACGTTGACGGGTCCGCCCTGATTGGCAAAATGCTTTCCCTTGCCGAAGGGTAGATCGTAAGTCCAGGCCAGGACGACGCGCTGCGGGATGTCGAACTGGCTGAGGGCCTTCTCGACCTTCAGATTGTAGGTGTTGAGCGCACCGGCATTGGAGTTACCTTCCCAGCCGGCCTCGCTCGGATACTCCGAGTCGGCATTGGTGATGTTCTTCGACCATGTGTAGCTGGCCAATACAGTCAGCCCGGCGCTGGTCCGCTTGGTTACCTGGGCCTGAAGGGCATGGTAGGTGTAATCGCCAAAGGGATCGTCCATGGTGGCTGAATCCACCGTGACGGTTCCATACTGCGGGAAAGGACGCAGGGCCTGAG